>Ga0314774_1000691_pt1 | contig 25097 bp, 21 predicted proteins | sample MetaGCBIA2018_FD_204515 | JGI IMG/M metagenome (GOLD analysis project Ga0314774, IMG submission 204515) | Cryopeg brine microbial communities from Beaufort Sea near Barrow, Alaska, United States - CBIA 2018 | ecosystem: Environmental > Aquatic > Marine > Coastal | place: USA: Alaska | collected...
CTCCCATCGTCGAGAGTGAGCATGAGAGTACCGTCGGTTTCCCGGTGTGCTCCGGTTGCCGAGGGGCCGACGAGTACGGTCACACCGTTCTCCCGCAGGGCGGTGGTCACGAGTTCTCCGGCGAACGGTTCCTGTCCGCCGAGCAGGGGACTGCGCGCGATGACGGTGACCATCGAACCGAGCGACGCGTAGGCCGCGGCCATCTCGGCGGCGACGACCCCGCCGCCGATCACAGCCAGACGGGGCGGAATCTGCTGGGCGCTCGTCGCTTCACGGCTGGTCCACGGGTCGATGTCTTTCAAGCCGGGAACGTCGGGCAGCAACGCCGCCGATCCGGTGCTGACCACGACGGCGTGCGTGGCGGTGAGCACGGTCACGGTGCCATCATCGCCGGTCACGGTCACTTCGCGCACACCGGTAATGCGGGCGTGGCCGCGCACGAGGCCGATCCCGGCCGAGTCGAGCCACTTCGCCTGGCCGTCGTCCTTCCAGTGGCTGGCAATGGCGTCACGTTGTTCGAGGGCGGCGCGCACATCGACGGTTCCGGTGACGGCCTCGGCCGCGCCCGGTACTCGCTGAGCGGCAGCGAGAGCGGCGCCGCTGCGCAGCAGCGCTTTCGACGGCATGCAGGCCCAGTACGAGCATTCTCCGCCGACCAGGTCGCTCTCCACGACGACCGTGCTCAGGCCGCCTTGCACGGTGCGGTCGGCGACGTTCTCGCCGATAGCACCGCCGCCGATAACGATGACGTCGTAGTTCAAGCTGGGCATGGGGTCTCCTGACGAGGGGCGGTTCGTGCAGCCTACCCCGACGTTCTGGGGGTGGTACCGATGTCCGGGCCCACCTTATGCAAGCGGGCCCATGATCTAGTCTGGGCCCGCTTTCCGGGCCCGGGCCCGGAAAGAAAAGGGACTAGCGGCCGACGAAGACGGCGGGGGTGCGGGTGAGGAAGGCCTGCATTCCGATTCGGGAATCCTCGGTCTGTACGAGATGGGCCAGTTGCGGCTGCAAGGCGCTCTCAGCGGATGCCGCCCCGTCGCGCTCGGCCAGGCGCGCGTTGGCGAGCGTGGCCTGCACGGCGAGCGGCGCCTGGGCGGCGATCTTCTCGGCGAGTTCGAGCGCCCGGTCGAATTGGGTGCCGTCGGGTACGACCTCCTGGACCAGTCCCATCCGGTGCGCTTCGGCGGCGTCGAACAGATCGCCGGTGAGCAGCCAGCGCATGGCGTTGCCCCAGCCGGCCGACCGCGGAAACCGTATCGTCGCCCCGCCGAACGGGAGAATGCCCCGGGCGACCTCGATCTGCCCGAACCGGGTCGATTCGGCGGCGACCACGATGTCGCTCGCGAGCATGAGTTCGATGCCGAGTGTGAGGCAGGTGCCCTGCACGGCGATGACCACCGGTTTGGTGAGGGATTCGCCATCCACTTGCCACGGATTGATCCCGCCTTCCGGCACCATCTCGAGCCCGTTCGGGCCGAGCCGGGGCCCGATATCGGCGAGGTCGAGTCCGGCCGTGAAATGCTCGCCGACGGCGTAGACCAGACCGACGCGCAGCTCGGGGTCGCGGTCGAGTTCACCGTAGGCGAGCGCTAGCTGCTGCAGCAGCGAGAAATCGGCGGCATTGCGTTTCTCGGCCCGGTTGAAGCCGATCAGCAGAATATGGCCGCGGCGCTCGGTCAGGATGCGGGGCTGCTCGGTCAATGTGGCCTCCAATGGTCGGTGTGAATTCTGGTCGGGGTGAAGTCTGGTCGGTGTGAAGTCTGGCCGGTGTGAATCCGTGCATTTCCGGCCGGACCCGGTGCCGGTACGGCCCCCGCATGTTCATAACTCCTGCAATTTGTTCGGAGATCCCGCGGGGTCGCCCGGAACGACGCGGGTGTGTCTGTGGCCGGCCAGAAATTGCAGGAGTTATGCGACATCTGTGGTGTTGACGGATGACTCGGCCGGTCGGTCGGGGGTCAGCGCGTGAGCGCTCCGATAATACGCAGGATGCTCGGTAGATCATCGCTGGCGGACTCGGGCGACACGGGCGCAAACCCAGTGATGGTCGCCCCGGCGAGGGTGAAGTCGGCGCGAAGGGCGGTGATCGCGCCGCCGAGATCGGCCACGCTCAGGCCGAACGGAATCAGAGCGCTCACGCCGTCGAGCGCTGACGGGTCGAGCACGTCGAGGTCGATATGCACGAAGACGTGCCGGGCACCGGTCGCCGTGACCGCGGCGACGAGTGCGGCCGGGTCGGTCAGTTCCGAACACGACACGCTCACGAGACCGCGCTCACTCAGCAGTACATCTTCGGCGTCGTCGACGTCGCGAATGCCGGCCAGCACGACGTTCTCCAAGGCGACGCTGCTCGCCGCTTTCAGGCCGAATTCGGCCGGTCCTTCGCCGCTGATCGCGCGCAGCACCATGCCGCCGAATCCCCCGGACGGTGAGGATTCGGGCGTGTGCAGGTCGGGGTGGGCATCGAACCAGACGACGGCCAAGTCGCCCGGATGCGTGCGCGCCGCGTGTTCGACCGCGGCCAACGCGATGCCGCAGTCGCCGCCGATCGAGAGCGCCCAATCGGTTGTGTCGTTCAGTACCTTGGTGTGGCGCTCACGCACTTGCTGAATCGTCGAGAACCGGTGCACGCCGGTAGCGAGGGCGTCGCCCGCCTCGGTCGGCACGTCGACGACGCGTGTGGCCGAAATGGGCAGATCGCCCTGAATAGCCGCCGCCCCGTCGACCAGGCGCATTGCACGCGGAGAAATCGAACCCTGCCACTGCGGTACTACAACGAAGGTGGGAGCCATACCTCAGTATGGCCCAGCGATCCGGCCGGCAGCGTCCGCTTCGCCATTAGCGCATTTCTCGCTGGATGCGTCGAAGCGGATGCTGCCGGTTGCCGGCAGTCAGCGTCCCAGCGCTCCGGTGGTACCGGACTTGAGCGCCGCCAGGCGGGCCTCAACTTCGGTGAGTTCGCCGAGGTCGTCGAGGCTCTCGAACTGGGCATCCAGACTCGACGCCGAAAGCTCCTGCGCGCCGCGCACGCGGGCTTCTTCACGACGGATCTTGTCTTCGAAACGATTGACTTCACTCGTCGGGTCCATCATGTCGATGCTCTTGACGGCATCCATCACCTGCGACTGCGCCTGTGCGGTCTTGGACCGTGCCACGAGCTCGGCGCGCTTGTTGGTGAGCTGCACCAGCTTCTCTTTCATGGTGTTCAGGCCGGTCTTGAGCTGCTCGACGACGGCGGTCTGCGACTGGATCTGCGGTTCGGCGGTCTTGACCTCCTTCTCGGACGAGAGCTGGCGACCGAGCGCGACCTTGGCGAGGTTGTCGAACTTGTCAGCGTCGGCGGCTTTGCCGAGCCCGCGCAGTTCGTCGGCTTTGCGGCTCGCGGCGAGCGCCTTGTCGCCCCATTCCACGGAGGCTTCCTGGTCTTCGCGATAATCGTCTTCGAGCAGGCGCAGGTTACCGATGGTCTCGGCGATGGCGCTCTCGGCATCGGAGATGCTGCTCGAGAAGTCACGCACCATCTGGTCGAGCATGCGCTCGGGGTCTTCCGCCGAGTCGAGGATGGCGTTGATGTTCGCCTTCGCGAGCTGGGAAATACGGCCGAAGATGGATTGCTTGGTCATTCGGGTGTCCTTTCCATACGAGTGGTCCTGGTCAGAGGTTCCGCCAGAAAATGTGCGTGCACGACCAAAGTTTAGGGTCCCCGACGGGCTTGAGTCTGGGAACGGCGAAAATCCGTGCCGGGGCGATGTTGCCCCGTGTTACAGGACGGCTCGCGGGCGCCGTTCCTGCCGCCCAAAATGGAGGCAGGTCGCCGACAACCCGGCGCTTGCAGATTCGACACCGACGGGAGCCGGGCATGAACGAAGAATTCACGAACCGGATGCTCGTCGTCGTCGAGGTCGCCGGAGCGCGTCCCGACCGCCCGGCGTATCACGCCAAGGTTCAGGTGCTGAATTCTCGCGTTGTCGCCGAGGCCGAATCGGCTGGCTGGCTCGTCACCCGGGTCTGTGCTGCCGACGTCACGCCAGCCGAATTGCTGCGCGTGACGGCGTCGGCCGACGCCCTCGTTGTGGTCGGCGGCGAAGACGTGACCCCACACTTCTACGGAAGCACTCCTGGCTATGAGGGTGAGACGGTGCATTTCCCGGTCGCCGACGAGGGCCAGATCGCGCTCGTGCAGCGAGCGGTGGCGCTCGGCACCCCGCTGCTGGGCATTTGTCGCGGCCTGCAGATTATCAACGTAGCCCTCGGGGGCAGCCTCGTTCAGCACATCGACGACGGTATTCATAAGAACATCGACGTGCCGATCGATCAGATCCTGTCTACCCATGACGTCGCCCTGACGGTAGCCAGCACTCTCGCGGCGAGCCTCGGCCGGGTCGACATCTCGGTGCAGAGCGCCCACCATCAGATCGTCGACCGACTCGGAACGGGACTCGTGGCCGCCGCTCATGCTCCCGACGGCCTGATCGAAGCCCTCGAACACGCGAGCGCGCCGATCACGGGTGTGCAGTGGCACCCGGAAGCGCCCGATGCTCCGGCCGATCAGCTTGCCCGGCTCCTGGCCGGCCTGTTCGTGCAGCACCAGGCCCGCGCGCTCACCGAGCGCAGTATCGCCACGGTCCTCGCCGCCTAGCTCGCCGGCATGCCGCGCTCGCCGGTATGCGCTCGCCGGCTGGCCTGCTGGCCGATTTCTCGGGCCGCGCCCCACGCCGGTTGTTCTCGGGCGTCGCCCCGCGGTGAGATCCGCCCGGAGACCGTCGGTGTCGCCCGGCCGCGACCCACGGCCGACAGAGAAAAGCCCCGACACTTCTCGCCTGGGGGGAGGTGAGAAATATGCCGGGGCCATTCGTTGGAGTGGGGGAACTCCTTGTGTAACCGTACGGGGCATGGCCTGAGAACAAGCTGACAAAAACGAGAATTAGACCTTACCCCTATCGGGTAACTCATGTCAGCTGGTTGGTCGGTTTGTTATGCATCCGTTGTATCTCTATCACCGGTCATCGGACCGATCGGGTCGTGCTCGCCGCTATGCGGCATGTGCCGCGTTCGTCGGACGGGCAGCGCGGTCGAGCAGTTCGGCCTGGGCGCGGCGACGGCTCGCGGCGGTCTGCTTGGGGGGTACGGGAACGGTCTTGCGGGAGCCGGGGCAATCCTTCGTGGAATTTGCCTTCGAGTGGTAGGTCGCGAAGCGGGTATCGGACGTGATCCAGACCATTTGCTGGCATTCTGGACACTCTGCCTGCAGCATTTTCACGATTGTCCCTTTCCATCGCCGACTCGGATGATCGGTTCGATAGATTCAATCTAGTGGGGACAGACAGGTCGATGTCCTCCCCCGTGGTGGGGGCAGAGAAATACCCGAAACGGTGGTATTTTGCTGTCGGTAGCCAGTGAGTGATGACTACTCTCGGTGAACGGTCAGCGACCGGCGGCGTACCCTTGGGCCCCGCGCGGATTGGCCGCCGCCTGCAGGAGCCTGGTTCGCGGGTCGCGGGTAACCGCCGAGATGCGGCCGAGTGACCAGTCGCCGGCGCGAGTGATTCGGTGGCCGCGCCGCTCCAACTTCTCGATCACCGCCTCGCCCAGTCGGTCCTCGACCACGGCGCCGCCGGGCTGCCAGGTGCGCGGCCAGAACGACCCCGGAAACGAGGTGCTGTGAAAGGCCGGCGCATCGATGGCCTGCTGCGGCGTGTACCCGCCGACCAGGGTGCGCAACAGGTAGAGCAGCTGCCACTGGTCCTGCTGATCACCGCCGGGGGAGCCCAGCGCCGTCACGGCCTGGCCGTTCGCCAGCACGAGCGTGGGGGTGAGGGTCGTGCGCGGGCGTTTGCCGCCGGTCAAGGCTGAGGGCGCACCGGGCTCGAGCCAGGTCATCTGCAGCCGGGAGCCGAGGCAAAAACCGAGTTCGGGAATGGTCGGCGACGACTGCAGCCAGCCGCCCGAGGGCGTTGCCGACACCATATTGCCCCAACGGTCGACGACGTCGATGTGGCAAGTGTCGCCGCGCATCTCGCCGCTCGCGTGCACCGCGGGCTCCGAATCCGCACTGGCCGGGGCTGGGGCTGGGGCCATGACGGTCGGTTCGCCGACCGCAGCGGATGCCGCGGCACCCTGTTTCGACAGCGCCTTTGTCGTGTACTCGGTGCGCAGCACCGGGTAGTACGGGGTGTGCCCGGGCACGATTCCGGGACGAAACTCGTGCGACGCCTGATCGGTGATGAGCGCCCGGCGGGTGGCCGCGTAGTCGGCCGAGAGCAGGTATTCCAGCGGCACGTCGCCGTCGCCGTAGTAGGCCTCCCGGTCGGCGAAGCTCAGCTTCTGCGCCTCGAGAATGGTGTGCGCTCCGAGCGCGGTCGACGGGTCGAGGTGTTCGTCGCTGAATCCTTCGAGAATCATCAGGGTCTGCAGCAGGGCTGGTCCCTGACCCCAGGCCCCGGTCTTGGCGATGGTGTGGCCGCGAAAATTGACGGTCGTGGCCACTTCGGTGTGGGCTTCGAAACCGGCCAAATCGGCCAGGGTCATAACGCCGGCGTGGTCGGTGCCGGAGGAGTGCCGGTGCGCCGCGCGACCAAAATCCACGATGGCACGGGCCACGAACCCTCCCCGCCATTCTCGACGCGCCGCGTCGATGCGCCCCTCGCGGCTGGGCTCGTTGGACTCCGCGCTCGCCGCCAGCAAACGATCGATGGTGCGCGCCCACGCCTCGTTGGCCACGAGGTCGCCGGCGTCGGGTAGCTCACCGTGCGGCATCCACTGCGCTGCGGAGGTGGGCCAGTGCTCGGTGAACAGCGTCGCCACCGCGCCGATCGTGGCAACGACCCGGCCGAGAATCGGATGCCCGTCGCGCGCGTATCCCCGGCCGTAGCAGAGCACATCGGACAGCTCCCAGGTGCCATGGTCGCGCAGCAGCACGAGCCAGGCGTCAACGGCACCGGGAACGGCCGCGGCCAGCACACCCGACCCGGGAACGAGATCGAGACCTTCAGCCCGGTAATGCTCGATGGTCGCCGCTTGCGGGGCCGGACCCTGGCCCATGAGTACCCGCGGGGCATCCGGTGCGCTCTGGGTCACGTACACACCGGTCACGTCGCCACCCGGCCCGTTCAGGTGCGGTTCAACGACGTGCAACACGAAGGCGCCGGCCACTGCGGCATCGAAGGCATTGCCGCCACGCTCGAGCACGGCCTGGGCGCACGCCGTCGCGAGCCAGTGGGTCGAGGCGGTCATGCCGAAGGTGCCCTGCAGGGTCGGACGGGTGGTGAAATCGTTCGGTGCGGTATAGGTCACGCGTCTACCTTCGCACGAGGCTGGCCGCCTCCTGCCTTGAAAAAGGGCGGCGGTTCGGCTTGAGTTGAATCGTGCAATGATCGGGCCAACAGGCGGGAGCATCTCATGGGCAACTATTCGGCTGAAGGGTCCGATCGGCTTCGTCAGATCGTCGTGATCAGCAGCGCGACGTTTGCCGTCGTCGGATCGTTTGTCGGGTCCGGGGCCGCGGGCGGAACGCCCATTCAGAACGCATCGGGTGGGGCGCTCGCCGCCGACGCGACCCTCATCGCGCCGGGCGGATCCGCTTTCGCTATTTGGACGCCGATTTACCTCGGACTGGTCGGTTATGCCATCTGGCAGGCGCTACCGGCGCAGAAAGCGGATGCACGCCAGCGCCGACTCGGTTATCTGATCGCGTTGTCGCTCGTGCTGAATGCCTTGTGGATTCTCAGCGTTCAATTCGGTTTGCTCGCACTGAGCGTTCCGGTCATCGCAGCTCTGCTGCTCGTGCTGGTGGGCTTTTTTCGTCTGGTGTTGCGCTCGAGACCCAAGAACCTGGTGGAAACGATCCTCGTCGACGGCACGATGGGCTTGTATCTGGGCTGGGTCACCATCGCGACGGCGGCGAATATCGCGGCCGTTCTGGTCGCCTACGGATTTCTGGGATTCGGGCTGAGCCCCGATCTCTGGGGCGTGCTCGTGATCGCTGTTGCCGGTCTGGTCGGCGTGGGGCTCGCCGCCTACGGCCGCGGACGGTTGGCGCCGTCGGCAGCGCTCGGCTGGGGCCTGGCCTGGGTGGCGGTGGCCCGGCTGGCCGGAGACACGCTGTCGGTGCCGACGGCGATCGCCGCGATCCTGGCGGTCGTGGTGGTCGTTGCCATCACCGTGCGCGAACGTCTGCACGTAGCTTCCCGGCCGTCGCGCCTGGCCTGAGCATCCGGCGGATCCGACTGCCGCGGCCCCGACCGAACGCAGCCGGGGAGATCAGGCTCTGGGTCTCGGCGGCTGCGGCTTCTGAAACGCTAACTCGCCGCCCACCCGGCCGCCGAAGGGGCGGCCGTGGTCGGCGAACTCTTCCCGGAAGTAGCCCATGCGCCACGGTCCCATTTCGAGCCGGGAGCCGGTGCGCAGAATCTGACCGGTGCCGCCGCTGGGACCGTCGTCGTTCGGCCTCGAGCTGCCGGCGACGTCGCCGATGGCAAACAACCGGTACTCGTCATTGTCGTCGTGGCGAATCTCGGCGTGCATCGGTTTCAATCCGGGCAAGTTCAGGTCGGCGTCTGCGGAGGAACCGATCGTGGTGGTGCCGGGCAGCAGATCGAATTCCCTCGGCATCTGCCCGTTCCAGTTTTCTGATCCCACGACGAAGATGAGACGGGGGCGTCCGCTTCCCGGCGTGTAATGGGTCGTCGTCACCCGGCGGCGACTGCGCCGGTTGAAGGTCGGTGCCAGGGGAAATACGGTTGACGGCGGCAGGGGGATGGCAACGGGCATGCGTGCCTGCCCGCGGACACGCGCCTGCACGAGCGGTGCCAGCGCATTGCGCGATCCGAGAACGATGTGCGGCGACCGCGTGAGCAGTCGCTGCGTGACGTTTGTCGGCACGTTGCCGAGGCGGGCGATCAGCCCGACCGGGCCGGTGATCGACACGGTCAGGCCGCGAGTTGCCAACTCGGTGGCGAGGGATCGCAACGGTTCCAGGTTGAGGGAACGACCCTGAACGAACATTTCGGGGTTGCTCGTGAAGATGCTGATCTCGGTGCCGTCGGCGGTTACAGTGCCGTGCATGGCATCCGCTGCCCCGAAGGAGTCGCCGAACTCTGCCCCGCTCGACTCGCTGGTTGAATCTGCGTGCGACGAACCGTGCGCACCCACCGGTTCGACCAGGGAAAAAGCCAGATCGATATGCAGATTCACGGCGGACGGCGTCGTCTTCGAACCGGACGTCTTCGAACCGGCTACTTTCGGAGCCGGGTCTGTTGAGCTCACCGAGGAGCTCATGGTCAGCTCCGAGAGGGGTCTGAGCCGAGAGATTTTTCGTCACTCGTCGTGACCCGCAGGGTGCCGTTGAGCTTCCACACGGCCCGCGGGGCGTCGGGGCCGATGTCGCGGGGCACCTCGACCATCATGTCGATGAAACTGTAGTTGATGGCAGCACCCTTGCCCGTGAGATAAGACCACATCTCCTGACCGAGATCGGCCCAATCCTTGATGCTGTGCTCCTCGAAGTCTGGTGTGCTCTCAACGTTGCCCAGATACGTCTGTCGTTCGGTCACGATACGTTCCCTTTCACTCGCAGGCAGGATGGTGCCGGGTTCGGCCGCTTCGCCGTTCTCGCGGGGATATCCTCACCGTCGAGATTTACCTAGCTTAGGTACCTAATTGCGAGTGTCCAAGGAATGTTGCCAAATCGGGGCAGAATCTACTCGGCGTCGAGGTCGGTCTCGAGAATCTTGACCAGCGAATCGAGGGCTTCGTCGGCGCCGTCCCCGTCAGCGCGCAGTACGACGGTGTCACCGTTGGAAGCGCCCAGGCTCATGATCGAGAGAATGCTCGAGGCGTCCATGGCATCGTCTGCCGGTTCGCCGGCCATAGCGATGGTGACTTCAAGGGGCAGTGCGCCGACGGCGGCGACGAATATTCCGGCCGGGCGGGCATGTAGGCCGACGCGGCTGGCGATGACGGCGGTTCGTTCAGACAAAGAATCCTCCAGGATGAGTGTGGACAAGCATGGGGTGGAACAGTGGTGCGGTATAACGGGGCGACCGGCCAGGGCGGGGTGGTTTACAGGCCGAGCTGATCAAGAATAGGCAACTTGTCGCGAACGATGCGTCGGGCATCCGCTGCCGAGTGCGCCGTCAGGGCGAGCGCGGCCAGCTGCTGCGCCTCGGGGAGGGTTACGCTGCCGAGAACAGCGGCCACGGCGGCGAGAGCCCGCGCGGTCATCGACAGGGTCGAGACGCCGAGACCGACCAACACGACCGCCAGGGCCGGATCGGCCGCGGCCTCGCCGCACACGCCGACCGGCTTGTCGTGGCCCTCGTCGCGTGACCCGGCCACGGTCAATCGAATCAGCTGCAGCACGGCGGGCTGCCACGGCGTGTTGAGGGCGGCGAGCGGGCCGAGCTGACGGTCGGCTGCCATGGCATACTGCGTCAGGTCGTTGGTGCCGAGGCTGACGAAATCAACGTGCTCGAGAATGCTTGCGGCGGTCAACGCGGCCGAGGGCACCTCGACCATCACGCCGGTCGTGGGGAGCCCGGCGGTCGTGCAGAGACCGGCGAAGTGCTCCGCCTCTTCGGCGGTCGAGATCATCGGGGCCATGACCCAGACATCCGCTTCGCTCCCGTCGGCGGCCCGCGCGATGGCTTGGAGCTGACGAACCAAAACCCCCGGTGAAGTGAAATCGGTGCGGTACCCGCGCACGCCGAGGGCCGGATTGGGTTCGGAAGCATCCGTCAGAAACGGCAGCGGCTTGTCAGCGCCGGCGTCGAGGGTGCGGATGACAACTTTCTTTCCGGGAAAGGCGTCGAATACTCCGCGGTAGGCGTCGACCTGTTCGTCCAGGGTCGGTTCCGCGTCACGTTCCAAAAAACAGAACTCGGTGCGCAGCAGGCCAACGCCCTGCGCACCGGCGGCAGCGGCGTTGACCGCATCCTGCGCGCCGCCGACATTGGACAGCAGCGGAACCAGATGCCCGTCTGCCAGGCGCCCGGTTCCGTCGAACACGGCCAGGGCAGCGGACGTCGCCTCCCATGCCGCGGCGAGGGCCGCCTCGTCAGCGCCGGGGTCGACCAGAACGGTTCCGGCGGCCCCGTCCACGAAGACCTCGGTGCCATTCGCGAGGCCGTCGACACCCACGGCCGCGACCACAGCCGGCAGGCCGAGGGACCGGGCGATGATGGCCGTGTGTGATTGCGGGCCGCCGCTCGAGGTGACGAGGGCGAGCACCTTCGCCGGATCGAGGGTGGCGGTGTCGGCCGGTGCGAGATCTTCGCTGACCAGAATGAACGGCATATCTGAGTAGGGGATTCCGGGGGCGGCAACACCGCGCAGCTCGGCCACGATGCGTCGGCGCACGTCCAGAACGTCCATTGCCCGCTCGGCCATGTAACCGCCGAGATTGTGCAGCATCTCGGCGACCGAAGCCGCCGCGTCCCAGATCGCTCGCTGGGCCGAAGCGCCGTTGGTGATGAGCTTGACGGCGGCCGTGATGAGCATCGGGTCGTTCGCCATCAGGGCCGTGGCTTCCAGCACCTCCCGGCCGGTGCCGGAGGCACCAATCGACCGCTCAGTGAGATCGGCCTGCACGGCTTTGGCCGCGGCGCGGAGGTCAGCGGATGCCTCCTCCGGCGATATTCCCTCGGCCAGACGCTCACCCGCGGCGGGTTCACTCACGGCCTGAGGCATGAGAAGGATGGAGCCGATGACACGCCCGGGGCTGACCCCGACGCCGGCGAAGCGGCGACCGGGTTCGGCGTGGTCCGAACCGGAACTGTCGGGAAGCGTCTGCATAGTCATCCTCGATTCCTTGATCCCAGCATGTGGGCTGGCGCCACTGTACTGTGTGTCGCAGCGCACGGGCAGCTTGCGCGGCGCGTGGCCTTGCGGTCAGGCGCTGACAAGGGCGGCTTCCGGGGCTTCCACCGGACGCTTTCGCACGGCGTAGCGCTTGAGACCGACCACCGCGAACGCTGACACTACAGTACCGATTGCAATGGCCAGGAGGAACAGCCAGAAGTTGTCGATGGCGAAGAACACGAACAGACCACCGTGGGGCGCCTTGCTGGTGACGTTCCAGGCCATCGAAAGCCCGCCGGTTACCGCAGCTCCGAGCATGCTGGCGGGAATGACGCGGAAGACGTCAGCGGCGGCGAATGGAATGGCACCCTCGGAGATGAAAGACGCCCCGAGCAGCCAAGCCGCCTTGCCGTTCTCCCGTTCGGCCAGGCTGAACAGCTTCTTGTCGATCACGGTGGCGAGGGCCATTGCGAGCGGCGGAACCATGCCGGCGGCCATGACCGCTGCCATGATCTGCCACGGCGCCTGGTTGGCGAGGCTCGCCGCGCCGAGTCCGGCAACAGCGAAGGCGTAGGCCACCTTGTTGACCGGTCCGCCGAGGTCAAACGCCATCATCAGGCCCAGAATGACGCCAAGAATCACAGCGGATGCTCCGGTCATGCCGTTCAGCCAGTCGCCGAGCCCCACGGTCAGCAGCGCGATCGGTCCGCCGAGAACGATGAACATCAAACCGGAGGCGACGATCGACGCGACCAGCGGAATGATCACGACGGGCATCAGGCTGCGCAGCCAGCGCGGAACATTGATCTTGGCGATGCTCACCGCGACGACACCGGCGAGCAGACCGCCCACGATGCCGCCGAGGAACCCCGCCCCCATGAAGCCGGCGACAGCGCCGGCGACAAATCCGGGTGCGATGCCCGGGCGGTCGGCGATGGCGAAGGAGATGTACCCGGCCAGGGCCGGAACCAGGAAGCCCATCGACAGGACGCCGATCTTGAAGAAGACCGCGCCCAGATAAATGAGCATGCCCCCCTCCGGCAGATTGAAGAGGCTGTTGTTGATGACGACATCGTCGGCCACATCGGTGATCTCGTAGCCGCCCAGCAAGAACCCGAGGGCGATGAGCAGGCCTCCGCCTGCAACGAAGGGGATCATGTAGCTGACGCCGGTGAGCAGGGCGCGCTTGAGTTTCTGACCCAGGTGCTCGCTCTTCTCCTCCGATGCGCTGCCGAGGTCGACAGTGCCGCTGACCCGGCTTGCGTTCGGGTTCAGTGCGGCCGCGAGGGCCTCCTCGACCAGTCGACCGGGTTCGTCGATGCCGCGCTTGACCGGGGCGTTGATGACGGGCAAACCGGCAAAGCGTTCACGGCCGCGCACGTCGACGTCGACAGCAAAAATAACCGCGTCGGCCGCAGCGATGACGGACGGGTCGAGGGGGGTGAGCCCCGCCGAACCCTGGGTTTCCACCTGCAGGTCGACACCGACGGCCTTGGCCGCGGCAACAAGGGAATCGGCGGCCATGTAGGTGTGTGCGATTCCGGTCGGGCAGGCGGTGACAGCGACGATACGCTTCTTTTCGTTCGTGGCGGGGCCGGTTCCGGCGTTCGCGTTGTCCGTCTTTGCCGCGTCGGTCGTCTCGGTTTCGGCGACTCCAGAGTGGGCGTCGGCCGCGACTGGGACAGGGGCGACGATGTCGTTGACGAGGTCGACGATCTGCTGCGCGGATGATGCGTCGCGCAGTGCCGTGGTGAAGTCCTTCTTCATGAGCGACCGGGCGAGCTTGGCCAGGATCTTCAGGTGCTCCTGGTCGGCGCCATCCGGCGCGGCAATGAGGAAGACCAGGTCAGCGGGCCCGTCCTTCGCGCCAAAATCGACCGGGCTGGACAGTCGGGCCAGAGCGAGAGTGGGTTCCAGCACAGCCGTGGAACGGCAATGCGGAATCGCGAGGCCACCAGGGATGCCCGTGGCGGTTTTCGCCTCGCGGGCGAGGGCATCCGCCGAGAGAGCCTCAACGTCGGTCGCCCGGCCCGAGGCGACGACGAGCTGGGCCAGATGCCGAATGACGTCTTTGGATGCGGTTCCGAGACGGGCGTCCAGAGCAACGAGCTCCGGGGTTATCAGTGCACTCACTGGTCATCCTCCTTTGGATGTTGTGTGGCCGGTACCGGCTGCACGGCCGATACCGGGGCAATGACCGTCACGGTGACGGCGCTGGGGTTGGTTTGGTCGAGCGAGGGAACGGTGGAGCCGGGTAGGGAAACGGCGGCGGCGCCGTGGGCGGCAGCCTGGCGCAAACACTCGGGCGCACTCGCCCCGGCGTTGCTGTGCAGCAGATAGCCGGCCAAAGCGGAGTCGCCGGCGCCGACGGTGCTCACGGCGACCATCGGGGGAGTCGTGGCGAGCCAGCTGCCCTCGGCAGTGACGAGCACGGCGCCCTTCGACCCGAGCGTGGCCAGCACGGCGCCGACGCCGCCCGCGATGAGAGCGCGGGCCGCGTCGACAACTCGCGCGGGGTTCGCCTCGAGTGTGTCGCCGTCGGGGAGTCCGCACAATTCGGCGAGTTCCTCACCGTTGGGTTTGAGGAGATCGGGGTGGGCCAGAGCCGCCGCCGCGAGCGGACCGCCCGAGGAATCCACGGCGACTTTCGGTGCGTCGCTGCCGAGCCGGGCACGGAGTTCATGGATGATCCGGGCATAGAAGTCGTCGGGCACGCCGGGCGGCACCGACCCGGCCAGCACGAGCCAGCTGGCCCCGACCGCCTGAGCCAGAACCAGCTCGATGAGTGCCCTCTGCTGCTGCGCGCCAAGCTCGGGCCCGGGTTCGTTGAGTTTGGTCGTCGTTCCGTCGGGTTCGGTGATGGCCACATTGCTGCGCAGCGGGGCGCCGATCGGCAGGCCGACGTGCGGAATGTTGTGGCGGGTCAGAGCGAGCAGTACCGGGTCATCGGCGTCGCCGGGCAGAATGGCGAGGCTGCTGATACCGCTCGCCTCGAGGGCGCGGCAAATGTTGACGCCCTTGCCGCCCGGTTCGCTGTGGGCGGCCACGGCTCGCTGCACCTCGCCGCGCTTGAGTGGGCCGGCCAGCGCGATGGTGCGGTCGTGGCTCGGGTTGGGGGTCAGTGTGACGATCATGCGAGCACCACGTCGACGTCGGCCGCGGCCAGTGCTTTGGCCAGCGCGGCGGATGGCGGAGCATCCGTTACCAGGGTATCGATCGCCGCGAGGGCGGCGAAGCAGACCAGTGTTTCCTGGTCGAGCTTGCTCGAATCGGCGAGCACCACGACGCGTCGCGCTGAGGCGACGATGGCCGATTTGACGGCCGCTTCCACCGAGTCGGGGGTGCTGAGTCCGAAGGTCGCGCTGATGCCGTTGGTGCCGACGAAGGCGATGTCGGGACGGAGGGCGCCGAGCTGGGCGACGGTTCCGGCGCCGACGATGGCGCTGGTCAAACCGCGCACTCGGCCGCCGAGAACGTGCAGTTGGATCGCTTCGTTCCTGGCGAGTTTGCCGGCGATCGGGATCGCATTTGTGATGACGAGCAGCTGGTCGCTGGGCGCTGCCGGCGACCAGCCGGCCAGACGGTCGGTGAGGCGTTCGGTGGTGCTGCCGGCGTCAAGCAGGACCGAACCGGTGCGGCTCGCGGGAATCATGCGCATCGCCGCGTCGGCAATGCGGGTCTTCTCGTTGAAGCTCTGGGTCTGGCGCTCGTCGAGGCTGGGCTCCGACAGGCTCAGCCTGTCGATGGCGACGGCGCCGCCGTGTACGCGACGAAGCTGACGGGCGCCTTCGAGCGAGTCGAGGTCGCGGCGAACGGTTTCGGCGGTAACGGCGAATTGCGCGGCGAGGTCGGTCACGGTGACCCGGCCTTGACTGTCCACGAGCGCGGCGATCAGGAGTTGACGTTCTTCGGCGAACACGAATGCCTCCTCGACGGTGAGTGACGTTGGTCACGAAGTTGGTTTCATTGACTTTAGCTGTGTTTATTTTTGATTGTCAAGAAAAAAGAAGATAAACAAAGAAATGATTTGTTCGGCTTCGACGCGGATGCCCTCGGTCGGCATTGTCAGTGCGCCCCGGTACCGTCAGTAGTATGAAGATTTTGCACACCTCGGATTGGCACATCGGGCGCACCTTCCACACCCATTCCACGTTGACGCACCTGGGCGTCGTGCTGGAAGCGCTCGTTTCCGAGGTGCGCGACCGCGGCATCGATGTGGTGGCCGTGGCGGGCGATGTGTTCGATTCCGCGATGCCCTCCAAAGAGAGTTACGCACTGCTGACCGACACCCTGCGGCAGCTGAAGGAGGCCGGTGCCGCCGTGGTGATGACCAGCGGCAACCACGATTCCGCGACCCGGCTCGGCTTTCAGTCGGAGTGGGCGGCTCTGGCCGGCATTCATGTCGTGACCAGGCCCGAGCAGTACCTCGAGCCGATCACCCTGACCGACGAGCACGGCCCGGTGCATTTCTACGGCATTCCGTACCTGGAACCCGCGCTCGTGCGACACCGGCACCCCGGTGTCGCGCTGAAAACTCACGAGCAGGTTCTGAACTTCGCCATGACCGGTATTCGTGACGACCTGGCCCGCCGCGGGGGCCGCAGCGTCGTGCTCTCACACTGTTTCGCGGCTGGCGTCACACCGGAGGCCGAATCGAGTGATGTGGAGCGCGACATCACCGCCGGCGGGCTCGATGTCGTGCCGCTGAGCGTGTTCGACGGTTGCGACTACGTCGCCCTCGGCCACATTCATGGGCGGGCCGCCCTCACCGAGCGGGTGCGCTATTCCGGTGCGCCCCTGCACTATTCCTTCGCCGAGAACGGCAAACCACGCGGAGCCTGGGTGCTCGAACTCGACGCCGCCGGTCTGGGAGCCGTCGAGTGGATCGACCTTCCCGTGCCGCGCCGGCTCGCTGTGCTCACCGGGGAGCTCGCCGATCTGCTTGACGACGAGACCTTCGCGGTGCACGAGGGCGACTGGGTGAAGGCTATTCTCACCAATCAGGTGCGCCCGCTCGACGCCATGCGTTCGCTGCAAAGCCGATTTGCGCACGCAGTGGCGCTTGAGCACCGACCGGCCGTACAGGTCGATCCCGGAGAAGCCAGTTACGCCGAGCGCATCGGGGCGGCCACCAGCGACCCAGAGATCATCGCCGGATTTTTGGCGTTCGTGCGCAACGGGGTCGGACCGACCGCATTTGAGAGCGCCCTCGTGGCAGAACTCTTGACCGAGCAGTCCACGCGATTGGCCAACTCATGAAAATTCTGCACTTGCGGCTCGCCGGGTTCGGCCCGTACAAGAACGAGCAGGTCGTGGACTTTGAACGATTCGACGCCGACGGGATCTATCTGATCTCGGGCAAAACCGGTGCCGGAAAATCGAGCATTCTCGACGCCATCTGCTTCGCCCTGTACAACCACGTGCCGCGCTTTGACGGCGGCGAACTCAAGCTGCGCAGCGACCACTGCGAGCCGGGTGACCCTACCTTCGTCGAACTCGACTTCAGCATCGCCGGGTCTCGGTACCGGCTGCGACGCAGCCCCGCCTACGAACGACCGAAGAAGAGCGGCACCGGAGTGACCACTGCCGCGCCCACCGCCGTGCTTCAGGTTGAGGACGAGGGTGGCTGGCGCGGCATCGCAGCCAAGCCCGGCACTGTCGGGCACGAGCTCGATGCGATTCTGCCGCTCAAGGTCGACCAGTTTCTGCAGGTGATCCTGCTCGCGCAGAACCGATTCCAACGGTTTCTGCTCGCGAAGACCGAAGAACGCCGTGCCGTTCTGCGCACCCTGTTCAATACGAGTCGCTTCGACCAGCTTGAGTCCGCTTTGATTCTGCGCCGCAAGGGCCTTGATGATGAGGTGGCACAGGGCCAGCGCGACCTTGCCGAAAATCAGGCTGCGGCTGCGCAACTGCTCCAGCGTGACTCGCCCGGAGCCCCCACAGCGCAGTGGTTCGCGAACGCCGAGTTCGATCTCGTGGCCGAGCGTGACGTGGCGACCGCGCTCGTCGCCCGCAGCACCACGGAACTGGCCGCGGCCACCCGTGTGCACGAGTCGCGCGTGCACGTGAGCGAGCGACAGCGCCGTCGCTCCAGCGCGAAGATCGAGCTGGCCACGCTTGAGGCCCGGCAGACCGACATCACGCGGGAACGCGCCAGTCTGACGGCCGCCGAGCACGCGGCCCGGGTATGGCCACAGATTCGGGCGCACCGCGATGCCGCTCGTGCGCTCGAAGCAGCGGAGGCGTCGGTAGCGACCGCGCGGGCCGACCTCGTGCACATTCGCACGTCTGCAACACCGGCCGAAGACATCGATGCTGCCGGCGCACGCATTTCTGCCGGCCCCGAATCGCTCGATCAGGTGCAGTCAGCGCTGGACGCACTGCTCGGCCGTCTGGGCGCCCTGGGCGACGCCCTGGCTCAGGAGCGTACCCTCCCGGGCCTCGACGACGAGATCGCCGACCTGCTCGGCGTGCAGCTGGAGCGTACCCGGGCCTTCGACACGGCACGGTCGGAGTTGGAGGCCCTCCCTGGGCAAATTGACAGCCTCGCCGCTGAACGCACGACGACGCTGCTTGTGGCTGCGCGCCACGATGACGCGACGACTGAACTGGACCGCGCCGCGCTGTCTCTCGAGGCGGCCAAGACCGTCGAGCTCCTCAAAGCTGCACTGCTCAAGGCCCAGCAAGACGAGCTGACCGCGAGCGGCGACAATGCTGCTGCGGCGGCGAACTACGAAACCGTGCTCTCGCGTCGATTCTCGGGTTTCGCCGCCGAACTGGCCACCCGACTCAACTCCGGCGACGCCTGCATGGTCTGCGGGTCGACCGCCCATCCGGTGCCGGCACGGGGCGAGCATGAGCCGGTCTCACCGGATGACGTGGAGACAGCCCGAAGCAATGTCACTCACCGGCAGGGTGAGCTCCTGACCATCCAAACCGCCGTGCAATCGGTCGACCTGCGCCTGGCGGAGGCTCGCGCCATCAGCGGGGGCGGTGACGTGCACACCCTCACGGCTGAGCACAATGCGGCCGTCACGGCGCAGAAGCTGGCGGCCGGGGCGGTCGCGCTGCTCCCCGGGCTGGACGACCGCCTCGCTCAACTGCAATTCGCTGTGACCCGCGCGACCTCAAGCCTGGAGACGATACGTGCAGAGCGCGATCGTGCCCTCACGGAGCATTCAGCCCGCGTCAGTCAGCGCACAACTGTCCTCGAGCGTGTGACCGCGCAGCGCGGAGAGTTCGACAGCGTTCACGGGCTGGCTGCCCAACTGAACGCCGAGCTGGTCGGAGCACGCACCCTGGCGGCCGTTCTGGTTCAGCTCGATCACTGCCGCCGGGCACGGGACGCGGCCGAAACAATCCTGATCGAGCAACTCGGCGACGAAGGGTTTTCTACCGCCGATGCAGCTCAGGATGCCCGGATCGACCACGCCGAAATGACACGGCGCATCGAATCCCTGCGCGAGCATGACGACGGGCTGGCGGCAGCTCGCGCCACGCTCGCCCACTCCGAACTGGCGGACCTTCCAGTCGAACCCGTCGACCTCGAACCGACCAGGCTCGCCGTTGTCGCCTCCAACTCGGCTCGCGACGCCGCGTTGACGACGCACAGCTCCCTGGTCGATCGCACCCGGTCACTCGCGGCCATCGCCGATCGTGTGACCACCCTGCTCGCGGCCTCCGGGGCGTTGCAGGCTGTGTACCAGCAGGTGCGCCAACTGGCCGACGTCGTGCACGGCGACGATCCGAATACCAAACGGATGCGGCTCGAAAACTATGTGCTCGCCGCGCAACTGGAACAGATAGTGGCGGCTGCTAATACCCGGCTGCGCACCATGACGAGCGGCCGGTACACGCTCGAACACGACGATTCGCTCGCTTTTGGCGGGGCGCGGTCGGGGTTGGGCCTCGCCATCCGGGATGAGTACACGGGGCGTGCCCGGGCAACGCATTCCCTGTCAGGCGGTGAGACGTTCCTCGCCTCCCTCGCCCTCGCCCTGGGGCTGGCCGAGGTTGTGACCGGGCAGGCCGGTGGTATCACCCTCGACACACTGTTCGTCGATGAGGGTTTCGGGTCGCTCGACGGCGAAACCCTCGAGACCGCTATGAGCACCCTTGACAGCCTGCGCGCGGGCGGCCGAACGATCGGACTGATCAGCCACGTCGAGTCCATGAAAGAACAGATTCCGGCGACTCTGCGAATCCTGGTCACCGATCAAGGCTACAGTCGCATCGAAGCGGGCGACTGAGCGGGGCGTGCGGTGATCAGCGACCCGACCGGGGCAAGGCGGATGCCGACCAACGCAGAACCTAGATTTGTGTAGCGCGCAAGAAAATGGATCATTTAGGCTTGAGCCGCTCGTGCTGCCGCTGTATGTTCGTCCTGCCTCGACCAATTCGATTGCGGTTACCGCACCGAACTTGTGCGCTCGATACGTGCGGTGTGCACAGGCGCTCATTTTACCGTCGACCGCTCCTCTTGTAAGGGGTTTACCCATATGCAGATCTGGGGTAATCTCACTTTCCAAAGACGTGCTGACCAGCCGAGAAAACGTGCTCGGCGCGCGGTATCGCCAGACGATTGGGTGGAGACGAAATGAAGCTACAGAAGATGGCAGACCTGAAGTCGGATTTCGTTCCCGTGGGCGAGGTGAGCGCCGATGAGCGCTCCCGTATGGCCTTCGGCAAGGCGGGGGTTCGCCGAGATGATCGATACGCCGTCGCCGTGAACCCCGAGGGTGAGATTCTCCTGACTCCGCTCGTGTCCATTCCCCGCCGTGAGCTCCTGATCTGGGACGATGAAAGCATCCGGGCGGCACTCGTGCGCGGGCTCGAAGACAGCAGCCAAGAGCAGACCAGCGAGGGCGGCGACTTCACCCGGTACGCCGATGACGAGCACCCGGTCGACGAGGCAACGGTGGCCGCTGAGACCCAGCCATGAGCTTCACCCTCCTTCTCACCACGGAAGCCGCAGACGGGTTGTCCGTTCTCGAAGCGAAGCCGCAGTCATCCGGTCGGCTCGAGCGCGTGCGCACAGCGCTCGGTCGGCTGCAGCTGGATCCCGACGACCCGGCCCTGAGCTCACACAAATATGTGTCGCTGACCGGCAAGAGGGGTGAGGACGTGTGGGATTCCTACATCGAGCACCGCACGCCGGCGGCCGGCCGCATCTACTGGCACTACGGTCCCGGCCTGGACCGCATCACGGTTGTGGTCATCACACCGACACCATAGCGGGCAGCTCTCGCGCAAGCGGATGCCGGTGTGCTGCACGGCTGCGCGGCTCCGCAGCGCCGATCAGAACGGATTGAGCAGTCGGTGCAGAAACTGGCGCGTGCGTTCGTGCTGGGGATGGCGCAGCATCTGTTTCGGATCACCGTGCTCGACGATGGTCCCGCCGTCGACGAAGGCGATCTCATGCGCGACCTCGCGAGCGAATTCAAGTTCATGCGTGACAATCACCATGGTCCAGCCCTCATCGGCGAGTTCCTTGATCAGGCGAAGCACGTCGCCGACCAGCTCCGGGTCGAGAGCGGAGGTCGGCTCGTCGAACAACAAGAGTTGCGGGCGCAGCGCAAGCGCACGAACGATTCCGACCCGCTGTTGTTGGCCGCCCGACAGCTCGAAGGGATAGCTTCCCTGTTTGTCGGTCAGGCCGACCCGCTCGAGCAGAACCAGTGCCTCGGCTGTCACCTCGGCCACCGGGCGGCGCTGCACAACGACCGGCCCTTCGATGACGTTCTGCAGCACCGTTTTATGCGGAAACAGGTTGTAGTGCTGAAACACCATGGCCGACCGGTCGCGCAGGCCGGCCAGCTGCTTCGTCGACGGCTTGGCCGAAAAGTCGAGGGCGATCGGGGCGACCGTGCCGCCTGTCGCGCTCGCCGCGACCGCGATGCTGCCTTCGTCCGCAACCTCGAGCCCGTTCAGGCAGCGCAAGACGGTGGTCTTGCCCGAGCCGGACGGCCCGATCAGCGCCAGAACCCGGCCGCGGCTCACGGTCAGATCCACCGATTCCAACACCCGGTTGCTGCCGAAACTCTTCTGCAGACCACGCACGTGAAGCAAGACGTCGGGTGTGGCGGTATTCCCCTGGCCGGACGGCTCGGGGTGACGGTCAGCGGGCGACATAGCGGTCCAATCGCTTCTCGAGAAAACCTTGCCCGGTGGAAAGCACCAGACAGATGACCCAGTAGATCAGTGCAGCTTCGAGGTAGAGCAGCATGAATTCCTGGCTGAAGGCCGCCACTTGCTGCGCCTCACGGAACAGCTCGGTGACCAGGATCAAGGAGGCGAGCGAGGTGTCCTTGACGAGGCTGATGAATGTGTTCGACAGCGGCGGCACCGACACCCGGGCCGCCTGCGGCAGGATGATGCGGGTGAGGGCCCGGCCACGCGACATGCCGATCATGTAGGCGGCTTCCCACTGGCCCTTGGGTACCGAGAGAATCGCGGCCCGGATCACTTCGGCGGCGTAGCCGCCGACGTTGATCGAGAAGGCCACCGCGGCGCTGGGCCACGGATCGATCGTCACACCGATCGACGGGAGCCCATAGAAAATCACGAAGAGTTGCACGAGCAGCGGCGTGCCGCGCACGATGGAGATGTAGACACGGGCGATGCCTGAGAGCCAGTGCCGGTGCGACAACCGCATCAACGCGAGCGCGAGAGCGAGTACGAGCCCGATCGCGAACGATGTCAGGGCCAGCGGAATCGTGCCGCGCACCGCACCGTCGAGCAGCGGCCAGAACGAGCTGAAAAACAACTCCCAATCGGGCTGAATCATCGTATGGTCGCGTTACTGGCTGACGTCGGCGCCGAAGTACTTCTCCGACAGCTCGGCGAGCGTGCCATCCGCGGTGAGGGATGCCAGCGCTGCGCTGACGGCGTCAGCCAGCGCTGTTCCATCTTGCGCGAAGGCGAAGGCGTTCTCCGAGCGGTCCTCGGTCTCCGCGGCGATTTTCAGGTTATCGGCGCCGTTGGTCTTCTGGTAGCTGAGGAAGGTCAGCTTGTCGTTGACCGTGGCATCCACTCGGCCCTGTTCAACCAGGGCGACCGACTGGGCCCATCCCTCGATGCCTTGCACGGTGGCGCCGCTCTCGGTGGCGAGGGTGTTCCAATTGCTGGTGAGTGATTGTGCGGTGGTCAGGCCGTCCAGGCTCGCAAACGACGTGATCGTCGTGTTGTCCGCGAGAGTGACGATCACCCCGGTGGAATAGGTGTACGGGGTGGAGAATTCATACGCGTCCAGGCGCTCGGGAGTGATCGACACCTGGTTGGCGACGGTGTCCCAACGGCCGGCGGTGAGGCCGGCGAAAAGGGCGTCCCACTGGGCCTCTTCAAACGTGGCGTTGACGCCGAGCTCGTCGGCGACGGCGCGAGCCACGTCGACGTCGTAGCCGGTGAGCTCGCCCGAACCGTCTTCGTGGAACGAGAAGGGCCGGTAGGTGCCCTCGGTGCCGATCACGAGCGTGCCGGCGTCGAGCACGCTCGTGAGCGAGTCGTCGGTACCGGCTGCGGTTTCACCATCGGCGGCCGTGCAGCCGGTGAGGGCGAGGGCGACGACGGACAGGATGGCGGCCGGAACGAATCTGAACTTCATGAAGGGAAACGCCTAACGAACTCGGTGGGGGAGCGCCGGTTTGCGGGCGCTGCCCCAGAATTTGGGATACCGCGGGTGGCGGTATCCCAACCTAACAAGGAGCTACCGGCGCGGAATATTCCGGTTACGCCCGATGGCGCGCTCTGATTCGTGGCGCTACGAGCGCAGGGCGAGAGCGAAGGGCAGCACGGGCGAAGCGCCGTGCCGGCGCAGTACGCGAGCAGCAACGGTCAGGGTCCACCGGCTGTCGGCCAGGTCGTCGATGAGCAGAATCGGCTGCCCGGCGAACGGGGCGAGGGCCTCGGCGAGATCAGGTCCGACCGCGAACCGGTCCCACACGCTCGACAGCCGGTAGGCGCTGTTGCCGCCGGGCTCCCCGGTCGGGCCGTTGTTGGCCCAGTCGAGGGCGCCGAGCAACGGCAAACGGCCGACGGTGGAGAGTGATCGGGCCACCGAATCGATCAAAAGCGGATGCCGACGCGACGGCATCGACACGATGGCAACCGGACGGTCGGCCCAGCCCCACTCGGCGAGTACGCGGACGCAGGCTGCCAGCATGGCGGGTGTGGCCGCGGCATCCGCTGCACCGGTGGCGAACAGTTCACGCAGGGGGCCGCCCCAGCCGAGATCGGACAGCCGGGCCAGCGCGCGGCCGGGTTCGGCGCGTTCACCGAGCGGGATCTTGCCGTTGGCCGCGACGCCGAGACTGCTCATGCCGGTCGGCCACTGCGCTCGCGCATCGATGGCGACGCCGACCCGGTCGAGGGACTGTGCTGCGGTTGCGGCCGCTGCGGCGGCAACGTCGACCGGATACCAGACACCCTGGCAATTGTCGCAGCGGCCGCAGGCCACGGCGCTGTCATCGTCGAGTGCTCGCTGCAGAAATTCCATGCGGCAGCCGGTGGTGCTCTCAAACTCGAGCATTGCGCGCTGTTCGCCGAGGCGGGCGGCCGCGATGCGTTCGTAGCGCTCTTCGTCGTAGACCCAGGGCTGCCCGGTGGACTGCCAGCCGCCCTTGACCCGGTGCACGGCGCCGTCGACGTCGAGAACCTTCAGCAGCAGCTCGAGCGGGGTGCGTCGAAGGTCGACCCGGGCTTCGAGCGCCGGCGTCGACAGGGGTGCGCCGGCGGCTTCGAGGGTGCTGATCACGGCGAGGGCTTTGACCTGGTTGGGCATCGAGGCGGTGGCGAAATACTGCCAGATCGCCTCGTCTTCGGTTCCCGGCAGCAGCAGGACATCGGCCGACGCGGTGGCCCGGCCGGCTCGCCCGACCTGCTGGTAGTACGCCACGGGGGAGGAGGGCGCTCCGAGGTGCAGCACGAACCCGAGGTCGGGTTTGTCGAATCCCATGCCGAGGGCGCTCGTGGCGATGAGCGCCTTGACCTGATTTGTCTTGAGCAGTCCCTCGGATTCCTCGCGTTCGGCCGTATCGGTTTGGCCGGTGTAGGCCCGCACCATATGGCCGGCACCCCGCAGCAGCCGGGCGGTGTCTTCGGCGGCCGCCACGGTGAGGGTGTAGATGATGCCGCTGCCCGGCAGGTCGCCGAGGTGGCTGAGCAGCCAGGCCAGGCGGGCGCTGGAATCGGGCAGGCGCAGCACGCCGAGCCGTAGCGATGAACGGGCGAGCGGGCCACGAATGGTGACGACCTCGGCGGTGCCGGCGCCGTCGGCACCGCTGGAAACCATACCCACCTGC
>Ga0314774_1000692_pt1 | contig 25055 bp, 27 predicted proteins | sample MetaGCBIA2018_FD_204515 | JGI IMG/M metagenome (GOLD analysis project Ga0314774, IMG submission 204515) | Cryopeg brine microbial communities from Beaufort Sea near Barrow, Alaska, United States - CBIA 2018 | ecosystem: Environmental > Aquatic > Marine > Coastal | place: USA: Alaska | collected...
ATGTACTTTTTAGATATTTTTCCTATCCTTTTTTATACTGACATTCACCAAAGTAAGTGTTATAATTCAGAAGAAAGCGTAACAATTCAGTCATAAGGAAGGTATAGTATGAGTACAAGCAAGAACAATAATTCATCACTTCTCATTTGTCCGATATGCAAAACCACATTGAGTAAATTCGATGATACTAATACATATAAATGTGTCAAACTACATAGCTATGACATTGCTAAACAAGGTTATGTCAATCTATTAATCAGCAATCAAAAGAAAAGCAATAACCCAGGCGAGAGTAAAGAAATGATAAAAATCAGAAGAGATTTTCTAGATCAAGGTTTTTATCAACCGATTGCTGATGAACTGAGTCAACAAGTTAATCAGTTATCCCGAAATCCGGTTAAAACTATACTTGATTTAGGCTGTGGTGAAGGTTACTATCTGAATCAGCTTTTGCTTTTATTAAATCATGATGCTCCAACACCGCCGAAAAATTCAATCGATTTTTATGGCCTAGATATATCCAAAGAAGCACTAAAACTTGCAAGCAATCGAAAAATCGATGTTACTTGGTTGGTAGCTTCTAATTTTCACACTCCCTTTAAGGATAACTCACTGGATATTATTCTGTCTGTGTTTAGTCCTATTAGCGATGAGGAAATCAATCGAATCTTAAGCAAAGAGGGTCATTTCATACGGATTCTCCCAAATGCCAATCACTTGATTGAACTTCGTGAACTTATTTACGACACGATCGAAGAACGGCGTGAAGGGACTATTAATCCCATAGGTTTGAATTGCATACACGAATCAAAGGTATCCTATCCGATAACGTTAGGTCAAAAGAATCTAACTTCGTTATTAAAAATGACACCTCATTATTGGAAGACCAGCATTCAAAACCAACAAAAAGTTAACGACTTAGAATCCTTAACAATTACTGTCGATATGAATATTAGTGTTTTTGCTAAATAAGTATATCCTTTCTATCTTTATATGCCATCGTGCATTCTTATACTATTTCTCATTTTTGCTGACAATCTAGAAGCAGGGATTGTAAGTATACTTTCCGCGATTTTACTGTTATCACTAGTAGCCACTTTCATTGCTTACATAAGTCTTAAGAAGACAAGAACAAAACTATCATCACTGCCAAAGTCATATCAAGATGTTTATATTGACGCAAATGAACTTACAGGTTTAAGCACGACAACATTACGTAACAAAAAAGAGATTTCAGACTTGATCTTAGAAATTTTCGAACATGCTTATTTGGAAGGTCGTAAGGTTGAGGATGTCATATCACCAAACCTCAGGACCTTTATGGATGGTTTCATTGATAGTGTTGGCGCCAAAACAACTTGGCTATATTTAGTAAGCTATAGCACCTTTGTATATACAATCTATCTGCTATTCATGAAACTTTATGTTGTACTTCGACATGGTCAGTTAGATATGGCAACTATTCAAACAGAAACATTAGATTTTGGAATCCTCGTTCTATATGGAATCATTGCCTATGTTTTCCTCCCTTGGATATTGCTTTCAATGCAACATGCAGCCAAGCATAGGCTTACCGGCATCAAACAACTTCAAGTTGCGTTGCCATTTTTAATTTCGGTTGGACTTGTTATTACCCTGATATTAATAAAAGACTCTAAAACCATTGCTATCCTTGATAAACCTATTCCATTATTAACAACGCCCCTTTCAATTATCTTGCTATTTGTAGTTTGCCTTGGAAGTTTAGTTCTTATGGGATATGTCAAAAAATATCAACTGAGAAAAGCATTGAAATAAAGGTTAATCATTTAATGTTCTAAATAATGATTAATGATCTAATGTTATAAATATGATCAGTAATATAATGATATAAATAAACAGATCGGTTCTTTTTGACTAGATATATATTCATAATACTCTTATGATATGTTACAAAAAGAACCGATCTTAAATTATATTACTTCTGGTTAAGATTGAGTTTAGTATGCTACCGCAACTATCCTCTTCCCATTCTGGTGTCAAATAACGCTTGTTCTCTAAATATTTCATCTAACGTTTCAGCTGTTAGAGTTTCCTCTTCCTCTTTTGTCAGATGAACGCTTCTGTTTGTTTCACTCTCAGCTATGTCACTCTTATTAACGTCCGATTTTTCTTTTTCTTTCAAACTTAAACCTACTTTCGAGATCTGTATCCTACTGTTTAATTAACTAAGCCATTATATCGATCAATTGTTTTATGAAAGTCAAGTATATCCATTGCTGCCGAATATCTTTTGATTTCTTTTCCATCGACAAAAAGAAGAACAATTGGCGCTGTGTATACTTGATATTCTCCCTGTGCTTCTTTAATTTCTTCAATATAAACGTTGGCAAATCCAATCGTTTCATAATCATGCAATACACGATTAATCTTTGTTATTAATGGTTTGCACACATTGCATGAACGCGTCGAAAAAACCATAACCGCAATGTCCTTTACTTCAATAAATTCCTTCGCCTGTTGCAGTGAGTATAACTCTGTTATCATGATATTCGACCTTTCACATAAGTAAGTAGTGGCATTTGGAGATAATCGTTATTTGTATACTAATATCTTATTACTTGCTTTAAAAAGTTTTTGTGCGATTTGGTTTAATTCTGTTTCATTGAATGATTCCCACCACCCAAATGTATCATTAACTTCAAGTTTTGTACACATTTTATCCAGAATCATAAATGCTGAATAAGGATGTGGTAAACTAGCTTGATCTTTGGCTTGATGATAAAGTTTTTTGATATAAAGTTTAATATCTGGATGATATATAAGTTCCACAAGTTTTGCCCTATATTCTAGCTCATAAGAGTTTAACATTGGATAATTTTTATAGTCATATAAATGTTGAGCTTCATGTTTCAAAAACCAAATATGGAAGTCAATTGACGTATCATCTATTTCCTCATTTTCTTTCAATATATAATATATTCCATCCGGTTTTGTCCATCCGTCTAACTGTTTTTCACCAAAAGTCGCATATTTATGCCAACTGTTCATAATAAATCCAGATAGAAAATATACATTCACTTCTTGGATACCATTCGGTATTTCAACTTCATATGTTTTCTGTTCCGTGTCCTTCCATATGAAGGGTCCTCTAAGTGGTGAGCTGGTGCCACCTACAAACGAATAACCTTTCTGACTAAACTCGTATTCTAATTCTCTTTCTACTGCATCCATATTTCGATTAACATCAGTATCAATAATTTTCATTAAACTTCTAATAAGATTAGCTTCGATTTTTTTATGATCCTTTTTTACTAATGCTTTTCTGTAGTAAGTCCTGTATGCTCTTAGAACAGCTTCTATCCACGGATCATCGCTTATAGTAACCATTTCCTCTTCATTCGTAATAAACCTTTTAGTGTACTTATCAATAAATTCAGTAACTTCCTTTGTTCTACTTTCGCGATGTTCTAAGTACTTAATTGCTTCTAACACATTGCCTTGTAAACATTTTCCATAAAATTTATGCTTGTCCATGCGACCTCCTTTTCCATGTTGATTTTTAACAATAAAAACTAATGCACTTGCAACATCATCTCTTATAGCTGTGCAACACTATAATATGTTTACAAATTCATCTATAACTAACTCGTTTAGTTTTAGCGCCACTTATTATTTATACTTCTAGAACTCGTAATTTTATGATATTTGCCTCTTCTTATATTTTATTCCTAATTTTGATTTCTTGCAAGTCAGTTATATGTCCTAGTTACCACTCCATGTGTATATTCAGGTTATTTGTTAACTTTCAGTCATAATATACAGAATACATGATGATATACTTATTGCATGCTCCTATTATTTAATTAGCTAGAGGAGGATTTATGTTTGTGAATTAGGTTTATGATTTATGTTTGTGATTTAAGACAACAAAAAAGCTTCAAACCCTTAATTTATAAAGGTTTGAAGCTTTTAATGCGGATGACAGGAATCGAACCTGCACATCAAAGATACTAGATCCTAAGTCTAGCGCGTCTGCCAGTTCCGCCACATCCGCAAATTCAGCTGCTAACAAGTAAACTGACTAATTCAGATATCAATTCGCTTTCGCTCATGTACCGAAGTACATTTACTCATCTCATTTTCATCTTCCTTGCATTTCACTTATTATCATCAAAATTCTGGCACAAATAATATCGGCGATATTATTTGTATAATGAGGCACCTGGGGCTCGAACCCAGGACACCTAGATTAAAAGTCTAGTGCTCTAGCCAACTGAGCTAGTGCCCCATAACTGGGCATACTGGATTCGAACCAGTGAGTGCAGGAGTCAAAGTCCTGTGCCTTACCGCTTGGCGAATGCCCATCGTTTAATTGATTGTCCATCTTACTTTGTCAGACTTTGATTCGTTTTCGTTCATGTACTATGTACATTCGCTCATCTTATCTTTGTCTTCCTTGCAATATGACCGATGAAGCATTAATGACCATGGCTTTATTACAGTAAATGGTTATTTGATTTTAAAATTTCATAAGTACTTACGTACTAGGGTGAGTAATGGGGCTCGAACCCACGACATCTAGAACCACAATCTAGCGCTACTACCAGCTGAGCTATACCCACCTTAAATTTTGTTGCAATGTGCCTACGGGGATTCGAACCCAGGACCCTCGCCTTAGAAGGGCGATGCTCTATCCAGCTGAGCTACAGGCACATATATGATGCTTATTCTATCCTCATGCAAGAACACATTAATAGGATAAAAATAAGCGGGTGAAGGGAATCGAACCCTCATGGCCAGCTTGGAAGGCTGGTGTTCTACCATTGAACTACACCCGCAGATGTATAAGTCGGGGTGACAGGATTCGAACCTGCGGCTTCCTGAACCCAAATCAGGCGCTCTAGCCAAGCTGAGCCACACCCCGATAAATCATCGGCTGCTCTGAAGTGATTGTTTTTTCAACCTCAGACGCATTTGCTATTATACACAAAATTCAAAGTGAAGTCAACACTTTTTCAGAAGTTTTTTTTGAAGTCGTTCAAAGTGGCGTGTATACAGGCTTTGTCGTCGATTTGAATTATTGCATAAGTCGGAAAATCCGAATTTCTAGGAAGTGAAATACTTCCAGGATTCAAGATTAAAGTTTTGCCTTCATAGTCCAAAAAGGTTTGATGTGTATGTCCAAAAAATATGCAATCATACTTTTCTCTTCTTGCAATAGCTCTTAATTTCTTCAAGGAATACTTAACTCCAAGATTATGTCCATGGGTTAATAAAAATCTTTTGCCTTTGATTGCAACCACTTTATTCTCTGAAATCTCTGATTCATAAAAATCACAATTTCCGGCAACATAATCAACAGGTAATTTTGTAACGGCTTCTATGTCCTCTGCATCCCCAACAAGGTCACCTAGGTGGAAAATATGATTCAAATCCTTTATACGGTCAATTAAATCCATTAGAGGACCTATCTTTCCATGCGTATCGCTTACTACTAATATCTTGTACATTTCATTCCTCTTTTACTAATTTTATACGAAACAATCCAATCGATGAAACAATTGAATGTATCACAAAGATTATTAACTTATCTGTGTCCGCTTTAAAATCCAAATTTTTGATTCATATCACAGTGATAGTCTCTCTTCTATCATTTTACTAATCAGTCGAAGAGCATTTCCTCGATGACTAATACTATTTTTCTGTTCTGATGTCATTTCAGCTGTCGTTTTGTTATATTCCGGTACAAAAAATATTGGATCATATCCAAATCCGCCTTTGCCCATAATATCATAAGCAATTCGTCCTTCAATAGTCCCTCTTGCTGTCAAGACGTTTCCATTAGGAAAAGCTGCTGCAATGACGCAAACAAATCTCGCCGTTCTAGATTCATCGTCAACACCTTCTAACCGTTCCAGAATAATACGATTTTTTTCTGGATAGGGGGTATCTTTTCCTAAATATCTTGCAGAATAAATACCGGGTTCTTTATTTAAAAAGTCTATTTCAAGTCCGGAATCATCGGCAAGTACAAGTTCTCCTGTGTGTTCCATAATTTCTCTAGCTTTTTTAGCTGCATTTTCTTCAAAAGTCATGCCATCTTCAACAACATCTATATCAATTCCTGCATCTCCCATTGATATGATTTCATACGGAAGCTCTTTCAGTATTTGTTTAATCTCAATCATTTTATTGACATTTTGTGTAGCAAAAATAAGTTTCTGCGCCATGATATTCTCCTAATCTTCTATAATTATCCCTTGTGCTTCTTGCAGCATTGAGTACTCTGCCTCATATAAAGATAGAGTGCCATTTGGGCACTCTATCAACTGAACCTATTGCCGCATTACTCTGCTTTTGTCAAGTATTTTTCTAAAGCATCAATTGCCTCAACTTCATCATCACCACTAGAACTTATTAAAAGCGATTCACCTTCTATAAGTCCAAGTGACATCATACCCATAATACTTTTTGCGTTAACTTTTTTGTTTGAAATAGTGACATAAATACTAGATTGGAATTGACTAGCTGCCTGTACAAACAACGCTACCGGTCTTGCCTCTAATCCAGACGCAATTTTTACTTCGATTTTCTTTTCAATCATGATAGGTCCTCCCTTTTATCTCTCAGTTGTTCTGCATACTCGTTGATTTTCCTTAGTCTATGATTAACACCGGACTTACCTACTTGCGGTGACAACATTTTGCCAAGTTCAAGCAAACTTGCTTCACTATGTTCTAACCTTAATTTCGCTAAATCTTCTAAAGGTTCTGATAATTTGTCCAAACCTACTGTTTCTTCAATATATGTAATGTCTATGATTTGTCGGACCGCTGCTGAGACAGTTTTGTTCAAATTTGCTGTTTCACAGTTTACCATTCGGTTGACATTGTTACGCATTTCTTTGATTATTCTTAAATTTTCAAGTTCCATAAGAGCTGTATGCGCTTCTATAACATTAAGAAATTCAACGATTTGTTCCCCTTCTTTAAGGTAAACAACATGATACTTCTTCCTAATAATAATCTTAGCATCCATTTCAAAATGATTCACTAAATGCATTAATTGCCTACTATGGCTCTCGTGACTATCAACCATTTCCAAATGATATGTCTTGTCCGGTTCACTCATTGATCCTGAAGCTAAAAAAGCACCACGTATATACGATCGTTTACAACATGTCGTACCAACAATTAATGGATCAATCTGATTATAAATCTTCCCATTTTCATAAAGATGACAAGCTTGTAAAACTTTAAGAACTTCCTCTTTTTTGAGTACATACACATTGTATACTCTTTTCTTCTTAAGGTGTTGACTCCGACGCATAACGACATCAACTTTAATATTAAATGTTTTCTTCAATAATGTAAAGTATTTTCTCGCAACAGCAGGATTTTCAGTATGAACCTTAATACCGAATTTACTTAAGGATTCATCGTATTCAATAATTCCACTTATATTAATCATTGCAGCTATTTCTGCAATCCGACAATGCCTAGCTGTGCTATATTGCCTTGATAACTCTTCTTTAATTCCAGAAGAAAATGACATCAAATCATCCTCCTATATTTTAGTAACTTGCTTCATTCTATAACTCTATAATGATTTCGGCAAGTCTTTTTGCATCATGTCGTAAATATCTAGTACATTTAGATAAAATTGCAAAGTTTGTTTCGATAATATTGTAGTTTTCGCCTATATCCAAATCATTTTTAACAACAATTGCATCATCTTCAAGATAATGACCTTCGATTTCTTTATCTAACTTCGTATTATTGGCAATCACACATTCGATTACATTTTTACCAAGGTACTTTTCAATTTCATCAACATGCATCTTCAAAGTAAATTCATCCGTTTCACCTGGCTGGGTCATGATATTCCCGACATAAACAACCGTACCTAAGGATTGTTCCACGGCTTTGCCGATCCCGTTTACCAACAAATTAGGGATTATACTAGTAAAAAGGCTTCCTGGCCCTAAGACGATAATATCCGCCTTTAGAATCGCTTCTATAGCCTTGAAATATGCTTCAGGTTTAGGTGGCACCAATTCAACTTCAGAAATCTTCTTACGGACAACTTTATTGGTATAAACAATTTCATGTTCCCCTAATATCTTGGAGCCATCTTCATAGGTTGCTCCTAACTGTATATTCTCCGTTGTTACAGGAATGACTTGACCTTGAACAGCTAATACTTCATTCGCTTTTTCAACACCTTTTTCGAAACTTCCATATATATCCGTTAACGCAGCAAGAAAAAGATTACCTAAGTTCTGCCCGTCTAAACTTCCTTCACTGAATCTATAATTAAAAATATCATGTAATATTGGTTCTGTCCGTGCTAATGCCAACAAACAATTTCGAATATCACCTGGAGGCAACATATTCATTTCACGTCTTAAAATTCCAGAGCCCCCACCATTGTCTGCAACCGTAACGATTGCAGTCAATTCATCCGTATAAATCTTAAGGCCTCTAAGCATAGTAGACAGTCCTGTTCCTCCACCAATACAAACAATTCTCTTTTTAGAATACATATAATCCCTCTATCTATATTATTTACCTATGTGTGCATCCTTTTCAATATCTCTATGATGAATATTCACACTGTAGTCTTCTGCCGTCAAACTATCATACAATTTGTTGGCTATGGTGACTGAACGATGTTTCCCTCCAGTACAACCTATACTGATAACTAACTGATTTTTACCTTCTTGAACATATTTAGGTAATAAAAACGCAACCATATCTTCCAATCTTTCTAAGAATTCTTTAGCTGCATCCCATTTCATGACATAATCTTGTACTTCTTTCTCATTCCCTGTTTGAGATCTTAATTCAGACAAGTAGAAAGGGTTTGGTATAAATCGTACATCAAATACTAAATCTGAGTCCGACGGAATACCGAATTTAAAGCCAAATGATAAAACGGTTATGATAAGATTATCATATGATTTTTCTTCAATAAAGATTTTGTATATTTCAGTTTTTAATTCCCTAATCAATAAACTTGAAGAATCAATTATAAAATCCGAGCGACGTTTAGCCTCTTCCAATAGTTTCCTCTCTCGAATGATACCATCTTCAATTCGACCATTAACAACAAGCGGATGCCTTCTTCTTGTCTCCTTAAATCTTTTTATCAAAACGTCATCTGAAGCTTCCATAAAGACTAGATTAATCTTGTATCTTACCGCTTTCAGTTTATCAATTTCTTCAAATAACTCCGTGAAAAAATCACCTCCACGAACATCAATCCCTAAAGCAACATTGTTGATCCCTGAATCAGGGCTGAAACAAATATCTGCAAACTTACCGATTAACGCCGGTGGAAGATTATCCACACAAAAATATCCTAAATCTTCAAGCATTTTTAGAACTGTACTCTTACCTGCACCGCTCATTCCTGTAATAATTGAAAATTGCATCAGAATCTCCTTAACTATAAACTATATATCACCAAGTATCTTTACTTCCCTTTGTAACGTCACTCCATATTGCTCAAATACAGTTTTTTGAATATGTTGAATGAGTTCATATACCTCATTAAAAGTTGCATCTCCGTTATTAACCACAAATCCACAATGTTTATCAGAAACCATTGCATCACCTATTCTATAGCCTTTGAGTCCTGAGTCCATTATTAGTTTTCCGGCATAGTAACCTTCCGGTCTTTTGAATGTACTTCCAGCACTTGGAAATTCAAGCGGTTGTTTATCTTTACGTCTTGAATTAAAGTCAAACATTAACTCTTTAATCGATTTTATGTCACCCTCTTTAAGTTCCAATTCAACTTCAATAGCAATGAAGTGTTTATCTTGAAGAGCGCTATGTCTGTAGTCGAAGTCCAACTCATTACGATTAAATACTTTAACTTCACCATTTAGGTTAATAGCTGTCACTTTAGTAACAACTTGCTTCATTTCTCCGCCATAAGCTCCTGCGTTCATATAAACAGCACCGCCAAGAGTTCCGGGTATTCCTGATGCAAATTCCAGGCCGGTTAACTTCCCTTTAGCCGCAACTGATGCTAATGCTACTAATAATATACCCGCTCCAGCTATAATGGTATTCCCTTCAATTGTAACTTGATTGAAGTTTTTAAACACTTGAATTACCGCACCGCGATAACCCTTATCCGTAACTAACAGATTGCTTCCGTTACCAAGTACAAACACCTCAATTTTGTGTTCCTTGCATAACACTAATAATTGGCTTAACTCATCTAATGAACTTGGTGTCAAAAAATAATCACAAGGTCCTCCAATTTTGAAGGTTGTATGATCTTTCATCCGTTCATTGATTCGAACCTGATCTTCATTTAATAGCTTATTTAGCTTATCTAAAAACAGAGAATCTGTCTTATTTATATATTCTGACATGTGCGTCTCCTCACTTACAATAAATCACCTTCATTATAACATGTAGACTTCAAAATAGGCAAAAAAAATGAGTTGACAAAACTTGTCAACTCTTAGCTATATTGAGAGGGGATCCCAATTATAACAATACTATAAACGAGCAACTTTAATATACAATATCGTTAAGTCTCTCATGTGTAATTTGTGTGTCTTTTTAGTGTCTTTTCATTGCATTTATCGTCAATCTGTAAAACCCGACTTTAATAAAACTACTTAACGCCTTCTGGATTCACTTTAACTGGATAAACACTTTTAAGTTCTTCAACCCTTGTCATATAGACTTCTTGTTGTTTAGCACTTGCAAGATCACCTTTGATTTTGTCTACAACAGCCTCAAGAGGTTGTTCACTTGCAATAGTCACTTCATCAACAACGATTAAGTGGAAACCAAATTGAGTTTTAACCGGTCCTGTCAATTCACCAATTGTTGCAGCAAAAGCAGCATCTTCAAACTCTTTAACCATTTGACCTTTGGCAAATGATCCTAACTCTCCACCACGTTCTTTAGAAGGACATGATGAATGTTCCATCGCTGCCACACCAAACTCTTTACCGGCAACAATCTCTTCTTTGATAGCATTCGCTTTTTCTTCTGAATCAACAAGAATATGCTTAGCTGTTGCTTTTTCTGGCTCTATAAATTGTGATTTATTCTCTTCATAATATTCATTGATTTCATCATCACTTACTTCAATTGAATCAAATAATTTATTAACTGCATAACGTTGTAATAAACCACGTCTAGCTTCTTCAACTATAGCAAGATAATCCTCATCTTTGTCAAATCCTTGACTAATTGCATCTAAAGATAATAATTCTCCAGCAATCATTTCGTCCAATAAACGAATTCTACCCTCTTCGCCTGCAACACTTTGTGCATGTTCTTCAGGAATGTTTCTTAATATACCAATCATTTGGTCTTTAGTGATTTCTTCATTACCTACGGTTGCTAATATAACTTTTTCCATTTTTTTCTCCTAACTGTGTTAAGTACTTGTTTTCATATTGTTGACTTCTCGTTAACAACACCAACGAATAGTATTGCATATTTTTACAGTTTATGCAACTTTAGATTAATAATCACTTGATTAATCTTGAGTCATATAGTTGTATGGTGTATAATATCTTATGATTGATTAATAATATATCTTGATACGAAATCAAATAAGCTGATTTATAATAATAGATGAAGGAGAGCCTAATGAAGATAACAAACAAAGAATACGGAACGACTAAAAACGGCGAACTAGTATACGAATATACGATGACCAATGACCAAGGTGCAAGTGTTAGCATATTAACTCTTGGTTGTATTATCAGTAAAATCAATGTACCTGACTCTAAGGGTGATATTAAAAATGTCGTTGTAGGTTTTGATACCATTGAAGGGTACGAAACTTGCCCAGGATTTATTGGCGCTGTTGTCGGGCGTAGCGCTGGAAGAATCTCCAATGCGATGCTAACAATAGATGGTATTGATTATCAGCTAGCTAAAAATGATGGCGAGAACAACTTGCACGGTGGACCAAATGCACTTGATAAAGCAATATGGAGTGCGAGTGAATACCAAGATAACGACAAAATGAGTTTAACCCTTAATTACCTAAGCCCAGATATGGAAGAAGGTTTTCCTGGTGAACTTGATTGTAACGTAACATATACTTTTACAAACGAAAACTCATTAACAATTAAATACACATGTACAACTGACAAAAAAACATTCGTTAACATGACGAACCATTCCTACTTCAACTTAAGTGGCGACTTCAACACAAAAGCAACTGATCATATCATACAGATACATTCAAACAACCTTGTAGCCGTTCGGGAAGATACGATTCCAAAAGGTTTATTGCCTGTTTCCAATACTCCTTTTGATTTTAGAACACCTAAAACGATCAGCCAAGATATCAATGCAGATCACGAACAAATAAAGTTCGGTTCTGGTTATGATCATACCTTTGAATTAAACAAAGACGTTGCCGGTCCAAATATCATTGCAGAAGATCCCAAGACTAAACGAGTAATGGAAATCACGACGGATGCGAGATGTGTCGTTTTTTATAGCGGCAACTTTTTACTTCCTGAATTTGTTGCATACGACAACACACCACTTCAACCAAGAGCAGCTTTTTGTCTAGAAACGCAATACTATCCGGATGCAATTAACGCTCCATTCATTGAATCGAAGTTTTTAGAACCCGGTCAAATATATCGCACGTCAACTACATTCAAGTTTTCATAAAGTTTATAATCAGACAGATCAATCGTGACGATGGTGGTTGAATGAATGCTTCGACATACAACAAAAGGACCGGTGTAATTACTGGCCCTTTTATTGTATGTTTTATGTTGTATGTTTTATGTTTTATTTCGTTTTTCGTTTTTCGTTTTTCGTTTTTCATTTTTCATTTTTCATTTTTCATTTTTCATTATTGTATGTCGATTAATTATTTGATATCATTTTTTATTATATTTCGAAGAAATTTTCAGTGAAGTAATAGTTGTATCTAGATGATTTCGAATAATAGATTCCTACACCAAAATGATCAATTCTCTCAGTTAATATATTATCACGATGGCCTTTTGAATGCATAAGTGCATAATGCATTTCAAACGGGTTATATTGCCCTGCTGCTATGTTTTCAGCATAGTAACTTCCGGATATTGCTTCAGCTTTCATTCGATCTACAACATTATCTCCTGATAGACTACTATGAGCAAAATAATCATTTGTTGCCATATCTTTCGAATGCTTATAAGATGAGTCTCTTGCTTGAATTGACCATATCAATGGTAATAAGCCATTTCTTACTCTTGCTCCATTAGTCAAATGAAATACAACTTTTCCCATATTCCTCGTAGCTTCATCGGTTGGATTCATTGCTTCAATCAGATTTGAATCTTTGACCAATACACCTTCTATGCCATCGTCAACACCTTTTTCACTGTAGAATTTTATTGCCAGATTATCATAGGTACCCGAATAATAATCTGAATATTCAGATACTGTTAATACTTTTTTAAGAGTTGCTTCCGCCATGCCAATACTAATTCCGACCGTAGAATCCAAACGGATGTTACTAAAGAACGAAACCACAATATCATCTTTAATACCTATCAGCTTAAATCTATTATAATCGCCGGCATAAACATACCAGCTGTATCCATATTGATTTGCAAGAATCTCATCTGCTTGACCTATATGAGATAGTACGTAGTCTTTCGTCATACCAATTTCAATACCATCCACCGAAAGCGTTTTCACAATAGGAATTATTCTTCTTGAAACATCAATCATTCTTACAATCACGGTTGCTGCCTCTGCCCGATCAGCAAGGTCGTTTGTTCTGATCGTGCCATCTGCATAACCTGTGATTATTCCTGCAATGTAGACATCCGCACTTGACTCTTTATTGAAAGAGGCAATTAAATCGTAATCCTTTATTTTGTTAATATATTTAGTTGTTTCAACATAGTTTAACTCTAATATTCTGTCAATGATTTGACCCATTTCACCACGAGTAATAGGTCTCTCATAATCGGTGTAATAGTTGCTATCTATATAATCTCGTTCTATTGCAGCTTCAACATAGGTACTATACCAAACGGTTCCAACCGGTTCCGCTATTTTTTGATTGGTTGCCACTAATGACATTTTTAAAAATTCAGCGACTGATACCGATTTCAAGGGTTTAAAACCACCATTGGTATATCCGTTAATAACACCTTTATCGACCAATAATGTTAGGTCTTCATAAAACCAATCAGATGTTTTTACATCATAAAAAGAAATGCCCGATGCACTATATGCCACTGTCATTAACGAACTCATTATTAAACATATTGTAAATATAAGTTTTACTGATTTCAAATTTCTTTTCATCAAGTCTACTTTCTTGTTGAATTAATAGCATGGTTAATTAAACCATCACATATGCTTTATATCATGCAATTCCCTTCAGGAATTAAAGCTTCTTAATATAATTGTGTTTATATGTCTTCTCGCCTGTTGCATAGTCATTGACGATTTGCCCATGACCGTAAAGCTTATACTTATATATAACAAGACCATCTAACCCAACAGGACCACGAGCATGGATTTTATTGGTACTCACTCCGACTTCTGCTCCAAATCCATATCTGAACCCATCTGAAAATCTAGATGAACAATTGTGAAAAACATTACCTGAATCCACCAACATCATAAATGAATCCGCAATGTCCTTATTCTCTGTTACGATAACCTCTGTATGCCCGGATCCATAAGTATTAATATGATCAATTGCCTCTTTTATATCCGAAACTACCTTAATGGATATTTCATAATCTAAATATTCTGTTTTCCAGTCTTCTTCTGTCGCAAGTTCACATTGTATGATTTCTTTTGTAAGTTCACATCCATGAATAACAACATTTTTAGACGCAAAAGCTACTGCCAATTTTGGCAAGAACTCTTTTGCAATATTTTTGTGAACCAATAAGGTTTCCATAGCATTACAGACAGCGACATATTGAGTTTTCGAATCATACATCACATTTACAGCCATATCAACATTAGCGTCTGAGTGTACGTATCCATGACATATTCCATCCGCATGACCTAGAACCGGTATCTTGGAATTATCCATAATATAACGAACAAAGCCATTCGATCCTCTTGGAATAATCAAATCAATAGACTCGTCAAGAGCTAACATTTCAGACACTTCATCTCTTGATTCTATATTAAATAACCATCCGTCAACAACACCTAATTCAGTAGTTGCTTCAATAATAAGTTGTGACAATATCTTATTGGTTCTTCGAGCTTCGCTTCCACCTTTAAGCAGTACAGCATTTCCGCTTTTCAAGCATAAACTAGCAATTTGAACTAATGCATCCGGTCTAGATTCAAAAATAACGCCAATAACACCTATTGGACAACTTTCACGGATCAGTTTCAACCCATCATCAAGATCCGTTTCCATTAGTTTCTTACCTACTGGTTCTTCCAATCCTATAAGGCTCTTTATTCCTTCAATAACACCTTTTATCTTTTCTTCATCAAATTTAAGGCGTTTTAGCAATGGCATTTCCAATTTTTCTTCTTCACTTTGTATTAAATCCAGTCTATTAGCTTCAATGATGAGTGATTGTTTGTCTAACAATTTGTCTGCTATCGCTTGAAGTGCATTATTCTTGAGCTCAGATGAGCTTGCAGCTAATTCAATCGATGCTTTCTTGGCTAATGAAGCCGCTTGATACATGTCCATCGTTATGCCTCCTATTTTGAAAAAAGTTTAAAAGTTTAAAAGTTTTCACCATTCTAGCACAGCAGTACGCCAATTGTCAAAGTTACGGTTCTATCTTTTATTATCTAAAGTGGAGCTTCTTTCAATGAACTTCGACTCCACGATAATACTATTCGACTCTAATTGTTCACCTTCAATTTTTGCGATTAGCAACTTAGCAGCATCAATCCCTAACAGTTCAGCATTGATATCTACTGATGATAATGAGGGCGTTTTGTATAATGCCATTGGGGTGTTATTGAAACCTACAACTCCCATATGCTGGTGTCCACTTTTTAGCGCAGCATCAGAAGCTCCATAAGCAATGATATCGTCAGTCCCCACGATTGCATCCGGCACGATCGTCTTAAGTGATTCTTCCATGGCAGCAAAAGCATCCTTTCCTGTCACCATATCTTGGAATACTAATGACTCATCGTATATAATCCGATGATCTTTAAGCGCCTTTTTATATCCTCTTAATCGGTGTCTATTAACCGTAAATTGTTGTTCTCCTCCAAAAAAGGCTATGCTTTTATGCCCCTGTTTAATTAACGAATCAACCACTTCATACATCGCTTTCACATTATCATTATCAACCCATAGAGCTTTATCCTTATACGCTTCAGGACGTCCAACGACTACAAATGGATGATTGTTCTCCATAAGATAATCAACACTGGGGTCTTTAATTCTCGAAGCCATTAAAATGATTCCATCCACCCACTTACTTCTTATAAAAGTGTTTGCAGTTTTAAGCTCATCCTCTGTGCTTTTACAATAATTATACATAATATAGTAGCCATGTTGTTGAGCGTAAGTACTAAGACCTCTCATCGCTTGGATAAAAAACAGATTATCTAATACTTCTTCTGATTTTGCAGGTAGGATTAATCCTAATGTATATGTCTTCCGATTTGCTAAACTCCGCGCGATAATATTAGGTTGATAATTCAACTCTTTCATCGCTTTTTCAACAATTCTTTTAGTCGCATCACTTATCTTAGGGCTATCTGCAACAACGCGTGACACGGTTGAAGGTGCAACCCCAGCTAACTTAGCCACATCTTTAATTGTTACATACATACTATCCCTTCTTCCGTATAATTTGCTTCATTCAATTTATTGTCAGAACACTTTTATGTTCATGTTCGATATGATGTCCTTTCGAGGATTTTCCTAGTATACAAAAATGATAATGCAATCGATTGCATTATCATTTCATCTGAAATTCAACTCTACGTCAATATTCATTTATAATACTTTGCTTGTTTTAAATATCATCTTCTTCTTCATCTTTATTACCTAAATAAGCTTCATAATCATCAACTTTCTTTGATAAAAATTCTGCTAATCCGACAAATTCACAGCCATATAGATATGTATCACCAATAACTTCTTTACGGATAATCTTAATAACACAATAGAAATATCTCACTTCATCAAATTCGATTTTAGCATTAAAATAATAGTCTAATGGCAACACATCTTTACACAGAAAACCTAAACCAGCTTTTGAAACATTAATAACTTCAATAGATTCGTTGATGTTATGAATAATTTCATTATCTTGTTTAAACAATTTATCAATATCGATTTCTAGCTTAATTGGTAATCGTTTATTCTTTCTTCTTTCATCCATAATAGCCCACTTTCTCAAAAAATCTTATCATCTGTATTATATTACAAACGCTTTTTTTATACAACATATTTCAATCAACTCACCTTCAAAACGAAGATTATCAGAATCTTTTGAATAAATCCTTAAAAGCTTTTAACTTTTGAGGTGTGTATAATAAGTTTTGAACAAATGACTGATCCAACAGCTTGGTATCATGCATGCTTTCAGTTAATCGTTTATGTAGTTGATTATAGTCTTCACCATCTTCACCTAATGTCAATCCATATGCATACAGTTTTGACAAGGAAGATATACGACCTTTGTTCTTAAGTGCATTAAACAGATCACGAATCTTATTCTCAACCTCAACTAAATAATTTTTAGCTGTAAACGGACAAATAAGAATATATGTGTTCTTTTCCTTTGCTTTCAGTATAACATCTGTCTCTCTTAGCACTTTTTTCAAGTCAGCTAAATAATCTTTTTGTATATCCAAGGGAACATTTCCGATATCAATCATAACAAATGAAAGGTCATATTTACCTCTTTGTGCACGATTAACCTCCATTTGAATCACCTCATGAAGTCCATCTTTTTGTATCTCTTCAACTGCTTGCTTATTAACCATTCCATCTTTCATTGGCAGACTCAATAACATAACAAGCTTATTCTTAAGTGATGCGATTTCAACAGGAAGTACCAATAGATCATCCACTTTAGCTAATTGGCTCTTGTCAATATATTCTATCAAATACTTAGGAAAAATAACAATAACTTTCCAACCTTTTTCCTTAATTTTTTTGAGTTGCGCAAATTGCTCATCTTCTTTTTCAACTATGAACTCATGAATGTACAAACGATTAGTATCGCTAAAAAGTTGCATCTTAAAACTTAGCTCTTCCTCTTCAAAACATTCAACAAAAGGAACACCTAAGTCTGCAATGCAGTTTATAACTTTTCTTTTTAATTGATGATCTTGTATAAATAGTAATACTTTTACTTCCATGGTATCCACTCACTCTCAAATCGTTTAATAACCGGATTTCGTCCGCGAAGCACTGGCAATACACTATTCTAATTATTATATCGGTAACAAACAACGTAAGTTAATAAGTCTATAGACCTATAATGTCCATGGATCAACCGTATTTGCATCAGATAAGTATGGATTTCTCAATTTTTCTTCTTTAATATCAGTCAAATTCTTATGACCGGGATATACAATTGTCGTCTCAGGTAGTGTAAACAGGTACTTAACAATATTCTGAGACAAATCCGTTCCCGGTCCGTCATAATAGTATTCCGTGCCAATAGAATGATAGAACAACGTATCCCCTACAAAAACAATATGGTTTTCACTGTTGTAAAAACACATGCTAAAACTTGTATGCCCAGGTACTAAAATCGCTTCAAACGAAACAAATCCAAAGTCAAGCATATCACCATTTTTAACGTCTATATCAAGATCAAAAAATAGTTTTTGATACTTAACTTGTGCGAGTTCTTCCATCATGGTTTTTTCTAGTTTGCTCATGACCACTTGTGGCTTCTTTTGATGATTCATCAGCTTTTCACAAAGCTCTTTAACTCCGCCAACATGATCAATATGTCCATGTGTAATGGCAATATGCGTCACCAAAAGTTTATTGTGTTCAATGAAATTCATTAATTTTTCTTCATAGGTCCCTGGATCAATGACAACACATTTCTTTGTTTGTTCATCCCAAACAATGAAACAATTCGTTTCAAGACTCCCTAACGTAATAGTTTCTATCTTCATATGACTCCTTATTTACAAATTTCCTATTAAATGTACAAAATCATCCGTCAATGACAGTTATGTTATATAGAATATCTTTTTATTAATGATTCTAAACTCTCTTTGAATCGAACATTGTCATCCGAGTTTCTTTTTTTATGTTTAGTTCCTCGTTTTCCTTTTCTCCTCTGTTCTCTTGAGATATGTCGTTCAAACATATGCATATCGATATTATCTTTGTTAAGTTCCTTCCCGCTTGGCAGAAGAACATAACCACCTTTTCCGATGGCGAGCGTAGCAACACCATAATCTTGTGAGATAACAATATCTTTCTCTGTCATTTGATTAATAAGAGCAAGGTCAACGGAATCCGCACCTTGATCACACACTACAATAGAAGCATAATCGTTTTTCAATTCATGATTAACATCCACAAAATATATAACTTCAAACTGATTCGATTTTGCAACTTGTATAACTTCATCTTTAACTGGGCATGCATCTGCATCTACTAAAATTCTCATATCTCAACTTTCATGTATATTATTAATATGCGTATTAATATGCATATTTATATTAATATGCATATTTATATTAATCTGCTTGTCTATCTATCTATCTGCTTGTCTATTTATCTTGAGCTTTATCCATTGCTATTGTTGTCGAGATAGCTCCTACTCAACATCTAATCCTATTTGTTTCCAACCAAGATCAAGTGTATGATCATGCACTTGAACAATCTCAATGGGTAAACTCATATGACTCCTTTCAAAAGAAATGCAAATTATTATTATCTTTATAATACCATAATTTTGTATGTATGTTGCTATTATCTATAATTATATTTTGTTTTTCAGCTAGCAATTCTAAACTTTCTTTGCTATTGACGTCGAACTCTGGTTTGTGAGCATTGTCTCTTGAAGAAGTCAGTACTTCGGTTTATGGCTAAATAGGATAGATTCTCAGGCACTACAACGTAGCTGCTCAACCCAGATCAATTTTCTAGTGAGGTGCCACAAACGACCATTTCATTCATCTAAGTCGTTTATAACTCTTATCTATTAATAACGATAAACGTTAGTTTTATTATGTTTTTCATTATTTTTTCTTGACTTTCTGTTTATCGTCTGTATACTTTGCAGTGTAACATGGTTTTTGCATTAGCGTTTACAGGAGGCACATTCATGAAATCTAGATCTAATTACCGAAATGTCGATAACTTACACAGTTTATTAAAGTTTTTTTATTACGCAACTATTGCATTCGCTTTTACTGGCTTAATTACCACTTTTGCAATCCCCTTTGTACCTGATACTGCCATTTCCTTTGAAAGGGGAATTCGTGAATGGGCCTATTCTGTGGATTTACCTATTGGTATAGGATCTGCTTCTCTTGGTATTCAAGGTAGTATTCCAAAAAACATACTTCAATTTGTACCGATTGATTATATCAACATTCCTGCAGCAATTGTGATTGCTTTCCTAATGAGTAATTTGTTACCTTTTATTCTTGTTATTATTGGGCTTAAAAAAATGACAGATTTAACAACCGATATGCTAAATAAAGAAAGTCCTTTTCAATTGAAGCATGTAAAGTCAGTACGGAAACTTTCTTATCTCATCTTACTCTATTCTACATTAGGAAATACGCTGCTATGCATATTAATCAGCCTATTCGTCACTGATTATTTTAGTGTAACCTTTGATTTTGCATGGTCTGGAATATTAATTGGCATCATGGGATATATCTTCTCGGATATTACTGAACATGGAATATTTTTACAAGACGAATACGATACAACACTATAAGGAGAATAATCATGGCTATAATTATACGTTTAGACAGAGTCTTAGCAGATAAAAAAATGAAATTAAATGAACTGGCCAACCTCATTGGTCTTTCTCCTGTAAATCTATCGAATATTAAAACCGGTAAGATTAAAGCAATACGTTTTTCTACACTCGATGCAATCTGTAAACATCTAGATTGCCAACCTGGTGATATTCTGGAATATATAGATGACTAAAACTGTAAATATTATCGGCTGCCTTTTATTTCATTATTAAGAATTACTTCCATTAAGTTTTTAACAACACCACTTTCAATTCTAGAAGACAACATTCCACCAATAAAATGTTCTTCTCGAAAAATTGCAGTTAATAACGCTTTCGCTAACACGGTGTTATTCGAAAAATCTCTTTTTAGTTCTTGATCAAGATTGGTTAGTGTAGTATCCATATAATCAGAATAATCTCTTGAAAAAATATTAAGATACTTAACGATTTCTTCTATTTCACGTTCATATATTTTATTTGATTCAATGTTTTCCATATAATTAAAAAGCCTTTTTACATTACTAATTAACTCATCACGGTTACCTTCAACTTTATTTTCATCCAAATGAAAATTACCAGATGATATAAGCCATAATACTTTATTTACTTTATACGCTGATTCACCAATGACATCTGCCATTTCAGTGATTGTTTTATAAGAAGAATAATCCTCATCGTCACAAAAACCGAGATCACTATAAATTTTCTTTATATGTACATCCGGTTTTGGATATTCTTGATATCCAATTTCTTTTAAGAAATCACATGAAAGTGCAAATCCTAAACCTTTCACTTTTCTTTCAATTAGCACAGGCAAGGAAATCTTTGTCAATTTGTTATAATAAAAACTATTAATGAAATTTCTAAATTCATTAATAGTTTTGAATTTTATTAAAAATCTGCTGCCAGATAATATATATCTTGAGTATTGACGCCATATATTTTTTGGACTGTTTGGATTCTTGATTTCAAATGATTGCTTAAACACATTGAAAAGCGTTTCTTCATTATAAAACCAATGAACTTTATAAGGATCAAATTCAAAAAGAATTTTACTAATTGTATCTCTTCTTAGTTTGAATTTAATACTATTGGGCCACTGGCTTTTATTCTGAAGAGTTTCACATAACCTTTCAAAGACCAAATTCATAGAAGAATATGATTTTAAAGGCATAAAATACTTTTCTACATCAATATTTTCTGGTACCATTTCCTCTAGATATTCAATAGCAAAATTACATAACACTGAATATCTATGATATCGCTTAAACATACTTCTACCTCCATAACATTGATTGCTATCTCATTTTATTCATACACAAATAATGAGTATTATCCACATGGCCCTCATTCCTAATACTTTATTGAAGCATTACATATTCAATTTTCGCCTGTTTGAGATTTCAAGATATAATAAAACAGACTTATTTTAAAGACTATTTATTATACCCACTATTTTATTCTTTGTCCCCATTCACTATCTTATCACAAAGATTATCAATTTAACAATTAATAATAAGTCTCTTGTAAATAGTGTTTATATTTTCGATAATACTCCATTTATATACGAAAAAAAGGCTACACAGTTACATTCGTAACCTTGTAACCTATATTAAGATAACATGTTGTGAATTTACTCAATTGGATTTTTAGGATTTCTTATCATTCCGTTTATCCATAGATATTATTTTTCCACTACTCATCGCATCTTTTAGACTTAAATTTGGATGATTCTTATTCTTGTTCATGATGGCTCTAATTTTATTAGCTGAAGTTGGTCGACCCTTCAATTTTTAGTTTATTCTAGTCTCTTTCAACTTCCGATATCTGCATGGCTTCCTTGATAATTTCTTTATATGTCTTACCTGATGGTAGAACTGCCCATGTTTGAACCTCCTGTTCGTTATATCCTCTTGCCACCAAGTTATCGATTAGCTCAGTGTTTGGAAATACAAAGTCGATTTCTTCTGGTGAGAGCTCAAGCATTTCCTCGTATTCATATCCAAGATTATAAAGTATCACACTCATTGATATATCGATTCCTATATTTGCAAGCTCTGCTTTTTGCTGTTCTTTTGGATCGAACCCATAGCCATCAAGTTGAGCCCCTGGTGCAAATATTCTGTCAATCTTTGATTGAGTCAAGTCTAAAATTTCTTGATATGAAAGACCTAGATTGCCCAAAAGGTTCAACATTTCACTAGTAAGTCCTTTTTCTCCAGCTTCTGAATTTGTTCCTTTAGGGCTTCAATTTCATTCAAAGAATTATTAGCCACCTTTTCTTCAACTAAATCTTTTTTTGATTATTTGGTTCATTAAAACAACCGATCGTTGATGTCATAATCGCTAATATAAATATTAATATCGTTACTCTTTTCATTTTGCTCAACCTTCCGTCTTTCCTTTATCTTTTGGCTATGTTAATAACAGTGTTGATACTATGACAATTTTAAACGGAAGCGTTTTCGGCTTCACTTTGTTCACATTTTATAAAAATGAAGTATTAGCAATTATGATAATACTTCATTTTTCTTATAGAAACTCATGATAATAGAATACCCAAATATCAATTGAAAGATAGACATAAAGTTTGTACTATTCGCTAATAGAATATCGATAGGATTCAGATCTACACTTCTTATCATTGATTTTGTATTCAAATCATATACAAACAAACCAAAATTCCCTCTAAAAATAACGAGGTCATCAGATGTGTATTCTAAATCCACCATAGTCACACTATAAGTTTGCTCCAAAGAATAACTTGGGCTTACAGGCATAATGCTTGATGATTGCTGCAATAAAATAAACGCAATTACACATACCACAACAATTGATATTGCTGCTGTTATGGTAACAACTTTTCTCTTCATTTTATTCCCCTTCTTACCTAATCGACATATGCAATCATCACTTACTGTCATCTACTCTGCATCAATAATCTGCCACTTGAAATCTTCATAAATCATATAAAAATCAAGGTTTCTAATTAAATCTGTATCCTTTCCATTTGAAACATTCATAATAAACACTTTTTCCTTATCCATATATCTTCCTAAATATGAAAACTCATAATTCCAAAATATAAATGTCTCCTTTTGAGTTAAGGTGCTCCATGGAAAATTATCAACATAATCTTCGTTTATATAATTTTCTGCTTCTACGGAATTACCATGATCATACTTCAATAAAAAATATTTGATTGTATCCGTAGATTTTTGCCGTCTGTCAACTCTTCTTCTATTAAAATAGCCATAATCATTAGTCAAAAATTGTTTTTTAAATGGAAATAAATAGTCTTCACCATTCTCTTTATTACTAATTTTCACCCCGCTACTATATGCTTCTTCCCAATCACCAATAAATTCATAGTAAAAAACATTAATATTACCTGCCGAACCACCTCTACCCTCATGTGGGGTATTCAATGATGTTGAACCCTCATTATAAATGCCTATATCCATCTTATCAAAAATCTTCAATTGAAAGTATTTCGAATCAACAGACTCTGGAGTAAGGATAATTTCACAATTAACTTTATATTTATATAATTCTTTCTCAATATGATAGGGCTGACTGTAAAAATAACCAATTTTCATTATTGTTTCACTCATCTTCATTGGTAATTTCAGTTTACTAAGAAGTTTACCAAGATTCTCAGGATAATCTCTATAATTTTTTTCATAATTGTACCTCTCAACATTCTTAACATAAACACTACATTCATCAAATTCGATATACTCACCAACATCATATGTATCGACTTGAATTCGATGTTGAAAATAAAAAAATACAGTTACAATTAACCATGTACCCAAAGTAACTAGCAGCACCCATTTCAAAACACCTTTTTTCCTCAACCTTTATCTCCCATCATGATAATATTCATTTTAAATAATAAACTGCATCACACTTAATCTTCAAAGATTCATGATAACATATATGGCATTTAATTATGCAGTTTTACACTCTGCTCTTTTTATTTATTCCTATATTTATACAGATTTTCTGAAAAATCAGGGGTCTAAGGAATAAGAAACAAGAATTCCGTAAGACAATACTGAAAAAAATATTGGAACCGTCTTTATTAATGATCATGATACAGTGGTTTTAGGCAAAAGAAAACTCACCTCCAAAAATCCTTGTGTAAACGGAT
>Ga0314774_1000693_pt1 | contig 25051 bp, 32 predicted proteins | sample MetaGCBIA2018_FD_204515 | JGI IMG/M metagenome (GOLD analysis project Ga0314774, IMG submission 204515) | Cryopeg brine microbial communities from Beaufort Sea near Barrow, Alaska, United States - CBIA 2018 | ecosystem: Environmental > Aquatic > Marine > Coastal | place: USA: Alaska | collected...
ATAGGTTACAAGTACTTCGGGAAGTAATAAATTGGTTATTGTTAGTAATGAATCTGAGGGCATCGAAATCTTTATTTCAAAGTTCCCGCATTTTTAGTTACTCCACAACTTTTTGTGTTGAGCCATGTTTACCTTGACCAAGTGTATAGCAATTTGTTGGCTTGCCACAAACAGCTTCTAGGCGAATCTAAGTATGTTACCGCCCAAGCTATCAAAGCCCGTTACCTTGGGGAAGATGAACAGCACAAAACGCTGCTTCAACTGGTTTCCTACCATAATAAGAATATGGTTTCGGTACTCAAGCCCGGCACATTGAAAAATTATTTAACTACGGAACGCTATATCAAACGGTATCTGAAGCACAAACTAAAGACCAATGACGTTTTCCTAAAACAACTGTCCTACAAATTCATCATTGACTTTGAACAGTTCCTACGTAACGGAAAATCCATAAACCGTTCCCAGCCCCTTAAAAATAATGGGGTTATGAAACATTTGGAGCGGTTAAAAAAGATGATGAACCTCGCCCTTCGGTTGGAATGGATTGAGAAAGACCCTTTTGTAAGGTTCTCGCTAAAGTTCACAAAACATCAAAGGGCATTTTTATCCCAATCGGAACTTGAAGTTTTAGAATCCGGTCAGCTTTCAAAAGGGATACACCGAAAAACGAGAGATGTATTTGTTTTTGCCTGTTATACGGGATTATCTTATATCGATGTAAAATTGCTTTGCGATGATCATATTGTAAGGGGCATCGATGGGGATTATTGGATATTTACAAAAAGGGAAAAGAACGATGAAGCAGTAAAAATCCCCCTATTGGATAAGGCTTTTGATATTATAAAAAAGTATGACCAAGATGCCCAAAATAAACAGGAACAACTGCTTCCGGTATTTTCCAATCAAAAAGTCAATAAATATTTAAAGGAAATAGCGATAATCCTAAAAATCAATAAAAAGCTTACGTTTCACGCGGCCAGACATACGTTTGCCACTACGGTTACGCTTTCAAATGGTGTGCCCATTGAGACCGTTTCAAAATTGCTAGGTCATACCAAGCTTTCCACAACGCAAATTTATGCGCGGGTTATCGAGCAAAAGGTATCATCGGATATGCGTTCGTTACGCACTAAATTAAACACCAAGGACACGGCCGAAACAAGGGTGCATTATCAATAATTCGGTTTGGAAAACACCTTTTAGGTTCTAATCCAGTCGGCACTCTTATTTTTCTTAATGTTGTTTGCAACTGGCTTTCAATTTTTTTCAATTAAATTTCAAATACTCCGCTTGCTTTTATCTGTATTTTCATTTTTAGACTGGCTTTTTCATTTTGAACCACACTCCAGCAAGTTGGCATACCAATACTATCAATAATAGCGGCAGATATAAATATATAATTAAATCTTCTTTGCCAGCGTTTAACCTATAAAATACAGAATGTGCAATCACCAAAAGAAACATTAGGTAAGTGAAACGCTGTAAGTTTTTCCATTTTGCAGCTTTTAATTTTCCTAAAGAATAATCATTAGAAATTATGAGCAGTAAAATGAGAATGAGTGCCCCAAACAGTCCCGTGTAATTTGCAAGTCCAAAATTCCCCGAGCGAATAACAAAACTTTCTCCAACTTCTTCCACAAAATAAAGCCACGGCCTACCTGTGAAATGCATAAACAGGCCGACCACCGAATGAACCACCCCTAAAATCCCACCAAAAATGCCTATATCCCTTCTGATGTAGGTCGATATTGGATTTTTGAGCTTCAACATTAAATTTAAAGGCCCTAAAAGCAGGGAAACAGCCAATAAAAAAATACTCATATACCCTGAAGTATAGGTGATAAAAGGAATGGTGGACAAAGTCGGTTTCCAAAGGACGTAAAATATAAGACAGAAAATGATACTCACAATGAGCAAAGGGAGATAATGGATTTTAATTCTAATCGCAATACTATTCTTCATATTTTATGGTTTTTATTTTAAATTTAGCTCCGCTTTTTGCCAACTGGTTTTATAATCGAATATATGTTTTTAACATTAAAAGATATAGGATAACAGAACTTTTTAAATAGCATAACCACTCAGCCCATTCCCCTACATTCCGCAGAAAAAGCTTCATTCCGGGAAAAGCGCTTCATTACAAAGGTCTTGGACCTAACTCCAAAGCTTCCGATTTCCATTCCGCTTGCCCGCCCATTCCCGGGAAAAACCGGGAAGCGGCCAAACTTCACTCCCATCTACAGCTTTGGAGTCAAGTCCGCTTTAAATCCTACTTCAAGAGGATATAACGACTTGCCCTATTATTTTTAGCTGTTGGCAGCAGGATCTGTTATTCAAATTTAATGAACATTTCGTCGAAGTTAAGAATCAATGTGTCAAACTTCTGTATTAAGTCTTGACCAATATTTCCGTAACCAATTTCATCATCTTTGACTTTCTCTTTTAATAAATTAGCATTTTTGATTTTTACTTCTTTTTCTCCAATCTTAAAGGTGTAGTCAATTTTATACCCATCAAATTCCTTTTTACCACCAGCGCCTCCAAAACTAATCTGCTGTGATTGATGTTTTTTGTCAATTTTGTCTTTATTTTCTAAATAAAGATTATGATAAAATAGTGTGTGGTCAGCACCTGTATCAAATGTGAAATGTTTATTATTGATATAGATTAATGGAGTTAATCCACTTATTGCCATATTAGAACTCTTTAAAAAGGTTGACTTGTTTTGAGGAACTATAAAATATCCATCTTGGGTTATCCTGATTTCTTTTAATGCTTCAATTACAGGAAAACCTAATATTCCATATATCTGATATTTTATCTGGGGAAATGATAACGCTTCATCTGGTAATACTAAAAAAATCACATTATAAATATCAATATTTCCCAACGTGAGTTTATCACATACGGCCAATTGTGCCACAACTTTAGAGCCCGTAATAGTTCCTACTTCTATATGAATAGGAATAATGTTCATTTTTAATTGCTTGGCGACAGATTGGGTGGTAGTTGATAAATTAGCTCCTGTATCAAAAATAAAATCAGCAGAATCTCCCTCTACAGAAATTTTCAGGGTATTCAGTCCTGCAATATCTTTTTTCATTTTGATTGTTGTCTTATCTTGAATATCTACTTTCAGAGGTGGTATATTTTCCAGAGCAGTCCATATTTTTAAACTATTTTCAAAATCTGATATTTCCTCTTCTTTAAGATATTTTTTATAATCGCTCAAAACTGTTTGTATCGCATTTTTCGCTTCTTTATAATAGTATCGTTTTACTGCATTATCATATTTTATCTCGTACAATTTAACTTGCAATGAATCAGGAACACTGTTTTTTAAATTAATCAGAATATTAATTTTTTTATCCGATTTTTCAAGTTGATTAAAAGCATTATCCAAAACGGCTTCGGTAAATTGTTGGTAAGGTTTAGTCAAATTAGCCTTGTCCTTCAGATATATTTCTTTTGCCTTAAAGAAGTTATCCTGCTCTATAAGAGTATAAATTTTAGTGTAAGCGATATGGCTGTCAGTATTACAAGAATTTGAGCATACTAAAATTCCCAAAAATAATATGAATCGATTTATATGCTTCATTCTATTGTAACTGTGGTTCTTTTCGTCTTGCTACGAACTGGTTATGTCAATTCAAAAATACATTTTTAACTGCAAGTATCTAATAAACAACTATATATTTCAGCTACATTCCCACTCAGCCCATTCCACTTGCCCGCTCTTTCCCGAGAAAAATCGGGAAGCGATCAAACTCCATTTCAATCTACATTTTTGAAGTCAAGTCCGCTTTAAATCCTACTTCGCGAGGATAATCCGTTTTCATAACCCGGTCAGCACATTGCCGCTGCATTTCGCGAAAAGCTGCATTCCGGGCAAAGAGCTTCCCTGCAACCATCTTGGACACCATCCCCGATTGCTACTTTCCATTCCGCTTGCCCTTCCCGCGCTGCAGGGAAGCGCACTCCATTCCAATACGAAATCGTGAACGGAGTCCGCTTCATCGGAATTCCATTTATCATTTAGTCCCGCTTCCTATGTTTTTATACTTCACAAAAGACATTTAAACCTACTCCCGAGCCACCGCTGTCCCAACCGTTTTTTTGTAAGCAAAATACCAACATTTGGAAGTTGAACGGACTGCATAACCGGTCGTGCCTCCCTTTTATAAGTCCTTATCAATTCCAAATATTGAAAATGTATCAGCAACAAAAAAAGGTACTGCGGACGGCTCTATGGGAAGTAAATCTAAACTGAATAGTATGAAATCTTACAAAAACATCAAAAAGGAAGCGGGACTAAAAAAACAAAAAAAGGAAAACGCTTTGGATATAATAAGTAAATCACTTCAAAAAAATATAAACGTAAACTATCTGAATGGTTTGGGTAGCATTTTAATTAATCTTTAAATCTTTTATTATGAACACTTTAAAAAATCACGTACAGTTGATCGGAAACGTTGGCCAAGAGCCACAAATCACGAATCTTGAAAGCGGTAAAAAGGTTGCCCGTCTTTCACTCGCCACAAACGAGTATTACAAAGATGACAAAGGCGAGAAAGTCCAAAACACCGAATGGCACACAGTTGTAGCCTGGGGCAAAACTGCCGAAATCATCGAGAAATATGCCGGAAAGGGTAAAGAAATCGGTGTAACCGGGAAATTGAAATCCCGAAGCTACGAGGATAAGGACGGTATAAAAAGGTATGTTACCGAAGTGGAAGCCAACGAAATCCTTTTGTTGGGAGCAAAAAACGGCAATAGTTAAGCCGATTAATCTAAAATTAAAGAGGGCGTTTCCGTCTAAAGTTTCGCCCTCTTTTTCATTATTAACTCCATAAATAGAAATCAAAATGAAAGCACAAGTTAACGAAATTCAAGAGGGATTACAACATTTTCACGGTTCTGAAACCATTTTTCAAATCCCATTATTGCGAACCCGATACACCAACGGTCTGAAATATTTGGCGGAAGCTGCGGAATGTTTTTGGCTGATAACCGATACCTCTGCATTTGCCAAAACCTTGATGGACCAAAGCTATTTTATAACCATCGACTTTAAAAGGTTGCCCAAGGAAAGACAGGATTATTCTGGGTACGAAGCCGAGATAACGTACAGCGATGGGAACGGGAACATTTTTGGAAAACACGGCTATCGGATAACGGATTTTCCATTGGATGAACTGCGGTTATTTTTTGTGGATAATACGTTGATGTTACCAAGCGAATATTAACCCATTCAAAACCTAAAAATTATGATTTATCTAAATTTTTCAGACCTGAACGGGGAAACCCAAGATCGTCTTTTGGAAAGTTCCAAAAAAGACGTGGAGCAAAAATTTGGCGATGATATCCGAAAGTATTCAAAAAAACATTGCACCAATTTTGATGTGATGATTGAAGAGGAAGCACTACGGAATTTATACAGTTATACCTATGTGTTTAATATTTGAGATACGCCAAATAGGAACGGAAAGACCTTTGAAGTTTCAGAGGTCTTTTTTCATTCCGTTGGTTTCAATCCAATAAAAAGCTTTATCTTTATTCCGCTGAAATTCAGCATTCAATTTTACGTAGGGTTATCCCATTTTTGACTTTCGCCGATAACCCTGCCCATCGAAAAATCACATAACGGGAAATTTTTTCCCTGAAATTGGCAATTGGCTTTTAGCCAGATTGTACGAAATTTTTGTTCGCCTGTGGCGAACGAAAAGGAGTAGCAAGAGGGTAACACGCGATGCGATGTTAAGCACTCCTATTCCTTGTTAATCATCTGATTTTTAAATACTTAAAAATCAGCCGATTATTTAAATTTCTACAATTTGCGACAAATGCCTCGTGAACGCCCATTTTTAGGGAGGAATTTGCGACAAATCGGCGAATTATGGACTCATTTATCGGCATTAGGTTCAAAAAGGAAACGGCGAAACGTTTCCAGCAATTTTCAAGAGCACACTTCAAATCGCACACTGAGGCAATGGCCACGATGCTCGATTTTTTCTTCTACAACGAAATCTCGCCACGGGAAAAACTGGGCCCGACCGGGAGGACAATCGAGGCCAATTTAAAGAAACGGATCAATGCGGTAATCGCCATAATGAGGGATATGGAAAAGACCCAGACCAAACCCACCGTGGCGATGATCGAATCCCTTTTTCAGACCGAAGAACCAAAAAAGAAACCCCTGATCTTAGAGAAGAAATTTGTGGAAGAAAAGAAGGAAGTACGCCTGCCTGCCGGCGATGCAGGCTTCCGAGACAAGCGAAATCTAAAGAACGAACTATAATTTTTGAGCTATGTACATCACGATCACACCTCAAAAATTAGGAGGGAACTATTCCCAAAGTTCGGCAGATTTTGTGGGCTATCTGGAAAAGGAAAATCAAGGTTTGGAACAGGAGGAAAGGGAACACTTTTTCAATCAATATGGCGATGAGTTTTCAGCGGAAGAAGTGGTAAAAGATATTGATGGAAACGGTTCCAAATTGAAAAAGAAAGAGCCGAAATTTTATTCGATTACGGTCAGTCCGTCGAAGTATGAACTGAACCGATTACAGAACAGCAGCGAAGATTTAAAAAAGTACACCCGTGAGCTGATGAAAGATTATGTGGCATCGTTCAACCGGGAAATCAATGGGCGACCCGTGACCATCAATGACATTAAATATTATGCTAAAATAGAGCACCAACGAACCTTCAAAGGAACGGACAAACAGATTAAAGAAAACCAACCCTTTGCCACCAAAATACTTCAGCTAAAAAATGAAATCCGAAGCATAGAAAACGGCTCGATGGAAGGAAGTGTTAAGAAGCGGGAACGGGAAATCGCAAAATTAGAAAAGCAAGCCCCGCATCAGCAAGAAGGAAAAAGGATTGTCCAAGGAATGCCAAAGGCCGGAAGCCAAAGCCATATCCATATTATCGTAAGCCGCAAGGATGCCTCCAATTCATTGAGCCTTTCGCCCGGGAGCAAATACAAAGCTTCCGATGTTGAAATGAACGGCAAGAAAGTCAAACGGGGCTTTGACCGGGATCGTTTTTTTGAAAATGCAGAAAAGGCCTTTGACAAGACTTTTGGTTACCAGCGGAACTTTGCGGAAACCTACAAGGCACGGAAGGATTTTGTCAAAAATCCTAAAATCTATTTTGCTTCGTTGATGAAATTGCCCACCAACGAAAAGGCAATCGCTTTCAAACTGATGCGGGAAACGGGCATCCCGATAATGCCAAGCATCCCGACCAATCAGGCGCAGCTTGCCCTAAAGGTTTTCAATAAGCTGCGCAAAGGTTTGGACGTGGCCATCAAATCAAGTTCCATCGGAATCTAAATCTTTGTTATGCAATTGGACAACCTTACAACTGTACTCTCAATCATTGGTTTAACAAGTACGTTATTTTATATGGGGTACAGATTGACGCGTTTTGCTTTTATATTAAACGTGATTTTGCTTGGGTCTTTGATGTTTTACCTATCGAGCGGCAATGAACTCATTTTGATTTCATTGGTGCTGGTCTGTCCGCTGATGCTAATTAATACAGGACTGTACGTTTTTTTGCACAAGACGGATGAGCCAAAGAGTGCCGAGAGCAAGTATCGTGTAAGTTTTGCAACGAGCAAGGGAAGTTTTACATTGGAAAACGTAAAACGTGGGGCATCCATCATAGGATCTGCCGGAAGTGGCAAGACCGAAAGCGTGGTTTATGGATTTCTGAAACACTTTCAGAAAGAAGGCTTTTGCGGGATCATTCACGACTACAAAGATTTTGAACTCACGGAAATGGCCTATCCACTTTTCAAGGATTGCGATATCCCGTTTAAGGTCATTTCCTTTGATAGAATTATCCACAGGGTAAATCCTATTGCCCCGAGGTATTTAGAGAACGAGGAAAGCGTAAACGAGGTCTCAAGGGTGTTGATCGAGAACTTATTGGAACAGCGAGAATCTGGTATGACCGGTACAACGAAATTTTTCAATGACGCTGCCGAAGGATTGATTGGCGGACTGATATGGAAGTTGAAAACCTCTTATCCAAAATTCTGTACCCTACCCCATTTGATTGCCATTTATCAATATCTGGACACGGACAGCCTAATCCAATTTTTGGAAACCAATACGACATCACGGGCAATGGCGGATGCCTTCATCAGCGGCAAGGATTCGGAACGCCAGACCGCCGGTGTAAAAAGCACCTTGGCCAATGCGCTCAAAAGAATCAGTACTCAACGCATATTTATGGCTTTGTCCGCAGATGAAGTGCCGCTCAATATCAATAATGAGAATAACCCCGCTGTGATTTCGATTGTGAACAACCCAAAATTTGAAACTTCTTATTCGCCCGTCATCGCAACGATTATCCATACGATCACCAAACAAATGAGTGTGCGGAATTCCAAACCGTCTTTTCTGTTGATGGAAGAAGCGCCAACCATACGGCTTTTGAATATGCACCGTATCCCGGCAACATTGCGGAGCTATGATATTGCTACCATCTACGTAATGCAGGACAAGATACAGAATGATATGATGTACGGCGATAAGGCAAGTAAAGCCATATTGAGCAATCTTTCCTACCAGTTTTTCGGTAAGGTAAATGACCCGGACACCGCCAAATATTATGAACGGTTTTTTGAAATCATTAAAGACCCGACCAAAAGTGTGAGCCGTGGCCATAACCTTGATTTTGATACACGCATCACGACCGGAGAAAAGGAAATCCCCAAAATAAGGGCAGATGTTTTCTTTCGATTAAAACAAGGCGAGTTTATCACTTATGCCGATGGGAAGGATAAAAAGGTGCAGTTTAAGTTGCAGCAGATTCAGCGAGAGTTTCCAGAAGAATCAAAACTTTTTACCCAAGCTGATTTAGAAGTTAATTTTGAGCGGGTTTATGAGGAGGCGAGGTCGATATTTGAAAAAAAATAGCAAAGAGAGCCGGAACCCATTTTTTATTTACACAATTAATGAAATAGTGTTTCCTAAGACTTCAAACTATACTCAACAATTGAATTCTCCTTAAAATTTGTGATGTACAGCATATTTCCATCGAATAATACATCTGTTGGGTAATTGATATTGACGGTAAGGATTTGCTGTAACGTCCCGTTCAGGTCGTAAATCAGTACCCTACTGTTTTCTTGGTCGGTCACGGCAAAGCCATTTTTATTGAATGCTATTGCCGAAGCTACGTTTAAGCCGTCCTGCTCTCCAATAACATTCAGAATTTTTCCATTAAAATCAAATACTTGTACGCGGTTATTGTAGGCATCTGCAACATATATTTTATCATCCTGAACCTTTACGTCTATGGGATAGTAGAGTTCTCCTTTATCGTGGCCTTCTTTTCCTATAAAACTGACCTGTCCATTTATTTGAAGGATGATCCTATGATTGTAAAAATCGGCAACTGCGATGGTATCGCCCTTTACGTTGAGTCCGGCGGGTGCTTGGGGTTTGGTGTTAAGGGACAGCGAAGATTTTTTCCCGTTTTCAAAAACCTAGATGGTATCCGTTAAAAATTCGGGGACATACAGTTTGCCTTTGTTGAAGTCGATGTTCATTGGGCGCTGGATGCCCACTATCGAATCCAACACCTTTCCGCTAAGGTCTATTTTAAGCAACCGAAAATGGTCCGGGTCCGAAAACCATAGATCCTCTCCAGTTTTGGCCATTGCAAGTGGCCGCGCTTTTTGAGGAAGTTCTATTTTCTTTACAAATGTCCATTTCCTACTCTCTTCCTTACAACTGAAAAGCATCAAGGAGAAAAACAATATTATTAAAAACCTATTCATCTTTTACATTTCTTTTGATTTCCGAGTAAATCCCAATTCCTTCTTGTATTCTTTCTGAAAATCTTAGAGAATTTCAGTCAGTCTAATTTTCCAATTACCTGATAAACTCTTATCGTCTTCATCCTCAACAATTCCTTTTACCTTTACTATTCCGGGCTTCAACTTTGAATTCAAACCGTTAGAAGCGTCTTTGATGACACTATAAGTTTCTGTATTTGTCTGAATTTCAATTTTATCGTCTTTACTGATCAATTTTCCTTCAATGACCACTTCTGCACTTTTGGCGGAGAAACCGTTTTTCTTTACTTCCTCCTGAATTTGTTTTAAGCTTAAACCGTTGTTTTCAGAAAGTTCCAGATACGCTTTCCCGTCATTCAAGCTCACCCTTACATTTTGCAGACCGTCCATTTTCTTAAGCCCACGTTCCAGGCCATAGGCACAAGGGGCACAGTCCATCCCAAAAACTTCCTGATCTACTTTTTGAATCTGTGCATAGGAACTAAAAGTTCCAAATATTGCAACTATCATAATCAATGCTATTTTTTTCATCTCTTTAATCTCTATTGGGTTTAATTCCCCGAGGCTTGCCTCGAGAAGTGAAAAATTTTTTCCGCTAAATGCCTCGTGGGCTTGCCCCGAGGTAGTTTACTTTTTAAAATTTTATTTCTTTTATAACCAGTAACTTAAATTAACTGATATTCTGTATTTTCCTTTTACCGCACTTGGGGTCAAATCCTGAACCACCGGGAACAAAGCCCCAAATGAAATTCCCCAAGCCCCGTAAAGTCCCAAAAAGGATGGGCCAATCAATACTTTTTTGCTTCTTTCATCAGAAAAATTCTGCTGACCAATAAATTTATTGTCCCCGGGGAATTCTGCAAGGGATTCCACAAAGACCCTCCAGTCGGGTTTTGGATAATCGCCCTTAAAAATATTGGGCCGATACCCGACCACCGCACTTGCATAGGGCAGGTCCCCCAGTTGTTCTTTGTTCCTTTCAAAATAATACTGATAGCCACCACCCAACCAAGCGTACCAGGTACGGGAAGCGTAGCCCGTGGAAATTGCACCGTGTACTGAATTACCAACATTCACTTGACCACGAACGTCATCAGTTGGGGTTGAGACACTTAAAATAGCCGTAGATTCAAATCGTTTCCCAACCCCAAAGGCATTGGAAAAAAACCGGTACCACAACGAAGCCTCGATATCCCCATTAGCGGGCATATTGCTATTACCACGAGTTCTGGGGGCATTGTCCAATTGCTCAATCATCGTGGGCGTGGTCAGATTGACCTGCAGATCTTCGGTTATCCCATAAGAAAACAGATAGCGCATCATATAAGAAGTTTCGTTTTCTGTACCCAAGCTCATTCCTGCGACATTTAAATCGACACCGCCCTTGGCAAGTGTAGGAGTTTGCAGACCATACAGCGGCCCGTGCCCCTGAGCATTTAATGTGGATAGCGGGGATAGACTAAAAAAGGATATAAAAATGATTCTGAAAAATACTTTGGAAATAGTCATCTTCTTTAAGTTTTCAGATTCTAAGCTGCCATTTTTTGGCAACTTTCTGCACAGATGTTACACTTATTGGCACATTGTTGGCATATCTCGCTATCAAATTTTGCACATTCATCTGCACAGGCTTTACAAAGATCGGCACAGATCCCACATACGCGTTTGGAGTAGTTAGATTGGCTTGCCAGTAGTTGCACACAGGCGGTACACAGTGCAATACAATCCAAGCAAAACTGATGGCATTTTTTCATATCAGGTTCCCCCAGGTGCTGATCCAGGCAAATTCTTGCTGCGGTGATACAGGCGTTACAATCATCAATACATTTTTGCAGTTCTGAATTTAAAGGTTTCATAATATTTTGATTTTAAATGATATCCCGTCGGTACGGCAACAGGATAATTATTGAGAATAGGCCGCACCCTATATTTGTCATTTACTCTTGTCCAATACCGGCTTCCATTAATTTTTCCTTGGTAATGGCCGAATCCTTACAGCAATCCAGCAATTTTCCGTTAACGGCCACCGCTGGTATTTTTTGTACTCCATATTCATTCATTTTGGTAAGGCAGGTTTTATCATCGCATTGCTTTACCAAATCGTACGTTGTTATTTCACATTCGCCACAGGCCAGTTCCTCGATCATTTTAACGACCGGGTCACAAACTGGGCAATTGGCGGTAAAAACTTCTACTTGACGTTTCATTTCTTTCTTTTTTACTATTTATAAATCTTTTCTGTTGCTATTTGATCAAAATCAACAATCCAAAGGTAGGGTCAAGGGACGGGTGGTCTCCAAATAATAAAACAAAAAAAAGGACCTACTTTTTAGTAAGCCCTTTATCCGTTGGCAATAGAAAACTAATATTTTCTAAAAGGTTTAGGATGATCCATCCTTATCTAAGTCATTACCATCGATCCTTTTTCTAAGGATATCAATTTCTTTCATTTGGGAAGTAAGCGTGTCGAGTTCCAAATCCGGGAACTGTTTCCGTATAAATTCAATGCGGTCTTCATTACCGCAATCTCCAGGACAGGCCTCCACGGTCTCGGATATTTTTATGGCCAGCGCCTTACGGTAGGTCTCATCGAGTAAAAGAAAGTGCGCTTTGTCTAGTCCTTTCTGCGCTGCTTTAAACTGAATCAATATCTTATCGGGGTCTGTATCCTCATCCAGCATATTTATGAGTCCGTTTATCTGCCCATTGATGCTTTGCAATCTCGTTTTTATATCCTTGCTTAAATCTCGTGGTATCATTGGTTCTTAATTTTGAGCAATATAAACCTGCCTTGTGGGTGGTCTCCAAATTTAAGGAGATTTTTTAATTAGAAATTTCCTTTTGTGTCAGAATTAATTTCAAGCTGTGAATTCATAATTTTAAAAAGTACAGGATGTGAAGGGGTAAGAGATTAAGGTTTCTAAAGTACAAACAGTTTTACGAGCCGACTTAGAAACTAATTTTGAGCGGTTATATGAGGAGGCGAGGTCGATATTTGAAAATTGAAGTTATGCAGTATTTTACTCCTTCATCCGTTCCCATTCCATTGTTTTATAAAAAAATCCAATGTAGCCCCGAACGTTCAAAATATTGGGATCATTTTCATCGAGCCATATTTTTGACCGGTAAATTTTTCCGTCATTGGGATTGGTAATTGTCCCTTCCACATATTCTTCTCCGTCCTTCTCAAAATTTTTCATTAAAACAAGGCCTTCTATTTTCTTGTTTTTATCATCTCCTTCACATTCGGTGCAAAGGTTGTCCCGATCTTCTTCATCCATAATCCGTAAAACCTTGCCATATACTTTTCCGTTTTTTTGAAAGACCTCTACTATAGAGCGAACTTCGCCGGTGTGACTATTGAATGTTTCCCACTTTCCAAAAATATCCTGGGCATTTGAGTAAAAACAAAAAAGTAAACCAAAACTTATACTTAATAACCAATTTTTCATACGTAAGATAACCGAGTTTTTTATAAATTATTTTGAAGGTTCTAAAAAAACCTCTAATGTAATATATTTCCTACACTTGTCTTCTGCGATTATTATTTAATGGTTTCGTAAATTCATCGATCTATTATCAATATTGATAAGCATTTGAACGAGATTTTAGTAACTTTGAAAAACTAAAAATTCAAAAAAGATGAAAAAATTAATTTTAACCGCACTATTTGGCTGCCTATTTTTATTGAATTCCTGTGGGGAAAACAAGAAAACCGACATTGTGGATTCAGGTACTTATCAAGGTGTTGCCGAAACAGTAGAGCCGGGAGAGAAAGAAATTTATGTTAGGACTTCAGATGATAAATTGTTGGAACTCTATTTTACCGATGAAACGACCCTAACCAAAGACGGGAGCTCCACTTCGTTCGACAGTTTAAAAGAAGATGGCAAAGTAGAAGTTACCGTTGAGAAAAAGGGTAATAAGCTCGTGCCTATTTCTGTTAAAATCCTAAACTGATTTTAATGGCAGATATTCCTTCAATATGGAGGGAAGAATTGTGGCATTCTTTTCTTGTCCATTTGCCTATTGTTACCTTATTATTGGCTTCGATAGCAGCACTATTGAAGCCTCTTTTTTCAAATGACGGCCATAGGCTTTTTTTAGGTCAAACGACCTTTGTAATGTTGTTTATTGGAGTGTTAAGTGGATGGGTCGCCATTTATACGGGAGAATTGGCCTACGATATTGAGGTAAGGAAAATATGTGATCCCGAGGTTCTTCAAGAACATCAATGGTGGGGATATGCTAGTCTTATCACGTATTCCGTTGCATTGGCATTGATAATAGGGTTTCGATTTATACCCAGGAAATTTTCATCCTTGGCCAAAACTTTTTCCCTTCTCTTAATGGCTGCCGGACTTTTTGGATTATGCTACACGGGGCATTTAGGTGCATCCTTAGTGTATCAGCAAGGCGCAGGAACTTACCAGCCTTCCCCCGATTGTTCTGAATTTGTTAAATAAATCAGGATAATTTGTGGAAAACCTAAACGAAAATTCGGCAATCAAAACTACCTATTTTAGCATTGGGGGCAATTTTTTATTGGCCTTAATTAAAGTTGGCTCAGGTATTTTAGGCAATTCTTACGCATTGATAGCGGATGGTATCGAATCTACCGCTGACATTTTTTCTTCAACATTTGTTCTTTTAGGCTTAAAATATGCACAAAGGCCACCGGATAAAAACCATCCCTATGGTCACACGCGCATAGAGCCTTTAATTACTTTTTTGGTGGTCGCCTTTTTGGTAACATCCGCTACCATTATCGCTTACGAAAGTATCATCAATATACAAACGCCGCATAAGGTTCCTAAAGCTTGGACACTTATTGTTCTTGGTGTAATCATCATTTGGAAAGAAGGGTCTTATCGCTATGTTTTCAAAAAAGCGGAGGCAACGAACAGTTCGTCGCTCAAAGCCGATGCGTGGCACCATCGAAGCGATGCCATTACATCCGTTACCGCTTTTATTGGTATCAGTATTGCATTGATCTTTGGAAAGGGTTACGAAACTGCCGATGATTGGGCGGCTCTTTTTGCATCGGCCTTTATTTTGTACAATTCCTATCTGATCTTTAGGCCTGCCCTTGGGGAAATAATGGACGAACACGTTTATGATGATCTAGTAGAAGAAATCCGAGAGGTTTCGCTAAAAGTAGATGGAATATTAGGTACTGAAAAATGCTTTGTCCGTAAAGCAGGGATGAAATTCCATTTAGACCTACACGCCACCGTCAATGGAAAAATAAGTGTTGAAGAAGGCCACGACCTTGCACATAAACTGAAAGATCGATTGCAAAAGGAACTCCCTCAATTAATGCATATTTTGATTCATATCGAGCCCGATACTATTTCCGAGGATTTTTAGATAGTTTTTATAGTATTTATTTTAGTTTTATGTCTAAAAACCATATATTGCTCTAATAATTACTAAAGCTATGGTGGCGGAATATATCGATAAATTGCTGTCTGTGGAAGAATATTCTTTTTCCCTTGATGAACTAATGGAGCAGACCACAAAGAGCAAAAATGCAATTTGGCTGGAATTGGCACATTTGATAGAGAAGAACAAAGTCCTCAATCTAAGAAAAGGTTTTTACCTTATACTAACGCCAAGATATTTCAGCTTTGGCAAATTGCCCATTAGCCTTTATATAAATAAGCTTTTCAATTATTTAGAACGCAAATATTACTTAGGGTTTTACAGCGCGGCAAAAGTGTACGGCGCAAGCCATCAACAAGCCCAACGCGATTATGTAATGACATCAACTCCCAAACTGTTGGATATTCAAAAGTCGGCCATTGATATCCGTTTTTTGACCACTTCTGCTTGGCCGGGAAAAAATATCCTTTCAAAAAAATCAGATGCCGGAATCCACCATATTTCCAGTCCAGCTTTGACCTTGGCAGATCTGGTGCATTATCAAAATAAATTGGGGGGACTTAACCGAATGCTATCCACCATCGAAGAATTGGTGGAAGAAGTTACCCCAAACGATTTAGAGGATTTATTGAGTTGGTACGGTAATAAGGCAACACTTCAACGAGTGGGGTTTTTACTGGATGAAATAGATCAAGAGAATAGTTTATCCAGTTTGATTTTTCAACATTTGGAAAAACAGAAAATACATCCGGTTTTATTAAAACCAACCAACCAGCAGAGACCGGGCGCAGTAGATAATATATGGAAAGTGGACACCAACTTACAATTAGAAAGTGATCTATGATTTCAAGACCTTATATAGCCCAATGGCGAAAAAATGCACCTTGGAAAGAATTTGCACAAGTTGAACAGGATTTGATCATTAGCCGTGCATTGGTAGCAATTTTTTCAGATGATTTTTTAAGGGAAAACCTTGCCTTCCGGGGCGGCACCGCCCTACATAAACTATATCTGAACCCAGCACCGAGATATTCTGAGGATATTGACCTTGTTCAGGTTAAGGAAGGCCCCATCAAACCCATTATGAAGCGCATAGGCGAAGTCATTACTTTTTTTGAAGAAGATAGGCGCACACAAGTAAGGGGGCACGGAGCAAAAGCGCTGTACCGTTTTACATCAGAATATGAAAATGAACGTCGCCGGCTGAAGTTGGAAATCAATTGTAAGGAACATTTTAAAGTGCTAAAGTGGATGGAATTCCCTTTTGAAATTGACAATCCTTGGTTTTCGGGAAGGGCGGATATTAGAACTTATAAAATCAATGAACTTTTAGGTACGAAGTTAAGGGCACTTTATCAGCGAAGTAAAGGAAGAGATCTGTTCGATCTCGATTATTCCAGACAAAGTACAGATATCGAAATTAATGAAATTATTAAGTGCTTTAGGGCATATATGGAATTTTCCGTTGGCAAAGCCCCTTCCCAAAAAGAGTTTCTCCAAAATATAGAAGCTAAAGAAAATGATGCCGCTTTTGAAGGTGATATGGAAGGCTTGTTACGACCAGAAATTCATTACGATCAAAAAGCAGCTTTCCAATGGTTGAAAGAAATGGTTATTCCCAAGATATAACTACTTCAAAACGGCCCTTTATCCCTTGGTCCATTATGCGTAACCTTCCATTGGCCCTCTTCCTTGACCATTTTAAAAACCCCGGGTTTCGGGTCATACGATGTCGAATATTTAATCCACGCTACCTCGCTTTCGGTTTTCTTATCCACCACCTGAAAATTGGATTCAGAGTCTTTATCCTCAGTAAACATTTCTTGTATGCTGGAAAGGTTTGCATATCCAGACGCTGTTGTATATTCTTTCAAAGTTTCCTTATCACCGTGATAAAAACTTTCGGCTACAATCTTGGCAGTTTCTGAGGGGGATAAATCCTGTTTTCCTGCACAGGCAAGAAATAAGAAAACTAAGGAGTAAATAGCGATATTTTTCATAACGAAGTTAATTTGGGTTATTGATAAATCTATGCGATATTTTTAATTTTAAATTTCTTTCCCCGTTCTTTTCGTTAAGCTCTAAAACCGTCGTACGGTCATTACTTATCGAAAACTTTGATAGCACGTAAACCAATCTTATGGTTTCATTTTCGGCTACTTTGGAAGGCAGATTATATTTGAAAATCGGCTCTTGATAAAGACGTTGCAAAGATATCTTTTTACCTTTTTGTCTCGTCTCAACCGAGAGTTTTAAGAAATTCAGATCGTAATCCAAGGTCGATTTATTTTCAATCTGGATCACGAAATACAATTCTTCCTTATCGAAAACAATATTTTCAACACTTATAACGATGCCCTCGTTCCGTTTTTTTATCCGGCCAATCCGTTGCTTTCGATCAATTAGATAGGAACAGAATTTATTGTAATGGAAGGTTCTGTTATCTATTGTGTTTTTAAGCTTAACAACAGTGGTCGAATCAACATCAATGGGCTTTTCATTACCGATGCTTTTTGACTTCGGTATAAAATAGTTCAGTCTGTCAAGCTGTTTCTTGTACTTTACAATATACGAAAAAACTGAACCATTTCTATTGACCACCAGAAGATTACTTTCCTTTCCCGGCTTTGCCTGAAGCAGTCCGAAGAATTGTTCTTTCTCGCGATTATAGGTAAACACAAAATTATCAGAACCCGTGATCCCTTGGCGGATGGGTTCTGGGAAGAACAAGGCAACGTTCTTTTGGTCATTGGCATATATCGTATCGAGTGTAATAGGCGTCTGGGCTTTAGTGAGTGCAGTAATACTTAGAAATATTGAGATAAGAAGAAGATTTTTCATAAGAGTGGGTTTTTTAAATGCCCATTATGGGCTCATAAATTTAGGTTTTAGGATTAATTTGTAATTGTTGAGCACGGTAACCTTTACGTTGCGGTGATTGCGTTGGAAGATTTTTTTGAAACCGCTGACCTGTGGCACACCTGCAATATTAATGTCATCCACCATATCGCCTACAACCTCATTGGTTACCTCTGCACGAAAATTATTTTCCACATAGATACCGTCGCTACCGTCCTGTAGGTCGAAGGCTTTCAGTTTTGTGGGACGATGATCGATATTCTCGATTTCAATCAATACCCGATTGGGCTGAAAACTGATAAAACCGTAGATTGGAGTGTTTTTTGGAATCCGTTTGCTATTAATGGTAGCAGTTTTGGTCAGGCGCATCCGCAAACGTGAATTGGCCTTTACCACTTGATCGCCATCCACAACTGCATATATAAAGGCATCCGTAGTGCCGGAAACTGAAATATCACTTTCCTTCGGATCAGAGGCAAAGAATAACTGGTGCTCCAGCCCCATTTCTTTGGCATCAATTTTTTGCTCGGCCTTTATTGCTGCGGAATCCACTGCTTCCGAGACCTTGGTAACAGTTTTCCTAATGCCAATATTCCGATAACTTTTTTCGGAATACTTGATTTTACCTGATGCGTAGATACTATCCACAATGCGTTCTTTTTCCCGTTCGGGTAAATCTGGGTCGTAGAAGCCCGCAGAATCGATCAACTTTTCATCGTAGATGCTCGGCGCATTGGTTTCACGCACTTCCTTTAAATCATTGATGGCATCCAGTTTGGAATCGTATTCTTTTTGATCCGCTTCCAGTTTGGGGACCGATGTCTCTTTAAGGTTCTCGTTCCCGCTTTCGTCATCGCCCATTACCATTACAGAATAGGAAATCAGGAATAGGAATATCACGACCAAGACGGCCGCAAATACTATTTTGTTCTTTTCAATTTTCATCATTTTGTTTTTTAAGGGATTTTTCAAAATAGTTGGTAATCAATAATCCGTGTGGATTGTTGGGGAAGTTCCGATCAACGGCAATGAGGTTTCCGATGGAAACCAGCTCATAGGTATCGACTATTGATCCCCGGTTGATTTCAAAAATGGTAACCGTCCTGAAGGTGTGAACCCCATTTTTTTCTTCGATTTGCGAATCAATACTTAGTACCTTTTGGACAAGTGAATATTGCAAGAGGCGGTTATAAACTCCGTCTGCCTTCTTTTGGCGATAGAGGTTGTCCACAGAACTGTTACCAAGCCATAGCGCCTTTTCCAAGTTCTTTTCATAATTGCTTGCGTCTATATTGTAGAAATAATTGTGAAAGAGCTCCAAATGAGCCAAGGCTTCCACTTTAAAGTTTTCCTTTTGGGTAACGAGTTTCAACGGGATGATACTTCCATCGGTATTGATGGCAAAAGCATTGTTCAAGGCTTTTTTGTTGATGTTGAATACCATCCAAACGGCAAAAAAACTGGACAATGCGGAACAGATCACAACGGCCAAAACAATGAACCGATTTATTCTAAGGACTGCGTAAATATTTTTATAGGGTGTTTTCATTTCAGCGGGTTTAGGCGGTAAATAATTTTAAGGTGAATGATGTAGCTCGCCGGTATAGTTTGAATTTCAGGAACACGATAAAACCCACCGAACCAAGCTGTACAACCGGGGCAAAAAAGCCGCTGCCGATATCCGTTCCAAACAAATTCGTCCAGAAATTGGTATTTATCTCGGTATAAAGCGCATTGACGAACACATTGACCAAGAAGAACGCCGGGACAAGCATATACACCGCTGCGTAGAGTTTAAAAAAGTTATAGGCCAATGACCTAAATTTTTCGAACACGGCAAGACTGATGACCAATGGGAAAAACGCTTGCATAATCCCCAACAGGAAGAAACGCTCGGCCAAGAACAGCGGATAAATAAACAGATCAAGAATCCAAAGGATAACGCTTCCAATAAAGGCGAATATCTTGAAGCCAAACAACGGGGTGACCAAGGCTTCATAAAGTAGGGTCATTGCATTTTTTGTAGCATCAATTAGATTCACATCCTCTTCAATAGGAATATCCTGCATCTGCAAGGGCAATAAAGCGGGGGCCGTTCCTCTATATTGTGCCTCGATAGAAACAAGGATGCCGTCAAAAAAGCCCAGTACCTGTGTTGAAAAAATGACCAGAAGCACTACCACAAAATTTTTGATCAGTTCCCCCGGACTCAATCCCCAGGTATAACCACCCTGATCTGCAACACCCTCATTATATTTTTTGAGGATGTTGATCAAGAAAAAAAGCACGGCAAGCGTTTTCATTCCTGCAATAGTATATTGCGAGAAATCGCTGTTTTGTATGGTCTGGAAAACGGTGTCAACGTATTCCAGACCGATCCCTAAGATGATTGCCGCGGTCATAATCAGTATTCTGTTTCCCGGTTATTGATCTTATCCTGCATTTTTCTGAAAGAAATGATATCGCGATAGCGCCTTGTTCTAACTGTTATGTTGGATACCATTTCTTTAGATTCAATTTCCTTCTGCTTTAGGATTTCCGCACGGTCAGCATCGCTCATTTTGAGGTAATCGCTGGAGAGGATTTGGTCGATAAAATCCATTGTTTCCAAGGAGTTTTCAACAATAGAGTTGAAGGATTCCGATACCCGTTCTACTTCGTTTGGTTTGATGTATGGAGAATCGAGAATATCCCTAAGATCATTCTGCATAATATTGATGAGGCGTTGGTTGTTCCGGCCTATTTCTTGAACCGCCCTGAGTTGCCGTACTACTCTCGATACTTTCTCGATGCTTTCCTTTGCATCTTTTAAGAACTTTACAGACTTGATAAGTTGAGCTGTCTGTTTACCAGATTCTACCAGTTGTTTTACCAAGCTGATAAAGTTGGTATTATCATAGGTGGGCATTCCCTGAGCTCTGATGTTCAAACTGAACAAGAGCGCCATTGCGAGTATTAGAAGTTTTGTTTTCATAGTATTAAGTTTTAGAAGTGAATTCCGCGATTGCTTTTTCCATATTCTGATGTTGCTCGTAGAGTTTCATTATTTCCTCGTTTTCTTGTCCATCGGTGAGGTAAGCTGCATAAACTTCTTTGGGAACTTCAAGCCGGAAAATGTTGCTTTCCTTTCCGATTTTGATAAACATTTCGGTGTATTTGCGTGGCCCGGAAAGGTTATTCTTGATGGATTTTAACTGGTTCAGGTCGTGGCTCGATAGGTTCAGCCGCTTGACCAGTTCCGCATAGCCTTTCTCGTTGTTCAGGCTATAGATGACCTGCGTATTTTCCAGTATGCTCGCTGATGTTGAATTATTCGGAAGCTGATTGATAGATTGGAGGATAATGCCAATAGCCCCGTTTTGTTTCCGAATAGCCTGATAGTAGAATTCCACACTTTCCAGTACGTTTTCGAACTTCAGTTGCTTGGCAAACTCATCAAACAGGATGATACCTTTTTCGGCGCGATTCTTCCAAATGGTTCTTTGAATAGCCGATTTAATCAGCTTCAACATTACGGACAGGATTTCCTTATTGTCCTTTACTTCGTCCAGCTCAAAAACGATGAGGCGTTTATCCTCGATTTTATAGGTCTGGTCTTCGCTCACTTCAAAAAGGAAGCTATATAGACCATCACCAACGTACTCCGACATTACGTGCAAAAAGCCTGTAACATTGAAGTAGTCAGGATGGATTTTAAGTTTACCTAATAGATCTTTTTGGTTGCGCTCGATAAAATGATAGAAGTCATCTAACGAGTGATTCTCTGAAGTGCTATCATAATAATGACGCAGTATCTTTTTGACCGAAACCGATTGTGCCTTGGTCACTTTTAAATCCGATGCAAAAAGTTCAAATAAGAATACCGACAAATCTTCAAGGCGTTCCGGTGTCAGGTCATTTGTATCGCTGATGTAAAATGGGTTGATGCCCAGATTCTTTCCACTTTCGTAGCGCAGTACGGTATATTTTTCGGGATAGAGTTTGGCGAACTTTGTGTACGAACCTCCTAGGTCGATAATGACCAAGCGGACACCGCTTTCAAAATATTGGCGTAGGATGTTGTTTGCCAAAAAAGATTTACCTTCACCTGTGGGGGCGAAAATGGCAAAGTTCCGTGCCTTGATGCGTTTCTTACGTTCGTCCCAGACATCTTTGAGAACTGGAATATTATGTTCCCGGTCGTTAAAGATGATTCCGGTGGAATCCGATTTGTAGTTGGTATTATTAATGAACAGGCAAAGCGCGTGTTTCAAATCGGTTACGTATAAATCGTTATTCGAAAAATTGGAAGAAAAGCAGCAGTAGCTGTTCAGTATATAATTTTTCCGTTCCTCGCCCCTAGGATAGTAAGGAATAATATCCAGTTCCTTAAACTCGGTTTTTATTTTGGAAGCGATTCTATCAAGGCTCCGGGCCTCCCGGTCCCAATAGATGATGTTCAAGTGTCCACGGATAATCCGCGCATTGTCATCGGCATTGATCTGGTCAAGGATATGTTGGATTTTACCGAGTACCACTTTGTTCTGTGAACCGAAGTTGGAGCTTTTGTTCAGTTCCTCTACTTTCTTATCGAGCAGCTTGCGCCACTTCTGTTTGTCATCCAGATACAAGATTTGATTGACAATGTGGTTCTCGTTTAGCGTAAGCCCTAAACCATCAATAAACCCTTGATGAAATACAAAATCGTCAGAAGTGAACTTCTCATTGGTCTTGCTGCTCTGTACACTTTCGCCAAAGCACAGTTCGCTGTTGATGGATAGGGCATCAAAATAATTTTCGCCGATATTGACGCTTTTCTTTTCAAGTAAAATATCGGTATCAAAACCTTCATTGAAGCCGTTGAAATAGCCATTTGTTAGATTTTGAATTGCATCCGCATCAAGTGGAGCAAATTCCATTTTACGGCTGTTGTTGATAAAGGAAACCGAATCGCTGACCGAACCTATAAAGCGTTGTACGGTATCATCGAGTGCCCGGATAATGCTCTTGGAAACCTTTCGAAAAGGATTGACATATTTGGGACTGTTAAGTGCTTTGTTCTTGGTCAGGATAAAGAACAGGAAGCAGCGGTGCTCCATATATTCGCGCCCTTTAAAATGATCGTGGGTCGCTTTTTCCAGAAAGGTTCTGTTGGGGAGTTGATCAGAACTGTAGGATTTTTTGAGATAAACATCCTGTTTATGAACCACCGTACCAATGGGCAAAGATTTCAGGGCCTGAAACCAAGCCCCGTGCATATCCTCAAAGTCTTTTTCAGACAGGGAATAGATTTCGGGCAGATTGCCTTCATAGCACAAGACGACATTGCCATTGTTGGCAAAGATGATATTGTCTTGAATATCTGCGATGGGTCGGTATGCCGAAAGATTAATCTTGTTCATAGTCGATGCCTGAATTTCTTTTGTTACTGATCATCTTTGGAAAGGCTTTCGCCATCTGGAATAGTTGTGGATTGCTCGCTATTCGGGTCAGGGCGATATACAGGACTGAATTAAGAACCAACACGCCAATGATGATCCCAAAGCTGAACGAGAAGATGATGACCAATAGTGAAGCAAGGATGGAAACCATCATTAAGGCAAACAGGGAAATGGGCAGCCCGAAAATGACCGCCCGTTTCCTGATGTTTTTATAGACCTCGAACTTTTTCATTAGACCACAATTCCGATTAGGTAAGTAAAGATGCCAACGACCGCGCCGGCAATCAATACAAAAACGAGAACACGGGTAATCCCTTTTTTAAGGTCTGCATTTTCCCCGAAGAAGTGTCCTGCATTAAACAGGAAACCGATAAGGAAAATAACCCCAAGGATTATCGGGAAAATGGTTCTGATGGTATTGGAAACATCATCGACCGAATCTTCAATTCCCCCAATTTGTGCAAAAAGTGATGTTGAGAGCAACGACAAAAAAGTTGCCAAGTAGATTGATTTTTTCATAACGGAACAGTTTAGATTTTTGATTTGTTTTCGTTATGAGAAAAATACATATATTTGTTTACAAATAACTGATAATCAAATATTTGTGAATAAAATATTATTTGAATTCAATTGAATTTAGATGGTGTTATTTGATATCAAATTCTATGGATTTTGGAAGGTAGGTTGTTAATAACTCGAAAAGTGAAGATGAAAAAGATACTCAAAAACGTCAGTTTTGTCTTTTTGCTCCTAAAAATGTGCATCGTTTTTGGACAAGAACCGGCAACCCAAAAACGAATTGTTATTGATGTTGGACACGGTGGAAAAGATTCTGGGGCAGTTGGGATAAATGGGATAATTGAAAAAGATGTTGTATTAAATATTGCCTTAGGAATTTTAAGGCTTAATGAAGAGTCTGAAAAACCACTTGATATTTATTTGACTAGATATAGTGATACACTAATTTCTTTATCGGATAGAACAAAATTGGCGAAAGCTTTGAAAGCTGATTTGTTTATTTCACTGCATTGTAATCATTCGGATAATCCAAATGCTAGGGGGATAGAGGTTTATGTTGCTAATAGTACATCAAAGTATTCGGTCGATTCTGCTTGGCTTGCATTTAGTTTGATAACTACTTTCAGAAAACGATTGGATTTTGAGAGTAGGGGTGTGAAGTTTGCCGATTTTCAGGTTTTGAGGGAAAGTCTTTACTATTATCCTTCAGTTTTAATCTCTATTGGGTTTAATTCCCCGAGGCTTGCCTCGAGAAGTGAAAAATTTTTTCCGCTAAATGCCTCGTGGGCTTGCCCCGAGGTAGTTTACTGCAGGCCAAAACTTTCCTGTGTATTTGCCACAATCTTTTGCAGGCTGCCTTTATGTTTTTTCTTAAAGGCCACTTTCTTAAGTTGGGCAACATGCCGCATGGAATGTGTATCGGTTCCTAAGAAAGCATATTGATCATTTTCGAGCAGTTGCAGTGCCATTTTCTTTACCGAACTTCCATAATAATCACTTAAAGAAAGTGCGTTGAGCTGCAATAAACAGCCATAGCGCTGCAATTCAG
>Ga0314774_1000694_pt1 | contig 24988 bp, 17 predicted proteins | sample MetaGCBIA2018_FD_204515 | JGI IMG/M metagenome (GOLD analysis project Ga0314774, IMG submission 204515) | Cryopeg brine microbial communities from Beaufort Sea near Barrow, Alaska, United States - CBIA 2018 | ecosystem: Environmental > Aquatic > Marine > Coastal | place: USA: Alaska | collected...
AAAGGTGAATCACTAAGAAAAGGAGTTTTAATGAAGGAATAACATTAATTTTTTATATAATTGTAGGATCTTTCAAAGTGGCACGGTTTGACCGAAATCAGTGGCACGGTCACTCCGATATAGCCAATAACATTATTTTTAGCATTTAAATAAATTTCCGATTTATAATTAATTTAATAAAATCTTTTTTTATTAAGTTTTAAAAACTATCAAATATAAAAAATCTTATATTAGGATCTGGTAATCTTTGTCAAGTATTAATTCTATAATATTGAGAAGTTATAAAAATAAAAACCTGATGGAATTTATACATCACTAAGAAATTCAAGGATTTATTCACTTGTGATATCATTTTCTTAGGCTTTTTTATAAAAGGCAGTTAATCTCATACTTTAATCGATTTAGAAGTAGTATTTTTATCTTTTAATCATTAAATGAAATAAAATGAAGGGCTTACCATTCAAAACAAAAGGGATGTATTATAGAATTGACGATTACAAACCTAAACAAACTAAACTGAACAGAATGTGGAATGTTTTGAGTGATCAAGAAGTATTAAATGGAGATGTTTATAATGCAATTTACTTTGGGAAATATTTTAACACTCAAACTAGAGTTGAAAGTTATTATGCAGGGATAGATTTATCAATGATGTCGGCTAATTTCAAGCAATTTTCCTTAGGATATAGAAATAACGACAATAAATATAGTGGTTGGGAAAATGACCGTGTTTGTTATGATTTCACCTATAATGGAAATTCTTTATTTTTTCAGAATGAATTATGGAAATGTACGGGGGTGATAAACGACGACATATTAGATGTTAGTTTCAAAAATAAAAATACTGGTCATTCATTTAGTATGAGGTTAAACCATCTTCTTCAACCATACTAAACCGCCAATAATTATATTTCACAAATTACCTTTTACCCTTCCAGTTTTCAATTCTTTTTTGAATTTCTTTTTTTGGTAACCTATTATTAAATTGTGATAATTGTTCTAATTTTTCAATTGCTTCCTGAAAACTGAGTAATTCCTGCTTAACTAATTCATCAAAAACATAAAGTATACCCCTTACCTCAATTCCGTTTTTGCTAGCTAGCTTTCGTAGTTTTCCATCACCAGTTAATAAGGCTCCAAATAATTTTTCACTATAATACCATACGGAACAATCTTCAAAACTAAGTCCATTTGAATTTTCCAATAATTTACTTATTTTTTGAAAATCAACTACTTCTGTTGTTTCAATGATTTTCAGTTTTCCATTAGCATTTAATGCAGAAATTGGACTTCTTTGATTTTCATTTAATTCATCGTATACGAAGTCCGTTGTATATAATTCAAAGTCTAATTTAGAAAATAGGTCTAAAAGATTTAATTTAACCAAGTCAATTAAGATGTTTGCGTCATTTATAACAATCTTCATTGAACAAAATTAAATTAATGAATAATTTTCTTTAACAACTTCGATATTTTTATTTAGTAAGGATGATGCCTTACTGATTGAAATATTCTCTTGGGCCAAAGCTCTATAAACAAGTCTTTCATAACGACTAGATTTTTCTGGAGTTTCAAATCTAGTTAAGTTGACATCTTTCTTTAAACTTAGATTTAGGTTCATTTTAATATAAAATTGCTTTTGTCGTTCTTTCGATAAGATTTTAGCGTCTACAAGTCTATAAATAATTGCAGGTATACTAATTCCATATTTTTGCTGGGTCGAAATTAATTCCGGTAAAGTAATATGGTTTCTTTTCCCTCCAAATTCTTTAATTACAATATCTTTTGGCAGGAGAAATTCAGAAGAAAATTTATTGCAAAATTTTTCCTCATCATTTTCTTCGCAATTTTGCAAATTAAGAAGTAAATGACCCAATTCGTGAAGTAGGGTAAATCTTTTCCTTTCCACAGGAAAATTACCATTTACAACTATTACAGGGTACTTATTATTAACATAAGTAGCTAGGCCGTCAAATTTATCATCTGCGTTAAAAAGTTCGATAACTTTAATTTCTTTATCTTCTAAAAGTTGAATAATGTTATGAATTGGATCTATTCCAATATTCCATTCTTTTCTCAATTTTAGCACAGCATCTTCAACATCTTTAATACTTTCTATCTTATTATCTTTTATAATGTTCTTAAAGGTATAATCAATGGATAATGTATCTTCAAGCCAGATGTAGTTTTCAAGTTTTATCTTAATTTTCTCTTTCAATGAGTCTTGTTTCTTCATGGAAAAATTAGATTTTTTTCTAAAATTTACTTCTTCCATTTCAACTTTAAAAGGGCTAAAAAAATAATCTATTTTTAGGCCAAAAAGTTTAGATAACTTGAGTAATTTAGAACTTGTTGGCATAGAAATACCACTTTCATACTTACTTACCATTTGTTTAGATATCTCTAATTCATCCGCTATTTCTTGTTGAGAGAAACCTTTTAATTTTCTAGCATTTTTAATTCGATAAGCAACTAGATTTTCCATTTTTTTCTTTTATTAGGTTGACAAACCTACGTAAAAATACTAAAAAGTCAACTAAATTCCAAATATTTAACACAATTTTTTTGATTATACTTGAATATTTTTATAAATAATTTTTGATTTTGGCCGATTTCTTTAATTTATTTACCTTTTTTTAACTATTCTCAACAATTTTAATTTCTTCCTCAGTTAACCCATACAACTCATAAACCATTGCATCAATTTCGTTGTCTGTTACATTAATTTGGGTTTTTAGCTCTAATGCTTTTTTACTTTCTTGTAAAAAGTAATCTTCCCATTCAGCTTCTTGGCTAAGGCTTAATTTAATTTTCTTTTTTGCTAGTTCTTTTATAAACTCTGGATACATTAACAAATACCAATCTTGCAATTTTTTAGGTAAAGTTTCTAATTCAAATTTACGTTGTAATGTTCTTTGAAATTTTTGAGATGCTTCTTGTAAATCTTTATTTAAAGAAAGCATTAGGTCGGCTTTTTCTATAAATACGTCTTGCTCAACTTCATTGATTCTAATTATTGGAAACTCCCTTACATCTTCTGGGTAAATACTTGAATATGCCCCTTGAAGTGTATCTGTACTTAGAAATTTACTAAAATAATAAGTAGTCAATTTAGAACAAAGCAAAGACAAAATAAATTTTTCATCAAAATGCCTTGTAATATTAATTTTCCATCTTTTATCAGGCTTCTGATAATCTAAAATTTCATCTGACCACCTTACAAGATGCATCATACTATCATTTGTGTAATATTTATCATTATCAAAATAGGCTATAATTGAATTATTATTTCCACTTGTTCTTCTTAAAATTATTTTATTATTATCAAATAATAAATTGAATTTGGGTCTGTGAAAATATTCCTTTTTGGATTCATAGTCCATATACTGATTTTCAAATAATAATGAATACCTATTTAAATTTGAGCCAATAACATATTTCTTATACCCATTAGAATATTCATTATGTATGACATCATCCTTTTTAAATTGTATTGGACTACCAGCTCTTGAATGTGCAACAACACCAACATTCACGCAAAATAATTCACCAAGTTTAAATGATTTTTCAAGTATTTTATTATATAACAATATGTCATTATGTGTAACACTTGTTTTATAAGTACAATTTTTTAAGGTTTTGAAGAATTGTTGAGGAATCAAATTTCCTATATCATCAATTCCAAGTTTTATTTTGACTTTATTAGAAGGGTTATGTTGTTTTTTGAAATTATAAATAAATGTTTGCCTAGCAACATTTTCAAAAATAACAACTTCACCAAAATCTACAATTTCAATTAATTCTTGACTTTCTATGATTTTTTCTCTCATTAATCTTCCATATTTTTCTTTTAAAAAAGAAGTAGGAAGTATAAATGAATTATAACCTCCATTTTTTAAATATTTTATACTAATTGAAATGAAACAGATAAATAAATCCCAATGTCCAGTTAAGTCATCTTTATATTTCTCACTGAGCCATATTACCATTTCCCTATTTGAATCAGACATTGTCCAATTTGAAACATATGGAGGGTTCCCAATTATAACATCAAATCCACCTTTAGCAAATATTTGAGGAAATTCCTGTTGCCAATTAAATGCCTTGTCACCAGCAATTGCAACATCATCAACTAAACTGTTGCCACATTTAATATTGTTGTTTAAATCGTTTAATTTTCTGTTTGGTTGTGCAGTACGCAACCATAAAGAGAGTTTAGCAATTTCAACGCTTTCTTCGTTTAAATCTACACCAAACAAGTTGTTTTCCAAGATGCTTTTTTCGACATCGCTCAATACCATTGCATCACCAAACAGTTTGGCTTGCAGTTCATCAATATATTTGTGTTCGTTTATTAAATAGTCCAATGCCTGGTTTAAAAAAGCGCCAGAACCACAAGCAGGATCACAAATAGTAAGTTGCAACAACCAGTTTCTATATTCTGTAAGTTTATCTATTAAGGCTTTTATGTTTTTTTTCTGTCTTTTTTTGTCGGCAATATATTCTTCTTCTACAATTTGAAGTTCATTTTTCTTCTCCTCACAAAGTTTACCAACTGTATTTTCAACAATGTATTTCGTAATATATTTGGGCGTATAAAAAACACCGTCTTTTTTGCGTTTGGATATGTTTTTGTCAATGGTTTCTCCAGCCAACTGAGCTTTGATTTCATCCAATTCATTCAAGGAATTTTCAAAAATATGCCCTAAAATATTTACATCAACTTCACTGTCAAAATCGTATTGGGATAGGTTTAAGGTGTGCTTAAAAAGTAACTTATCATCAATTTTTATGGTGTCTAAAATTTCATCAGGTTTAAACAATCCGCCATTGTAAGCAAACACATCATATTTTTTACCTTTAAAGCCAGTATTTAAATATTCAAAATACTTTTTGAAACGATTGTATAATGGTATTTCTTCATCTAAGTCTTGCAATGTTTTCCACTGGTCCAATATCAATCGTACAGAATTTGGAGGTAACAATTGTCGATCTTCAGAAAAGAACAAAAACAAAAAGCGATCCAATAATTTTTGTGATTTTTTAAAAAGTTCTAAAGCATCATATTGAGGATTGAGCAATACTAAATTTTGATGTAATTCTCCTTTAAATAAGGAGTAATCGTTGTATAATTTTTTTGTTATGGCATCTTCCTGACTTATAGATTGTTCCTTTATTTTTTTTGGAATATCCTTTTCTATATTTTCATAAGCCAAACACAAGTAAAGTAAATTAAATTCCTTTTCCGTAAGTGTGAATAAGTTAAACTCAATATGCTCAATGGCATTGTCTATATAAAACCGAAGTTTTTCAAAATTTGAGGTAATAATATAAGTACATTCTGGCTGGTTATTTTTGTAGCCAAAAGCCTGAACTTCTATTTTGCCTAAATCGGTTGTGTTTGTACCTTTTAATTCAATAACAGCTTTTACAACATCGTTAATTATAATAGCGCCATCAGCTTTTTTACTATCCTTTACATTTTTATATTCTGTGGTAAGATTAAATTTTGTTTCGGAAGAGGAAGCGGGTTTTGTGTAACCTAAAATTTTAACAAAGAAATCTTCTAAAAATCCCCCTTGATATTGTTCTTCTTTCAGACTTTTTATTTCTTCCTGAACCTTTGGATTGTGAAAATGGTTTTTGAAGGCTTCCCATTTTACAGCAATATTCTCTTTATTTTGACTTTGCAGGTGTTTTGTAATAACGGAACTTTGAAACAATGCCATAATGGGTATTTACAATTTTTCATCTAAATTAGGCTTTTTGAGTTATAAATGAAATATTAGACATGAACTTTTTTATTGCAACAGTTTGTTGCAACAAACTGTTGCAACGTTTTAATGAACTTATTGTAAATACTATAAAAGATCCGCAATAACTGACGCAACACTCATTGCAATGGTTCTAGGTTACACTTGTTAGGTGCAACTGTTCGTTGCAACGTTGTTGTTGCAAGGTGTTATAATAAAAAATCCACCTCTGCTTTGCTATGAAACTTGTAAGAGGTGGATAATCTAAAAATTGCACAGCCTATGAAAACCGTAACAATCAAATGTTGTTTAATAAATTGATTTAAATGTATGTAACCTTTTAATATGATTTTTATTAATTGCAACGGCATTACAACGCCGTTGTTGGTAGTTGTTGCAAGGGATTATAATAAAAAACGCCTATTATTAGTACTTTTTAAAGTGTTGCAACAACTCGTTGCAACGGTATAAAAGATCCGCAACAACTGTTGTAACGCTCATTTAAATGATTATATGTTACACTTGTTCGTTGCAACAGTTTGTTGCAACGTCATTAAATCAATTTTAAAAGATTTTCAATATACCAAAAGTACTTTTATCAGATAACATTAGTGACCCGTCCTGAAATATAGCTACAGGTTATGAGGCATATTCTGTATATAAATCGTTACTAGAAAAAGTTTTCAATACATACAAAAGCAAAAAAAGCATCATCATAAAAAACATTTCAGGAAGAATACAATAACTTTTTAAAGCAGTATGGTTTTGAAGTTGAACATAAAACTACAAAAAATGTGCAGTGATAGGATAGTGGCTTTTTGATAAGGGAACAAAAATATCAAAAAACGCCATTGAAATTTTAAATATATTGATTGATATCTGGCGGAATAATGATACTTATTTTTCAATAAATAAAAAGACAAAACCCATAATATAGATTATGGGTTTTGTAAATATTAAAAAACTATTTGTAATTAAATTTTCTGTTTTTTAAAATAAAGTTACTGCTAATTGAACTCTAGCAATTTTTAATGAGGGATTCCAAAGAGTTGTTGCAGATACAGGAATACTTAAATCTGCAATTTTCAATGTTTTTGAAGCTGTCAAACCAACATTTACCAAATCAAAGTTTTTTTGCCCATCCCCATATAAGTGAGTATCACCATTCAATGAGAATCCTGCTCCAGCAAAAGCATTAAAATTAACTTTTGAATCTTTAACTAAAGGATAAGATACTTGAACATATGTAGAGTAGCGTTGTTCCAAATCACCATTAGTATCAAATTGAGAATCTCCACTTCCATATAATAAAACATCAGCTTCTAAAGTTAAAGGAAATTCTTTGCCAAAATTGTATGATGTTCTTAAATCTAGCAAGTGACCTGTACTTTCTTTGTCATAATTCCAAACATCAGGACTAGCAACTCCTCTTGTGTTAAATAAATCCCACAATCCAACAGAAAAACCATTAGAAGCATACTGCACATAGTAATTTATTTCTTTATAATGAGTACCATCACTTTCATTTGAAAAAGACATTCCTCCCCAAAAACCGGTAGTAAAACTTCCTGATTCATTTAATTTAATTGAAGTAAGAACCATAATCACCGGTTTATCCGTAATTACTAAACCTCTCCATAAGTGATTTGATTGTAAATTCACACTAAAATCAACAGGACCATCTTTCAATTCAGCTTCTTGAGCCACCCCAATTTGGACAGATAGAACAGCCATTAATACTATTAATAATATTTTTTTCATTATTTTAATTTTAATATTTTATAAATTACTCACTTATACTAATGTAATATATAACAATGCTGCTATAACGGCTCCAATAATAGGACCCACAACAGGAATCCAAGAGTACCCCCAGTCACTACTTCCTTTTACAGGTAAAATAGCGTGCATAATTCTTGGACCTAAATCACGTGCAGGATTAATTGCATACCCAGTTGTACCTCCTAATGATAAACCAATTACCCATACAAGAAATGCAACAGGAACTGCTCCAATAGAACCTAAACCTATTATTGCTTTAGCATCTACACCACTAATAAGATCTAGTTTTGGTCCAGCTAAGTAAAATATTACAAATACCAAAACAAAGGTTCCTATAATTTCACTTATTAAGTTTGAAAAAGTGTTTTTAATAGCTGGTCCTGTACTAAAACAAGCTAACTTACCCCCCTCATCTTCAGTTGCTTTAAAGTGGTCTTTATAAAATAACCATACTAAAAACGCTCCTATCATAGCTCCAATCATTTCTCCGGCTATATATTCAGGAACTATATCCCAAGAAATCTTACCAGCTGTTGCCAATCCAATTGTTACTGCTGGGTTTAAATGAGCACCACTATATGGGCCCGCAACTACCACACCTACAAATACGGCCAAAGCCCAACCTGTAGTTATTACAATCCATCCAGAATTGTTTCCTTTTGTTTCGTTTAATACAACATTGGCCACTACTCCGTTACCTAACAAGACAAGCATCATGGTGCCTAATATTTCTGCTACTAAAATTGACATACTATTTAATTTATTTGATTAATGATTGATTTTTATTCTTCGATCCAGTTTTGAGCACATTTTACAGCTTTATGCCAGTAATGCAACATGTTTTCAACTTTTGCCTTATCTGCAACTGGATAAAATTCCTTATCAATAATCCATTGAGATTGAATATCATCAACACTATCCCAATAACCCACAGCCAAACCGGCTAAATAAGCAGCTCCTAAAGCCGTAGTTTCTAATGTTTTTGGACGAATAATTTTAAATCCAAATAAATCCGATTGAATTTGCATTAACAAATCACTTGCTGCTGCACCTCCATCAACTCTTAATTCAACACCTTTTTCTCCAGCATCGGCTTCCATTGCTTTTACAATATCATACACCTGAAAGGCAATACCTTCCAGAGTTGCACGAGCAATGTGAGCATCAGTAGTACCACGAGTAATACCAACAATAGCACCACGCGCATATTGATCCCAGTATGGAGCTCCCAAACCTGTCATTGCCGGCACAAAATAAACACCCCCATTGTCTTCAACAGTTTCTGCTAAATGATTTATTCCTGGAGCTGTTTTAACTATTTTGGCACCATCACGCAACCATTGAATAGCTGCTCCACCAACAAATACACTTCCTTCTAAAGCATATGTAGTTTTCCCATTAATCTTCCAACCAATTGTTGTTAGTAAATTATTATCAGAATACACTGCTTTTTCTCCAGTATTCATCAATAGGAAACATCCTGTTCCATAAGTATTTTTTACCATCCCAGGCTTCGTACACATTTGCCCAAATAAAGCAGCTTGTTGGTCACCAGCTATACCGGCAATTGGAATTTTTGTAGAAAATAAGGTAGTTGCAGTTTCTCCGTAAATTTCACTACTTTGTTTAACTTCCGGCAAAATAGCCTTAGGAATGTTAAATAATTCCAACAATTCTGTATCCCATTCAAGCGAATGAATATTTAGCAACATGGTACGGCTTGCATTAGAAACATCTGTAATAAACATTTTACCTCTAGTTAGCTTCCACACCAGCCAAGTATCAACAGTTCCAAAACACAATTTTCCTGCTTCCGCTTTTTCTCTTGCACCTTCAACGTTATCCAGAATCCATTTTAATTTTGTTGCAGAAAAGTAAGCATCTAACACTAGCCCTGTTTTCTTTTTAATCATATCAATATGACCTTCAGCTTTTAACTCGTCACAGTATTTTGAAGTTCTTCTATCTTGCCATACAATAGCATTATAAATAGGCTCGCTAGTTTCACGATCCCAAACAATGGTAGTTTCTCTTTGATTGGTAATTCCTATTGCTGCTATTCCTTCTCCTGAAATACCTTCTTGCGCTGTAACTTCAGCAGCTACTGATATTTGTGAAGACCAAATTTCATTTGGGCAATGCTCTACCCATCCTGGTTTTGGAAAAATCTGTTCAAAAGGTTTCTGAGATGTTCTTACAATTTCTCCATTATGATTAAATAAAATCGCTCTGGAAGATGTTGTACCTTGATCTAAGGCTAAAATTAATTTGTTTTTCATTGGTATATATATTTGATTATTATGATTATTCAATAAAACAATTACTTATAAAATATAATTAGAGGTTACTTGAGCATATTCCTTAACTTGATCAATCTGCCAAGCTTTATCTTGTCCTAATTCAGCTGCCATAATTTCAGCAACTTTAGCCGCCATTTTGATGCTTTCTCTAGCATCTAAAAGTTGACAACGCGTTCTTCGAGCCAGAAAATCTTCTACATTACGAGCCATTTCATTCCTCACCGCCCAAACCACTTGAGCATTAATTACTTTTAGGGAAGTACTAATAAAATCACTCATTCCATCTTGCTTGGCCAATTTCAAAAGACTATTTTCATCTGAACCATAGAAGTATAAAGGGTTTTCATAATTAACATTTTCTTTATAACCATGAATTTTTAAATGTTTTGTCTTGGTTAGAATGTGCGCCCATCCTTGCTTTTGCTCAGTTTTATCGACTAAATCTTCTCCCATTTTTCTAAAAGTGGTCCATTTACCGCCAACAATCGTAAGCAATCCGGATTTAGTTTCAAATATTTTATGACTTCTGGAGATTTCTTTCGTTTTGTTTCCGTTATCTTTCGAGTAAGCTAAAGGTCGTAACCCTGCAAAAACACTTAACACATCACTTCTCTTAGGAGCTTTGGTCAAATAGCGAGCTGCAGTACTCAAAATAAAATCAATTTCCTTTTTTAAGGCTATTGGCTCTAAAGATTCCTTTTCAATTGGCGTATCGGTTGTACCAACCACAACCCTACCATGCCAAGGCACTAAAAACAATACCCTGCCATCATCTGTTTTAGGAATCATAATAGCATCATTATCAGGCAGGAATGACTTATCCAATACCAAGTGAACACCTTGACTTGGGGAAATTGTTTTTTCAGCATTTGGAGAATCCATTTTTAAAACATCATCTGCAAAAACACCGGTAGCATTCACAATCTGCTTTCCTTTTATTTCGTATTCATCTTTTCCTTCTTCATCATAAAACTTTACTCCAGAAACATTGCCCTCATTATCTTTTAACAAACCTGTTACTGCACAATAATTTAAAACAATTGCACCCAATGCAGAAGCGCTTTGCAACACGTTAATTGCCAATCTAGTATCGTCAAACTGGCCATCATAATAAACAACACCTGCAGAAATTTTATCAGGATTTATGGTAGAAATACGGCTGAGCGTTTTAGCTTTTGAAATGCGCTTAGACCTTCCAAGACTTAATTTTCCTGCCAATAAATCATACAAAGTAAGTCCGATTGTATATTGAATTTCATCAAATAATCCGTGTGTTGGAATTATAAAAGACTGACTTTTAACTAAATGAGGAGCGTTTTGAGTCAACAAACCTCGCTCTACAACTGCCTCTCTAACCATGGCAACATCTCCCTGTGCCAAATAACGCACACCTCCATGAACCAGCTTGGTGCTTTTACTAGAAGTAGATTTTGTAAAATCAGATTTCTCTAGTAAGACTACAGAGTATCCTCTTGCTGAAGCTTCAAGTGCAATTCCAATACCTGTAGCACCACCTCCTATTATTATGAAATCATATTCTTTAGTATTTTTACTAATTTTATCAATCATTTCATTTCTCTTCATAATCCGTATTTTTAAGGCTTTTTTATTATTAAGTTAACAATTATTAAGTAAACGTAATAAAAAAATAACAATTCGAAAGTTTTTTTATGTTTTTATTTGTAATTAATGATAAGTATCATAAAAAAACAAGCAAAAACACTTCCTTTTGTTTGTTTTATAATTTTTTTAATCTAAAATTTAAACACAAACAACCTAATTATCTATAACAGGCTTCAAAACAAATAAATAGCAACTTAATCACATAAAATACTTATAAAATCAGCATTCCTAAAACTTTAATTTATTACACTAAAATCATATATTTGTGTTATATAATAAAAAAATAAAAAAATGCCGCTAAATATTATAGATAGACACAAACATATACTAGATAAACTAGACTTAAACGGGTTTGTTACAGTTAATGATTTAAGCCAAGAATTTAATGTCTCACTCGTAACTATACGAAAGGACCTAAAATTACTAGAAGAAAGAAACCTTTTATTTCGGTCTCATGGAAGAGCTATTCCTGCCGATCCTTATGTTGCGGAGCATCCCGTGAATATAAAGGAAAGAGTTCATGCTACAGAAAAAAGACGCATTGCAATAGAGGCTGGATCAAACTTAGAAACTAATGAAAGTATTATTATTGCTTCCGGCACCTCTGTAATTGAATTTGCTAAACACATTAAGAAAACAGAAGGTCTTACGGTTTTAACAGCCTCACTTGATACTGCTCTAATTCTATCAGAAAATCCAAATATTGATGTTATTCAATTAGGCGGAACCATCAGAAGAAGCTCTTCCTCAGTAGTTGGACCAATTAGTGAAAAAATGCTCTCCGAGTTGACTTTTTCCAAATTGTTTTTGGGCGTGGACGGAATTGACATTGAATACGGACTTACAACAACCAATATTATGGAAGCATCCCTAAATAAACAAATGATTAAGGCTGCTCAAAAGATAATTATACTTGCCGATTCTTCTAAATTTGGAAAAAAGGGATTTGGAAGAATTTGTGGCATTGAAGATGTTGATCAAATTATTACCGATAGAGGTATTGATGAAAGCACAAAAAACAAACTTATTGAACTTGGAATTGACGTCACAATTGTTTAAATTTAAACATGAAAATTTGTGTTTTCAAACTCGCAACTTTTCATGTATTAAAACCATTGCAACGTTGTTGTTGGTTGTTGTTGTTGCAATGGATTATAATAAAAAACGCCTATTATTAGGGCTTTTTGAAGTGTTGCAACAGATTAGCAACGTTATTGCAACGTGTTAGCAACGCCATTGCAACGTGCTTAAAACTCATTAAATCAATTTTAAAAGATATTCAATATACCAAAAGTACTTTACCACTCAAAAGTTAGATTACTCCTGTTGAATTGTTGAATTAGCACTTAAGTAACTTAAATTCAGTATTCTAAACGTCAACATAAAGTCAACATTTCGTTAACAAATGCGATACTGTTTTTTATAGTAAAATGAACCTACCATACGTTGATAAAATGTTGACCTAATGTTACTTTGTATTTTATTGATTAAAAACACATTACAACACTAAGTCAACAAATCAACAGAAAATTTATTCTTTTTTAAAATCTTCTTTTTTAAATGAGAAACACCTGCCTTTTTGATTGATCGTTTCTACAATAAACTTTTGTCATTCTTAATTTAAAATTTTACATTTAGCGAATGCATCGGAATCAACATGATTTTTTAAACGAAACCACCCTAACCTCACAACTTAAAAAAGGAAATGAAGATGCATTTAAGTACCTCTACAAATTGTATTATTCAGAGTTGTGTAATTATGCTTCAAACCTTTGTGGTAATGATGAATTAGCTAAGGATATTGTGCAGCATATTATGATAAAAATTTGGAAGAAAGGGTCAAGTTTAAACGTTAGCATTTCTTTAAAAAGCTATCTTTTTAAATCCGTCTATAACCATTTTATTGACACACAAAGAAGAATAAAAAAAGAAACCAAAAAAATAGATCGGTTAAAACAGGAATCGTTATTAGAGTTTAGCGAAATGTCGGCAGAAGAAATTGAGAATAGATATCGTTTTATAGATGAAGAAATCGAGAAGTTACCCAAACAATGTAAAGAAGTTTTTCTTTTAGGAAAAAAGGAAGGTTTAAAATATAAAGAAATAGCTGATAAATTAAATATTTCTATAAAAACAGTAGAAAGACATATGTCCATAGCATTAAAAAAATTGCGAAAGAAACTTAATGATAGTTCAAATTCTCTATACCTATTCTTAACTACCTAAAATTCATAATTAATTAAAGAAGTAAGTATATTTATGTCTTTAGTTTAAAAAAAATAAAAAATTGATTGGGGGTATTTAAGGAATGGTTCGTCCTATTGTTAAATACGCAATTCAATTATTAAAATGACAAAAACTTCCAATAAAAAGATTATTAGTAAATATTTGGATTCAGAGGCTACTGAAGCTGAAGTAAAGCAGTTGTTGAATTGGCTGGAAAAAGAAAAAAACCAAATTACTTTTAAGGATTATATAAAAACAAAACTTCTTATAGATATTAAATTTAAATCCTTTAATTCTCAGGAAGCAGTCATTTTGTTCCTTGACGAGGTTAAATTAATGAATAAGAATAGAAATAAAAACCGTTTTGGTCATTGGTTAAAATATGCAGCTATATTTATTACATTTATTGGTATTGGTTATTATTTTGTGAATCAAAATAGGACATCAGATGTTATCGGAAAACAGTTAATAATATCCAATAATGATATAACGCTCGAATTAGAAAATGGGGATTTGAAAGTTATCAATTCTAAGGGAGAAGAAAAGTTTATTAGTAAAACAGGTAAAGTTATAGCGGAGCAAAACGGAAATATGTTGAATTATGAAAAAGAAAATAATTCCGAAGAGTTAGCCTACAACATATTAAATATTCCTAACGGGAAAAAATTTCAGATTGTTTTATCAGATGGAACAAAGGTCTATTTAAATGCAGGAAGTTCTTTTAAATACCCAGAAAAATTTATAAACAGCAGTAATAGACAAGTTTATTTATTAGAAGGGGAAGCTTATTTTGAAGTTACTAAAGATGCAGCACACCCATTTATTGTAAATACCGATAATGTTAATGTAAGGGTTTTAGGTACAGAATTTAATATCTCTTCCTACCCTGAAGACACATCAATAAATACGGTGCTTATTGAAGGGGCAGTCAGTATATTTAGTAATGATAAAATATATGATAAGGCAACTTCATTAGAATTGAAACCAGGACATAAGGCTTCCTGGAATAAAAACAAAAACAATGTTACTATAGAAGATGTTGATACAAATATTTACACTGGGTGGAAAGATGGTAGACTTATTTTTAAAAATACACAGTTCAAAAATATCATCAAAAAACTTGAAAGGCACTTTAATGTTTCCATAATAAATAATAATGCGAAATTAAATGAACAGTATTATGATGCGAAATTTGATACCGAAACGATAGAACAGGTACTAAATGCTTTCAATAAAAGCAACAAAATAAAATTTACTATAGAGAATAATCAAATAATTATTAATTAATCTAAAATTAAAAATTTATGAATTGAACTTGCTCCATTAAATCAATTCACTTTATAAAAATAAAAAATCGGAAGACGGGCCAACGCCTTCCGATAATAAAGAAAGTGAATTAAATATTTTCATTAATCACTAACTAATCATTACAAAAGTATGAAAAAACTTACTAAGAATAGGAGTACGTCCTTGTTCTGTTTAAAATTTAATTTAAAGATGAAATTAACCATGTTTTTAGTGATTGTTTCCTTCTTTAATATTGAAGCAAGCAATTATGCTCAAAACACAAAAATAACATTGAATTTAGACAATGTTACTATTGAAAAGGTGTTAAACGAAATTGAAATGAAAACAGATTTCAAATTTCTTTTTAATAGACGTGATATCGATATTAATAAATTTGTTTCAATTAAGGTAAAAGGAGTTACGGTTAAAAATATTTTAAACAAAATGTTTTTAGGTATGGCTATTTCTTATGAAATACTGGATAAACAAATTATTATTAAAAGAACTCCTGAAAATAAAGTAGAAAATCATATCAATTTATTAATTGACCAACAAAAAGAAATTAAAGGCTTGGTAACTGACAGTAATGGCACGCCACTTCCTGGTGTAAGTATTATTATTGTAGGATCTAGTAGTGGAACATCAACAGATTTTGATGGAAACTATAGTATAAAAGCTAAGGAAGGAGATGTGCTGCAATTTAGCTTTATTGGTATGAAAATAGCTAAACAAACTGTAAGTGCATCAAACAATATCAATATTGTTATGCAAGATGATGCTCAAAGCTTAGATGAAGTAGTTGTAACCGCTTTTGGGATTCAGCGCAAAAAAAATATTTTACCTTATGCTGCCCAGCAGATAGATGGGGAAGATGCGAATAAAACTAAAGGTGGCAACGTAGCTTCTGGTCTATCCGGTAAAATTTCGGGTGTGCAAATTACGCAAGGAAATGCAATTGGTGGGTCTGTGAATGTCGTTATTCGAGGCGCAAAATCATTAACTGGAAATAATCAGGCATTATTCGTAGTTGATGGAGTGCCTGTAGATAATTCAAATACGAATACGAGTACACAACAAACAGGTGGCGGTGGTTACGATTATGGAAATGCCGCTGCGGATATCAATCCAAATGACATTGAATCAATAAATGTATTAAAAGGTGCGGCAGCAAGTGCCTTATACGGGTCAAGAGCTGCAAACGGGGTTGTTATGATTACTACCAAAAAGGCAAAAAAGGGGCTCAATATTTCCATAAATTCTGCTTTAATTATTGGTAATATTGACAAGTCAACTTTTGTTAAATACCAACAGGATTATGGCGCAGGTCGTTCCGCAGAATATGGAAGAGATGGTTTTCTGCTTTTTGATGTTAACGGGGATACAGTAGATGATCTGGTAGTTCCAACATTTGCCCCAAGATCCTGGGGACCAAATTACGATCCTAGTCTTATGGTTTATGATTGGGAATCTTTCGATCCAAGTTCTCCAAATTACCTTCAACCTAAACCCTGGGCTGCTCCCAAAAACGGGCCGGAAACTTTTTATGAAACTTCAATATCCAGTACTCATAGTATACTAATTGATGGTTTGATTGAGGATAAAGGTTCTATTAAATTCGGATATACAAGAAATGATGAGCGGGGAACGGTACCAAATAGCAGGGTCTTAAAAAACAACTTCACTCTAAATGGTAGTTATAACCTTAAGAGCAATCTGACTTTAGGAGCTATGGTTAATTACTCCGAAATTAATGGTCATGGTAGGTATGGAACAGGATATGACAGCGGAAGAAATATTAATAGCGTATTCAGACATTTTAATCAAACAAATGTTGACATCCAGGAACAAAAGGATGCTTATTTTAGAACGCGTAGAAACACTACTTGGAACTGGGCAGATCCTACCACACCAGATGGTATAAGGCCTGCATTTCAGAATAACGCTTACTGGACCATTTATGAAAACTATGAGAATGACACAAGAAATAGAGTAATTGGGAACATGTTTTTAAACTATAAAATTACCGATTGGTTGGAACTTCTTGGTAGAATATCTGTTGATAGTTATAATGAATTTCAACAGCAACGAGTGGCAGTAGGAAGTTCAGGTATTGCTTCATATTCCCGTTTTGACAGAAGTTATAATGAAACAAATTATGATTTTCTTGCTACAGTAAACAAAAAACTTTCAGAAGATTTTAACCTTAATGCACTTGCTGGAATGAACTTAAGAAGAAATACAGTTACCTCTGTTTTTTCTTCTACATCAGGAGGATTGGTAGTTCCTAAATTATATTCTATTTCTAATTCTGTTGGAACTGTTCCAGCACCAATAGAAAGTTATCAACCAAAAGAAGTAGATGGATATTTTGGAGGAGTTACACTTACCTATCGCGACTTTTTAACTTTGGATGCTACTTTTAGACGTGATATATCTTCAACCTTACCTTCTAATGCAAATGCTTATAATTATTACGCTTTATCTGGTGGTTGGCTTTTTTCACATAATTTAAAAGATATGGATTGGCTTTCATCCGGTAAAATACGAGCAAATTATGCAACTGTTGGTAGTGATGCACCTTGGGGAAGTCTTAAGGATGTATATGACAAACCCAATCCTTTTGGGAGCGGCTTATTATTTTCTTTACCCGATACTAAAAATAATAGTAATTTAAAACCTGAGATGACTAAAAGTAGGGAAATAGGGATAGAAATGGCTTTTTTTAAAAATCGCCTTGGATTTGATGCTTCTTACTACCATACGAATACTGTGGATCAAATTATACCAGTGGCAGTATCCTTATCTACTGGATATTCAAGTAAATTCGTCAATGCTGGTGATATTGAAAACAAAGGTGTCGAATTATCACTATATGGAACACCTATTCGGACCAATGATTTTACCTGGAATGTAAATGTCAATTTCTCCCGAAATAGAAATAAGGTACTTTCATTGTATGAAAACAGTACTAACTTAAGTCTTGCTTCATTTCAAGGAGGTGTAAGTTTAAATGCCACGGTTGGCAGACCATACGGAGAACTCCAGAGTAAAACCTATGAATATTTAAATGGAGAAAGGTTAGTAAAAGAAAATGGATTATGGGAAATAACTTCTACTACATCCAATATCGTTGGAAATATAAATCCAGATTGGATTGGAGGAATAAATAATTCATTCAAGTATAAAGGTCTTACTTTAAGTTTCTTAATTGATGTACGTAAAGGTGGGGATTTATTTTCATTAGATATGTATTATGGAAGTGCTGCAGGTCTTTATCCTAGAACAGTCGGCTTAAATGAACTTGGGAATCCTGTTCGAGACGCTGTTGAAGATGGAGGTGGAGTAATATTGCCAGGTGTTACAGCAGATGGTAGCCCTAATACTAAAAGAGTTACAATTACATCCAATAATAGTTTTTATGAACCACAATCAGAGTTTGTTTATGACGCTAGTTATGTAAAACTAAGAGAATTGTCCCTTTCATATTCACTGACAGAAAAAATGACACCTAAATACTTTAAAGTTGTTGAGTTATCTCTTATTGGAAGGAATCTTTGGATCATCCATAAAAATGTTCCTTATGCAGATCCAGAAGAGAACCTATCATCTGGTAACATACAAGGGTACCAAAGTGGATCTTATCCAACAACCAGAACAATTGGTCTTAATGTTAAATTAAAAATATAAACTCAACGTGATGAAAAAAATATTTATTATAATTATTTCTAGTATCCTTCTTTTCATAGCATGTACCAAGGATATTACAAGCCTCAATGAGGAAACGAAGAGAGCTGCTGTTGTACCACAAGGCCCTTTATTTACCAATGCAGTTAAAAATCTATCTGATGGTTTGGCTTCAGCTAGTGTAAATACAAACATTTTTAGACATATCGTGAAGCATTGGGGGCAAGCAGTTATTCAAGAAGAGGCTCAGTATGATTATTTTACAAGAGCAATTCATGAAAACTGGTGGAGCAGAATGTACAAAGATGTTTTAAATGATTTAAAAGAATCCGCTTTAATTATTTCAAAAGATGAGACTTTAAACCCTGCCAAAAAAGCCAACCAATTGGCGATGGTGGATATAATGCAAGTTTATACTTATGACATATTGATAAAAACATTTGGAGATATACCTTATTCAGAGGCGTTAGATGATAATAATCTTTTCCCTGTTTATGATGATGCACAAACAATTTATGATGATTTGTTGAGTAGACTTGATGAAGACATAGTTAGTTTAAGCTCTAGTGGGGGAGGTTTTTCTTCTTCTGAAGATATCATTTACCAAGGAAATGCTTCAAAATGGATAGCGTTTGCTAATTCATTAAAATTAAGAATGTCTATGACCATTGCAGATGTTGATAATAACATTGCTAAAACTGCTTTTGAACAAGCAAGTACAAATGCTATTATTTCTGAAGATGAAACTGCGTTTATACAATACTACAATTCACCACCAAATAACAATCCATTATATGATGAATTAGTTTTGGCAAATCGAACTGATTACATTGCCGCGAAGGATTTAATAGATGTACTAATTGAGTTGGATGACCCGCGTTTACCTAATTATTTTGGTTTGAATAATGATGGAGAATATGTAGGAGGGGTAGTAGGACGTGCAAGTAATTATCCAGGGATGTCAAAACCTAGTGCAAAGATTGCGGCTCCAGACGCTCCGAATGTGCTTATAGATATAGTTGAAGTTGAATTTCTAAGGGCAGAAGCGAAAGAACGAGGCTATAATATTCCTGGCACCGCTGAAGAACATTACAACAATGCCATAAAGTATTCCATTTTGGCTTGGGGTGGATCTGATGCAGAAGCTGAGACTTATTTAAATCAACCTAAAGTGGCATATGCTACAGCATTGGGTGGTTGGAAACAAAAAATTGGTTTTCAAAAATGGATAGCTTTATATAACCGTCCCTTTGAAGCCTGGACAGAGATGAGAAGATTGGATCATCCACAGTTGCCATTGGCGGAAAATGCAATTTCAGGTTTTCCAAATAGATTAAGGTATCCTGGAAATGAACAACAGTTAAATAATTCCAATTATAGTAATGCAGCTTCTAACATCGGTGGAGATGAGTCGGAAACAAAATTATTTTGGGATATTTTTTAAACTAATTTTTTAATAAGAAAATATATTTAATATGAAAAAAGGACTTTTCATCCTTCTTGTTTTCCTAGGCATATCCTCTTTTGCCCAGGACAGGCTTACAGGTAGAAATTTTGCTTCACGATCAGAAGTAATTAGCAAAAATGGAATGGTAGCTTCAAGTGAACCACTTGCTACCCAAATTGGTTTGGATATTTTAAAAAAAGGTGGAACTGCTGTAGATGCAGCAATTGCAGTAAATGCAGCCTTGGGATTAATGGAACCCACCGGTAGTGGTATTGGAGGAGATCTTTTTGCAATTGTTTGGGATTCAAAAACCAAAAAATTATATGGATTAAATGCAAGTGGGAGATCACCTAAATCTTTGACTTTGAAATATTTTAAAGATAATAATATAGAAAAAATTCCGGCAACTGGTCCACTTCCTGTATCAGTACCTGGTTGTGTTGATGGTTGGTTCGAATTGCACAATAAATTCGGAAAATTGTCTATGGATGAAATTCTTTCCCCTACTATAAAGTACGCGGAAGAAGGTTTTCCCGTTACTGAACTTATTGCTCATTATTTAGAAGGTTCCGTTCCGAGATATATGAAGCAATTCCCGAACGTTAAAGAAACTTATACGGATAATGGAAAAGTGCCTGAAAAGGGCGACATATTTAAAAATCCATTTTTAGCAGAAACCTACAGAAAAATTGCCAAAGAAGGTCGTGATGTGTTTTATAAGGGAGATATCGCGAAAATTATCTCAAGTTTTATTAAGGAACAGGGTGGTTTTCTTAGCTATGAAGATTTGGCTAACCACCATTCTGAATGGGTAGAACCGGTTTCAACCAATTATAGAGGTTATGATGTATGGGAACTTCCACCTAATGGGCAGGGACTTGCCGCACTACAAATGCTCAATATAATTGAAGGTTTTGATTTTAGTGATATTTCATTTGGCAGTGCAAAGCATTTGCATATCGTTAACGAAGCCAAAAAATTGGTTTTTGAAGACAGAGCCAAGTATTATGCGGATATGAATTTTGTGAAAGTTCCTGTAGAACAACTGGTTTCAAAGGAATATGCAGATAAAAGAAGAGAATTGATAAATCCAGATAAAGCTGGAATTTATCAAGCTGGTAAAGTAAAACATACTGGAACAGTATACATGACTGTGGCCGATAAAGATGGAAATATGATCTCTTTGATACAAAGTAATTATAGAGGTATGGGTTCAGGAATGGTCCCTCCCAAATTAGGCTTTATGTTACAAGACAGAGGAGAATTATTTAATTTGGAGGAAGGAAAACCAAATTCATATGCACCTGAGAAACGCCCCTTTCATACTATTATACCTGCCTTTGTTACCAAAGAAGGAAAACCTTATATGAGTTTTGGAGTAATGGGTGGCGATTTTCAACCACAAGGACACGTACAAATTTTAATGAATATTATCGACTTTGGTATGAATTTACAAGAAGCAGGAGATGCTCCCAGATTTGAACATATAGGATCATCTAAAGTGACTGGTGAACTTGCATTAGGGAAGGGCGAAATATTAATTGAAAGTGGTTTTGATTTTGAAGAAGTAAGAAAGTTAATGGACATGGGCCATAAAGTTGGATTTGGTGGTTATTATGGAGGTTACCAGGCTATCATGTATGATGCTGAAAGAAAGGTGTATTTTGGAGCTTCAGAATCAAGAAAAGATGGACAGGCTGCGGGATATTAATAAATAATTTAAAATATTAAAATAATATGAGAAAAATATATATGATTTTAATCTTTCTCATTCTGTTTGTTAATGGAATGATTGGTCAGAATTATCCAACTCCTTTAGAAGGAGATTATGTAATTGAAAATTTTAAATTTGAAAGTGGAGAAAAATTACAGGATTTAAACCTTCATTATATTACCCTTGGAAAAATTACTAAAGGTAAAGACGGTAAAGTTAATAATGCGGTTTTAATAAAACATGGAACAACGGGAAGTGGAAAAGGTTTTTTAAGTCCCAAATTCGCAGGTAATTTATTTGGCCCCGGACAATTATTAGATGCAAATAAGTATTTTATAATTTTGACAGATGATATTGGTCATGGAAATTCCAGCAAGCCTAGTGATGGATTACTTATGAATTTTCCAAAATATACTTATGATGATATGGTCCGTGCAAATTATAAATTATTAACGGAGCACTTGAATATAGATCATTTAAGATTGGTAATGGGCACATCCATGGGGGGAATGCAATCCTGGGTTTGGGGTTATACTTATCCTGATTTCATGGACGCAATTATGCCTTTAGCTAGTTTACCAGTTGAAATCGCTGGAAGAAACAGGATGCAAAGAGCAATGGTAGTAAAACTTATTAAAATGGATCCTGAATGGAAAAATGGTGAATATAAAACACAACCAAAAGTAGGCTTGTCTGGGGCAATTGGGCAGCTAATGTTTATGGTGAGTAGCCCACTTCAATGGCAAAAATCAGCGCCAACAAGAGAAGAAGCTGAAGAAATGTTGGATAAACTTGTAGACAGGTATTTATCAATAATGGATGCCAATGATATGATGTATGCATTTGAGTCATCAAGATTTTATAATCCAGCTCCTTATCTTTCAAAAATAAAAGCACCCTTATTTGCTATTAACTCAGCAGATGATCAGGTAAATCCACCCGAATTAGGTTTGATGGAAAAAAATATTAAGGAGGTAGAAAAGGGAAAATACATTCTGTTGCCAATTACAGATAAAACTAGCGGACATGGTACCCACTCAAATCCAACTATATGGGGAAAATATTTAGCCGAATTATTGGTGATTTCCAACTAAATGGGCATAACTTAATTATTAATTTTTTGAAAAGTTAGAATTTCAAGTTTTTATTTATATGTTAATAGTCAAAATTTGAATTACTATTCGGCTTGAGCTTCGCTTGAGCCGTTTTTTTTATATCTGAATAAGACCTAGAGGGTTTACAATTTTTCACATAAATCAAACTATTTCTGTTAAAAATGAAATGTATATAACCTTTTATTATGATTTTTATTAGTTGCAAGGGATTATAATAAAAAACGCCGATTATTAGTACTTTTTGAAGTGTTGCAACAACTCGTTGCAACGGTTATAAAAGATCCGCAAAAACTGTTGTAACACTCATTTAAATGATTATATGTTACACTTGTTCGTTGCAACAGTTTGTTGCAACGTCATTAAATCAAATTTAAAAGATTTCCAATATACCAAAAGTACTTTTATCAGATAACGATTTAAAAGTTAGATTACTCTTGTTGAATTGTTGAATAAGCATTTAAGTAACTTAAAATAAGTACTCTAAACAGCAACTTAAAGTCAACAATACATCAACAAATATGAAGCTGGTTTTTTTTGTAAAAAATGAACCTGATAAATGTTGATAAAATGTTGACCTAATGTTACTTTGTATTTTATTGATTAAAAACACATTACAACACTAAGTCAACAAATCAACAGAAAATTTATTCTTTTATAAAATCTTCTTTTTTAAATGAGAAGTACCTTCCCTTAAATTTTATTTCCTCAACAGAATAGTTATTGCTATTTGGGTGCGTGGTTAAATAAAATTTAGAATAAGAACCATTTTTACTATCAATATTAAAATAGTTTTTTAAAACTTCTGAAACTTTTGAAGTTGAAACCCTCACATTGTTTTTTGATAAAATTTCAACCAAATCACTTAAAGAATATTTTATCTCATCAACTTCAAATTTGATAAAATCATCAATTAATATTTCTTCAATTTCTTTGTTCAAATAGGTTGTGTTTCCTTTCACAAGTCTTGATAGTGCTTCTGTAATAATTTGCTCTTTCGTAAACCACATTCTTGTTTTTTTAGGAGATTTTATTCGTCTTTCATTTAAATAAAACATAAAAAAAGGTAATTCCTTTTCTAAATCACTCAAAAGGTTTGGGTTTTCATCCTTGTCTGGCAGCGAAGGAACTTTACGAACCCAATACCTAATTTCATCTTTATCAACAATAATAAAATTTTCTTCATTGTTGGAGCAAAGAATAAATTTCCCAAAGAAAAAACCTTCTACTTTATCAACTCCTTTTGATTCTGTTTTATAACTTACCGCAGTTGCAAGGTTTTTAATTCGCTCACTATCCTCTTTTTTGTCCAATAAAACTTCATCTACAGATACAATTAATTTTGAAGCCCAGTCTGAATTAAATCGACTTCTAAAATCTTCATTCTTATTAATGGTCATATTTCCTTGAAAAACAAGTTTAAGCCAATTTAAAAAGGTTGTTTTACCAGTTTTACGCTCCTCACTTACCAAACATAAAATTGGGAGTACTTGAGTTGGGTGTTTCCACAGTATCGACAAATAGTCCAATCCTAAAAAGTACTGCTCACCAAATATGTGTTTTAAAAACATTTTTGTTTTTGGAAAATCACCATATAAAAATTGATGATCAACCTTTTCATATCTGTTATAATAGTTCTGAATTTGTTGCTTATAATCAGTATGAGAAGGAATTAAACAAAACCCATCATACTTTTCAATTTCCTGTAAAAAATCCTTTCCTTCATCTGTAACAATTTCACTTTTGTTCCACTTTAGCAACGTACTATAAGTATCGCCACTAAAAAGGGGAACTAGCCCCTTTTTGTAGTAATCTGTATGGATATGCTAACAAAAACCGCACAAATAGTTAAGCAACATTTTTAAAATTGATTTTTTGATTCCAAAATTCTTCTATTGTTTTATAATTCAGTGCAGAGTGCCTTCTTTTTCTGTTATACCAAAGTTCTATGTATTCAAATAAATCAAGTTTCATTTGTTCTTTTGATATAAGTTTGTTTCCATAAACCTGTTCGGTTTTCAAGGTTTTAAAAAAGCTCTCAGCCACAGCATTGTCCCAAC
>Ga0314774_1000696_pt1 | contig 24964 bp, 38 predicted proteins | sample MetaGCBIA2018_FD_204515 | JGI IMG/M metagenome (GOLD analysis project Ga0314774, IMG submission 204515) | Cryopeg brine microbial communities from Beaufort Sea near Barrow, Alaska, United States - CBIA 2018 | ecosystem: Environmental > Aquatic > Marine > Coastal | place: USA: Alaska | collected...
CGGCTGGAGGCAGCGAGTCGAAGGTGACCTCGTCCTCGGCCTCCGGCGTGACGGGTTCCGGCTCGGGAGATGGGGGCTCCGGCGCGATGGGTTCCGGCTCAAAACTGCCGCCACTGTGGACGACTTCAAACATCTGGTCGCCATCGTCATGGGTGGATGCCCCTGGGCGGAGGGTCGCCCTCCCCGGAAGGTACGCGGAAGCCTGCGAACGGGCGTCGCTCATGCGTTCGCCCCGCCACGCCGTGCGCTTAGCACTCGGCGCCTCGCATGCCCGTGCGAGCAACCCATCGAACACTCCCTCTTGCGGCATTTTGCCGTGTGGTAGACCCGACTCGAAGGTATCAGGCGAAGAGGGGTCCGGTTGCTGCCTGCCAGGCCCTCGCGGTCGGCGCGGACGCCCTAGTCCTCACTGGGTCCGGCGCGCTTCGTCTTCACGAACGTCGACGTTTCGTAGAGCACTTCGCGGCCGCGTTCGTCGCTGACCGAGTGCGTGTCCTCGTCGAACACGAGCCACAGCGTCCCGTACACGGCATCGGCGGCACTCCTGGCGAACTCTTCCTTGTCGGCTCCGTCGGAGAAACCTCCTGCGGGCTCGTAGGCGACGATGACGAGGCGGTCGTTCCCACCACCACGTCCCGGGCTCAGCCATCCGCCCGCAACAATGTCGGGGCGTTTCACGATGGCGTCAGCCACCCCGCTCATCAACAGGATGCGTCGTTCGCGGCTCAACTGCGGGCGGCGCGTGCCCTTCACGAATATCGAGACGCGGCAGGTCGTCCTCTTGTCTGTGGCGGGCGCCTCGTCGGAACGGAAGCGGCGCGAACCGTGAGCCGTCGATGGAGCGCGCCGCGCGTAGAGGCCTGGCGTGGGGATGGTGCGTCCGACAGCGGTCTCGACGCTCATGGTCACCTCCGAGGTCGCCGGGTGGCGACTGTGCGAGTTGCTGGCACAGGGTGAAGACTACCACACACATCGCGGGTGCTGCCTGCGGGCTGGTGGCGCCTCGCCTGACGCAAAGATCGGGTGCGTTTCGGCTACCGGCATCTCGCTCGGGACACGCCCGTCTCGCGCGCACTCCCGCACCCAGTACGCCTCGGCTGTCTTGGGAAGAAGTTGCAGCCCCACGGGCAAGTCAAGGTCATCGGAGAGCACCACATGCTCGGTGGCGACGAGTCCGGTTCGCCGTGTTGGGAATCTCGTAAGCGTCTCAGAAATCCTAAGCGAACCTAAGCCGCGAGCGGCGAAGGTCTGCTGAGCACGGGGGTGGCGCGCACGTGCGGCGCCAATCCTGCACCTCGCAAAGAGCGGGCGGATCTCATGTCGTGCAACGTCTGGGTGTTGCCACCCTGGGAGCGTTTTCCTGCCGGACGCTGACCGGCCGGAGCCGGGGCAGGAACCAAACGCCTTGGAGGCGTCTGGTAGGCAAATCTTTGGACTCGACGGCGGCTGATCCGTCGAGGGGTCGCGACATGCTTGTCGCGGGACACGGCAACAGGCTCGTCGACCGGAGTCTTGATCGTCAGTTCACCAGAACGCGCCTTGCGCGTATCGGCCTGCCCAGCGAGGCCGCGGGAGACGATCCGGCGGGACGCCGAGTGGTCGCGGTCGAGCGACAGTCCGCACTTGTCACACGCGGACCATTTGTGGCCCGCCGTGCGGTTGTTCGACGCCTTGACGTGCTTGAGATTGGCGAGGCATCCGGGGCACTTCGCGGAGGTCCCACGCGCGGGAACGCTGACGACGGCGATGCCCTCTTTTGCGGCGGCGTGACGCATGGCCTCAAACACTTTGCCGCGCACATGCCCGCCGAGTCTGCGATGCAGGTTCCGGGACAGGCCGCGCGTCTCGAGCGTGGCGAGGTCTTCGATGTAGATCGCTGTCGCACCGGCGGCTACCGCCTGGTCAACAGCCCACCGTGCGGCTTTGCGGGAGAGGTCGGCGTTCAAGTTCGACTGGCGGCGGGACACGTTCGAAGATTCCGTCTGGGTGCGAGCGATGAGTGCGTCCAAGTGGACGTCACGCACTGCTCGTCCCGATTGAAGAACTTCCCACCGGTCGACCTTGCCGAGCAAGAACTCCCGTTGGCGGCGCAAGGCCGCGACCTTCACGGAGATACCCGTCGCGTCGAACGACAGCGGTTCCGGATCCGCTGTCACAACGCCGTCGCCGCCAAGGCGTGCGACCGAAGCGGTGAGCAGCGTGTTCAGGCCCCAGTCAATGCCGAGCGCGACAGTGTGACCCTTGGTAGCAGCAGGCTTCGCGGCGACAGTGAACGGCACGTCCGCAGCGACCACACCGTCGATCAGGCGCAGGGTGGGCGTAGACAGCGAGGCTGTGTCTGGCACGTATGTGGGGATGGTGACCCGCAGTTCATGCCATACCCAGTCGGCCTTCGCGGGCTGCGCGACCGTAGGAAGTTTGACCCGCAGAATACGGCGCTGATCCTCATCGTCGGGCTCCGCCGGACAGAACGCCACGAACGCCCCGTCGACTGCGGCAAGGAGCAATTGCCCATGCACGCGAGGCGCAGCCTCAATCCCGGTGATCGACTCCGGCATTGCTTCGCCGGCTGAGAGGCGCGCGGCAATCTGTCGCGTCCGGTTGCGCACGCTCGTCTTATCCGCACCTGCGGGCGCCGCAGCCCACAAGGCGTCCCACTCTTCGCTGGTTCGCTTGCCGTCGGCGGGCCACGTGGCGCAGATAGCGGCGACCAGGGGCGCGGAGAATGCAGCGGCCGAACGCAACATCCTGGCCGCGTTCTCTGCGGCTACACGACGTGCGCGCTCCGGGGCGTAGACGCCTTCGGGCAGCACAGGCATCCATCCAAGCATGCGCAACGCGCTGTGCCCGTGTGACGGCAACTTGCGTTCGTCAGGTCCGACACCGCTGGCCAGCACGGCCAAGTCGCCTGCGGTCCAGTGCTCGTCAACGATGCGTTGCGCAGCCTCGCGCAGCAGATCGGACATGAAGCCCACCCGCTCGGCCACGCGTCGTGCGTTCAAAGCCTCGCCGGTTGACTCATCGATGCCAAGGAAGATGCGGCACGGAGCCGTTGAAACAATCTGCCCCCGATGGCTAGCCATCGACACTCACCAGTCCTGCTGAGCGGAGGGCCTGGCGACGTTGCGCGATGACACACCGAAAGTTGCTTGACTGCGCGCAAGAACCATACCGGCAAGGAGATCGATTCTTCACAACTACCACACTACTACGGGGGTCTGACAAATGTACTGCCAGGGCGGACGGTTTGCGTGACGAGGTGTCCCTTACCGCACGACGGCGGCAGATCACTGCGCTGACTTCTATGCCGCCACCACGTCGCGCACCCAGTACGCCTCGGCAGTCTTCGGGAGCAGTTGCAGCCCCACCGGTAGATCAAGGTCGTCGGAGAGCACCGCGTATTCGGTGGCGACACGAGCCCGGTTCGCCGTGTTCGGAATATAGTAGGCCAGCACGCGGCGCTCCGGATAGAGCACCTCGGCAACGAGCGGCTCGTCGTCATACGTCAGTAGCCAACGCGACGCACACCCATTCAGGGCATCGGCTAGACGCTGGTGGTCGTCCTCGGTCATCCCGTTCGCGTACAGCCGGTTGCCCTCGCGGCAGTATGGCGGGTCCACAAACAGCATGACCTCGTCCTCGATGCCGACGGATCCGTCCAGTTCCTCGATGCGCGCCACTGCGTCACCCTCGGTGAAGCGGATGGAGCCAGACATGGACGCCACGTGGCGGATGCGCGCCGCAAGCCCTTCGGGGTTCCAACGTGAGCCCACAGTCCAACGGCCCTCCTGCGACTTCCCGCCAATAGGTCCGACACGGGGCGCAATGATTCCTGAGCGGGAGCAGCGGTTCACGACGAGGGCAGCGAAGCCCAGTTCGCGATCGTCAAGGGTCTGTCCGGCCTGCGCGGCGGTCACCTGTTCCAGCGCCCACCCCCACAGCGTCATGTCCGCGGAGGTCGTCTCGACGCGGCGAGCCAACGCTTCGCCGTCGTCAAGTACCGCACGCCACATGGCGGCGATAGCCGGGTGCTTCTCCGTGAGCCACACCTCGCTGACAGCCTCAGCGTCGAGCAACGTCAGCCCAGCACCAGCGCCGCCGGCGAAGGGTTCGATCCACACCTCGACGTCCATGTTGGACGTCTGCACGGCGAACGCTTCGGCCAGCCACGGCGCCATGCGTGCCTTGCCGCCGGGATAGCGCAGCGGGGAGACGTAGCGCGCGAGACGCGCGGGCGAGCCTGCGGCTGTCATGGGCGCAGTTCGATTACTTGCTCAGGACCGACGGTTCGGCGCAGGAGCGGAATTGCTGAGGCCTGCGCCTCGCTTCCGCCGCCCGTCCCGCAGGCATCGACCAACACGTTCGCCTTCCACCCGAGATCAAACAGTCCCGCAGCGCTGCTGAGGACGCACACGTCCGTGTCGATCCCGCACAGGTAGACATGGCGCGCCGAGCGCTGGCGGAGGAGCGCGTTGAGTTCCGTGGCTGCACCATAGGTGGTCTTGTCGACGACGAAGTCGGCGAAGGCATCTAGCCCGTCCACCAAATCCGTCTCTGGCGGTCCGGCGAGCCGGTCCCACTGGAAGGCTGTCCGAAAGAGCGACCCCGGCAGGTTGAAGAACCGTGTCGCAATGACCGTCTCGAACTCCGCGCCGCGCGAGCGCAGGAGCGACATCACCTCGTCTGCCGCGGGCGAGGTGCTTGCGTCGACGAACCCACGCTGGACATCAACCACTACCAGCGCCGAGCGCGGAGGAACCGGGAGGTCTAGCCATCGCACGCCGGCCGTCACGAGACGCCCTCTTGACCTCTCGCGCCGCGGCGGTCAGTCCACTTCTCCACCAACGGGTGGTAGAGCCAGCGCCCGTAAGAGCGGCGGGCGATCACGAGTGTCAGTGCCGTCGAGTCGGCCAACAGCCACCAAGTGTTGTCGAGGGTCGCCGTATGAGACAGATCCGTGTGCGTCACGAACAGGACAGGGTGCAGCGCGTCGACGACACGGAGCGGCAAGTTGATGGCAAGCGTCAGCAAGCCCTCGTCGGTCAGCAGATACAAGAACAGCACGGCGACCAGGAACAGGAACGCGGAGACATGGCGCACCAGGTTGGAGACCTCTGGCACGCGGAGCAAGTCGCGGATGATGGCGATCACGTTGACGGCCAAGGCTCGCCCGAAGGGTGGCGCACTCTGGCCTCACGGACAGAGACCGTCGGAAGGTCGGCGTGCGGGCCTCGCGGGGCGCCAATCTTCTTGCCTGTCCAGCCAGCCGCATGCTCCCGGCAGAGGTCTGCGATTCGGCCGTCGCGACGAACCCGAATGAATCCTTCGTTTGCGGCGATACGCAAGGCATCATCACTGCCCACGACGGATACTTCGGCGGGGCGGGCGCAGTCCGAGCAGGTCACGTACCAGGCGTGCGACATCGTCATCAGGCGCCTCCCCTTCGGCTCGTCTGGGGCTTCTTCGCGCGCGCGACCAGAGTGCCAGTCGTCGTGGAGACATGCTCTGGGCACAGGTGCGCGACCCGCCAGCCGCGACGGACGCGACGGAATCCCTGGGTTTCTGCTTGTTGGACCGTGTTGCTCCAGGAGCCGCAACCGGCACCTGCCGATGCGCCGCATTCCTCGCAGACGGGGTGCCAGGCTTCCGCGACGGCCATGTGTCAACCCTCCCGGTTGATCCGATGCCTTGAAGCGACCGGAACTACCGAAAGACTACCACACATGACTGACAAGATGGGGGCGTTAAGGCGCCTCGTAGACCTGCACTTCGATGCCGTGCTTCTTCGCCAGGTCGATCATCATGCGGGTGCCGCGCGACTCGCCAATCGGGAACGCCAAGCAGATGTCCGCACCGAGTTTCGCCATCTCGGCGTTGCGGATGAAACCTGCTCGCTTTCCGAGCCGGTCCCAGTCCGCCGCATGCGCCTCCGTCGCAAGACCTAGCCGCCGTGCTGCGTTGGCTGCCAGCGTGTCCGCTCCTCGAGCCGCGCCGTGGACGATGGTGACCGAGTTTGAGTCGACGCCAGCCGCGGCCTCGGCGATGGCCTTGGAGATGAGCGCCTCGTCCGAGTGCTCTCGCGACCCGGTGATGATGATTCTCAAGGCGTCTCCGTTGCTCGGGCCGCAGCGTCGCAACCGTTGTGGTGGTCTGTAGCCTTCGCGCAGCGCTTGCTCCCGCACTCCGGGCACACGTACATCCTGAACGATACCGATGCTGCGAAATCGCCACGCGCCTTCAGCCGATCCGCCGACGCCTGCGCACACGTCCAGCAGTCCGCCAGGAACGGGGCGTCGTTCTGCTCGGCGACATGGGCGGTCACGGCCGCCGCGCTGGACGCCACGAACCACCGGTCGAACTCGGCCTCGAACACACTTTCGTCCGGGGTCGCGCCCGAAGCCTCGACGGACGCAATGCGATAGGCGACCCATGCGCGCTTGACGCTCGCCGTGTCCGGCGCGAAGACGTCAGCCATCAGGCGACCGCGCTCAGTTCGACGCCACGCTGGGGCTCGCGCTCACCAGACAGTGATTGCAGCACGCGCTCCGCCAGCCCCTCATTCCACTCGTCGCACTCGCCGCACTCCTCCCCCGGCTTGCGTTTGGAACAGTCGGAGGCCAAGCACTCGGAGCCCGCTTCGGCCAGCGCGGCCGCCAGGACGCCAACGGTCGGCAACGCTTGCGGTGCCGCCTGCGTCCGCCCCGCGAAGAACCCTGCGCGGAACACCCTCCGCATACAACTGCGGCTCGCACGCACTGCGCGGGAGTCGGGTGCGGCACGGAACGCGGCCCACGCGGTCTTGACGAGGGCCTGTTCTTCGGCCTGGTTCGGCGTGCTCATGTCTGATCCACACTCTCTGTCTCGGGGGCGAACGGGTTCTTCCAGCCGACGTTGGGGACGCCAAGCGTCTCGCAAACATGCGCGATCGCCTCATCCCACGCTGCGGCCTTCACGCCTTGGTCGTGCAGCGCAAGAGCGCGCCGGAACTCCGTTCGGTTGCGTTCTTGCAGCGCAATCATGTCTGCGGTTTTCGGTCCCGCGTCCCAGCCGGTGGCCCACGCGTAGAGGTTCTCGATACGCGGCATCGGCAACGGAGGCTTCTCCTCTCGGGGCACGCGCTGTCGGACTGGTGCTTCCGTGCTCATTGGGTCTCCACTCTGTTTGCGACGAGTTGCCGATCGAGCAACTGCTCGGCGCGCTGCATGACGATGGTCAGACGGTCGACTTCGATTGCGCCCCCGCGCACCGCCGACTTCCTGCGAGGCTCGGTGACGTCGTAATGCTCCTTCCATGTCCCTGGGTGCTGAATCCAGGACCTGCGCAGGCCGATGCGGTCGGCCATCTCGTCGAGTTCTTCACGCGTGTCCGCGGCCATGTGGCACCACAGGGACGTGACCGTTCGTCCACGGTGGGGCACGGACGCCGGGATAAAGGCCCTGTCAACGAAGACGGACATTACGCCGGCGTCGGGACGGTCCAGTCCGCACCAAAGAGGACGAACGTCGGACAAGGGAAGAGGAGTCGCGTGCCGGAGCCGGGTTGATCCCAGCATCCAGCGCAGTACGTCACGCCTTCGTAGGTGAGGGGGTGGTGCATGGTGCGGACCGCAGCGATCGCGTCGGCCGCCGCGCGCAGAAGCCCGGCAGGGGCCTCAACGAATGCTGGCGCGTCGCCCGCGAAGGATCGCAGTTCGCGGACCGCATCGACCCGCTCGAGTACGCCTTGTGCGACGGGCGTTTCGGTTACTTCGTTCAGAGTGCTCATGCGGCAACTCTCTCTCTTGTTTGGGTCACAACGGTTGGGGTCTCGCCCTCGGCAAAGGCCTGGTCGTCCAGCACCAGCACCGGCTTGCGATGCAGGTTGAACGACACGAGCCATGCACGCCGCGCGGAGCCCTTCTTGGGGAAGGTCAGCATGGTGGGCCCCGAAATCAGGGGCCGGAGTTCGAGAGGCAAGGAGGGCGACGAGCCCTGGCGGAACTCGTGATCCATCAGCGTCCTCGCGCCCACGATGATGCCCGCAGCGTATGAGGGAGCGTTGCGCGTCCGGTTGTTCTCCGGGAGCGGCCCCCTGTCCCACGTCACGGTGCCGACGGGGTTGTCGAAGTCGAGGGCCTTCTCAACGGTCCCTGACATCTGGACGGGCTGACCGATCGCGAAGCGTTGCCTGCCCGCTCGGGCGTCGATAGGGGCTGCTGCCTCGGCATGCTCGTCGAGGACCAGCACCGGCTTGCGGAACATGTCGTACGACACGACCCATACGCGACGCGCAGTGCCCTCCACAGGCATGGACTCGACGTAGGAACCCTCATACGCGCCGTACTCTCCGTACTCGTACTGGCGCTCTACGGCAAAGTCGGTCAGCGTGCGGGTGCCCACGACGATGCCTGTGCCGGCGCCCTTCGGCAGTCCGGCTGACGGGTAGGACACCTCGCCGTCGGAGTAGGACTTCGCGACAGTGTCGGTGAACGTCACCGTGTCCCCAAGTGCGAAGCGTGCAGGTGTCGAGGTCATGACCGCGGCCCCACTGGGGCGTCCGCCCAAAGATCAAGGTCGCCCTGTCCCGCGTAGACGTGTTCCGGCGGCCTGTACGTCTTCGCGGCCGCCAGGACGGCGCGGGTGTGCGCCACAGACCATTCGCAGGACTGGTCGCTTCCGGGCGCATGCGTCGACGTGTTGCCGCACGGGCATGTGTCCCGAGCGATCGTTTGAACGGCTTCCTCGTTCATGACGACACCACCGCCATCGTTCGGTTCGTCTCAGCGTCGAAGCCGACGAGCCTGCACCCAGGACACCGGGCCCCTTCGCCGACCAGGTCGTCCTCGCTGTCGCCCGCCTCGAAGGTGTTGACGCGGCACGAGCCGTTGGCGCAGTACAGCATGTCGAAAGGCCCGGGAGAAGTCGTCGGCTCACCGTTGTAGAACCCGCAATCAGTGGCGGTCCCATCGGCGTCGAGAACAAGGTTGTTGCAGTACCCACCCGCATCGAAGTTCTCGTGGTCATCGGTGTGCAAATCGGGGCGGTCGCTCACGACGTCACTTCCTTCTTGGGCGCTTCGTCAGGGAACCGCGACGCCCAGTGGTGGGCGTTCCCCCCGCGGTCGAAGAGGGCGCCGCACTGGCACCGCTTCCCGCCTCCGTAAAGGCTCCACAGGAAGACCGTGACGCTGTCCTTGCAGAACGGGCAGCAGACGTTGACATCCTCCCCGCCCTTACGGACGGGGCCTGCGAGCGGCAATGGGTCACAACGAATCGCCGAGACGTCACAGAGCACACATTCACCACGTCCGAGAAGCGCGGACCACGACTAGCCACCCGCCTCTCGCAGACCGCGTCGTTGTTGCAGGTCCACTCACCGTCCGTCTGACCGGGGTGAGTCAGCGTGAATTCGCGCACGCCCCAGCGACCGCACTTGCGGCAGCACTTGGAGTCGACGGCGGACACTATGCAAGCGGCTTCCGCGCAGAGGCGGCTTCAAGGTGGCTGCGCACGCGTTCGTCGCGTTCTTCTGCCGGCGTGTTGGCAAAGAGCCACGCCTGGTCATTCGGGCACACAGGCCCAGTCATTTCATTTCCGGACCACTCCGGGAACATCATCGCGTCAGCGCCGTCCGATTCGAGGTTCTCGACGGGCCACGCCGTGCCGCATCCTGGGCACAGCCACTGGTCTCCGTCGAAGTCAGTGACAATGGTGCACGCCCCGCACGAGGGGTTGCCTGGGTGCATGAGGCGCGGGGCCTCTTGGAGTCGCAGGTACTGGTCAGGCGTGATCGCGGGAGCCGAACCGGCTTCCTGCTTGACGTCTACAGAACTCTGGACCATTTCAGTGCCTCTCGATTTCCCGCGGCCATGCGTCTCGGATACGCAAAGCCTACCACACATCTAGTGTGTCACGCTGGGCCAACATTAGGGCCGAATGAGCGTTCAGACGCGGCACCAAAGCCACTTTCGCCGGCGCTCTCCCACCACACACCGTCGCTCCGGACCCAGTGCGACGCGCCGCCTCCATCGATGTGGTGCCCTTGTCGTCAGAGTCGTGTAGGCTACCACACAGTTGGATAGCGACAAGGAGTCGCGAACCGTGATCAAGGAGCGACACATGGACAGCACGACCGACGAGTCGACGAGAACTCCGGCACTCCCCTACACCGACCGCGGCGGAAACGCCACGTCCGGCTACTCCCGGACAGGGACGTCACGCGACCGTGCGCTTCGCCGCGCCCGAAGCGGGGCCGATGCGAGCCTCCAAAATCAGGTGCTCGAACTGCTGCGCCAGCGCGGCACGTATGGCGCGACATCCAGCGAAGTCACAGGAGTCACAGGCGTCCAGCACCAGTCGGTGTCCAGCACGCTGACGGGCCTGAACAAGTCGGGGCGGATTGCTCACCTGTCCGAATCTCGGCTCGGCTCCGGCCTCTACGTGCTGCCCGAAAACGTGGGCCGCCGCGCCCTCTCGATCGGGAAGCGCCCCGCCGAAGTGACGTGCCCCAACTGCGACCACCACTTCCGCCCGGAGAAGGCGGGCAAGTCGAAGGCGGCACCCGAGCCGACGCCGGACTACGGCACCGACCTGCTCGGCGACCCGATCACCGGGCCCAACGACTTCTAAGCAACGGAGAATCGAACCCTTGAACCCCTGGAACGACACCGCCAAGTTTGAGCGCTACGCAACCACGTACGCCGTGGCCAAGACGCTCGGCATCGACACGGCGAGCGCCCTGGAACTGCAACGCGCAGGAGTGCTGGGCGAGCGCATCACTCTCGACGAGACGGGCAAGCACATCGCCACGCCCATCGCCAGCCTCACTCGCCGCGCCAGCACCATCAAGTTCGATGCAAGCACCCCCGATACTCCCCCGGCGCTGATCGTCAACGTCGGCCGGGCCGCACGCGTCAGCGAGCCGGGCGACACCCGCGAATGGGCAGGGTTCCACATGGGCATGGACGACGACACCAGGGAGGCGGCGACGAACCGCTACTGGCCGATCGACAACCCGGAAGCCCACATCGGGAAGGTCCTCGTCGTCTCGATGCACACCTTGGTCGTACGTGTGCGTCTCATCACCGGCGCACGCACCGTCCCCGGTCTCGGCGCCGCCTTCGCCACAGAACCCGTGGGCGTCACCCCGTATCGGCTCGCACGCACCGAGACCGACTTCGGTCAGGCGTTTCGCACGCTCGGGCCCGACATCAAAGTTCCGGCAGAGTAGCGGCGACATGGCTTCGATAATCCACCGGAGGGTGCAAGTCAGCCTCTTCCTCAACTCCACCGATGAGGAATGGGTCAGTCGAGCCTCCGCTCGGCGCGAGGCCCTGCAGGACGCCACCCTCGACCTACTGGCGAAGGAAGGCATCAACGGCGTCACGTGGCGCGACATCGCCAGGCAGATCGGCGCGCACCACGGACTGGGCACCGCGATCCTGGAGAGCCTCTGCGCGGAGCGGCGGGTCGTGCGTGTCAAGGGCGGAGCCCGAGAGGCCGCAACCGTGTACGTCCTGCCGAGGTTCGAGAGCGAAAGCGCTGGCTCCCGCTAGAACTTCACCCCGTCGTCAGGCTTCGTGTTCGAGGTCAACTTGGCCTGGTTCGGAGACCATGCAACGTAGTGCTGGCCGATGTCGCCGAAGTCGACGACCACACCGTCATGCCCTGTCACCTCATGCATCGCGTCAAGGAACGCCGCACCATGGTCCCGCCCGAAGAAGGACTCGAGTTCGACCCAGCCGGCATCCTGGAAGTACTGGTCCGCGACGCCCCGCACCATGGCGTCTATCTGCGCAGGTGTGTGTGTCTCGCGATCCCAGTACTCGGCCACGTAGTCGCCCATGGGGCTCATGTCGCCGTCATCGGCTGTCTCGCTCGGCTGCAGCCCAATCAGCGGGTGGCGAGACAGCAGCGAGTACGCCTCGTCGGCGTTGAACCGGATGTGGTCCATCGACGGGTTCTCCATGCCGTCCACGTAGATCGGGTTCGTCAGGTTGAGGTAGAACTCCTTGACGTTCGCAGCGGGGTTCCGTGACTCGTTGGCGTAGCCGCGGGCGGTGCTCTCACTGTCGGTGAAGTAGAAGCCGTTGCCCCACGAGTCGTTGCCGCGGCCGACGCGCTCCGGGTGGAACTGATCGGACTCGCGCGAGGAGCCGTGGTAGATCCGCAGCAGGTTGCCGTCCTCGTCGTTGACCACCGAGTCGGCGAAGTAGTCCTCCTGCTTCGGAGACAAGCGTTCGCGGCGCGGCGTGGCCTGGGGCTTGCCGGGCTGCGCACCCGACGCGAGACGCTGCTGTGTGCCGTGAACTGGGCACGCTTGCTCAGCGCGAGACTTGGGGTCATGCCCCTCGACCGGTGCAGTGCAAGCGCTCATGCACTCAAGGTATCCGGGCGGGTTCGGTCCGCACGAGAGCGCCCGGCCGGAGGGCGGATTTCGGGGTCACGTTCGCGGATACCCTGCGGGCATGGTCATCGAATTTGCAGCCGCCAGCAGGTCGTCTCACCCGGAGGTTGTCGAGTCCGTCGAGGCACGCGCCCGACAGACAAGGGCGTTCGGGGACCAGATGCTCGAACTGGCGAAAGACCACGGGCTCTACCCGTTTGAGGTGCTGTGCAACCCGATCGGTCGCGCCTACAAACTCGTGGCGTTCGCGTCCCGAAACTCTCCGACCATCGACAGCAACTGGGTCGTCGGCGACAGGGGCGCCGAGTTCTACGGCTCGGACGTCACGGTATATGAACCCACCCCCGAGTCTTTTCTGGGGCGCGAGATCGCGAAGTCAAGGGACACGACCGGAGCCATGGAGGTCAATGTGATCACCGAGGTCGAGTGGCACACCCCGTTGTCCTCGACGCAGATATACACGATCCCAGTGCCCGGGCTCCCTCGCTACTTCATGGGCGAGACCGACGACGAGGGTTACAACCACGAGTTGGCCACCCTCTACTTCACGAACCGCGGCTACGCGTATGCGACTCACACTGAGCACCCGGGGTTGTTCCAGGAAGCGTCACTCGAATTCCCTTCCGATGAGCAACTCGTGTGCTCCGACGGCGAGGAGTGCGAGTGGCGAGACCCGGACTCCGAATATCCAACGCTTGTGCGCTGCTCAAAGCACGACGCCGAGGCGACGGCCGCCGACGCAAAGCAAGCGGCAGACTTCGCGACCTACCAATGAGAGCCATACGCCGCGGACGAAGCGCGGAACCGGTACGACTCGGGTTACGACGTCACCTACTAGACGACGGCGTGTACCTCTCAGGAGCAGCGCGGGCCCGCTACGAGCGTCTCTGAAATCCTCAGGCATACCTAAGCCGCGAGCGGCGAAGGCCTGCTGAGCACGGGGTGGCGCACACGTGCGGCGCCAATCCTGCACCTCGCAATGAGCGGACGGATCTCCTGTCGTGCGACGTCTGGGTGCGAGCACCCTGGCGGCCTTTTGCTACCCCCAATCATGTGGTAGTCTTCGTGCGTGCGGCTGTGGTAGGGCCTGGTAAACGTCACCGGGCTGGTCAAGGTTCGGTGACACGTAAACCATCAACTTGAAAAGGAATCACAATGCAGAAGCGACTTGACAAGATGGCCGCAAAGAGGAAGTCCGACGCAGGCTTCTCGACCATGGAACTCGTCATCTACATGGTCATCGTGGCCATCCTCGCTAGCGTGGGTGTGGGACTGTTCTTCACCCTGAGCGGCAATGCAAACGAGTCCAACGCTCAGGCTGCGGGTTCGGCATTGCACGAAGCGGTGTTCTCCTACTACGGCGACTACGGTAACCCGCCGGCAGACGCTGCCGAACTGAACGCCTACCTGGCTGCCAACGGTGACGACGCGCTCGGCGCAGGCGCACCTGACGGCACCACGCTGGTTTGGTGCGCCGACCCCGAGGCCGGCGCTCCGTCTTCCGCCATCGTCGTGGAGGTCTGGGGTACCGAGTTCAGCGACGTCATCCAGATTGACCGCACGGGCACCGTCACCAAATCGGCTGTTGGGGAGAGTATGGCGATTGACTTGTACGGCGCGTCCTGCCCCGGAAGAGTGACCACGGTCTAGGTCACGAACTAATCGGGGCGTCCACTAGGACGCACTGAAACACCAAGGGCCCCGCGGCCAGTCTGCGAGGCCCTTGGTGTTCGCCGTTTTCCTGTGGTAGATGTGGGCATGTACGGACCCGTCATGGCGATCAGCGAGAGCATGTAGCGTCTCTGAAATCCTAAGCGTGCCTAAGCCGCGAGCGGCGAAGGTCTGTTGAACACGGGGGTGGCACGCACGTGCGGCGCCAATCCTGTGCCTCGCATGGAGCGGATGGATTTCGTATCGTGCTTCGACGTCTGGGTGCGGACACCCTGGGAGCGCTTTCCTGCCGGACGCTGACCGGCCGGAGCCGGGGCAGGAGCCAGACGCCTTAGAGGCGAATGGCGGGTAAGTCTTTGTGGTCGACGGTTGACCCGTCGGCTGGTCGCGACGTGCTTGTCGCGGGATACCGAGACGGGCCTGTCGACCGTGGTCCTGATCGTCAGTTCGCCGGAGCGCGCCTTGCGGGTGCTGTCCTGCGCGGCGAGGCCGCGGGAGGCGATCCGGCGGGACGCCGCATGGTCGCGGCAAAGCATCCCGGACAGCAGACACCCTCACGCCCAGTCCGTGCCGCCCGCTCCTTGGTAGCCGTCACCCAGTCCTCACGATCCGCGCACCACATCGGGTTACGTGCTCCGCATAGGTGGCAGTAATCCTCCGGGTGCATGTCAGGCCAACACGCCAGGCGTTGCGACTTGATCCACTCCGGATTCACGCCCGCCTCCGCAGCGTCATCGGGGATAGTCACGAGGGGTGGTATCGATTATGGTCGGGCCTCCCCCTTGAGAGCGTCGGAGACCTGGGCCAACTGCACCGCCGTCATCGGATGGCGAGGATCTGGTAGATGCGCTGAATCGACAACCCCGTCCGGGCGGCAAGGCTAATCGCAGACACCCCGGTGGCGCGGGCATCACGGATCGCAGTGTCCCGGCCGGACTGCGAGGCAGTGAGCACATCGAGTGCTTGCTCCTCGCTGATCCGGTGGTAGTCGGCGGCGTAGGCGGCGCGAGCCAGAACCTCATCCTCGACGCCGATCTCATCCTCAGCAGTGGCATCGAGCCACGCCAACACATCGCATTCCTGGTGCCCATACTGTGCAGCGAGTTTCTTGGCGAGTGATCCGGCCGTGGTGGCCATTAGGAGTAGTCCCCGGTCTGTGTGCGCCCTCGTCCATCGTGTATCCGCAGCGGTTCATCCGAAGCGATAGCCGCTTCGTACTGCGCGCGGATCTGTGGATCCGCGATGATCGCGGCCTCAGATTCAGTCATCACCACCGCGGGCTCAAGGACAATGCGTCCACCTGACTCAACTGTGATGAGGTACGACGTCGCCGTGGCGATCTTCGCCAGACTCACGCGCTTGCGCGTATCCAACTCTGCGTACGTGGCCATTAGGAGTTGTCCCAGGTCTGCACGTGGGACTCCACGCGGGCGACCTCAGCGTCGAAGGCTGCTGCGGGGCGGACTGAGGCGTCCGCGCGGGCGGCGGCGTCGACTGCTTGGCGCATCACCGATTCAACGGTGGCCTCGTCGTATGAGAATGAGGCCGCGCCACCGTCAACCTGGAAGCGGTGACTGGTGTCGCCCCATGCGTCGGTGCCGATGACGACGGTGCCGGTGTGGCGGCCTGCGGTGTAGGTGGCGACAGTTGAGGTGGTGTTCATGATCTTCTCCCTTGCCCCTTGCTGACACCTCCACTCTGGCGGACCAGAGGGCGCCTGTCTACCGCACTAGATAACGATTTGGTAACGGGCTTCGGGTCGTGCTTGGTGCGCAGCGACGCGCCCATGCGGTCAGATGCTCAGGGTTCAAGTGCTCGCCGGCCCCACGTCCTTGACGCTCGGTTGGGTGGACGGAGTCAGTGCTGACACCATGTCGTGCAGCCGCGAGTAGTCGGCATACGTGATGATCCCGCTCGCGTGCAGATCGTTGAGCACGTCGATGACCTCAGTCACCCCAACGCTTGGTTGGGCAGACGGGGCCTCGTGCGTATTCCCCAGTGCCTCGATGAACTCCGGGGGCACTGGCTGCGGGTCAGGGTCCTCAAACAAGTAGTCGGCGTTGTCATCACTCGGGGCGTGCAGGTCCACGACTACTTCGCATAGGACGCACACCTTCCGAGCGCACCCATCGTCCCCGCACGAACAGTTCTCGAAGACGTGCGCCTCGTGGGTGCGTTGCTCCTGGGCCGGGTGCTTGGCGAGGATGCGGCCGATGGTCCCGCGAATGGTGGCCGCCCTTGACGTGTCGCCGCCAAAGGCTTCGGCGAGGATTGCGCCCAGGTCTGCTTCGTTAATGATCAGCGTCGCTGTCGGCGTCTCCTGGTCGGTGTTGCTCTTCGGCATGACGATCCTCTCGATGGGTCGGCGTATTGCGTTTAACTGCTTGCGGTCAGGCGACCTGCATAGATTCTTGGGAACGAGGTACCCGAGCGACGCCCGCTCCGGACACTTTCAGCGTTCGCGGTGCTGATATCGCACCGGAGCCCGCGGACGGGTGCCGCGTTACTGCTCATCGTTCGCACGAGCGCACAGGAGATCGTTGAGGTCGTCAATCAGGCCGGTGGCCTCGACCTCGAACTCGGCTTCCCGTATCGCCGATACGCGGCGCGTGACCTCCGCTCCGGAGATCGACAATTGCGCTCCGACCGCCAACAGTTCATCGGCGTACGCATAGTCCTCGTCCGCCACGGACACCGGATCGGTCCTCACTCGGGTGCGGCTAAGCACCGTTGCGAGCGCCTCTCGGAGGTCGTCTCCGGCAAGTGCCGCTGCGTCCATGTCGGTCATCGGTCGCTCTCCATTCGGCGTGCCGGTTGGCGTCACGTTTCGATAAAAGGCTACCACACATCAAGCGTGGCCCACTCACGCTCCCGGGTACAGCGCTAGCGTCACGGCTACCTCGGAAGAGTCGGCCGTCATGTCCCACCACGCTTGCTCGCGCAGGAGTGCAACGGCGTCCTTGTTGTCCTCCTTGACGCCAAGAGCCGCGAGGCGTTTCGTGACGCTCTTCTTAGCCTTGGCGGACACATCAAACTTCTGGTCGCTCTCCAGTTGCTGCAGCACCTCCCCTGGCGTATTGGCGTGGGTCGCCACCCAAGCCCGCAACATCCGGCTCTCGGGGTCGACCAGCAACATCAACGCCGCGGCGGGCGTGCGAGGGTTCTGTGCCACAAACCCTCTCGTGATGCCGTCAGGGTCCTGTGCGAGAGCAACCAGCACCGACTCGGGTGCGCGGAGATTCCGCGCCACGGCCCAGCGCACTTCCTTCTCGGGGTCCTTCGCTAGCAGTTCGAGAGTTTTGTGAGACGCGCCTGGATTGCAGGCCACACGTTCGCGGACGTCCTGCTTGCCTTCGACGGCCAGAACCGCCAGCACATCGGGCGACTCCTTCGGGTCGGTCGCGGTCTGCCACAGCGGCGGCGCCATGCTGCCCAGTGCCGTCTTGGCGGCGGTCCTGTCTGCGGGACGCAGCGGCTTGCCGTGCACCGGACACTTCTGCCGGGCGCCGGGCGTGCCGTGGCCCAACCTCGGCGCGGTGCAGTCGCTCATGGCTTCACGGTATCCACGGCTACGCGTTCGGGTGTGTGCCGCGATTTCTCCGAATCCCCGTAACTGACTTTATGGCCCTAACGTCAGTTACGGGAGATGATTCTGCGCAGTCCGCCCAGCCCGCGAGCGCGCTCGAAGACAAAAATGCGCCCCCGTGCGCCTACCAGGGCAACGCGGGGGCGACTCGCTGTCCCGCCCTCACGCGTCCGGGAACAGCGTCTTGTTCAGCACGGCCTCTGGCGACTCCGGTGTCATCTCCCACCACGCCTGCTCGCGTAACGCGTCGATGGCTGTCGTGTTCTCCGGGTCCACCCCGCACCGCTGGGCGATGCGCTCGTTAATCGACAGGGCCGCGATCCGTTGCACGTCAACGACATTGGACTGCGCCAAAGCGAGCAGCGTCTCGCTCCCGACGTTGGCGTGCCGGGCGGCCAGACGTTGCACCCGAACCGGTCCGCGCTCCGCGAGGCCGCCCAGAATCTCCGCGGTGGCGAGATCATTGGTGACGACCGCCTCCAGCACGTCCTCGTCAGCGTCACCCGCGAGACGCTCAAGCATGTCCAGCGGCACCGCCTTGTTGCGGGCGACAGCAACGCGCACAGCGAAGTCGTCGTCACCGGCGAGCCGGGTCAGGACCTCCGGGGGCGTTGACGGGTTTGAGCCCACCTCGATGATGACGCCCAGCCATTCGCTGCCGGTCATCCAGTCCAAGGCATCTGGAGGAGTGTCTTCCTTTCTGGCGAGACGGAGTTGCTCGTCTTCGGTCATCTCCTCGACCATCGCGTGGGTCAACGACGCGGCCCGGAGCGGAGGTCGAGGAAGATCGCCAGCGCGCACAGGGCGTCGCGGCGCGTGGACGGGACAGTTCGCTGCGGACCCCGGTACGCGGTGGCCCTCTATCGGGGCGGTGCAGTTTGCGGTCATCGCGTCACGCGTCCGGGAACAGCGTTTTGGCCAGCACCACAGCGGGATCGGTTGCTTCCATCTCCCACCACTGCTCCCCCACGAGCATGTCTCGTGCAGAGACGTTGTTGGCCGGAATCCCGAGCAGGCTCTCCATCATCACGGAGATCTTCGCCAGCGCCTTGGGCCGGATGTAGGAGTCGCCGGTACGCGCCAGGTGGGCGGCGAAACGCGGCGGAAGCGACGGGTGCGTCAGCACCTGGGATTGCAGCAAGACGTCCTTCGTGTTGATGAGGGTTGCCAGTGCTGACGGTGGTGACGACGGGTTCAGCGCCACCCTCGATCGCACCTGGCCGTTCCTGGACTTCGCGAGTGCGGCAAGCGCCAGCGGTGCGGTGTCCGGATCGGCCGCTACATGGAGTCTCATCTCGGGCGGGAGTGCAACCTCCTTGGTCACCGACCATTGCCTCGGCGACATCGGCGGGGCGGCTGGGACCATGTTCGGCACGGAGGACACACGGCAGGCCGGGCACTTGGCGGCACCACTCTGGCTGCTGTGTCCCTTCGCCGGAGCCGTGCACCTGTTCATGCAACAACGGTATCCACGCCTACACGTTTGGGAACAGCGCCAAAGCCACGGCGACCTCTGGCGACGACGGGTTCAGCGTCCACCACTCCTGGTCACGCAGCATCTCGAGTGCGCCGACGTTGCGTTTGCCTACCCCAAGAGGCTCGGATAGTCGCTCGTTGATTACTCGGATCGCGGAATCCCGCACCTCTGTGTCCGCGGTGGCGGCGATCGTAGCCATCAACCGCGGAGATGCCAGCGGGGAGGACCGCAGGGGCGGACGCGCAGTGCCCCAACCGACATGGGCCAGTTGATCGAGCAAGACGATCGACACGGACGGGTTCTCCGCCGCGTGGCACCGGACGGCGGTGTTCGGATCGTCGGCAAGCCGTTCCAGCACGTCTGCGGGGGCCACGGGGTTACCGGCGACATTCAGTCGCACGTACATGTCCTCGTCCTGCGACAGGGAGTCGAGAAGATCGCTGGACGCACTCTTGTGGCTCGCCACCGTCTCTCGCAGCCGCGAGTACTTCACTTCGGCAAGTCGCTCCAACGCCTCGGGCGGGGTCGCGGGGTCGCGAGCCAAGGTGATCCTCTTGGCGTAGTCCTTGTCGTCTTCGCGCAGCACAGACTCCCAGGCGGGCTCCTGCCCTGCTGGAGCCGATGGGGCCGGAGGCGCACTCGGCTCACCGTGCAGGCGAGACGCCCCATGCACGGGGCACGCGGCGGCAGAGCCTGGCTTGCGGTGACCTTCCACCGGTGCGGTACATCTGCTCATGCCCGGAAGGTATCCAGGCAGCGCACTACTCGCAGACGGTGCCGTCCTTGTCCCCGTCACGGTAGAAGGTGTACTCCGCGTCGACGCCCTGCACGTACGGACCTCCGCCGTGCTTCTTCGCCTCGGTGCACGTGCCCCAGTCGGGATCAGTGTCACCAGCAGGGGCGGAAGTTTCGGTGGGTGCCGGAGCAGACGTCTCAGCAGGCGCAGGCGGCGGGCCACCAGTGTTGTCGGCGAGGATCGGTTGCGCGCCAGGTCCAGGCAGCGGCTCGCCGGGGCACGCTTCGAGGACGCGCAGCATTGCGTCCTGCTCCGCCTGCGTCACCCACAGGTCGTACTTGGTCTTCACAGCGGCTTGCCGGGCGACGTACTGGCACCGGTACGCCTTGTTCGACGGCAACCAGGACGCGGCGTCCGAGTCACCCTTCTGACGGTTGGCTGACGCCTCGACGGGCTCCAAGTTCAACGGGTCGTTGGCAAAGGCGACACGCTTCGCGAACTCCCACTGAAAGGCACCCGTCTGCCAACTGTTGCTCAACGCCACGATGTGGTCGATGTCGCTCTCGCTGGCACCACCGATCTCGAAGTGAATCCACGTCCCCGTGTACGGGTCGTCGAGGTCCCCGGACAGCACCTTGCAGGACCCCGACATGTCCTTGTTGATCAGACGCAACCCGAGCATGTCATTGCGGGTATCGCACCCGTTGCGGTCCACATCTGTCCACGCGGTGCCGAACTGATCGCGGTCGTAGCCGGTCTTCGGCGCGCGACCCTTGACGGTCAACGCGGCCACTGCATCCGCCGCGGTCCCGCTCGCTGGCTCAGGCGACGCGACAGGCGTCTCCGGGGCCCCGCTGCCGGGCGTTGGGGAGGCAGATTCCCCTCTCACGGGTACCACAGGGCTTGCGGGGGCCACAGAGGGAGTTGCGGGGCTCGTTGTGCCACCAGACGGCTCACAGGCCGTTAGAGAGGCGCACAGCGTCGCGGCGATAAGTGCTGTCGTCACGCGTCGGATCGGGGTCACAGCGCGTCCGCCACCGCAGAGACCACTTCGCGGGCCACTGGCGGGCACACAGCGTTGCCGATGCCCTGCGTGACAGCGGCGTTCGAGAGCGCGTCATCCCACGTGTACGTGTCGGGGAAACCCATGCCTCGTGCGAGTTCCCTCGTCGTCAGGGCACGGTAGCGGTCGCCCTCCACAAGGTTCCAGTGCTGACTCGCCGTGGTGATCGTGCGAATCGGCTCCGCGAGGGAGACGCCCGGATGTCCGGTGACGTGCTGCGTGAGGAACCTGTCGCCGTACCGGGAACGGCCACGGTGAATCCGCTCCTGCACGCCAGGTGTGGCTGCCGAGACGGAACGCCACAGACGCTCATCGACCTCACGGTGAATGTGCTGTCCGAACGCGGGCTCGTCGGCCGAGACAACGAAAGGCCGCACCTCCACACCGGGACGTGTGGCTATCACGAACAGCCTGGTTCGCCGCTGCGCGACGCCCATGTGCGACGCGGTCACGATGCGGTTCTCGACCTCGTAGCCGAGACGTTCGAGTCCCTCCCGCCACCACGGGTAGAGGCGCCACCGCAGGAACGACGGAACGTTCTCCACGATGATCGCTTCGGGCTCCGTGACGTCCGCGCAGTCGATCACGGCGAACGCGGTAGCCCGCACGGCTTCATGGAAAGCGCGACGGTTTGGCTGCGATGCCGGCGAATGTCCCTGACAACTTGGAGAAGCCATCAACAGTTTGTATGGGGGAAGTGTCCCCCAGTCCGTCTGCCGGAGGTCCTGGCAGGCGTGCACCGTCTTCGGGTGGTTGCGGGCGTGCGTGTCGACCGCGGTCTGCCAGTGGTTGCCCGCCCAGACGACGTTGACTCCGGCCTGCTCGGCACCGAGGGTGAGACCGCCAAAGCCTGCGAACAGATCGATCGCTTCGGACATCGCGAGGCACCTTCCGGAAGGGTGAATAGTAACGGAAGGCTACCACACTTTTGGGTGCGGTCTGGGACATCGGAAGCAGACTTGCTGGCCCAGAGGGGCGGAGGGAGCCACACCTCTGGGCCCGTGCCTACATCTTGTTGAAGTCGTCCTGTGCCGCCCTGGCCACAACTGGTTCGCTGTCGCGAATCATACGTGCAACTAGATCTTCGGGCACCTTGGGGTTCTCGAGCACGTTGAGCCGGACACTCGCATGCCAATCCTGACTGAGTTCCTCGACGACCGCTGGCGGTGTGTTCGGACTGGCCGCTACGGACGCTCGCACCCAAATGTCCTCATGCTTCGACAAGCGCGCCAGTTCGTCGCCGTCGGTGATCTTGTTTATCTCATGTTCGGTAGGGGTGTCACTTGACATCGGTCGCTCCTCCTCGGGAGTTCAGACACTGGGCCGTTCAGCGTTCGGTAGCCCACATGACTGACAAACCTCGCGGCGATGGTCACCGAGGTGAATTACCAGAAATCCAGACCATACGAATCCGACGCAGATGGTGAGCGTCGCGCGCCCACCCGAGCGCCCCCGATAGAGCGCAAGGGGAACCAGGAGATACCACCAGGCGAATTCTCGGTCACGGTCTGGCGTGCACCAATAGATGCGCTCACTCATCCCGCGCCTCCTTTCAACGCTCCACAGTCGGGGCGTGCTTTGGCAATCCCCGAATCGGCGACTCTCGCCCATGGTTGGCGCCCGCTCTTGGCGCGCGACAACTATCCGAAGCCTACCACACCGTTGAGGGCGAGCGAAGGCTTACTGGTTCGGGGAGAGGGCGATCGCGAGCGCCACTTCGGGCGACTCCGGCGTCAGGTCCCACCACGCCTGATCGCAGAGGAACTCCAAGGCGCCCTCATTGTCGCTGTCGATCTCGAACTTGTTGCTGAGGCGCACTTCGATCGCACTTCGGGCTGCAAGACGCACGCCGCGGTTCGCGTGCTTGGCAAGCCGCGACATCACCTCCGGCGGGGTGTTCGGGTTCTTGGCGAGCCCTTGCATCATCGTCCCGTTGAAGGCCACGCTGCCCGCCATATCTGTCAGCACCTCCGGTGGGGTTGCGTGATTCTGAGCGACAGCGACACGGATGCCGCCAAAACTCGACGCCGCCAGTTGCGCCAACACGTCTGGAGGCGTGAAGGCGTTGCTGGCGGTGACGGCACGCACGACGAAGATCTTGTCGCCCGCGAGCCGTGCCAGCACACGGGCCGGGCACCCAGGGTTCCCCGCAACGTACTGCCGTGTCGTGTCGTCGTGACTGGACGCGAGCCCCTCCAGCGCATCCGGTGGCGTGCCCCAGTGCTTGGCCTGAGCGCGAGCCTCCGATGCCGAGGCGGGCGGCGGCGGGGCGGACATCGCGCGAGAGGCCAGGATGGCGCGCAACCCATGCACAGGACACTTCGCGGCGGCCGCGTCAGAGACGTGTCCGATCTTCGGCGCAGTGCAACGGAGGTTCACGCTAAGACGGTATCCAAGGCGGCCCGGCCCGGCCGTCCTTGGAGGGAAACGCGTTGCGCACCGCCAGATTGTTAGTGTCTAGCGCCTTAGGCGTTCGGAGAGAGAGCGATCGCGAGCACCACTTCTGGGGACTCCGGCGTCATGTCCCACCAGGCGTCGACGAGCAGGGCATTGATCGCATCCGTGTTGTCCGCCCGCACGCCAAGCCGCGCTTCGATACGCGCCGCGACAGCCTCGCGCGCCGTGCCCTTCACGAGGTAGTCGCTGTCGTACTCCATGAGTCGCGACACCAGGGCGTCCGAGGCGGAGGAGTTCGCCGCCACTTTCCGGCGGACGCTCCCCCGGTAGTCCCTGCCCAGGACATCTAGCACATCTGGGGGCACCCCGTCTCGCTCGGCCAGTCCCCACCGGATCTCGTCGTTCCTGTCCTGTGTGAGAGCCACCAGTGTCTCCTGCGGCGTCCGTGGGTTCAATGCGACGCACAACCGCACGCGCCAACTGCGGTCCTTGACCATGGCCGCCAAAGCCTCGACAGGGGCGGCCGCCGATAGCGCAACCTGTCGCCGCACCTCGACCTCCTCGTCTTTCGTCAGCGCCACCAATACGTGTGGCGGCGTTGACTGGTTGCCGGCCACGGACATCCTGGTCATGACCGTCGCGCTGCCCGCCAAAGCCTCAATCTCATCCGGGTCGTCGGAAACCTCCCCGAGCACAATCTCGTCCCAGTCGATCTCGGGAGGGGCGGCGCTCGGTGGGCCCTGGGGCGCGTTGAGCCGCTCCCGCCTCTTGGCCCTCACACCATGCACCGGACACTTTGCCTCGCCGGAGTTAGTGAGGTGGCCAGTCTTCGGCGCGGAGCATTTTCTGTTCACGCTGAAAGGGTATCCAGGCGGACCTCGACTGCATCCCGCTGCTTGGAGCGGACGAACGAAACGCGTTGCGCCACCGTCAGATCGTTGTGAGTTTAGTTTCCAGATCGGCACTTTGCTGGGATGTACTGCCGCTCAAGCGACCGATGGGGTAGTGACGAAGCGTGACGTTACACTTCAGCAATTCCTCGCGAAGACGCCACTCGCCGCCTAACCGCCATTGTCAGGCTCCCGCACTAGCCTGAAGTTGAGGCCAAGGACGCCAACGGGAATGGCCTTCGGGCGTGGCTGCAAATGCGCGCTAGTCCCCGGATAGCGCGAGAAGGGGGTGCCGAATGGACGAGTTGCTTGCGTTCGGCGTGAGGCCCGGTCCACCAATGCCTCGTCAGAAGAGCGAACTATCGAGGCTTGTCGGCCCGTCGAACTTAGACGGCAGCGCAACTGGGGCCTACCCAGGTCGTGTTGAAAAACACAACTACCTGGGCAGGCCCTCGATCTGAGGCTGAGTGAGACTGCGCCTAGCCTGACTTCAACGCGATGAACATGAGCGACAGCATTGTCAAGACAGCGACAGTCAGCGATGACAGACAGATCGACACCCAGATGATCGCTCGTGGCGCGCGGGCCTCCGTGTGTCGAAGCCTGAGTATCGAGACGACCAGCAGCACAATTACGGCAATACCAAACACTGGCACGAACCAACTCGCAAGCGAGGCGAGCGACGTTGCGCCAAGTAGGCCAAACGCCCACGCCCGTTCGCCAATTGCAGGTTGCGGCGCGAATGTCGTTGCCACTTCTTG
>Ga0314774_1000697_pt1 | contig 24922 bp, 23 predicted proteins | sample MetaGCBIA2018_FD_204515 | JGI IMG/M metagenome (GOLD analysis project Ga0314774, IMG submission 204515) | Cryopeg brine microbial communities from Beaufort Sea near Barrow, Alaska, United States - CBIA 2018 | ecosystem: Environmental > Aquatic > Marine > Coastal | place: USA: Alaska | collected...
AATACCCAGATGAGGTTCGGCAATCGGACAGCTCTCCTAGACTGCACCACAGCCTAGGAGCTATGTCTTTGTTGAGAGCCAGCGTTGGAGGGCTGCCATGAGGGCCACGGGTGCATGAGGTGTCCGGCTCCGGGGACGGTGGTCAGCGAGCTCCTGGGGATGGATGTGTGCAAGCGCTCTGCCCGGTCAACGGGAATCCACGTGTCGTCTTCGCGGGTCGCGCCGACTTGCCGCGACCGCCCGTCCCAGTCGCGGAAGACGGTCGTTGCCCGAAACCGCCCGGGACCAAGCTTGACGACGGTAATCGAGCCGAAGGTGCTGATGGGCAGCCGCGGTCGTCCGGACATCAGCGCTTGCCCCCTTCCACGCGCAGAGCTCTTTCGGGCTCATGAAGACAATCCAGCCACAGCCGAACATCAGAGACGCGGTAGCGGATCTCCCGGCCAACTCGAATCCCGGAAGGGCCGCGGCCATCGGTGCGCAGATCGTAAATGGCCTGCACGTTCACGCCCAGGTACTCAGCGAGTTCGCGTGTCGTTAATACGGGCTCGAGACCGAGCCCTGAGAGTCGTTGCATGTCCATAACCCATAGGTGTTCGAGGCCATTCCAAACCACTCGAACCGGGTCGTGCACCTAGTCTTTAGACGCTGATTATTGGCGGATATTTTTCAATAAACGGCTAATAAACGTCCAACACAGCAAGTCTCGCCCCTTCGGTGAAAGGAAGAAAACCTGATCAAACCACATTTACAGTAGGGCGACTGGGACTTGAACCCAGGACCGACGGCTTGCGCAGGGCCCGTTTCGGCTGATGCCTGGCCCGGATTCAAACCTCGGTTGATCTCGACTTTTCTCGTTCTGATCTGGAGCTTCTTTCGTGAGCTGTTGTCACTATTATCTCAACACCTCGGGCCGTCTCGGTGGGTCTCTGAGCAATAAACGGTGAATAAGCGTGCGTGAGTCAAAAGCGAGCGATGGCCGGTCGTGCAACCTAGAAGACGACCACGGGCTTGATGGTTACCCCCGCCTCGGAGTCGGCGAAAGCCTCATTGATATTTTCGAATGGATAAGACTTGATGAGCTCAGCGAAAGGGAAAAGTCCCCGTTCGTAAAGGTCGATGAGGTAGGGAATAAATGTTTGTGGGACGACGTCCCCCTCGATTACGGCCGTGACCGTTGGTGAGTTGACGAGGAAGGCTCCGATATCGATCAGGGCTTCCGTGCCGGGTGCTGCAGCACCAACCAGGGCCGCCGATCCTTGGGGCGCCAAGGCGTCAATCATCTGGCGAAAGACGAGGGGGTTGCCGGTCGTATCGATGGCATAGCGTGCGCCGCTGCCTGTGATTTCATGCACCATTGCCACAGCGTCTTCGTGGAGTCCATTGATTGTGTGTGTTGCACCGAGGCTTCGAGCCAGGTCCAAGCGCTTCGCTACCACATCAACCATGATGATCGTGGAACACCCCGCGACGATGGCCGCTAAGAGCGCGGAATTACCGACGGCGCCCGTTCCAAAAATCACGATAGATGCCCCGGCTTCAGGCTTCAGGACGTTGAGCACGGTGCCCGCACCCGTGCTAATCCCGCACCCAAGGGGGCCGAGCAGTTCGAGTGGAACGGTAGAAGGAACTTTTACCACGGAACGCGCGGCCACATTCGCGTGCGTGGCGAAGCTGGACTGCCCGAAGAAGTGGCTCCCAACCCGCTCGTCTCCCGCGCTGAGACTCGTGGTCCCGTCGGCGCGTTGGCCGCCGAAATTGAGCTTGGCGAAATCAGTGCAGTATGCGGGGTGCCCGCTCGTGCATGGCGGGCAAGCCCCGCAAGAATTGAAACCCAGAACGACGTGGTCTCCAACGACGACCGTTTCGACATTCTCACCGACCGCCTCGACGATCCCAGAGCCTTCATGCCCCAGAACGACCGGAAGAGAATTCGGTAGCACTCCGTCTCTAACAAGAGCGTCGGTGTGGCACACTCCGGTCGCCACGAGTCGTACCCTCACCTCATCGTTGCCAACCTCATCGAGTTCGAGGGTTTCGAAGTCGAGCGGCGCGTGCAGTGATCGCGCCACCGCGGCTGTGATCTTCATATATTTCTCCTCATGATCCGGGCGGATATTCGTGTTGGTTTAGCAGGGTTTAGAACGGGTAGTCCGCAATTTGGCCTTGCATTGTCACCCATTGGGTTTCAGTGAATGCTTCGATATTCGCTTCGTGTCCACCGAAACGTGAGCCCGTACCGGATGCTCCTACCCCACCGAATGGCGCCTGCGCCTCGTCGTCGATTGTCTGGTCGTTGATGTGGAGGATGCCGCTCGGCATCCTGTCTGCGATCTCAAATGCCTTGAAAGCGTTGCCGGTGAGCAGGGCGAGGGACAGTCCGAAGTCGGAGCTGTTCACCAGGTGCACGAGGTCATCAATCGTGGCGAAGCTTGTGACGGGAGCGACTGGTCCAAATATCTCATCCGTGAATGCGCGATGATCTACCGTCACGTCGGCAAGGACGGTGGGCTGGTAGAACAAACCGTCATACGTACCGCCGGCGGTGAGACGTGCCCCTGCAGCGACGCTCGCGGTGACGATCTCGTGCACTTTGTCACGCTGCCCGGCGTCGATGATCGGTCCGAGCGGGGCGCCAGAGGACGGAGGACCGACGGGGAGATGGAGCGCTTTCTCGGTCAGCAACTCGACATAACGGTCATAGAGACTCTCGTGGACGATGTGGCGCCCCGTTGTCATGCAAATCTGCCCCTGATGCAGGAATGAACCCCACGCGCCGGCAGACGCTGCCGCTTCGATATCCGCGTCCGCAAGAACGACCAGTGCGTTGTTGCCGCCGAGTTCGAGGTGGACACGCTTGAGAAGCTCACCTCCCCGCGCACCAATTGCACGCCCGGCCGGAGTGGAGCCGGTAAACGAGATGACGGGTACCCGGGGCTCATCGACAAGGGCGGAGCCAACGTCAGCGCCTCCTGGTACGACGCTGAACAGACCCTCCGGCAGTCCAGCTTCCTCGAGAACAGCGGCGAAGAACAGACCACCCGTGAGCGTCGTGCGAGGGTCGGGCTTGATGACCACCGCGTTTCCCAGGGCCAGAGCGGGTGCAATCGATCTGGCCGACAGGATGCTGGGGAAGTTGAATGGTGAAATGATACCGACGACGCCAACGGGGAGATGACGGGACAGGCTCAGGCGCGGTCGCCCTGTTCGCAGGACTTGACCGTAGGGCACCATGGCGGTCGCGGAAGCGAGGTGGAATTCGGCAGCGACCAGGCCTGCTTCGAATGCGGCCTTCCCGTTTGCTGATCCTGCTTCATCGGAAAGCCACTGGGCGAGTATGCCCACGTTTTCCTCGATGATTGCTGCTGCACGTCGGAGGACTGCGGAGCGCACCTCTGGCGACGTCGTCGCCCACAGGCGCTGCGCTCGCACAGCCAGATCAGTTGCCTTCGTAATGTCATCTGCCGTTCCCGTCGCGTACGATCCGATCCGCTTGCCGGTGACTGGAGAGACGATGGGCGTTGTACCGCCGAGGTTCGACCATCCGCCCAGGTAGGTCTTTCCGTCCCATATCGACTGCTGGAAAAACGTCATTGTCTTCCTTACTTATGGACCCACTGATAATGGGCAACTGTCGAAACAACGTCTGTTGCTTCGAAATTTCCTCTGCGGCTCGACCCTATTTTGGATCGACCACGCCATCCCGATCAGAGTCCGAGCAATCGGACGGCATTGTCCTTGATGATTTTCGCTCGCACAGCGTCGTTGATGGTCAGGAGCGCAAAATCCTTCATCCAGCGATCCGGTGTGATCAAAGGGAAGTCGGAGCCGAACAAGACTTTGTCTTGAAGGATCGAGTTCGCCTGGCGTACAAGATTTGATGGAAAGTATTTCGGGGACCAACCAGACAGGTCGATCCACACGTTCTGTTTGTGCGTTGCAACCGCCAACGCTTCGTCCTGCCAAGGCACGGCGGGATGAGCCATGATGATTTGAAGTTCCGGAAAATCAGCGGCGACCGAATCGAGAAGCATGGGATTCGACAGTCCTAGTTTGATGCCGAATCCTCCCGGAAGGCCGGAGCCGATGCCAGTTTGTCCAGTGTGAAAAATCACGGGCAATTTGAACGACTGCAGGACGTCATACAGGGGGTAGTGATCGGTATGGCTCGGGTCAAAGTTCTGCACACTGGGATGAAACTTGAAACCGCGAACTCCGAAGTCGCCGACGAGCCGTTGCGCCTTGGAAATCGCCTGGGGGCCGTTGTTGGGATCCACGGACCCGAAAGGAACGAGGACATCATTGTTTCGGGCAGCACCAACGGCTATCTCTTCGCTACTATTCGGCCGATGACCGAGGTGGCTCGAGGCATCGACAGTGAAAACGACCGCAGCCATGTTGCGTTCCCGATACATGTCCGCGATTGCGTCCAGGCCCGGCCGAGGTCCATCGGTTTTGAAGTATTTGCTGGCCGCGTCGATCAAAGGTTGGGGTAACGCGTTGTGGCCGTTGTCATCCACTTCGACATGCACGTGCATGTCGATGGCGACCAGCTCGTCAACGTTCAGGCGGGTTTCATAGGACATTTTTCACGACTCCTTGTCGAGGGCGGCGCCTCATGGACTTTTCGGTCACGATGCATCGCGTACGGGCCCAGCTGCGGCAGCTGGGTCGGGGAGGGCATCCTTAATGCTCGGATAAGCCACCCCGACCGCGTCTTCCAAACGCTGGGCCAAACTCTTTGCCGCACCTAGTAGAGCTGGCGCATATTGGGTCAGGTCAGTCCGGAGCTCATAGCTGACGATTCCGATTGCGGCCTGCACGATTCCGTTCACCATGACGGGCGCGGCAAGGGAACTTGATCCGAGTGAGTATTCCTGATGGCTCACGCTGTAGCCGCGTTGTCGGATCTGCGCTAATTGCCGCAGCAGCACCCTGCGGTCGGTGATGGTTTCCGGCGTGAATTGCGTCAACGGCATGGCGAGAATTGCCTCCGTAAAATCATCGGAGCTAAAAGCGAGCAGCGCCTTGCCGATTCCAGTGGCATGCAGCGGTATTCGAGCACCAATGCGGCTTTGGATCGGAACGGATGTTTCGGAAGTCAATTTCTCAATGTAGATGGCGTTCGTACCGTCGCAAACGGCGAGTTGGACAGTTTCTCGGCACTCGTACTGCAGATTGAGCAGGAATGGCATGGCCGTTTCACGCAGCCGACCATGAACGGGAGTGAGCAGGCCCATTTCCCAGAGTCTCACGCCTAGTCCGTATCGACCCGCGTTGTCTCGATCGAGAAACCGCCCATCCTCGAGTTCACCCGCGAGGCGATACACAGTCGCGACGGGAAGGCCGGCCTTGCGCGCGAGCTGGCTTAGGGTGAGGAGCGGGGTTTCAACGTCGAACGCTGCCAGGACGGCTAAAGCCCTCGCTGTAACAGATTTAGCGGAGCTCTTATAGGGGCCATCATTCATGACTGAGATCCTCTCCTTTTTCTGGCTTCGCTGGGCCGGTTGTGAAGGACTTAGATTCTTCTGGAGTGGATGCAGACGCAAGAATTGCCGCGATACCGCGAGCGACCCCCCTGAGCTCAGGGATCAGTTTCTCGAGAGGTATCTGCCTCACGTTCGACTCCAACGCTCCCGGCGGTGTACTGAGCGACAACGCCATGGGCGGCCGCGCGTCAACGATTATCGGAACGGCATATTCCACGCTGCCACTTTTCGACGTTCTCCGAGCCCAACCGCGGTCTCCGACGGAAGCTACCCGCTCCTCGACGTGCTGATATTGCGTGCGAGTCAGGGGCAGCGCCACCCGAGCAGCCTGGGACATCCCCACCATGAGTATCTGCCCGACGGCCGACTCCGTCAGCGAGAGGACGGTTCCCGGCCCGCTACCCGGGGCGCTCGCCCCGTTGGCCAAGACCTCTTCAACGCAAAGGGCATTTTGCCCGTTGTAAACGAACACCCGGACCATCATCGACGTCTTAACCGCCAACCGAACCAATAATGGCCGCGTACCCATTCCGATGACATCGTGGGCAGGCGCGAGGATTCCTAATTCCCAGATCTTCGCGCCGATGGCATAGCGTCCCCCCACGTCTCGCTGCACTGCTGATATTCCTTCGAGGTGATTGAGCAGTCGAAACGTGGTCGCCACTGGAAGGCCGCTTCGGCGGGAAATCTGCGAGAGAGTCATCGAACGGTGAGCCATGTCAAAAGACATGAGCACGGCAAAGGCCCTTTCGGTGACGGACTTTCCTGGCACGGGTGTACCGGAATTCTCCATCATTCCTCCTCCACGGACATCGACGAACCGCTGTTGGTCTCAGCCTAACGCCTCTTTCATTTGGTGAAAAAGGGCAACCTAGGCGCGTATTCAGTGTCGGTGGCGGACTGGCCCGTCACAAGATTCTTTTCATTGAGTGAAAAGAAAGGATGCAACGTCGGTGCGATGCGTTCATACTGACATCCAGTCCCCTTAGGGGCACCATGGACGCAAAGGAGCAGTCATGACCACCACGGACAACGCAGTGGAAAATCCACCCGCGCACGAACCCGCACCGCGCGAACGCAGCTTTCCCGATCCCTATCAAATGGAGACCCCTGAGGGAGCCGAGGGATGGGAGGACATGTACGCGTACCACAACCGTTTTCTGCCCACGCGTCAGGCCGAGGATTCCGCCAAGACATGGTTCCGCAACTCCCTGCACTATCCGGAAGTGTCGTATCCGTTCGACCAGGTGACCATCGACGGTGCCTTCACCGGGACCGGCGTCACTAATACCCGCGTTTTTGCCCTGCCTCCGGCTAAGGGACTCGACGTGCGTGTTATCAACGGGTACACGTACATGTCCACTATCGCCAGCCCGGACGCCGAGGAGCAGGCTCGCCGGGCCGAGGAGTTCGGCAAGCGTGCCGGATACTACTTCCAGAACTGGGACAGCCTCTATGCCGAGTGGGAAGGCCGGGTCACGACCGCCATCAGGGCCGTTCGGGACATTGAAGTACCGCCCCTGTCCGAGTTCGAGCCGATCGAGCGCATTACCGTCGACCGCGGACCGAGCCAGGCCAATCAGCTTCTGGCTGCATACCACCGGCTGCTGGAACACGGCGACCAGATCTGGACCCTTCACTCCGAGTTCCTGAACCTGGGCTACGCGGCCTACCTCCAGTTCCTCACGCTCTGCAAGGAACACTTTCCTGAAATTGATGATCAGACTATTTCCCGCATGGTCAGCGGCGTGGACGTGTTGCTCTTCCGCCCCGACGACGAGCTGCGGGCACTCGCACGCAAAGCAGAAGAGCTGGGCGTGGGAGAGCTGGTGCTTGCTGCCACGACCGAGGCCGAGCTGCTGGCCAACCTGGCAGGTTCCGACGCTGGCCAGACCTGGCTGACTGCTCTGGACGAAAGCAAGGACCCGTGGTTTTACTTCTCCTACGGATCCGGGATGTATCACTCCCACCGCAGCTGGATTGACGACCTGCGTCTGCCGATCCAGGCCATCGGCGACTACATTCATCGGCTGCGCAGCGGAGACGACCTCACGCGACCGATCGACAAGCTTCAGTCCGAGCGCGACGAACTCGTCTCGCACTACCGGTCGCTGCTCGATGCGGAAGACCTGACCGGCTTCGATGAAACGTTGGCGCTGTCGCGAACCGTTTTCCCCTACGTCGAAAATCACAACTTCTACATCGAGCACTGGTTCCTCACCAACTTTTGGAACAAGGTGCGCGAGTTCAGCACCCTTTTTCAGGCCTGGGGATTTTGGAACGACGTTGAGGACATCTTTTTCCTCCGTCGCGCCGAGGTCGAAGAAGCGATCGTGGATCTGCAGATGGCCTGGTCGGCCGGCGGCAACCCCCAGGGCGGACACCATTGGCCCTCGATCATCAAGCGCCGCAAGGAAATCTATGAAGCACTGAGCAATTGGAATCCGCCGCCCGCACTCGGCCCGGTTCCCGGTGAGGTGAACGAGCCACTGACGATCATGCTGTGGGGCATCACCCCCGAAACCGTTGAACGATGGCTGACCGCTCAAGACGGAGGCGGCAGCAGGACCCAATTGACGGGATTCGCCGGCTCCCCCGGTATCGCCGAAGGTCGCGCGCGCGTGGTGCTGCGACCGGACCAACTCGACACCGTACAAGAGGGCGAGATCTTGGTCTCGCCGGTCACCAGTCCCAGCTGGACTCCGGTCTTCGGTCGAATCCGCGCCTCGGTCAGCGACATCGGAGGAATCATGTGCCACGCGGCCATCGTCTCCCGTGAGTACGGACTGCCAGCGGTCGTCGGTACCGGATTTGGTACCAGCACTATCAAGACCGGCCAGCTCATCCGCGTTGACGGTAATGCCGGCACCGTCACGATTTTGGATGAATCCACCGGCGCCTGAAGAATCATCGGGGAACTCCCCCGCAACCCCCAGCCGCAGGCAGCTGAATACCGCGCTGCCTGCGGTCCAGGCCCCCCACCCAGAAGGAAGACAATCGTGGGAAAGTACACCAAGAGATTCAACGAACTCAACAGCAATGATCGTCCCCTCGTGGGCGGAAAATGCGCCAGCCTCGGCGAGATGGTACAGGCCGGCCTGCCGGTTCCCGATGGTTTCGCCGTGACGGTCGACGCGTATGAGGACTACCGGGACGCGTCTGACCTGCGTCAGGAACTACTGAGAATTGTGCTCGGCGCCGACGCACACAGCCACGCGTCCCTGCAACAGGCCCACGATGAGTCCGTCGCCATGATTCTGGGCCGCGAGCTACCGCTGGTCATCGAGCAGGAAATCCGCAGCGCGTATCTCACACTGTCAAACGAGACTGCGCAGCGGCGGGGAACCGACGACTCCGAACGCATCCCCGTGGCCGTGCGATCCTCGGCAACGGATGAAGACGGAGACGCAGCCAGCTTCGCCGGCCAACAGGAGACCTACCTGTGGGTCGTCGGAGCTGATGATGTCATTGCGAAGGTCCGTGAATGCTGGGCCAGCCTGTACACCCCACAGGCAATCGCCTACCGATCGGAGCTGTCCGTGGCCGATGCTTCAGAGGCCTCAAAAATCTCGGTTGCCGTGCAGCTTATGGCCACGGCCGATGTTGCCGGTGTCACGTTCACCGTCAGCCCGCGAACCGGTGACCGGTCGGTCATCGCAATCAATGCCAGCTGGGGCCTGGGACAGTCCGTGGTATCCGGCGAAGTGACCCCGGACGAATATTGGCTCAACAAACTGGGCCCCACCCTGACCACCACCCGCATCGCATCCAAAGCCCACGAGTACGTGCCGGCACCGGGCGGAACCGGCGTCGTCTTCCGCGACGTCGACGAGGCCCGTCGCGATGTCGCCTGCCTCACCGAGTTGGAAGTGCTGCAGCTGGCAGACATCGCCCTTCGCGTCGAGAAGCACTACGGGTGCCCGCAAGACATCGAATGGGCGCTGGAGCACCATGCCGATGGCACGGCCAAGGTTATGTTGCTCCAGTCGCGACCGGAAACCAACTGGAAGAAACGCAAGGAAGAAAAGTCCAAGAACACTACAAAGGGAACGTCGAACCTCCTGGGCTTCGTAGCCGCCGCAACGAAGGGTGAAAACTGATGACGACCCCCTCCACGCCGAGTTGGCAGGACATTCTGGACCTCGTCACGCAGCTCGACGACGGGTCGTTTGAATCGGCCACCGTCGAGTTCGGCGACGTCAGCGTTCGCTTATCGCGTTCAGCGGATGCCTCAGCGCCGGCTGCACCCGCCGCACCGGCACCCCAGGCACCACAGGTGTCACAGCCGACGGCTGCCCTCGTCGCTCCGCCCGCTGCGACTGCGGTAGCCGCGGAGCCGGCTGCCACCGCCGTTCTTCCCGCCGAGCCGTTGTCGCCCGGCACCGTCGTCACCGCCCCAATTATTGGAGTCTTCTACCGCAGTCCGACCCCTGGTGCCTCTCCCTTCGTAGAACCCGGGGCCATCGTGAGCGCCGACACCACCATCGGAATCATCGAAGTGATGAAGCTCATGAACCCCGTCAGCGCCGGTAACGCCGGCATTCTGAAAGAATTTCTTGTCGCCGACAATGCGCAGATTGAGTTCGGACAGCCCTTAGCCGTCATCATCGAAGACGCCTCATCATGACGAGTGCGCCGGTGAAAAAGGTCCCCGTCGTGCTCGTGGCCAACCGAGGCGAAATCGCCGTGCGAATCGTTGCAGCAGCACGGCGGATCGGAGCGAGCCCCGTGCTGGCAGCGAGCGCCGCCGATGCTGATTCGCTTGCCGCCCGGCTGGCTGACCGAGTGATCATCATCGGCCCGGCGCAGGCTGGCAAGTCCTACCTGCGGCCTGAATACGTTGCCGAAGCGGCCGTCCACGCCGGCGCTGACGTCGTTCATGCTGGTTATGGGTTTCTCAGTGAACAACCCGAGCTGGCCGAACTTCTCGAAGCCGAGAACATCGCCTTCGCCGGCCCGCGGCCGGAAACACTGCGGGCCGTCGGGGACAAGACCAGTGCCCGCCGGGTCGCCGTGGCAGCGGGAGTACCCGTCGCCGTTGCCACTGAAATTGACGACCCAAGTTTCGCCGCGTCCCTCGGCGATTCGCTGGGTTATCCGCTGCTCATCAAGGCGGTTCACGGGGGTGGCGGGCGGGGCATCCGTCTCGTGCATAATTCGGTTGAGCTTGCCGACTTGGCGCCGCAGGCCGCAGCTGAGGCTCAGGCCGCCTTTGGCAATGGTGCGTTGTATCTCGAACGCTTTTATCCGGCCGCCCGGCATGTGGAGGTGCAGGTATTCGGCGACGGCGAGGGCGGTGTGCAGGTTTTTGGAGACCGGGATTGTTCTGTACAACGGCGGCATCAGAAACTCATCGAGGAGTGCCCGGCGCCTGGACTTTCCGAGGCCCGCCGTTTGGTGCTGCACGATGCATCGCGCGCACTCGTCAAGGCGCTCCGCTACCGTGGCGCGGGAACCGTGGAGTTTCTCGTCGACACCGAATCTGACGACGTGGTCTTTCTCGAGATGAACGCGCGTATTCAAGTGGAGCATCCCGTCACCGAAGAAGCATTCGGCATCGACCTGGTTGCAGCCCAACTGCGTCTGGCTCTGGGATTGGACCCGCAACTGCCGGACGTTTCCGCTGTGCCTCCTATGGTGGCCATCGAGGTGCGGATTAATGCGGAAGACCCCGACAATGATTTTCGGCCCAACCCGGGGCTGATCAGCCATGTCGACTGGCCCCGAGGCCCCGGCATCCGAGTCGACACGCACGTTGAAAGCGGCTACCGGTTTCCGCCCTTTTACGACAGCTTGATGGCCAAGCTGATCGTCCGCGCCCACAGCAGAACGGCTGCCGTCGAAGCTCTTCATTCGGCCGCAGGCGATGTTCGAATCGATGGGGTAAAGACGACACTTCCCCTGCACGATTTCGTGCTGTCGCACCCGGATTTCATCCGTGGCGGCGTCAGTACCACCTGGTTTGCACCCGCCTGGGAGCACCGTAACTCGCAGTTGACGGAGGGCACGAAGTGACATCTCATTCGGAGAACCACGCAGGTGTCTCAATAGACCGCCCTGCCCCACGAACTCCCGTCCGTTTGTTGGATACCAGTTTGCGAGACGGCAACCAGAGCCTGTGGGGAGCCACCGGGCTGACCACCGGGATGGTCGAAGCGGTGGGGCCATTGCTCGATCAGGTGGGCTACGAAGCCATCGACTTCACTAGTTCGACGAACTTGTCCATGGGCGTGAAATGGCACCGGGAAAGCCCGTGGGAGCGCATTTCGCGCATGCATGCCGTGATGCCCAACACCCCTCTCTCGGCCATCTCGACCGGAATGCGCTTCATGTCCTGGGACAAGGCATCGGAAACGGTTATGCGCCTGGCGCTGAGGCTCATGGCCTCACACGGCCTGGGCCGGCTGCAGATCGCCGAGCCCATGAACGACGTTGAGTCAGCGCTTCGAGTGGCCGAATGGGCCAAGCAGGAGGGGATCGCCCAGGTCGTTGCAGCCGTGACGTTCACCGAAAGCCCGGTCCACACGGACGAAAGCTACAGCCGCAACGCTCGGTTGTTCAGCGCGAGCCCCTTTGTCGATTCCGTCTACATCAAGGATCCGGGCGGCTTGCTCACCGTCGAGCGCACCCGCCAGCTGGTTCCAGGGATTCGCGCCGCCGTAGGGTCAAAATCCCTGGAGCTTCACAGTCATTGCACAACCGGCGCCGCATCCCAGCTATATCTCGCTGCCGCTGAACTGGGCGTCGACGTGTTACACACTGGTCTGGGCCCGCTGTCGAATGGAACCGCACAGCCCAGTCTCGAAAACCTGATCGCCAACCTCGACGCGCTCAAAATACCGGTGCGCGTCAACCGCGACGCAGCGGCCGCGGCCGCGGATATCCTCTATTCGATCGCCGCGTCGCAGGGGCTGGAGGCGGGAGTCCCGACAGAATTCGATCTGAGTCCCCACGTGCACCAGGTGCCCGGCGGCATGATGTCCACCTTGAAGCGCCAACTCGGCGAGCTGAGAATGCTCGACGATCTGCCGGCCGTTATCGAGGAGGCCGGACGCGTTCGAGCTGACCTGGGTTACCCCATCATGGTGACCCCGTTCAGTCAGTTCGTCGGCAGCCAGGCGCTCATGAATGTGTTGGCAGCGAAGACCGGGCAGGCGCGATACAGCCGCATCCCGGATGAGGTTGTCAGATTCGTTCTGGGCAACTTTGGCTCGCCGGAAGGGGAAATCGCACCCGAAGTGCTGGAGCGGGTTTCCTCGCTCCCCCGTGCCAAGGAACTTGCCAAACCGCCGGTCGAGCGATCCCTGGCCGAACTTCACGAGGAGTACGGCCAGAAAATGGGACGCCCCCTGAATGAAGAGGAACTCCTGCTGCGTATGGTGCTCCCCGGCGATCAGATCGATGCAATGCTCGGTGCCGGGCCGGCGCCGCGGTGGACAGCCGCCGGTACCAGGGGATCAGCCGCTCCAGTGACCAGCGTCACGGATTTTATCGCCGCAGCACACACACTGCCTAAATGGAAATACCTCGCCGTGCATCGGGGAGCCGAGAAAGTCGAATTGCGCCGCCAGCCGGCCGGAGGAGGGTCGTGAATACAGGCGAAATAGCATCACGGCTCGCAGGCGTGCGCGGTGTCATGTTCGACATCGACGGATGCCTGGTCATCTCCGACGGGCCGAGCGGCCACGGCGGCAGCGTCCTCGCCGGGGCCTCGGAAGCAATCGACCTCGTCCGCGCGTCCGGGCGTAGCCTGGTCGCGTTCACGAACGGCTCCATGCAGACGTCAGCCCAGATCGCTGCGTCACTGCGCTCGATGGGGCTGGACGTTCAGGACGGCGAGGTGCTCACTCCGGCCGTGGTGGCCGCGGAAACGATGCAGGACCTGTACCAGGACCGACCGCTCCTCGTGTTCGGCGGCAACGGTGTTCTGGACGACTTCGAGCGCCGCGGGCTCAACCTTGTTGACATCGATCAAGCTCTGAGCGGCGCGCCAACCCACGCCGCCGCGGTCGTGATCGGCTGGGATACGGAATTCGGCAAGGACAAAATACAGGTGGCCGCCGAGGCGATTCTGGCGGGCGCGAAGCTTTACTGCACCTCCGATGCACCGTCATTTGCGTCCAGGGACAGGTTGAACGTCGGCGTCTCGGGGTTCATTGCCGTCGGACTCAGTCACGTCACGGGTCAGTCATATCGAGTCCTGGGGAAACCGTCGGAGGAATCGATCAATGTTCTTTCCCGCCGGTTGCACGTGAAGCCCTCGGAGATGCTCATTATCGGCGACGACCTCTCGCTCGAGTGTGAAATGGCTCGTCGTGCGGGGGCCCTGGGGTGTCTTGTGACGACCGGCACACACTCAGCGCTGGATGCCGCGGCAGCGCCCCTGGAGCAACGGCCCGACTTCGTCGTGGACAGTTTGACGGAACTGGTGGAGTTGTTCGATCTGGCATCCGCTGGCACCACGGCCGGGCGGGGTTGACCTACCGCGATCCGCCCTGTGCCATAAAACTTTTAGAGCAAGAGGACAATGATGTCAGTACCTAGTACGACGGCGACAACGCCTCCCATAACGTGGGCGCCAACCGTCGATCAGCAGCACAGCTCACGGCTTTGGAATTTCATGGCTTGGGTCGGAGAACACCGGAAGATCAGCCTCACGACCTATCGGGAGACTTGGGAGTGGTCCGTCGACGACCTCTCGGGCTTCTGGGACGCTGTGCGAGAATACTTCGACGTCATCGGTGAGGACTTCGAGGGACCGGCCCTGGCTGAAGAGCGGATGCCTGGAGCCGTCTGGTATCCCCACTCAAGACTGAACTTCGCCGAAAACGTGCTGCGGCATGCTTCGAACCCGGAGCTCGCCGATTCGACGGCCATCCTGACGATCCAGGAGAACGATGAAGTCACAGAACTGACCTGGCGGGAGCTGGAGTCACGAGTGTCATCGCTGGCCGAACACCTGCGTCGTCTGGGCATAGTCGTGGGTGACCGCGTCGCCGCGGTGTTGCCCAATGTTCCCGAAGCGATCATCGGGTTGCTGGCGACAGCCTCGCTGGGAGCTATCTGGACGATCAATTCGCCGGATCTCTCGTCAGCGGCGACACTGGAGCGGCTGCGACAGCTCGAACCAAAGCTCTTGATCGGCGTCGACGGCTACCAGTTCAACGGAAAGCATTTCGATCGCCTCGAGTATCTGGCCGAGATCGAGGCCGGCCTGCCCACTCTGGAACACACGATTCTCCTGCGCAGTCGTGTGGCCACCAGCGGACTCCGGGCGGATCGACTCGATTTCAGTGCGCTACTCACGGACCAGGCCCCACCGCGGTATCAGCGTGTGGCGTTTGGGCATCCGCTTTGGGTACTCTTTTCGTCGGGTACGACGGGTGCCCCGAAGGGAATCGTTCACGGCCACGGCGGGATGATCCTCGAAGCCCTGAAAGGAACGGGGCTGAACCAGGACATGGGCCCGAGCGATCGCTATTATGTTGCGGCGAATACGTCGTGGATGGTGTGGAATACCCTGGTCAACAACCTCATGTCCGGTGCGTCGGTGGTGACGTACTCGGGCTCCCCGATGTATGGCACAAAGGACCGACAATTCGACGTCATCGAGTTGACCGGGGCCACGATGTTCGCGAGCGGTGCCGCGTACCTGTCCTTGGTTGAGAAAACCGGCCTGACCCCCGGCTCCTCGCGAGATCTGTCGAAATTGCGGTCTATTCTGTCGACGGGGTCGCCCCTTCCCGACTCGACCTGGCTGTGGGTTCATGACCATGTGAAGCGGACTGTGCATCTTGGTTCCGACACGGGTGGTACTGACATCTGCAGTGGCTTCATTGGATCGAATCCTTTGGAACCGGTGCGCCTGGGTGAACTTCAGGGGCCTTTGCTGGGCGTGGCCGTTCAAGCGTGGTCCGACTCGGGACACCGAGTGATCGGCGATCTGGGTGAAATGGTGATCCTCCGACCGATGCCATCTATGCCCGTGTTCTTCTGGGGTGACGACGACGGCGTCAGATACCAAGATTCCTATTTCGGCAAATTCCCACGAGTCTGGGCTCAGGGCGATTGGATCACCGAAACTCCGAACGGTGGTTTCGTCGTACACGGTCGGTCAGACGCGACGCTGAATCGCGGCGGCGTGCGGCTTGGGAGTGCTGACATCTATGCGGCCTTGCAGCACGTACCCGAGGTGAAAGAGTCCCTGGTGATCGGCCTTGAACAAGCAGACGGCGGATACTACATGCCGCTCTTCGTGACTCTCGAGCCGGGGTGCGCGCTGACCGAGAAGCTGACGGACAAGATCAATGGCATGATTCGCCGGCTGACGTCGGCGCGCCATGTGCCGGATGAGATCATTCTGACACCGGCCGTGCCCGTCACCCACGCCCTGAAGAAGATCGAAGTTCCGATCAAGAAGCTGTTCTCCGGCCACAGCCCGGAGTTGGCGGTGAATCGTGGGTCACTCGCGAACCCTGAGGCCGTTGACTGGTTCGTTGACCGGGCACGAAGGTATCTCGCCCAACAGCAACGATGAGTACATCACGAAGGGGATGCGGTCCGTCGGACCGCATCCCCTTCGTGGCGTTGATTCAAGCGGACTACTGGGTGAGGTACCCGCCGTCAACGGGGAAGTATCCCCCATTCACGAATGACGCCCGGTCGCTGCTCAGCCAAGACACCAGCTCGGCCACTTCTTTCGGTTCACCCATGCGCCCAACCGGGTGCAGGGAATCCAGGCTTAGCCGAGATTGCTCGTCTAGATGATTTTCCAGACCGGTCTTGATGAACGCTGGACCGACAGCGACAGCACGGATGCCTTGGGCCGCGTATTCCAGCGCAGCACTCTTGGTCAGGCCCACGACCCCGTGCTTGGCCGCAACGTACGGACCCACGCCGGAGAATGCGACCTGGCCGAGGATACTCGAAATATTGACGATGGCCCCGCCGCCACTTTTGACCATGGCCGGAATTTGAGAACGAAGACCATAGAACACACTCGAGAGATCCACCGCCAGGATCTTCAACCAAAGCTCTTCGGACACGTCGGCGAGGGGTGTAGAAGGTGGAGCGATGCCCGCATTGTTGCAGGCGATATCGAGGGTGCCCCACCGTTCGAGCACGGCCGCGACCAGGCTTTCATTGTCGGCGAGCGAGCTGACATCGGCGTGGTGAAAGACCGCTGTACCGCCCGCTGAACTAATCATTTCTACAGTTCGCTCGCCGGCCACGTCGTCAATGTCCGAGACCAGAACTCGAGCACCTTCGGCGGCATAACTCACTGCGATAGCACGCCCGATTCCGGCACCAGCCCCGGTGACAAGTGCCGATTTGCTTTCTAGCAGCATTGGATCAACCTCTCTGGCTTGGTGGGCTGTTTTCGATACTGTACGACTGCGCGTTGGAAGTAGCGCCACCGTCGATGGAGAGGATTGCCCCGATGACGAAGGACGACCTCGGCGAAGCGAGCCAGAGCACGGCATCCGCGACCTCGTCGGCGGTTCCGAAGCGGTGCAGCGGCTGTGGCGCCAACAGGGAATCTCGAGCCTCCTGAGGGAGATCGGTGATCATCGGGGTTTCAATGGCCCCGGGCGCTACGGCGTTGATGCGAATATTCTGGTTTGCGTATTCACCGGCGGCCGTCTTGGTCAAGCCCACGACGGCGTGTTTCGCTGCGACGTAGGGGCCCGCCATCGGCGTGCCCACGAGCCCGGCCTCGGAGGCGGTGTTGACGATTGCACCGCCACCCTGTTTCTGCATCTGCAGGATCTCATATTTCATGGCCAGCCAGACTCCCTTGAGGTCGACCGCAATGATCTGATCGAAATCGGCCTCCTCGATTTCCGCAGTGAAACCAACCTTGAGGATTCCCGCGTTGTTGTGGGCGAAATCCAGTGATCCGTACGTGGCCACGACCGCGGCGACCAGTGCTTCGACGTCGTCGGCCTGCGTAACGTCCGTGGCCACGAAAATTGCTGCTCCACCATTTTCGGTGATGAGGCGCACCGTCTCTTCGCCCTGGGGCCGCAATGCTTCGAGGTCGGCGACGACGACGCTTCCGCCCTCGCGGGCGAAGGCAATTGCCGTGGCGCGTCCGATTCCCCCAGCCGCGCCCGACACCAGCCCGGCTTTACCGTCGAAATCTCCCACTTGGTCTCTTTTCTTTTACTGTCGGTTGTGCTGAGGACCCGGGTAAAAACTTGTCAGCAATGGGCACAATTCGGTGACCGACCGGGAACAGGGAGATGTTGAATCGTTCGTGGATTGCCCCCCAGATTCCTTTGGGCAGGAAGAGCGTGACCAGGATCGCGAGGAGGCCGAGAACGACGAGGTACCAGAGGCCTAGTTGGCTGAAGTACAAATCCATGACGAAGTAGATGACTGCGCCCAGGATGGGACCTTCGATAGTTCCGATGCCGCCGATCAGGACCATGAAGATCATGAAGGCGGAATAGCTCACGCTGAATATCTGATTAGGCGAGGCAACTCCGATGGCCTGGATGCAGATCACTGAACCGGCCAGGGCGGCACCCATGGCTGCGATTACGAAGACAATACGCTTGGTACGGCTCACGTTGATGCCGAGAGCGCGAGCCGCCACCTCATTGTCACGGATGCTTTGGAGTGCAATCCCCATGCGGCTGCGAAGCAGATAGAAGGTCACAACGAGCGCGAGGGCCAGAATGCCGAGGGCTAACCAGTAGGTGAACATGTTCCGAAAAACCGGGTCGGCCGTGTAGTCGGAGATGCTTCGTCCGCGACCCGCGCCGAGGTTGTCGAAGCGGATAATAATTTGCCGAACGGCTTCCGCAATCACCCACGTTCCAATAGCGAAGTAGCCACCTCGGAGCCGGAAGGCGATAAAGGACAGCGGCAGGGCAATGACGCCGACCGCAACCGATGCGATGAGAGCACTGCTGTACGGGTCGAATCCCATGTCGTTGAAGACGAACAGTCCATAAGCCCCGAGGCCGATGTAGGCCTGCTGGCCGACAGAGACCATTCCGGCGTACCCGGCCAAAAGATTCCACATGGTGGCGAGAGTGATCAGGTAGAAGAGCTTGATCCAGGAGCTCGTAATGGCTGGATCGAGCAAGTAGGGCGCGGCAGCGAGGGCAACGAATGCGGCTGCCGCAACGAGCCCAGTCACGAGGGCCCGCCTCTGGTATCGGTCGACACGAACCGAGCCGGCTATGAGCGTTGGCATTATGCGGCCACCTTGCTTCGAACAATTCCGGTCGGACGAAATACGAGAATCGCCAGGAAGACGAGATTTCCGACCAGTAGCGGGAGGTCCGGGCTTATCTGCCCGGCGATGGCATGCGCGATGCCAAGAACGATGCCCCCGGCGAGTGTTCCCCAGAGCGATCCGAGCCCGCCGATAATCACCGCTTCAAAGGCGAAAAGCACGGTGAGCTGCCCGTCGAAGGGCGTGACCCCGCCTTGGCGAATCCCGAAGAAGACCCCAGCCAGCGCGGCGATGCCGAAGGCCAGCGCCATTGCGAAGGCATAAACTTTTCGGTAGTCAATACCCATGAGGCGCAGGGTATCCGAGTCATCCGCCGCAGCGCGCATGTATCGTCCCATCTTGGTTCGGGCGAGAAAGAGTTGCATGCCTGCGATCAACGCAATGGCCACAACCAGCGTGAGTAACGGGAGTACGCCGATTGTGATGCCGTCGACGACCGTGATGCTCTGCACGGCCAGGTCTCCCGTGGGGAGGGGCTTCTTGTCGTTCGTGAAGACTTCGACGAGTGCGTTGGGAATCATGATCGCTAGACCGAACGTGACGAGCAACGGAGCGAGCTCGCTCAGGCGAAGTGCCCGCTGGAGCATGAGCCGCTGAACCCAGTACCCCACGACGCCCATTGCGGGCACAACGATGAGGAGGCTGACCCAGACGTTCAATCCGAAGGAGGATAGCGAGAGATATGCCAGGTAGGCGCCGAGAGTCATGATCTCGCCGTGCGCAAGGTTGACCACCCGGAGGACACCGAATGCTATGGACAGTCCCAGCGCGGCCATGGCAAACAGGCCACCCAGCAGAACGCCTTGTACTAAAGCATTGAGAATTATCATGCTTGAACGCCTTCCTCAGTAGTCAGGTCGGGCTCGGAAAAGGAAACAATCGAGTGGCCGAAATAGGCATCGGTGATTTGATCGTGCGTCAGATCCCCAGATTTGCCCTCCAGGACGACGTGGCCTTCAAGCAGGCACATGATTCGGTCCGCTACGGCAATAGTGCGCGCCAGGTCTTGCTCGACCAGAATGATGCCGAGCCCACTCTGGCGCACGACAGAGAGTGATTCGTAGAGCTCGTCGATGATTATCGGGGCCAAGCCAAGTGACACCTCATCGAGCAGGAGAACTTCGGGATTCGACATCAGCGCGCGCCCGATCGACACCGCCTGCTGTTGTCCACCCGATAATCGGGACGCGTTTCTCTTCAACAGAGGCTTGAGCATGGGGAGAGTCTCGACGACACTCTCGACGTTCCAAGCGCCGGCTCGCCCTGATCCCGCACCGACAATGAGATTCTCGATGACCGTCATGCTGGCAAACAGCCGGCGGCCTTCGGGGACGAGCGAGATTCCCAACTTGTTGCGGTGGAAGTCAGTCAACCGTGAAATATCGGAGTCCTTGAATGACACGGTGCCGGCGGTCGGTCTGTGCGCTCCCGCGATTACGCGCAGGAGCGTTGATTTGCCGGCGCCGTTGGCACCAACCAATGCCAGGAGTTCACCGTTCTGAAGCGTCAGGATGACGTCGCTGATGGCGCGGGAATCACCGTATCCGGCGCTAATGGACTGGGCGTGAAGAAGTGGCATCAGATCCCGCTTCCGAGGTAGACGCGGCGAACTTCCGTGCTACTCATGACGAGGTCCGGTTTGCCATCCGCGATGAGGGTGCCCGAGGCGAGGCACACGAGACGATCGACCACCGCAAGTAGCGCCTTCACGACGTGCTCGATCCAGATGATTGTTATCCCCGAGGCATGAAGACCGGAAATAGTCTCAACGAGGCTGTCGCATTCTGCTTCGGTCAGTCCGCCAGCGATTTCGTCGAGGAGGAGCAGTCGGGGTCGCGTCGCCAGGGCTCGAGCCAGCTCGAGTCGTTTGCGCGCCAGCAAAGGCAACCTACCGGCCGGAGTGTTGGCGAGGTCCATCATCCCGGAAAGCTCCAGAGCGTAGAGGGCTTGTTCGTCAGCAGCCTTGCCATGGAGGCCGGCGCCGTAGGACGCTCCGGAGAGAGCGTTCTCGAAAACGGTCAGGTGGGTGAACGGTCGTGGAATCTGGAAAGTACGTCCCATGCCCGCGTGGGCTCGAACTTCTGGTCCGAGCTTGGTCACGTCGCGTCCATCGAAAATCACGGAGCCAGCAGTAGCTCGCTCGGTGCCGTTGATAACGCTCAGTAATGTTGACTTGCCCGCTCCGTTCGGGCCGACTATTCCGACGGCCTCCCCAGCGGGGACAGCGAAGTTTATCTCCGTCAGTACATGAAGGGCCCCGTACGATTTCGCGACCGAATTTACCTCTAGGAGGGAATTTGCTGTCTCCGCTGGCGCACTCATGGTGCTAGTTGAGCGGCTCGGCGGAACGCGCCACCGGCAGGTCGGGAAGCATGCTGTTCTCGATGATGACCCATTCCCAGTCACCGGTGTCAGTCTTCTGCCACTGGCCGACCGCGGTAGGGATCGTTGCCACGCCCTGCATGGGGCCCGTTGTGAAGTCGACCGTTCCGGCAAGAGTCATCATGTTGATGGTGTCGAAGGCCTTATTCACGGCAGCCTTGTCGTTCGGGTTGCCCGCGGCTTGCAATGCAGCGGATGCGACCTCGAAGAGAGACACATTCTCGGGAGTTGCCTGGTTCCAGCTCAGTCCTTTGCCCTCGGGACTGGCTTCGAAGTTCGAGATCCATCGGGCTGGCGTCGTGCCATCAAAGCTGGACTTGTAGGGGAAGGTCGGTCCCCACCACGTGGTGAACGCCAGGCCCTCGCCCAGGTCGTTGGGGATCGATGGCACGGTAGCAGGGAAGAACAGAGCTTTTCCGATCGTAGCGACTTTCGGCTTGAATCCTTGCTGGGCTGCTTGGGTCCAGAAGGTCACGAAATCGGGCGGGATGGGGACGCCGGCGATAATCTCGACGCCCTCAGCCTTGAACTTGGAAATGATGGCAGTGAAGTCCTGGTTTCCGTTTTCATACGGACCCGGATCGACGATCGTGTAACCGGCCTTCTCCGCGAACGGACCATAGCCATTCACAGGATCCCTAAATGCTCCGCCATCAGCGTCATTGGGCCACAGCACGCCGACCTTCTTGTTCGTGTCGATCTGATCCCATGCAGCAGGTTCGACTTCACCGAATCCCTCGATTCCGAAGAAGTAGTGGTGTGACCAGGCCATCGGCTTCTCAGCACTGAAACCTCCACCGAAGACGACAGCTTGCCACGGCGCAATGGTCGTCAGGCACGGAGTCGCATTGGCCTCGCACTGTGCAATAACCGGATTGACCGTTTCAGGAGTGGATGTGGCGAGAATCAAATCGACTTTGTCCGTCGTGATGAGCTGCTGGGCGAGTTCGCCGGCTTTGGCAGGATCGGAGCCGGAGTCTCGGTCTAGAATCTCGACGCTGTAGTTCTTTCCGTCGATGTCGATTCCGTCAGCAAACTGCTTGCGAACGACGCTCAGCATGTACGGGTCGCCATCCGTGAAGCCCGCGTACGCACCAGTGACCGGAGCAATATACCCAATCTTGATAACGAGATCATCACTGGGCGCCGACCCCGCAGGGGCGCACCCGGTCAGTACGAAGGCGGTGGCGGACAGTGCAGCGACTACGGCAAGGCCTCTGTGGCCGGACCTTGAAGTGAGAGGGCCGGTAGCTGGGAATTTCATAATCCGCCAATCAGTCTGGTTCACACCGTCGTGAACGACTCCAGACTAGATACGGGACCGAGCTGTTTACGAGTGTATTTTCACTGAATGAAAGACTTTGCACTTTGCCAAGGGATGCTGCCGAAGAATCGCAAGCAAGTCTCAGACTATTCATTCGCATTCCAGCGTGCCCCAGGCCTTAAGGCAAGACGGCTCGTCCCCTCGGGGGTGAGACTTTAGCGTGTCATCGATTGACAGGCGCCTAGGGCGCTACACGGGATCCGCGAAAACCCAACGCCCGACTTACGCCGAGGCCTGCAACACGCACCATCATGTCCAGCGACCGGTCATTGCGCTGCTCCACCGAGACAACCGCTGAGATTGCAGCAACTGTCCTTCCGCTTCGATCATGAACAGGAGCGGCAAGGGAAATAACGCCCGAGTGAAGCTCCTCTTCTGCCCGGACAAAGCCCGACACGCGAATTGAAGCGAGTCGTTGTCGCACCTGCCGCGGGTCTACGACCGTGCAAGCCGTGTACTTCTTGAGCGGCAGATCGAGGTACTCGTCAATATAATTCTGGCCTGAATTTGCCAACAGCACGAGCCCAACCCCGGTGGCATGTAATGGAAGTCGCATTCCGACACGCGACATGAGCACCGTCGAATTGCGGGCCGAAATCTTCTCGACATAGAGCGTCTCGAAACCTTGAAGGATCGCCAATTGAGCATTCTGTCGGGTCCCCACTAAGAGGTCGTCAAGGAACGGTAGGGCAGCGTTCCTCAGCGATTGCAGACTGGGAGCCTGTACTCCTACCTCCCACAATCTCGTACCGACCGCGTAACGTCCGTCGTCGAGCCTGATCAATCCGCCCCACGCAACCCACTCACGAACGAAACGAAGGGTGGTAGCCAAGGGCAAGTCTGACTTGCGGGCGATATCCGACAACGACAGGGCGACATCGCTTGCAGTGAAGATTTCAATCACGCCGAGTAGCTTGCTCGAAACCGACCGAGTTTTTCCAGCCAACATAACTGACCCCCATGTCCGTGTGTGTGCCGAATGATCACGAACCGTATTCGACCCGAGTGAGAGCCAGTCTAAACATCCTTTTCACTGAATGAAAGGGCCAAAAAGGCGGGCATTTGAACTGCGAGACACGGGACTCGGTCGCGCAACGACAGAACAGCGTCGGGATCGGCAAGAGCGACCATTGCATAGGGCGCTCGGCGAGGACAACCGAAGGCGCCTCCAGTTGATCGAGGTCACTCGAGGCGACTCGAGGCAAGTCGAACCGGTTCGTGCGCAGTGCCTCTGAACACGTGAAAGCAAGGACGATCTTTCAATAAACAATGGATAAACAATGGCTGCATCAAGTCTCGTGCCATCCGCGTCACGGGAAAGTCCCGATCAGGGCTAAGTTCCAGATCGGGCTTGACACTCGAACCCAGAACCACGGCAAAACTCGCCGACCATGATGCGCTCACAGTCGCACAGAAGACCTGATCAGGAGATATTTTCGAGAGTATGGCCAAAGCCGCCGACGGCGCTAGTAACAGAACGACAGAAACGGATCACTACTCGATCGGCAAATGATGGGAACGTCCCTTCGACACCGTCGACTGCGGCAGGTGCAGGTGGTAACCGATCCGGTGCGGTCCCCATCTTCGGGTGAAGCGCAGCGCGATGATCCGCCGCTCCGTGCGCCTGGCCGCCTGGCCGCCTGGGCAAGGAAAGGTGCGGTTTGGACGAGCGGTCAGCCAGACCTGCGAGACCATCCGCCCAGTAACGGCGCACCCATTTGGAAACCGTGGCCTGGGAGACCTGCAAGCGTTTCGCCACGCGAGTCTGCAGCCACCCGTCCTCGACGACCAGTCCAACGCGCTTGCGGCGCCCCGCCGGCGTCAGGAGCGCATTGCGGTGAGTAACGTAAGACATGAGGGCCCCGTGGCATCGAATGAGTGTCGTAACCCATATCGATACCGGAGGTCCTCACGTTTTCAGCTCACGCCACGCACACAACATCCGTGGGAAGAACGCCTAGTGGCCGAAGTGGGCGGAGTCGTAGCGCAGGGGAGAACCTCGGTCCAGCGCGGTAAGGGCGCTGAGCTCGTGCGGGGTGAGCGCGAAGTCGAAGATGTTGATGTTCTCGGCCTGGCGCCCACGATTGGCCGATTTGGGCGTGGGGACGACGTCGTTCTGGGTGTGCCAGCGCAGCACGATCTGGGATGGCGTGCGCCCGTGCGCGGCTGCAAGTTCCGTGATCACCCGGTCGGCGAGCAGGCCGCCGTCCCGCCCGAGCGGGCTCCACGCCTCGGTGAGGATGCCATGTTTGTGGTGGAGCTCGCGCAGTTCAGCCCGGTTATGCGTGGGGTCCAGCTGAATCTGGTTGACCTGCGGCGTCAGTCCCTCATCGAAAAGCCGTTGCAGGTTTTCGGGCAGGAAGTTCGACACACCGATTGCGCGTACCTGCCCTGACTCCTGCAACGCGCGCAGGCCGCGGAAGGCATCCAGGTAGCCGTCTTGCTCGGGGTTCGGCCAGTGAATCAGATAGAGATCGA
>Ga0314774_1000698_pt1 | contig 24824 bp, 24 predicted proteins | sample MetaGCBIA2018_FD_204515 | JGI IMG/M metagenome (GOLD analysis project Ga0314774, IMG submission 204515) | Cryopeg brine microbial communities from Beaufort Sea near Barrow, Alaska, United States - CBIA 2018 | ecosystem: Environmental > Aquatic > Marine > Coastal | place: USA: Alaska | collected...
TCTATTCGTTTTCAATTGATTGAATTATCGCCACTTCACAATTGTGATAGGGGTATTTTAAGACGCCAGAAACGTCGTAAATGGCCAGGCTTGAGATGGTAGCGATAGTGAGAACCAAAATCGAGCAATAAAGAGCCTATCTGCTGATTCTTAAGCGCTTGCTGTAGAGGCTTTAACCACTCCTCTTCTAGGATTTGCAATGCTGAGAGCCAATCGCTTTGCTGCATCAGATCTAATGAATCACTCAAGCTATCCAGTCGAATCAAATGGTGCTTTATCTGAGCGCTAGAAGGTTCTAAGAGTGCCTGCGCATCCAACCAGGCCTGGTAGCTTTGCGGCGAAGGCCTTTGCTGTGCTTTAGAGACCTTAGCTAACCCTTTTAAATAAGGTTCTTCAGACCAAATCATGGCCTCTTTACGGGTGACCACAGCAGATTGATCTAAAATGCCTTCACCCCAAACCCACACGCTGTTAATCTCGGGATACCCCTGCTCTCTGCGACTTTCATTCACAGGATGTGTATAGAACAACATTTGGGTTTCATTGAGTAGCTGACGCCAATAACTCGCTGCATTACCGGAAGGATAACGCTCATTGACCGGTTGATAAGCGACTGATTCAATAGAATGCGTTTTAATATCAACCGCTTGCTTAATTCTCATGTACCAAGCCGTTGCACTGGCGTACTCAAGCACGACTTGATCCTGTACAAAATGTTGGTTAAAGGCTTCCAGTAAGGCTCTAGATTCGGCTTCACTAATGCCTATATCAGCTCCCGGAATCAATACTAATGAGTCTCTATCCGCAATCATCTGCACCGGATCAACCCGTAACCAAAAGACTGAGGGATCGTAATCTTCAAATGCTACCGAAGCCATAATCGCGGCTTTAGCGAGCGCTTTGGGTTGATGAAAAAGGTAACTGGCTTGTTCATCTAGCGACTGAGGTTTGGCTTCAAAGCGATCTGCTTTGGCTAATAAAGTCTGTAACACCGGTAATTTTAAAGAACTTAAAGCATCAGACGCCTCTTTAATTCTTAGTGGATTTAAAAAATCAGGCACCCACAATGTAACGGCAGGCACTGTTTTCTCTGATTGAGCTGTTTTAACGGATTTGGTGTGTGTCACTGCTCTCTCCAATCACATATCTTCAACTATAAAAAAGTCGGGCAAGCCCGACTTTTGTTGTTCTGCAAAAATAACCTTGCTGACTGGTTAACCAAGCGTTTCAATACGAATACGCATGATTTCACCATCGACTTCTTTTAATTGCGATAGAGCTGACAAAGCTAAATTCAGCTTCGATTCTTTTACCTTATTCGTAATCATCACCAAGGTTGCATCACTCGGCTTTTGAGTGGAAGGTTCTTGGTACAGATGTTCTATATTGATATTAGAGTCGGCTAGGATCGTGGTGATTTTAACCAAAACACCAGCATTATCCTTTACAAAACAGCGTATGTAATAACAAGTTTCAATCTCTTCAACCGAAACAACTGGCGCTGACTGTAGTTGATCGAGTGCAAAACCTAATGATGGAACCTGATCCGCTAGTGGCTGATCTTTCCAACGAATGACATCAATAATATCTGCAACCACCGAACTCGCTGTAGGCCCTGCTCCGGCACCCGCGCCATAATACATGGTGGCTCCCACATGGTCACCATAAGCCATGACGGCATTCATAACACCACTGACATTGGCCATCAAGACTGTATTTGGCACCAATGCAGGATGAACACGTAATGAGTAACCATTTTCAAGTCGACTGGCCATGCCCAAGTGTTTGATCTCATAACCCAACTGTTCTGCAAAACGAATATCATCTGCAGATACTTTACTGATACCTTCCGTGTAAACTTTATCGAATTGTAGCTTTATGCCAAAGGCAATGGAGGCTAGAATGGTGAGTTTATGGGCGGCATCGATACCTTCTACATCAAAAGTGGGATCCGCTTCGGCATAACCTAACTCTTGAGCAACCTGAAGAACCTTGGCAAAATCAGCACCGGGCTCTTTCATTTCTGTCAGAATGTAGTTACCCGTACCATTAATGATTCCTGCAAGCCATTCTATCTTATTGGCCGCCAAACCTTCACGTAGCGCTTTAATGACTGGAATTCCACCCGTAACAGCGGCTTCATAATTAACAATTACGTTATGTTTTTTAGCCAATGCAAACAGGCCGTTACCGTGTTCTGCAATCAATGCCTTATTGGCCGTCACGACATGCTTGCCATTCTGAATAGCCGTTTCAATCAATTCTTTAGCTAAGCCTGTGCCCCCCATTAACTCAACCACAATCTCCACTTCGGGATGATTGACGACTTCTGCTGGGATATCGGTCAATTGAATGCCCGTAGTATCCGCAGAGCGAGAGCGATTTAAATCACGCATGGCTATAATCACGATTTCAATATTCTGACCTAAGCGGCGCTGAATTTCTGGCATGGTATTGTTGATGATATCTACGGTACCACCACCAACAGTTCCTAATCCTAATAAGCCGATTTTCACTGTTTTCATTTGGGTATTTCCTAACGTCTACTCACTATCAATGCATTTGATAGCAGATTATAATTTTGTTTAATCTTGGTTGATTAAGCCATCTTTTCTAAACATGTCACGAATACCGCGTATCGCTTGGCGAGTACGGTGTTCATTTTCGATTAAACCAAAGCGTACATGGTCATCCCCGTAATCACCAAATCCAATACCAGGTGAAACCGCTACTTTCGCTTCTGTTAATAACTTCTTAGAAAATTCAATTGAACCCATCGCCTTATATTCTTTAGGGATAGGCGCCCAAATAAACATCGTTGCTTTCGGTGGCACCACTGGCCAACCAATCGTATTTAATCCTTCACAAAGTACATCGCGACGGAGCTTATACATATCACAAATTTCTTGCACACACTCTTGTGGGCCTTCTAAAGCGGCGATAGCAGCAACCTGTATGGGGGTGAAAGTACCGTAATCCAGATAGGATTTAATGCGTTTAAGAGCATTGACTAAGGTCGGATTACCCACCATAAAACCGACACGCCAACCAGGCATATTATAACTTTTAGATAAGGTATAAAACTCAACAGCGATGTCTTTAGCGCCCTCCACTTGAAGAATGGAGGGAGCGATGTATCCATCAAAAACAATATCAGCATAAGCTAAATCATGGATAACCCAAATATTATGTTCTTTAGCGATGGCAATCACTCGTTCAAAAAACTCCAACTCAACGGTTTGAGTCGTCGGATTACCTGGAAAGTTTAAAATTAACATTTTTGGCTTAGGCCATGACTCTTTAATGGCTTTCTCAAGCTCTTCAAAGAAATCAACATCCGGTGTCATCTTAACATGGCGTACATCGGCACCGGCAATCACAAATCCAAAAGGATGAATTGGATACGCTGGATTAGGTACTAAAACAGTATCCCCTTTGTCAACCGTCGCCATGGCGAGATGCGCTAAACCTTCTTTAGAACCGATGGTTACAACCGCTTCCGTTGCATAATCAAGTTCCACATCAAATTTGGTTTTATACCAGTTACAGATTGCTTTACGTAAACGTGGAATACCCTGTGAGACGGAATAACGGTGGGTTCCTTCACGTTGGACAACTTCTATCAGCTTGTCGACGATGTGTTTAGGAGTATCCTGATCTGGATTTCCCATTCCGAAATCAATAATATCTTCCCCTCTACGACGGGCTTCTGCTTTTAACTCTCCCACAATGTTAAACACATAAGGAGGAAGTCGGTTTATTCTTTGAAAATCGTCTGACACGATGGGTAAGCCTTCAATAATTTTACAGTGTTGCCTAAGTCGAACGCTAAACCGATCTACTCTTCGGGAACACAGATATAAGGGGGATTTATTAAAGGAATAATGATACAGCATCCTATTTTTTCGTCAATTGAAAAAGAGGCTAAAAACCGCATTAATAGCGCGATAATTTTACATTTAAGCGTAGGCTCTTTGTTAAGATAGACTCCTACACAAGGATAATCTTTAATGAAATTTACAGAACACCGAGATTCGAACGTATTTGCTGTGAAACATTATGAACCAGGCCTGGTGAAAGTAAATAACTTAACCTTTACGGAAAGTTGTTTTATTACACAGTTTACGACGGAAAGTGAATGGCCTTGCAATTCTATAGAAACTCTCAATACAGACCATCTTGACCAGCTGTTAGCAACCAAATCAGAAGTGATTATTTTAGGGACGGGTGACAAACAAGTATTTCCAGAACCAAAATTATTTGCCTATTGTGCCTCAAAAGGCGTCGGGCTTGAGGTGATGGCAAACGATGCCGCTTGTAGAACCTATAATGTACTCACGACTGAAGACAGAGAGGTTGTTCTTGCTCTGGTTATGACAAAATAATGGTTGCCACTGAGTGGTAAAACCTTACGGAATCAAACTCATCATATCTTGTAAAATGAGTGACCGCTCTCTTCACTCATTCTACTTTCTCAAAACCTTGAGAATATCAATTTTTCTACCCTGGTAACGCGCTTCTAAATAAAGCTTGGATTTTGTCGTATTACCGGTTGCGCCCATGAGCGCTATCTTCTGACCGCGCTTTACTCTAGCCCCCTCTTTCACCAGTAAGGCGCTGTTATGCGCATAGATAGACATATAATCATCATCATGTTTTATCACAACCATCCAACCGTAATTAACAATACCGTTGCCAGCATAAACGACTTTACCAGGTGCGACTGTATGGATCTCCTGCCCAGGAATACCGTAAATTTCTAATACTGACAAGCCTGATGAATCGCGAATAAAGCGGTATTCAAGCTTTGAATTCATTGGCCACTGCCATTTGCTCGCTTTAGTTTTGTGCTTAGGGCTAGACACGTGCGCCGCAGAAACCTTTGATTGCGCCATCACCTTAGAGTTCGTCCTTGACTTAAGCTGCCGTTTGGATTGCTGTGTTTTTGCAAGGGTTGGCGTTGGCATGCTGAGCTCTTGTCGAGCATAAATAAAATAAGGTGGGCGTAAATCATTTTGTTTTGCTAAAGAGTACATGTTAACACCGCATTGTTCTGCAATACCACTCAAGGTATCGCCAGAGATAACCGTGTAATAAGGTATGCATTGAGCCGAATTTTGCGAGTAGGAGGCATTATTTCGACTTTCGTATTTAACTGGAGAGCTACAACTGGTTAACAACCATCCTATTAAAAGTGTCCCGCTGAACTGTAAACCATATTTAGGCAATAAATTGAGTTTTGAACCCGTTAGGATAAATAAATGTTTCATAGGTTCCATTATTATTGAATTAATGTAATTAATGTATTGAGTAATGTAATCAGAGATGGCTTTCTGACGGTTTCACGAGAAAACTATTGCATGTAATATTTGCTCAAAAGATAAATCACCAACAACAGGACAAAGCCCCAACCTAACCAGTCGACCCATTTACGAATAGAAGCTTCCATTTTGGCACCGCCCCACTTCATGAGTCCTGCGACCAAATAAAACCGGGCACCGCGACCGATAAAGGAAGCAAGCATAAAGGGTAGCAAAGCCATACTCGTAGCCCCCGCGGTAATGGTAAACAATTTGTAAGGGACTGGACTGAACCCAGCGATAAAAATAACCCAAACACCGTACTCAGTAAAGAACGCCTGCACCTGCTCCATTTTATGCGCGTAACCCATTGAGTTAATGAAAGGGAGTATTAAGTCAATTGCCCAATAACCAATTGCGTACCCTAACAGCCCTCCTAACAGTGAGAAAATTGTTGTCAGCCAAGCATAATAAAAGGCTTTTTGAGGGGTCGCCAAACTCATTGGCATCAACATAACATCAGGAGGAATCGGAAAGAAGGAAGACTCGGCAAAACTCATCCCACTTAAATACCAAGTTGCTTTCGGATGTCTCGCCCAAATTAACGCTTTATCGTAGAGGCTTGTAAATAATTTCAACTTTCAATTCCTTGTTTCATTGGGACAAACATCACTTCACCTAAACAGGTTTTAAGAATGCCCTCTTTGGTTTTTTCGAATCCAAAGAGTAACTGTTTTTCTTCACCCAGCGGGATGACTAAACGACCGCCTATCTTTAACTGCTGAAGAAGCTCCAGAGGTAACTCTGCTGGCGACGCGGCAGAAATAATCGCATCAAACTGCGGGGCTTGTGAACGACTGAACCCCACCTGTGCTTGGTGTTTTGGCCATCCCCAGTGACCATCACTGATTTCATATTGAACATTAGATAACTTAAGTAGAGATAAAATGACTTGTGCTCGTTTAGACAGTGGCGCTATTCGTTCAACCGTAAAGACCTCATTAGCCAGCAGAGCTAGAATAGCCGTTTGATACCCCGACCCCGTGCCAATTTCAAGCACCGTTTTAATGGGTTGCTGTTCTATATTTGCAAATAACCACTGCGTCATTCTTCCGACGACCCAAGGCTGAGAAATGGTTTGCCCATAACCAATGGGTAGTGCGGTATCTTCATAAGACCGACTGGACATTGCCTCATCCAAGAAGAGATGCCTGGGCACGACTCGCATAACTTCAAGAACTGTTTTATCGGTCACTCCAAGCTCAATTAAGCGAGTAATTAGACGGTTACGAGTTCGCTGAGAGGTCATTCCAACCCCTTGATACTGCTCAAAAGCCGTATTCGGGTAAACTAAAAAGGGTTCTTTTTGCTGAATGGCCGTCATAAAGAATGGTTTCCAATAGACACTTTCATAAAATTCTAATAGTTGTCAGCCCAGTCAGATAACTGGCTCATCATGTCATAATGCGTTAAATCGATTTTAAGCGGTGTGATTGAAGCATAACCAGATTCAACAGCATGGAAGTCTGTACCTTCTCCTGCATCAGAGGCTTCGCCTGCGGGACCTATCCAATAAATAGGCAACCCTCTAGGGTCGTTCTGCTTCACGACGGGTTCAGAAGCATGACGTTTGCCTAAGCGTGTCACTTTCACACCCTTTAAAGACTCTAGAGGAATATCAGGAACGTTGATATTGATAATCGTATCACGGCTCAAAGTCATACTTGGCATCTGTTTTAAAAAATGAACCAGAACATGGGCAGCGGTTGCAAAATGTTGGTCACCACAAAGTGAAATCGCGATCGAAGGCTTACCTAAAAAACGCCCCTCAGTAGCAGCAGCCACCGTCCCTGAGTAAATGACATCGTCCCCCATATTCGCACCAGCATTGATGCCAGAAAGCACTATATCTGGCTGATAACCCAACCCGCCGTTCACACCTAAATGCACACAATCTGTTGGGGTTCCATTGACACTGTAGATCTGACAGTTTGATGCACCATTAGGCACTGAATGTGAATGTACTCTCAGTGGTTCAAGTAGGGATAAGGAGTTACTTGCAGCACTGCGATTACGCTCAGGTGCCATAATAACTAAACTTTGAAATTGAATTTCTTGCTGAAGGGTTGTAAATAAAAGTTGAATACCAGGCGCAAAATAGCCATCATCATTGGAGAGTAATATTTTCATCATGTAGAATAGAACCTTTCGCAGACCTTGGCGTTTTATTTATACTGTAGATTAAGCGTTAAAATTGACATTTACATACCCATTTGAAGAATTATAAAGCCTCAAAGATGACAGAAGAAGATAAATCCACATTTCTCTCGGCCATGACAGATGTTACTCCCATAAAAAAAGGCAACATCAAGGCACAATATAGCCAAAAAAAACTTAAACAACAAACTAAAGAAACCCTTTATCAGCTCAGAAAACGACAACGTGCACAAAAAGATCACGCGGCCATTGAAACACGGCAAACTGTTGCTTTTTCAAAACCTGTTAGTGCCTTTGAAACGCTTTTATATCATCAAAAAGGCATCCGTCTACAAGAACTCTCTAAACTAAAAAAAGGTGATTTTGAAGTGTCTGCCGAGTTGGATCTTCACGGTTTAACATTTGATGATGCCAAAACGGTAATGCATGAATTTATAAGAGAAGCTTACCACCTAAAAAAACGTTACATTCGCATTATTCATGGCAAGGGTTATAACTCAAAAGATGAATATCCCGTGCTTAAAAACTTAGTGAATCAAGAGTTAAAAGCACTCAAAGCCGTTCTCGCTTTCAGCAGTGCACCCGTTAGAAATGGAGGAACAGGTGCCGTGAATATTTTCTTAAAAGCACAATCACTCTTTGAAAAATAACTTCATAATTTTTCTAAAAGATAAGTCACACTTACAAAGTTAAAGAACCAACCAGGCCTGGTTAGACTCATCATAAAAACTCATCCCCCTTTTGCTGAATCAAGTTCGATTACGTTAATAAACACCTCACCTTTTTTAACCATACCGAGGGTTTGTCGAGCAATAGTCTCAACGGAAGCGGTATCTGACTGTAAATCTTTAACCTGCTGACCCAGTTGAGCATTAACCAACCTCTGCTCCTCTAGTGAAATCTCTAATGTTTTTAACTGCTCATGTAACGCAAAAAGCTCGCCAACCCCCCCTTCAGAGGACAATAGACGAGCTTGTATAATCAAAATAAGAAAAGCCAATCCAAGATAAATCTTTTTCACTGAATTTTCCTTTTAATCTTCTTCTTGTGCAATTACTTTTTCAAGTTATAAAAGGCATCCATTCCAGGATAAACCGCATCTGCACCCAATGCTTCTTCAATACGGATCAACTGATTGTATTTAGCAATACGATCTGTACGAGAAAGTGAACCCGTTTTGATTTGACCAGCACCTGTTGCAACGGCAATATCCGCAATAACCGTATCTTCTGTTTCACCAGAACGGTGAGAAATAACGGCCGTATAACCTGCTTCTTTCGCCATACGAATCGCTTCGAAGGTCTCTGTTAAAGTACCAATTTGGTTGATTTTGATTAAGATAGAGTTACCAATCTTCTTATCAATCCCTTCTTGTAGAATTTTAGGGTTGGTAACAAATAAATCATCACCTACGATCTGTAGACGGTGCCCATCTTTTTCAGTTTGGTATTTGAAACCATCCCAATCAGACTCGTCTAAACCGTCTTCAATTGAGATAATTGGGTATTTATCAACCCAGCTAGATAATAGATCAACCATCTCTTTAGATGTTAATTTTTTGTCTTCCGAACCAAGGTAGTACATTCCGTCTTTATAAAGTTCAGAGGATGCGGCATCCATGGCAATCATGATGTCTTTACCAGCAACATAACCTGCATTTTCAATCGCTTCAAGAATCACCGTGATCGCTTCTTCGTTCGATTTAAGATCTGGAGCAAAACCACCTTCATCACCAACGGCCGTGTTATACCCTTTCTTACTTAAAACAGACTTAAGTTCGTGGAAAATTTCAGAACCGTAACGAATGGCTTCAGAAATGGTCGGTGCACCAACAGGTACAATCATGAATTCTTGAAAATCAACTGAGTTATCAGCATGCTCACCACCATTGATGATATTCATCATAGGCACGGGCATTTTATAATCATCTGTCTTGAGATAGGCAAATAAAGGCAAACCTTTTGATGCCGCAGCAGCTTGAGCTGTTGCAATAGACACGGCTAGGATTGCGTTAGCCCCTAAACGTGCTTTGTTATGGGTACCATCAAGATCAATCATAATTTGATCGATTGCAGCTTGATTCGTTGCATCTTGACCGATTAAAGCAGCCTTAATGTCATTTTTGATATTATTAACCGCTGTTAAAACACCTTTCCCACCATAGCGAGACTTATCACCATCACGTAGTTCGATAGCTTCACGAGAACCGGTAGAAGCCCCTGATGGAGAAATACCACGTCCTAAAGAACCATCTTCAAGGATTACATCCGCTTCAACTGTTGGATTACCACGAGAATCAATTACTTCACGTGCTTTAATATCTTTAATTAATGATGACATCTTTTATTTCCTATTAAACTTATATTGCTAAAATTTTAAATTCTGTTTATTTTACGGTTAAATTATGACAACGCAGTGACATTAAAAATCACACATACGTAGCATTTAATCTCTTAAGGTATCTTCAATAAACCCGTACTGCTTAACCACGTCGTCAAGTGCTTTCAGAGTCTCCAATAACGGTTTGAGATTCCCTAATGGCCACATATTTGGCCCATCACTTAATGCTTTACCCGGATTAGGGTGGGTTTCCATAAACAGGCCTGAAATCCCTGCGGCGATAGCCGCACGCGCTAAAACGGGAACCATTTCACGCTGACCACCAGACGTGGTTCCATTCCCTCCAGGTTGCTGTACGGAGTGCGTTGCATCAAAGACCACAGGACAGCCCGTACTACGCATTGATGCCAGTCCACGCATATCTGAAACAAGCGTGTTATAGCCGAATGAGGTGCCACGGTCACACACCATGATATTTTCATTACCGACTTCACGTGCCTTAGCAACCACTTGATCCATATCCCAAGGCGCTTGAAACTGCCCCTTTTTGATATTCACAGGAATCCCTTGACGGCACACATTTTGAATAAAATTGGTTTGACGTACTAAAAATGCTGGCGTCTGCATGACATCGACAACCGAAGCAACCTCATCTAAAGGGGAATCTTCATGTACATCCGTTAACACAGAAACGCCAATTTCATCTTTAACTTTCTGCAAGATGCGTAAGCCTTCTTCAACGCCTAAACCTCTGAAGCTTGCCGTCGAAGAACGGTTGGCTTTATCGTAAGAAGATTTATAGATAAAAGGAATGCCTAAAGCATCCGTCATCTCTTTTAATTGACCTGCAGTATCAAGAGCCATCTGCTCCGACTCAATGACACATGGACCCGCTATTAAAAACAGCGGCTGATCAATCCCAACGTTAAAATTACATAATTTCATTTTATACCCGCTCCTTAGTGCTTTTTATAACTGTTTGCGGCTTCAACAAATGCGGTAAACAGGGGATGTCCCTTTCGCGGGGTTGAGGTAAATTCAGGGTGAAACTGACAAGCTACAAACCAAGGGTGGTCTGCTATTTCAATGGTCTCTACTAAACTTCCATCCTCAGAGTGACCTGAAAAAATAAGCCCTGCGGCTTCCAGTCTAGCAACATACCCATTATTGACTTCATAACGATGTCTATGGCGTTCGCGAATAACAGCTTCACCATAGGCCGCTCTTATTTTAGAACTTTCTGTTAAGATACAATTTTGTCCACCTAAACGCATAGTGCCGCCTAAGTCTGCCGTTTCATCACGCTCGACTTTAAGACCATTCGCTTCTGTCCACTCAGTAATCAAAGCTACGACAGGATATGGAGTGTTTGGGTTAAGTTCAGTGCTATGAGCATCGACTAGGCCAGCCACATGACGAGCATATTCAACCACAGCCATTTGCATACCCAAACAAATACCTAGGTAAGGGACTTTATTTTCTCGTGCGTATTGAATGGCAGAAATTTTACCTTCAACACCCCGTTCACCGAAGCCACCAGGCACTAGAATTGCATCTTTATTTTCGATGGCACCCAGGCCTGACGTTTCTAACAATTCAGAATCAATATAATCAATATTAACGCGTGTATTTGTATGAATTCCGGCATGAATTAATGATTCAATCACTGACTTATAAGCTTCTGTCAAATCGACATACTTACCCACCATGGCAATTTCAACCGTTTTCTCAGGATTAAGTTGTGCTTTAACAACCGTATCCCAATCGCTCAGATCAATGTCTGTACATTCAATATTAAAACGCTTTACGACCAAGTCATCCAGACCCTGCTCATGCAGCATGCGAGGAACTGAATAGATGGTATCGGCGTCTAACGAGCTAATAACAGCTTTCTCTTCCACATTGGTAAAAAGTGAAATTTTACGCTTTTCACTTTCTTGCAAGGCAATTTCAGAACGGCAAACTAAAATATCAGGTTGAATCCCAATTGAACGTAACTCTTTAACAGAGTGCTGTGTTGGTTTAGTTTTAACTTCACCCGCGACCGCGATATAAGGTAATAAGGTTAGATGCATAAACAAAGAGCGATCACGCCCTACTTCTAAACTTAACTGGCGAATAGCTTCGAGGAAAGGCAAAGATTCAATATCACCAACCGTTCCTCCTACTTCTACCATTACCACATCAAAACCAGCGGCCGCATTTAAAATGCGAGTTTTAATTTCATCGGTAATATGTGGAATAATTTGAACAGTTCCACCCAAATAATCACCACGACGTTCGTTACGAATTACGGTTTCATAGACCTGGCCAGCTGAAAAGCTATTTCGACGGGTAAAATGACGTTGCACAAAACGCTCATAATGACCTAAGTCCAAATCAGTTTCCGCACCGTCATCTGTTACGAATACTTCACCATGTTGAAGCGGGCTCATCGTCCCTGGATCGACGTTAATATACGGATCCATTTTAAGCATACTGACCTTAAGGCCTCTAGCCTCTAGCAGAGCACCCAAAGAAGCAGCCGCAATTCCTTTACCAAGAGAAGAAACTACGCCACCTGTTACAAAAATAAATTTAGTCATTTATCACACTTTATTGAACGTTTAGAAACCGAGGATTTCGAGTAATCAGAATGGGAGGAGATTATAGCCTAAAACCGCCCTATCAGCAATGTAATTTATTCGTTAAACACTCTCTTGACAGCCACCCTTTTAACGATATGGCGGAGTGCTTTACGGTATTTATGCATTCCATTTAGGAATACTGACCACTAACCCCATCAGCTGGAAAATCAATGCTTCAGGAACTTTAATTTTGACTTCTTCAATCACCTTCTGGTTAGAATCAACAATGGGCTCTGACAAGGAATTCAGACAGTTAGAGCACCCTAATACACCAATCAATTCACCTTGCAAGGCTAACACTGGCCAAACTCTTCTTTCCCACACGGGTATTGAGTGCTTTTGAAAAAAAACTTTAAGCTTCTTTCTATTCAAATCATCAACTTGAGAAAGACTTCTTACTTCAATTAGATGACTTTTCGATAGCAATTCTTTGTTAATCATGAATTCATAACCATGAGTTATATCGGAATATTCTGATGGGATTCGACCCCCCACTCCCTGCTGTACTTTATAGCGCACTATGGTATTTAGAAATTCGTCTAAATAAACGGTAAAAGGTTTAGGCAGCTCAGGTAAATAATAGAGTCTGTCTTTAAAGAACGCCAATTCACCCTGAGGCAATTGGTAGGAGAATGCATTTTGTCGACTCATGCTTTTGGCGAAGAGCACGGTACGAATCCATTCGTAATGCTTTAAAGTCAATGATTGTGACCTTGTTTTAGAAAACCAGGAACGAATAACATTCTTTTGTTCTAACCAATCCAAATCCCTAAATAAGTTCAAATCCAGAAAATAGTTTGACTGTTTATGTGACAGCAAAAGCCGATTTGCCATGCGATCTAATAACAATCGTGCTTCCGACATATTCTGAGCACTTCGAGCAATAGTTTTTTCTACATTCGGCCAATGCGCTTCCAGAACAGGTAAAACCTCATGACGCATCACATTACGTTTAAAATTAAGCGATTCATTTGAAGGATCCTCGACCCAATGCAGTTGAAAGTAATGTGCATAAGCGACTAATTTTTCATATGGAACCGTCAATAAAGGACGAATATGCTGAAAACGACCCCGCATTGAGACAATCTCTTTTTGATAAGGCATTGCTGATAGACCGGCCACGCCAGCCCCCCTCACTAAATTAAGCAGCAGCGTTTCCGCCTGGTCACGCTGATGATGTCCCGTTACCAAAACATCATCCGTACAAGGTAGTTGTGCCGACAGGGCCTGGTAACGAAGCTTTCTTGCGACAGACTCAATGCCTTGCCTTTGTCTTGTTTCGATTTCAATGACACTTGACTTGAAAGGTACCTGGAATGACTCACAGATCTGCTGGCAATGCGCTTTCCAATCTAAAGATATGGCCTGTAAACCATGATCTATATAATGGGCGTAAAGGTGTTTTTTTAACGGTTTAGCCAATTCATGCTGAGATAAAAGATGTAATAAAACAGTGGAATCAAGACCACCACTAAAGGCAACACTCACAGTCGTATCAGCGTTTACTTTAGTTAGAAAGAATTCGAGTGCCTCTGTAAAAGCGCTTAAATCTTCTGGTAAGTAAATTGAGGCAGGAATCATTGGATAGGAGAAACAATAAGAGATTCACGAAGCATTCTAGTTGTAAACTCCGTGCTAATCTCCGCGTAAAGACTCAAACATTCAGTCTTTAGAGCAGAGAGTATGAAAAGACGTACTTGATTAAGAAAGTTCGAAATTTCCGTAGTCCATATAACGCTGATAACGCGTTTCCACCAAGGTTTCAACAGGTATATCTTTCAGACGATTTACTTGAGCAATCAGTGATGCTTTTAAATTGGAGGCGGCAAGCTTATGGTCTCTATGCGCACCACCCAATGGCTCAGGAATAATCTCATCCACTAACCCTAGAGTTTTCAAGCGTTTTGCTGTAATCCCTAAGGCTTCAGCAGCATCGGCCGCATTCGCAGCATTTTTCCATAAAATAGACGCACACCCTTCAGGTGAAATAACAGAGTAGGTACCATATTCCATAATCATGGTCACATCACCCACACCAATGGCTAAAGCGCCACCAGAGCCACCTTCCCCAATGACTGTACAGATAATAGGCACTTTTAACTCGGCCATCTCAATCAAATTTCTCGCAATCGCTTCACTCTGTCCACGTTCCTCTGCATTGATTCCAGGGTACGCACCCGGCGTATCAATAAAAGTAACGACCGGTAAACCAAAACGCTCCGCCATCTTCATCAAACGCAGAGCTTTACGATAGCCTTCTGGTCGCGGCATACCAAAATTACGGCGAATTTTTTCTTTCGTATCGCGGCCTTTTTGTTGAGAGATGACCATAACAGCTTGCCCCTCTAAACGTGCTAAACCAGCAACGATGGCTTCATCATCTGCAAAAGCCCTATCGCCATGCAACTCTTTAAAGTCGGTAAAAACCTCTGCAATGTAGTCTAAAGCATAAGGGCGTTGTGGGTGACGTGAGACTTTTGCAATTTGAACATCGGTTAGCTTTTTAAATGTCGACTCAGTTAGATTCTTGCGCTTCTCTTCAAGTGATGCAATGTCCTGTAAAAGATTCATATCTCCACCATCTAAATGACGTAACTCATCAATTTTCGCTTCTAGTTCCGCAATGGGTTGTTCAAAATCTAAAAAATCAAGTTTCATTCTGCTTCCGTCTTCCATTGTATTGTATTGAGTGAAAAATTAAGTCTATTTTAGCAAACTTGTGTTTGTTGTGTATAAAATGGCATGTTTTTTCACTATAAATTTATTAAACTAAGCTTTTATTGAAACGGTCTCGTCTCATGTCCTTTCATTTAGATACCAACAATGAATTCTGAAGACATTCAAAGTAACGTGAATTTGCCACCATTATGAAATTTTAATTCTGGCTAATTTGAAACGTTACCGTATTTTTTGAGAATACGCTTAACTCTATTCTATAGAGTGTCTAAATGCCTTGCTGTACGTGATTCGAACCTTACCACTGAAAGACTTAACATCAACCCCTTACAAGAAAGGAAATGTCCATGCAAGCCAAGACCCTACTCAAAACATTCACCCTCATCAGCGTTTCGCTAACCTCATTCACTAGCCTAGCAGCAGATCCGGCGTTAGGGCTTAATGGATCAGGAGAGCTTGGATTTACAGACAATAGTGGGAATACTACAAGCACAAGCCTCTTTACTGCACTGAAACTTAACTACAACCAAACCCATTATGAACTTCAATCTAAATTTGAAGCCAACTATAAATCTGAAAACAAGGTGCAAACAGAAGAGCGTTATTTAATCGATGTTCAGTACAATCGTTATTACAATCCGGAGCGTAACTATTACAGTTTTGTGGGCGGGAAACTCGAAAAAAATCGTTTTGCCGGCATTGAGTTAGAAAGCATTCTTTCGTTAGGTTTAGGTAAACAGCTCTTTAAAAATGAATCCACCAAGTTGATTGGTGAAGCAGGTATAGCCCAACAGACTACAAGTTATACTAATGATGTCATTGAGAATGATCAGAGCCAAACAGCCTTGCGTTTAAAGGTTGATTTAACGCATCAAATCAATGCTCAAGTGGCATTTCTACAAGACATTACCTACTTAAAAGGTACTCAGCAAACCACCATTGAAAGCAATACTGGATTCAAAGTTAAGGTTGCTGACCATATGAACCTTAAAGCGAGTTATAAGTACCGACATAACGATAGCCCAGCAACGGGAGCAAAAAAGACCGATACTCAAACTCTTTTAACGTTGATCTATGACTTTTAATACCCCTTAAAATAAAGCCATCAGAGTCATCAAGCACTAAAGCATTTCAGTCAGCTAACGCCTTTACAAAAAAGGCGCTAAAAAACATTACTGACTAAAGGCTTTGCGCTTCACAGCTTGAGTCTGCTGATATATCTGTAATAAGGCCTGATGTCTTTGACTTGACAGAAAGATCGCCAGTCCTAGAGGTTGACCCCAGAAAACTTCGGAACCTTCTATATTCGACCAGGCCTGGTCAGTTAACGCTTCCCCAAATAAACAAACCATTGAATGCCTATTTTTCACATCTTCAGCAGTCATTTGTAACGCGAACTGCAATGCTCTATAGGACACAAGCCAGGCATTGGTCGGGGAGACAAAACACAAAGCATCCTCAAGATTTTCCAATGCCATGACATAATCTTTCGCTGCCAAATAGCACCAAAACTTCAATTCTATTATTTTCAATTCTGCCCAGAAGCTTTTAGGATCAGGCATTAAACCAATTAAAGAGGCCACTCCCTGATGATCACTCAAGCCTAAATCATCAATCAAATCAACCAAAGCGGTGTAGTCTAAAGTCTCTGGTAAAGCCAGCAACTGCTCCCGTAATAAACGACCGGTATTTTGATTACTTTCAATTAACTCATCCGTTGGATAAATTTCTGACATACCTGGGACCACAATCCGGCACGCCTCAAAACCATAATGATTATAGTTTGCCACATACACGGAACAGCCCTGCGCCTGAACCTTGTCACACAACTGAGACCACTGAGCATCAGTGGAGCCCGAAAAATCCCAATGCACAAAATCAAAATCAGCATTATCGGAGACAAAATGTGCATGAATCAGTCCACTAGAATCAATAAAGTGATTCTCAATATTCTCATCTTCTGCGACGATAAATTCATCAAAAACGGGGGTTTGAAAGCCATCCAAATGACCTAGTTGTCGACCTTGTAACGATTCTGTCAAAGTGCGCTCTAAGGCCACTTCAAACATTGGATGGGCACCAAAGGAGGCAAAACAATGCCCTGAACTCTGTTCAAATAAAATCACACTGATGACAGGAAATTCTCCGCCCAAGGACCCGTCTCTAATTGAAACCGCAATGCCCTCTTGCTTTAAGCCTTCTATCATTTTGACGATTTCAGGATAACTTTGCACAACACTGTTTGGAACTTCGGGCAGGCAGATATTTTCACGCATGATCTTATTTTTGACCCAACGTTCAAAAATTTCAGACAATCCTTGCACTTGTGCTTCAGTCGCTGTGTTACCTGCAGAAAGACCATTACTGGCATATAAATTACTGAAAAGATTCATCGGAAAATAAACATTTTCTTCAGTATGAACATTTTTCATTCGCACTGAACGGGCTACATTTTGACTATCGTTAAAGCTCAATAAATCAACAAATTCAAGCTCATCGTTAGCATCATAGAATGACCATAATTCTGGTGATAAAGAGTCGCGAATGTCTACTTCTGAAAATTGTTTTTCATCTGGGTAATAGAGCCAGGTATTTTTAGCCTGATCAACCTCTGTCTCTAACCAGTAATCTGAAAAAAAATAATTCGTTGCAAGGCGCTCTAAATATTCACCTAAAGCACTTGCTAAGGTGGCTTTACGGCTAGTACCCTTACCATTTGTAAACAAACCAGGACAACGTGCATCATGGATGTGCAAAGAATAAACATTGGCGACAGGATTTAACCAAGATGCTTCAACAATATCAAAACCTGCTGCCTGTAAAATGGTCTGCATATTTGTAATAGAAGCTTCTAAACAGGCATCCTTACCTTTGATATACGTTAGCTCACTCATATTTTAAAATACCCTATATTAATATTAGTCATTGCTTATATAAATTTATTCAACGATAGCAATGTGATTTTTGATTAAGATTTTCCAATAAAATCAGTAAAATGAATAAGTAACTCTCATAAACTACTTTATTAAGGAGACACCATGAAAAAATTGACATTCTCTCTCACCGGCGCATTACTAATGACTTCGCAAGTTGCATTAGCTGAAGAGCATCCAGGTGCAGAACTTCACAAGTCAGCAAATTGTATGAGCTGCCATACTGCCAAGCCATATAATCCTAAAGTAACGGATACTTATCCTAAGCTAGTCAAAAAGGTGCAGTTTTGTAGTGACAACCTCAATACGGGAATGTTTGAGGATGAAGTTGAGCAGTTGGCCGACTACCTAAATGATACCTATTATCATCACCCTAAATAAATCATTTCAACGTTCTTGAACGGATTCGCGAGATTCTCACTCATCTCGCGCTACTCCTACCTTAATGCTGTCATTTATAACTTCTTCTATCCTTATTTAACTCAAACACGGCATAGTGAATCGACTTGGATATCCCATACCATCCTCGTTTTTTTTGCGAAGTGTATTCAAGCATCAAGCAGGATCTCTTTTCAATTGAGACAAATAAGACTTTAGGGTGTTTAAGGCATGCTCACCAGCTTGTTCAACACCCTCTTGATACTGCTGTTTCGTTGCATCTGCAACAATTTTATCAATCGCTTCAACTAAAAAGTAAGTCTGCATATCTTTGGAAATTTTAGTCCAATCTCGGTCATGCGACATCCAGACCTGCTGCAACATCTTATTTCTAGAAAAGAGCTCTAACACCGATGACAATGCTTTGTTTAATGGTGCAATGGTCTCAAATGGTTGTTTTGGACGGCCATATTCATCATAAAAGCTCAATCTGTGCAACTTAACCAAGGCCAGTGCGGGTAATAACCCTTCCATCTGGTTACTCGCAGCTTCTTGCTCAGCCCTCGTTAACCGGTCAACCGTTAACATAGGGGCATCTGATTTCCAACGCCCAAAAACAATATACAGATTATTACGTTCAATAAATAAGCGCTTACCTTTGCCGAGCTTCATGACATCGGCTTTAGAAACCAAATAGTCTAATTTTTCTTTTTCTAAGGTTGTCGTATCCTGCCATAGATCCCAACCCTGCCCATATTCAGAGACGACAGCTTGCGAGTTTTCTTTTTTAATCATGGGCACACAAGAAAGACCATAATCATGCCCCTCTACAAAATCAAGCACAGATATCTGATAATCGCCATCATCGTTGATACCTTGAATCTTACCTATAATAAAAGCATCGTCCTTAATGTTGCCAGCAGGATAGGCAATAAATACGGTTTCACCGACTCTAAATGAGTCGGCGAAAGCTTGATTAGAAAGAAGAGTCAAGCTCATGACCAGCAACGCTTTTAATAAAATTTGAGTGGTGACTAATTGTATTTTCAAAAGAGTGATTCCTATTTAATATTAAACTTCTCAAACACTTAATCTTGTTGATTAATTTAAAATATAACGTCAATAAACCCTAACAATCCAACTTAATGGCCAAGACATCACAGGGTGCATTATTGATAACCGAATGGGTCGTAGAACCGATTAATGTCCTTAAACCAGACAATCCATGAAACCCCATCACAATCAAATCGGCTTTATTCAAGTTAGCAATTACCGTTATTTCAGAACTGGGTATTCCTTCAACCGTTTTATAATTGGTAATACCATATTCATCTGCTATCTGTTTTAGTTTATCTGTTGAAAGCGCCATTAATTTCGTGGCAATTTCATCATCCCAAAGTCCTGGCATCCCCATCACCGCCAAGTCTTCCAATACTGGATATATTGGAATATCAACTACATGAATAAGTTCTATTTTAGCTTGAGATTCAGCCGCTAACTGCAATGCCTTCTTTAAAGCTCGATCACTGTTCTCTGAAAAATCTATCGCGATCAAAATATGCTTGTAAGTTGCCATGTATTCGCTCCAAATATAACGTAATGATGAGTCATTTTATGCACAAAAGGTGTGGATAAAATTGTGTGTAATAAAAGTTTAACTTAAAAAAAGCTAACAAAGTCTTACGCTTCTCTTACTCTGCTTGTTTTTTAAGCAACTCGTCTGAAATGTTTAGAATCAATGCTGTTTTAAACTTTTAAAAGAAGTACTCACTCTCTTTACAAAGAATGAATATTTACTGTTCGACTGCATTATTAACTCTTTTAAGTTTTCTTTCCGCAATGGTGTCTGCAACATGATTACGTAGATAAAGTGGAACAGGCACTTTCTCAGCGAGATGTTTAGCCTCTTGCTGAGAGTTCAAAGCTAATTTTGCAATCGATGTCGCAGAAGGCAAAGTATCCGTCCAATCTGAAAACAATTCTACCAGGCCTGGATACTCTTTTTGTACATCACCTAATCCAATGCATTCAGTCCCAAGATCGACAATACGTGCCTCAGCCGCTTCTGGTGAGAGCAATTCAATCGAGTCGGACTTAAGATAGCCTGTCTGGCTATTATAAACACCTGATTGCAGATAAACTTCCTTCATTCGAGCATCCATAATGGCACACCAAGTTATCTCAGGTTGCCCGACATTGTCGTGGTCGCCATTTTCCAAAAAAACCTGCCGCTGAGTCGTTAAGACACTTTCAGCCATCGCTTCCAATGAAGAGACTGCCACAACCGCCTTATCCCAACCAAGGGCTAACCCTTGTATAACACCAGCAGCAATGCGAACACCCGTAAAAGCTCCTGGACCCTCTCCATACGCTAATAGATCGATCGAAGAGCCATTAAGCTTAGATTCATCCATCACCTCACTGACCATCTCCAGTAAGCGATGTGCATGTTTCTGTGGCAATACCTCATAGCGTTGATAAAGCTTTGATTGATAAATTAAAGCTACCGAGCAAGCCGCAGTGGATGTTTCTACTGCTAAAATCGTTTTTGACATTCTTTTATTCCAATGTTAATCGAACCATGGTCTTCATTGCACTATGAGAGCTTTATAACAAACAGTCATAAGGTATTGATCATTATTACTTTAGTTTATCGATGGCTGATTCAACATCATACACCCAAGGAAAATCTGGCAAACTGTCTCGAATCGTCTTCCCATAACTTTTGGATGACAATCGAGGATCACACAACATCAAAACCCCTTTATCAGTCACATCGCGAATCAATCGGCCGGACCCCTGTTTCATAGCCATAACCGCCTCTGGCAATTGAAAGTGCGCAAACCCATTTAAGCCCTTTTCTTTTAAAAAGGCCTCTCTGGCTTGAACGATTGGATCATCAGGAGGAGCAAATGGAATGCGGTCAATCATCACCAATTTTAAAGCATCCCCTTTAACATCAACACCCTCCCAAAAACTGCTGGTTCCTAATAGAACCGCATTATCGGTGGTTTTAAAACGTTCCAAAAGCGTTAATTTAGGTAAATCTCCTTGGACTAATAACGTCCCTTCCCAATGTCGTTCCATAATGGCACGGGCTTCCTGCAAGGCTCTATGACTGGTAAACAACATAAAGGCACAACCTTTACTTGCTTTTAGAAGTGGCCAGGCTGCACGCAAACAAACTTTTACATAATCTTCACTACGAGGTTCAGGTAGGCCAATGGGGTGATAAACGACCCCTTGTGTTGGATAATCAAAAGGACTGTCCCAGTGACTCGTTTGCGACTCTCCTAACCCTAGGCGATTTGCAAAGTAACTGAAGTTATTGTGTACACTTAATGTTGCTGAAGTAAATAACCAACTGCCGCCTATTAACTCTCTTTGACGACTAAAGGGATCAGCGACGCTTAACGGGGTTAAATTTAGTTTAAACCGTGCCTGAGAAGATTCAATCCAACGAATTTTATTCTCAGACTTGCTGTTCAACCAGTCTTTAAATTGTGATTCAAAGTCCTTGGCTCTTTTATAAACTGCCGTTATTTGTTTACCGCGCTCCGCCACTGCTTTTAAGTTTTCAACCAAAAAAGATAAACTATCCAGAAAGCGCTTCATGACTAAATGAAAAGCTTTTTCAGATTCGAGTTGCTCCCATGTCCAACGCTTTTCCCACTTGCCGAGAGATTCATTTAGAAGTTTAATTTGTTCTGCCAAATGTGTCGCTTGATCTGAAATAGATTTAGATTCGGGCGACTCAATTTTCTGCGCCTGTTTAACATCGCGAACCAATTCATCTAATTGACTTCGCGTAATGGAAAAGCCCAAAAACTGCGCAGCAATATCCGGTAATCGATGTGCTTCATCAAAGATGTAAACGTCTGCATTTGGTAATAACTCACCAAACCCTTGTTCACGCAACGATAAGTCTGCACAAAAAAGATGATGATTTACGACCAATACGAGTGCCTCTGAAGCTTGCTGTTTCACCTTTGGGTAGAAACAACCTGAATCAACATTACATTCTGCGGCCTGACAAAATTCTAAACGTGCACACACTTTTTTCCATATCGGGTCATCTTCCGCCACAGCATCTAACTCGGCCTTATCCCCAGTGAGACTTTTCCCCTCGACCCATTCGCGAATCAGTGCTAACTTTTTCCAATCTTCACGACTGTGTTGCTCTGCCGTTTCGGTAATTTCAAGACGTTGGGGACAGACATAATTGTCACGCCCTTTCAGAATCTTTGCCTTACCTGGGATCCCACAAGCTTTAAAAAGAATCGGTAAATCTTTTTGTACTAATTGTTCTTGTAATGTTTTCGTCGCCGTAGAGACAATAATTTTTTTACCAGACAGTAACGATGGCACTAAGTAGGCAAATGTTTTGCCTGTACCCGTTCCTGCTTCAGCTAATAAGGTACCCTCTTTTTCGATAAGCCCCTGTATCTCATAAGACATATCTATTTGTGATTGTCTTGGTCGATAACCATCAACTAACTCGGCAAGCTTACCTTCAGCTCCCATCACATCCTCAATGGTCAGTAGTGGCTTTTGGACGGTCTTAGTGTGTGTGGTACTTTCTGTCATGATAAAAATGAAGTCCATTCATATAAAAAGGTGTGATGCATTATACGTGAATGAAACACAATATCCTGTAGCAGAATGCCTGTTTAGATTTAAATTTCATCAAATAGAGTAAAACAAACGTTTTTTTAACCCTCTTGGCTAGACAGTTGATTTAGAAACCTTTATAATCCGCCACTTCAAATTTGAACTTAAGTCGAATTGGTTTTAAATATTCGGCCCAATAAATGGATATATCCTATGAAAATCTTATCATCATTAAAATCAGCTAAAGCACGTCATAAAGATTGTCAAATCGTTAAGCGTCGTGGAAAAGTTTATGTTATCTGTAAAACAAATCCTAAATTTAAAGCGCGTCAGCGTTAATTTAGATTTACAGCAGTAACAAAAAAGGCGCCCTGATCAGGCGCCTTTTTTTATACCTACTTTTTATTAAAATCTAAGCCTGTTTCTAAATCATTTTGTAATGAGCTTTTCAACTTTTTGAATCGTGTCGACAATCAAATCTGTATCGACCTTACCAATAAAATAATCGGCCCCCATACCTAACACTTCTCGACTGTTATTATCACTCGTCATTGATGTATGCACAATGATAGGCATCTTTTTAGTACGAGGATTCGCACGTAATTCTTGAATGACCGTATGCCCTGACGCGACAGGCATCTCTAAATCTGTGAACACCATAGAAATGTCTTCAAGGGATTCAAGCCCTTCAATGTAATTAAGTAACTGCCGGCCATCATCAAAACCTTGAGATTTTAAACCAAGTTGGGTAAAAACCATGCTCATGTATTTTTGAATTGCTTTACTGTCTTCAGCAAATAAAATGGTTTTTGTATACATTTCACTACTGAATACGTGGCCCTCTTTTGCAACCTCATTAGCGGAGGCAAAAATCTTTTCGGCAACAGCTGGCATGGCTTCAATTAACAGCTTTTCTATATCAAGAATAAAACATAAGGTTTCGCTGTTTTCCAAATAAGTATGGTTAACAATCTGATTCGAGTTAACGTCTACATTATAGTTTCCAGCAGGATGAATATCGGACCAATTTTTTTCTTCTACACCATGGATATAAGAAACGCGTAAACCGATAAAATTACGACTAAAATCCGACACGATGATAATCGATTTTTCTCGCTCTTCTGCCGACATCTCAAAGCCCATCCACTTAGGCAGATCAATAACAGGGAGATACACACCGCGCAACTCAATCATTCCTTCAATCAAAGGATTCGTGTCCGGCATAGGCGCAATTTCATAAGCACACGCCTCCAGAACTTCACGAACCTTAAAGACATTCATTCCATAATAAGGCGGTTGAACACTCTCTTTTGGAAACTGAACTTGAAATATCATCAAACTCATTTGGTTATTTTTACTTAACTGTGCGGTTTTTTCAGCCTGCTCTAAAGTAGTACTCATTGTTATCGCCTTAACTCGTTATCTATCTAATGCGTAAATTCATCATTTAAACCCTAACAGATTCATTTGATGATTGATTTTAACTCAAAATAAATCACTTAAGAAATAATCCACCAATGAAGCAATTTGACCAGGCCTGGTCAAATTGAACACTCAATTTGCTTGTAACATTTGTTTAATGGGTTTAAAGGACTTTCTATAACCAGTAATCATGCCAAACTCTTTAATTGCAGCCAAGTGTTTAACTGTAGGGTACCCTTTATGCTGATTAAACCCATATTGCGGGTAATATTCATGTAATTCTCGCATTTGCTGATCTCTATAAACCTTCGCCAAAATGG
>Ga0314774_1000700_pt1 | contig 24772 bp, 28 predicted proteins | sample MetaGCBIA2018_FD_204515 | JGI IMG/M metagenome (GOLD analysis project Ga0314774, IMG submission 204515) | Cryopeg brine microbial communities from Beaufort Sea near Barrow, Alaska, United States - CBIA 2018 | ecosystem: Environmental > Aquatic > Marine > Coastal | place: USA: Alaska | collected...
TAAATCACATGATTTATCAAATCGACCTGCTATACCCATTGCTACTTAAAAAACAGATCAATAATAATCCGAGAAAGAATGTTTTCAGTTAATTGCCAAAAATCAACCATTTATAGTGACAGAGCCTTATATTATTGAATAACTTCGAGCCTTCCTTTATCTTTAACTCTAGCAAGATATACTGCTTCGTCTTCAGTAACTAAAAATGTTACATATAATAGTTTGGATGGGTTGTATTCTAATTCACCATCAACAAATAATTGCGAATCTTTTATTGAATAAACAACAGCATCGATAATTCTTTCTTCTGAGTATTTATCTTTTGTTGAGTTAGAAGGAGAATAAACCAAAGATATCTCTTGTTCGACAAATATATTCCATGCGTTAGCACTGTCAGGCTTGTCAAAGCGCAAGGATATCAATGAATAGCCTTCAGGTATGTCATATCGAATATGAAATGGTGATTCTTCTGAAAGTGAATTAGCTGTGATAAATTCGCCTTCATATACATTTTCAGAAATAAAAACCCTTTTAATTTCATGCATAGATTGAAGTGCTGTAGATGGAATAGCTGAAGCTGAAATGTTAATTTCTTTAACGTACTTAAAAAAATTGTTATCCTTTAAGATAGTACCCTTTTGGATGTCACTTTTGAAAACAAGAACACTTTCTGTGCTTTCATAATCAAGAACTCCCTTAATTACCTGACCAGATATAAAAGCTAAACTGATCACAACTAACACCAAAATCAAAATTGTCTTTATCCCACGACTGAAATTTCTCATAATATATTTCTCCTTATGGCTAATTAGTTATCTATTGGCATCGAGACATCATCAAAAAAGGTATAATGAAATCCATCGACACCTGAAACGTCAAGTATCATTTTCCTATATATGCTGGGGCTAATGATTAAATTCAATTCAATATTAAAATAGGGACGAACAAATACTTCTCCTGTGTTGGGATTCATATAGGGAAGATTATCTGTACCAACATAACGAATTTCATTGATAGTAACATCCCCATCAACAAGTGATCGTTCGGTATCTGTCAAATCAGGATTAAGTCTCATGTTTAGAGACAAATAATGAGTGAATGTAGAAATGAATTCATCAGATTCAAAATTATATGCTTCTGAACTTGCTTCGTAAATATCAAGAGCAGTAAGAGAAGAAAGTAATGAAATCTCTACTGCTGTAGAAGTGTCATTTCTAATTATATTTATACGATACCTTTCTATTCCAAGGGTTAGAATAGGTAGCATAATCATAACAAAAACTACTATACTAATAACAACCGATACATTAACATTTCCCTTTTCTTCATTTTGGACTTTTGAAAAAACATTCATCAATATCGCCCCCCTTAATTAATGATTCGCCTATTAGCAAATTGCTTTTCATAGTACAACGGATAATTCTTATTTGATCTAGTAAATGTACTAGTGATAGTAGATAGACTATAAGTAGCATTAATAACAAAATGCACATCATCTTTATATGCAACCGAACCACTTCTTGTTATATCATAAGAAACAATATTGATATTGGGACTCATTGCTTCAATTTTTGCAACTAATTGCATTGTTTCAGAAACAGTAAGCCCCCCTGCATCAACTGATTTATCTAAGTAATAGTCACACTCCCTATCAAAATCAGCCTTTACAATAATTGGAACCGTAAACTCTATAATTGAAACAACAAAAGCCAAAAATATTATAATATAAACCGTATATAAAATAGTGCTCATCATATTACTCATAACCAAACCTGCCCTTCAAACTAATTTCCAAACAGTGACCTGTTAGCTTCCATCAAATCAAGAACGCTTGGATAGATGACAATTAAAACAATAACAATTGCATATAAAATACCTATTAAGACATACCTAAATACGACAAACTGTGTGTTCTTTTTTATTACATTCAGATACATATTAAATAACTTTTTTTCTTTTTGTTTGAAATTACGATCTTTATGACCTGTATCAACTGATTGTTTAATTGCCAGTGCCAATGATTTAGCTTCCATCGTATTATAAAAATCAGTTATATAAGTCAATGATTCATTTATTTGATTCGTAGATGAATAATGAGATGCCATCAAGAGTAATCTTTTTTTCAATAATAGATCATCAACCACCGTATGCAAATTATTAAGTGCTACTGGAAATTTAATCCCTGCACTCATTTGATTCCTTAAAAATTTAAATAATTGGTACGAAGCAATTTGAAATAGGTTGGCTTCCTTCTTTATTTGATGAATTATAAAATACCAAATGATAAATTCAAAAGCAAAAAAAGTGAAAACACTTGTTTTAATAGCCAACTGTGGTTCAATGTTAATGTAAAGAAGATACAATAAAACAGAGAAAACTGGAATAGCAAACCATTTTAAAAAGATAACAACAAATAATGCTTTAGAAGAATAAAAACCCCCTTTTTCTAAGGATAATTTATTATTATTATAAATACGTAGTAAAAATGTATTATTCGTCGAACTAAAAAAGCTAAAAGAATTATGAAAACTATTGGTTTTATTTAATGATGTTCTCTCCCGAATGATTGTTTTCACTGTATAATTAGAACGAAAAAAAACAAAACTGAAGATATATATAATCGTTATCAAAAAGAAAATCAAGAAAATTCCAATAATACCCATCAATAAATAAATATCTTTTTGACTTAAACCTTTGTTAATAAGAATACCTATAACATTTTTATAAAACACAACCATAACCTAACACCACCTTTACTGATCAACAGAACTTGTTTTTAAATTTAATAGGAATCCAGTAACAAAAATGACAGTTGCTATAAACATAATATTCTTACCCCCATTTGTGTTAGTGTAAATATCACGCAAAACTGGACTTAAAAGCAATGAAGCAATTAAAAAAAATGAAGAAATTAGTAATAGCAAATTTAGCAATATTCTCGTCATGAAAGTATCTGATATCCTTGTTTCAAATTCGTTATCAATCATATAAGCTTCATCTTCTAAATCCTTAACTAGACCAACCAAATCCCCACCGTTACGTAACACGGATTTGAAATTATTAGAAATAATGAAAAATTGAGACGTATTAATTTTATAGCTTAGTATATCAAAAACGTGTTCAGGGTCTTTACCACTTTCTAACTGTGCTATAGAATCGATTAAATAAAATTTCAAAGGTTTATCTAAATCATCAACAATATGTCTAAAAGAATACAAGAGATCATTTTTGACTTCTAACCAACTAAGTAATAATGATAAAAAGTTAGCTGTAGAGCTTCTAGTATGTTTTGCATTATAAATAGACAAAGTATCAAGTAATATAACCGGTATTAAACTTACAAATATTGATAAAACTAACGCCGTTTTATATGAATTAAGAACTGCTTCAATTGGAACGAATACTGTTAGGAAAATTAGAATAATGATAAAAAACAAGACATAAATGTTTAATAATGGTATATAACTACGAATATTGCTTCTTTCAATTAAAATCAAATCCATTTTCTCAATAAAATCTAGTTTTATTTTATAGGCCGATTCTCCTGAAGACATCTGTAATCTAGCTATTAAACGGTCTTTTGATCTTTCATCCATATTCTTATAGCTTCTTTTAATGTTTGCTTTTGCATCGAGCAAAATATCCCTAATATTGAGGTGTTTCGAAATGGTAATAGCGATAACAACAGATAAAACAAATATTAAACTTAGCAAAACACCGACAATATGATTTTTGTCCGAATACAAAAGGAACTCCCATGCTTGACTATAATTCATCGATGTTGGCACCACCTTTCAATTCTTCTAAAATATTTTTATATAAAAACATATCGTTATTTTTGTCATAACCAATAATACGCTTAATTTCTTTTACTTTAAATTTCTCCATATAGACAATATCATCAATAGAACCTGAGATAATCTGTTTAATAACACTTTCAGATAAATTACGTGTGCCTGTTTCTATCATAGTAATTAAACGAAGTGGTGTATCCTCAACTCCTGAAGTATGAGCTGTACCCGAAATGGAATGATCCGTATATCCTGCTGATAAAAAATCGAAGACTTCATCACCAACAAGCTCTCCAACAACCATCCCTTCTACAGACATAGTTAGTCCATCTATTACGAGGTCTTTTAAAGAGATAGACCTTCCACCATCACTTTCTTTCTTTATTCGTTGTGTTATAAAGTTCGGAAAATCATTCATATAAAGCTCTGTATCTTTTTCGCATACAAGATAGTTGTTTAAAGGATCACACTCCATCAAACACGCTCTGAGAAGTGTTGTTTTGCCTGACGCCCCCTGACCGACCATAAGGGTATTTCTTTTAGCTTTAGAGAATGAATCTTTTAAGTAATTTCTAACCTTATCATCAATCATATTTAAATTAACTAAATCATCTAAATTATATGGATCAGTTCTATGTTTTCTGATAATTAACGAAGTGCCCGTTACATTTCTAGGTGGAATAGCAACATTGATCCTTAAACGATATTGTTCGTCTGATTCTCTACGATGGTTTTCATCAGCATTTATAATTCCACCATTTCTAACAATCATTAAGGATGCAAAGTTTTCAAACTCTTTATCACTTCCAAATGAAATATCCTCAAATTTCTTTACCCCGTTTCGTTTGACTGTACAATGGTTATATCTTGTAAAATCTATGTCACTTATTTCACTGTCCGTTATTAATGACTGTAATATCCCATACCCAAAAATAAAATTCTTGATTCTTTCAATCATTACGTTTTTGTCAAACAAAAGACGTTTCCCTTTTTGATTTACCAATGTTTTTATTTCCCCAAGAAGAGCATCCTTGGTAGCTCTGCTTGCTTTTGTATCAGCAAAAACACTAGCTTTAATATCTACAATAAGTTTACTATGATTGTGTATTAATTTATTCAATATATCATTATAAACATCATCGTGTTTTGCTAATCCTTGGGATATAGAAGTTGTCTCAATATTTTCTTTGTTCACTAAATTACTGATAACTGGCATTTAATATCACACCTTTCCAACAAACAAACCTTTTTTTGTTTGATAACCGAATGATTTAGCTAATCGATGATAGTCTTTAATGTTTTTACTACTCATATTATTTGCATATGTTTTGGTGAATTCGTTTTTGTAGAGCTGTCTTTTTCTGTCACCATTAACAACACCAATATAATTATTATCAACAGCCATTTTAATATCTCTGACAGATAGTTGTCTATTAGAGTTGTAATCAAAAGGTATAAATTGATGTTTCTTAAGTGTCCCAAAACCACACTCGTTCAAAAACAGGATTTGACCATTAAAAATCCTCAGTTCATCAGCATAAGCGCTAAATCCATAAAGCATATGGTCAACATTCGTTAATGTCGTTAAATAGAACTGATCGTAAATATTAAAAGGAACATTAACTATCACAAAATCAAATGCATTTATAGCTGTTTGTAATAATAACTCTAGAGCTGATTCACTATAGTTCTCAAATCTTTCAAGGTCGTCATTACCAGTTAATACATATAAATTTTTATTTGATGGATGAACAACTGCAATATTTTTAAAAATGTCCAACACTGGTCTTTGTGTTTTTGCAATGTAGTCAAGAGCCATATTAAAAGAAGAATCACTTTTAAAGTCAGTTAAAACATTTTCATTAACTAACTTTCTCATTCCCAAACACATTGCGACACTTGGTTTTAACCCATCAGCATCAATAATTAATACTTTTACGGATGTATATTTAGCTACATGAAAAGCAAATTCACTAGCTAGTTGAGGGTTTGTTATTCCTACAAGTACTTTTCTTGGCTCATTTATTAGAATTTTGTTTTCAAATTCATTATTCTCAGTTTCTTGTGTTTCTATCGCCTTTTTATTAAGAATAGATTTTTTACTCATAACCAAAACCAACCTTTCATTTCTTTTTATTAAAAATGTTTTTTAATAAACCTGTTTTTTTATTTTCTTTAGACTGTCCCTCTATATATTTGTTTAACCAATTATCAAACATATCATCCAAACCAAGACCATCTATTAGATTACTTTCACTATTGACTTTTAAAATACTATAATGGAAATTTCCTGTGTTCAAGTTGTTTACTAGATACTCAAATTCACTATTACCAAAAGCATAATTGACAAAAAGGTCAAATTTTTCATATTCAGTATTGTTAATAAAATTTTCAAGGTATTTTATTTCCCACTCTCTCGCTGTTGTTACAACACCTTTAACATCTGCTCTTTTAAACTCGTTTATGAAATAAGAATTTTCGTCATATAAGCCACTATCTAAAACAAAAAAATCGTAATTTCTTTTGAAGGGTATGTTTATGTCTCTAGATTCACTTAATGAATAGTAATCAACCCCTTTTAACGAAAGAAAATCATTCTTTACAACACTTTCATCGTAAGTATTAACAAACTGTTCTATATCGGTAGAATCATTTAACTGTAAACATGCAACAGAGTATCCTTTTCTATGAAGGTAGTTAGCAAGTGCAATACTTATATGTGTAACTCCAACCCTGCTATGCGTTCCTGTCAAGGCAATCATAACTCTGCCTACCAATTGATTCTTAATAACAACTCTTTCACTAAGTTGCGCTTTCTTCTCTTTTCCATCACTAGCATTTATGTTAACGTCCACTTTATATCTTATTGCGTGTGCTAATGTTTTCGGTTCTTCAAATGCTTTTCTAAGATTAAAAATGATAACTTCAGGATCATTGATTGAAAGAATATCGTATATTCCTAATCCCACTATTTCATGAAGAAAGAAATCACCCACTTCTCGCTTTAAGTCAATAATAATAATTCGTGCATCATTTTGACTAATTCTATAATTTGTGAGTACTGACAAAAAAGACTTCTCTTCGCCCTTTTCTACAGCCGTTGTATCTAGTATTAAAATGTCGATTTTTACATTCTGAACATTTTTAATAAACTCATTGGCATCGATCGTCATTCCTACTTCTTTGTACGCGATATTACTATTATTTCCTAAAATAGCTTTTTCTAAATATGGGAAATTATTATTATTACAAAAAACACCAATTTCTAACAAGTCCTTTCCCCCTTTTAAATAGTTTTCTTTGTAAGTTTATCTTTTATGTCACATACGAGTAAATCACGTAAATACTTAGATGGCGTTGTATGGTTATTTTTTGATATCGCTTCTAAACCGACACTTTGCGTGATCGTCAAGCGAATATGTTTACTTGATACAAGATTTTCACGTTCGCTATTTAGTTCTTTTAATAAAAAAATCCTCTCCATATCATTAAGCTCTATTCCACGAGCCAATTTCATGATAGCTTCTGCGTTTACATGCGAAAGTTTTTGTATTTGTCTGATTTCCTCAACTTCTTTGGGTTTTAATGTGTCAACGAACTCAACGAAGTTATAAGCTCTCTCAACATCGGTAGCATTCATCCCCTTCGTATCAATGCCATTTAGTTTTAACCCTTCCTTTTTCTGTTGTTCCAACAGTTTAATTTCATCTAATATCTTCTGTATCTCTTTATTTTCCATGTCTTCTCCTTCCATTAGTAATATAGACCTATTATACCACAAATGTGCTACACTGTAAACCAATGTAGCACATGAAATTACTGTCTATAATTTAGTTATAATTACTTCTTCGTTTGCACTTCTTGTGACTATTACTTTATAGAGAATACTTTCTGAACTAAAGAGAAATTGATAAGACGAGGTATTGCTCTGCTGACTATTCTCAAGTATTTCTATATCAATACCATAGTTACCCTCTTTGAGCAAATCATAAAGTAGATTTAGAGCGTTATTTGATATTTTATTTATTATCATTTGTTGATTGTAAACCGTAATATTATCACTAATCTTTATGAAATATTCTTCATCTCCCCCATGACCATTAACATCAATAACATCTTCGGGATTATAGCTCAAATTAACATCAGGAGAAAGCTTCCTGTTATCTTTTCTTGCTTCAGCATCTTCAACACTATTACTCCATTGTATATTACTATTATAATAATATGCATATGCATAAAAACCGAATACTAAAAAAAATATAGCAAATAATAAATAGTATTTTCTCATTATCATTTCCCCTCTCCCCTTAATTTTGACTTACATTGATTAAACTAAGAGGTTCAATAGCCGTACCATTTAATTTTATCGCAAAGTGTAAATGAGGTCCCGTTGAGTGTCCCGTGTTGCCACTCAGACCGATAGTATCACCCCTTGATACTATGTTTCCTTCTGCGACATTAATACTGCTCAAATGGCCATATTTAGACACAAACCCATTGGCATGTGTTATTTCAATGTAGTTACCATAAATGTTGGTATACCAACCAACTTTTGTTACCACGCCATCACCTGTCGCAACTAATTGCGTTCCAACTGGCAAACCAATATCAACCCCGTGATGAAATCGTGGCTTTCCTTGTACCGTGCCGTGCCCAAAGGGTGATGTGACATAAATATATTGCTCTCCGAATTTTTCATAGTCAACAAGAATAGGTAACAGATATTTGGCACTATCTTTTTCGATTTTGACATTCCCTGAAAGTCCAGTAAATTCACTGAATTTTTGAATTGCAAAAATCAAATAATTATAAGCCAATGTTTTTTCTTCCTCAGTGAAGTTATTTTTATCCAAAATAATATCAAAGCTCAAAGTATTAAATGTGAAAATAACATCTTTAACTTCGATTTCTATTGTTGTCATGAAATAGAGTCTTTCATGAATTTGTTCTATCGTATAATCAGGATATTTTTCTTCTAGTACCTCAAAGTATGTAATGTTTTTAACAGGATCAGAAATAAGTAAATTTCCCAACCTATCGCTAATACGATATTTTTTATCTTTTTTATCTGTATGCATGTCAATCGTATAACTTCTTTCCATCATTGATTCGGCATTTTTAAGAACATCCTGATAATTGATTTTTTCAACCTCTTGATTGTATTTCAGTGTATCCAATACTAACAACATTTCTGTTGTTATATAAGTGAAATCATTGATAATAATATTATCAGGCATTTCAATATCTACAATCTTATCGATATATGCCTGATTACTATTCGGTATGCTTTCATCAACAACGGACGAGTAGATATTCATATAGTCCATTCCCTTATCTCGTACCACTGTATCACTTGAACTCCCCATCAGTAATAGCAAGGGAATACATAACAATATGATAACTATAAAAACAACAACTCCAACTCCAAACGTACCTACTGCAAACGAGATTATAGAATAAAGAGAAAGAGCCTTTCCTAGTTCATTATCTTTACCTAGTGCTGTTTTAACTGCGCCATTAACCACTTGACTTGCCATGACCAAACCTGCCTTTCAATTCTAAAATACAAATCTGCTAATTACTTACCACCTGCTGATCCAAACATATCTAGTTCCCATTGCTCTATATGCACTATTGCGTGTACCTTTTTTGAACCAATATAAGCAATGGCATGACCTCTTTGTTTTTTTGATAGAATATCAGCTTCTTTATCAGTAAACTGCATGATATTAACGGCTTCTTGAAGATCCTTACCATCTGTTCCCATAAAGAACTTGAAAGACGGCATATCGAGTAATGCTTGTCCATACTGCTTAATATTTTCATGGAGAAAATCAACAACCGAATGGGAAATAACAAATAGGCCACCATTATACTTACGTATTCTCTTTTCTACATCACGCAAAAACATAAGAGTTTGAGGAACTTCAGGATCAGCCATTAAATAGGCTTCATCTACTACCATTATTATTTTTTCATCACGATTAGCAGAAACTTGCTCCCAAATCCAAGTACAAGCATTAAAATATTGAGTCCTTTTCAAATTTATATCTGAATTTTGTAGATCATAAGTATCTAGTACAATGAAATCATCAGTTGATTCCAATGTAGTTATTCCATTCCATAAATTACTATCAGCACCAATTGCACCTGCTCGAATAGCCAGTATAATATTTTCATAACGCTCTTTCATAGAGTCAGACAGATCATCATTTTCACTTTCTTTTATTGCTGTATTATATAAATCTTCCATGACAGGAAAATCTTTAGGTGATTTTGTTGAAATATTGGTATCATATGTAATGTCGAAATTAGCATACATGATTTCTGTAACCTCTTCGAGTAGAGCTATTTCTGATTCGCTTAACATTCTGAAATATAAACGGTAAAATGATCTTAAAAATTGGAAATGTAAACGGACTAAATTTGTAATGTCACTCCCAAAAGAGATTTCATCATCATCATCGTCGTCGTCGTCGTCGTCGTCTAATGGTATGGACTTGACTTGAAAAGGATTAATTCTACCACCTACATCACCACTACCAATATTAATCCATGAACCGTGTACATTCATACACATTTCTTTGTATTCACGCTCAGGGTCGAGAATTATTATTTTGGTACCTTGAGCGTATTCTTGCATTAATATTTCTTTAATCGTTGCTGATTTCCCAACACCTGAAACACCTAAAAGCGTTAAGTTGGAATTTGTAATGTCTCCACCTCTTTTCCATAAATCAATAAGGAGAATCCCACCACCTGCGTCTTTACCAAGTAGCACTCCCTTACCATGATTAACACCTGAATTATTGAAAGGGAATGATGCACTTGCAGTACTCATAGGCATTATTTGCTCACCTAAGTTCAGAATGCTTTTTTGATGTTGAAAATATGGAGAAACCGTTTTTAAAGATTCTTGTTGTCTAAAACTAATTGTACGTACCTTTAATCCATTACCTGACGCAATGTTTTTCACTCGTGTTTTTAAAGATTCTAACGTATCTTTATCTATTGCTCTTAAAAAAACAGTAATTGTCATTAATACAACTTTCTCGTTTTTATCTTCTATAACTTCTCTAAGATTCAAAATGTCTTTTTGTTCTGTTTCTAATCTCCTACGTGTCAGTTCGTTGATATTTGAGCCTGTTAACTTCATACTAATTGTCTTCATTTGTTCTTCAAGTTCAGTCATTAATAATGTAGGGGATGTAGGTTCCGCATGAATATTCAATGTTACCCCTGATATTTTAGTAATCTTTGATAACCAAGCCGTTCCTAAAACAGATGGATACTTTGTAATAACCATAACTTCTGATAACATATCTCCAAATTGTATGTCCGAACGTCTAAATTCAAGTCCCATCGGAGTTAATGCATCAATTAATTTATTATTTTCATAAACTATACTTTCTTTGCTGTATTTTTTAGCCATAACCAAAACCTAACCTTTCAAATCAAATTTCTTTTTTTGTAACTCTCCTTATTTGAATGAGTATATTAGCCGAAAGTAGGGAATATACCACTATTATAATTACCATTATCAAACAAGCTGCTGGAAGGATCACTAAACATTGAAAATAATTCGTACACTTCTTTTTCTGACGCAATTTTAACTTGTAATCCTATACTTGACAGTCCATCGACTAACGCTAATAGTTTTTGATTCAATAATATTTCAATTTTTTTATCATTCTTCAACCTAATCGCCATATAAAAACGCTTTTCAACAAGTTCCCCCGTAATCACTTGATTCCTAGCTGTGGTTGCGTATTTGCCCAATAGGATTTTTTTAACTGTCTTATTGGCAATTTCAGCCTTATATTTCAAATCGTCAAGATAAGGTTCTAGATCAGCAGGTCTATCGGTACAATACCACATAAATGCTGACTCTTCACCGTTAAGAATCTCTGAAAGCTCACCGATTTTATTAACCTGTTCTTTTTCATTAAATAACTCCAAGTTATAAGGTTGTATCATGATATACCCAGTAACGTAACCATCTTTAGTGTATGCATATGCATTTATTATGTCTTTTAATGGCATCCATTGTTGCGCTGTTACTTTTGCTTTATTTTCAACTATTTCACTATTCGTTAGGGTTGTTTTCTTTTTCATTAAGGTAAACCTCCTGAAATAAATTTATTTCATTATCCATATTATCAATAATTTCAACCTTCTGCCTTATTTCTATCATCAGAGTATCAATAGAATGAATAATATCATCCACCATAAATTATCTCTTTTCTTTTACAAACAAAAACAGTTGTTGCTTATTTTTGAAATCACTCGATAATGCAAGTTGTTCTTTTACACTTAGCCCATTACTTATTTTTAAATTCGGAAGCGTTACAATGGCTCCAAAGGCAACAATAATAGCCATGTAAAGCAATTGACTAAGCTCCCTATCCACTAATACTATTTCAGGATCAGCAGCTTCTATATATTCCATACCTGCTGGAAGTTGGTCAATCGGTATCGGACGTGTCGGGAAAAATACAGATTGAATACTAAAAATTAATAAACAAACCAAAATACCAATAACGGCTCCAATTGCTGTAAATTTCATTTCTGAGTAACCGTAACCATCAAAAAGTTCCCATCGTGCATTTATTTTTTTGGGAACCACATATACATTATCTTTCATAACCAAAACCTACCCTTTCATTTAATGCTAAGTAAAAAAAGCCTTTATCACACCAATTATGCCTAATATCGAAACTCCAACTATACCTGCTAATATAAGATTTGTACGCTGCTTTTCTAGTGAGCTGATTTCATTAGGATCATCACAATGTTGAAGGGAAAAATGTATCATAGACCATTTAACACCTATACCACCTTCAATCGCTAAAATCAAAATACTAATATATAACGTTAACTGCTTTATTGCCATGCATATACCACCTTCCTATTACCTTCTAGGTAATCTCATTGCTACCGTTCTTGCAACGCCACCTATCGAACTACCAACACCAGTTGAATGAATAAACTGCTTAAGTGCTTGAGGTGTTTTGACTCCTACCCATGCAAACGCTAATCCATAAAGTAATTGATTAATACCTGAAAGTGTTTGCAAACATTGAAAGGATAACATTACCATTAACATTTGAAGAACCTGTGTTACCGAAAGAGAAACCACTGATTTTATGAGAATCCCCCACATGTCACGATTTGGAGAAGCAAAATTTACTGCCAAAAACGGTGCTATGAGTTGATAATAAATAAGTTCAGCTTTTCGTATAGCCATTTGAAAAACAATTATTAGCAAAAGTAATAGCAATCCAACTCCAAAGATAACAAACGTAATCATATTAGCAGGAACCATCTGAGCATTCCAAAGGGTGCTATTGTTAGCTAAATTATCTCTTCCTGATTGGAATACCTGTTCATATGAAGCCCCATTTGAGACAGCAACATCATTTAACAAATTAGTTCCAAACCTATATATTTCATTAATGATAAAATCTATGTTATATATAAGTAGGACAGCTAACGTACCATTTCTTATGACAACTAAAGGGTTTTGTCCATCTGCATCACCGTCTAGATTTAACATATATGTCTTGATTAAATTCAATAAGATATTTAAAACCAAAACGAATATGGCTACGTTTTTAAATAAGTGCAAAGAATTTTTGACAATATCAATTTCCATCAATGTATCTGTATTTCCTGCTAATGCAATAAATGCATCAGTAAAAATTGTCATTAACGCTGTGAATATATCTACTAAGAACCAAGAACCAACTTCATCTAGTAAATTAGTAATAACATCAAACATAACCAAACCACCTTTCTAATTTCCAAGAAAAAGGCACATACAAACCATATTGTATATGCCTTAATTTTAATACTAAACAAAAAATGCAAGAACTGCTGTTACGATAGAAGCACCTAAACCAAGAACTGAATTTGTAACCGATTTCTTAATCAATGATTCATATTCACTGAGTTTTCCGGGGTCGTCTTCATGACTCATTTTAAATCTAAGAATAGCCCATCTAACACCTGCTGTCCCTGTTATTAATGCGCTTACTACCAATCCTGCGAATCCTACGAGATTCATTCCGTCGACAAAAAATTTAACGTCTGAAGGGGCTGTTGGCACAGCATACACTGAATTTCCAAACACAACAACAAGTAATAATGACGTAACCACAATACTTTTGTAAAATTGTTTTAATTTTTTCATGAACTAATACTCTCCTTCTTATCCATTTATAAAAATAGGTAATGTTGCATACCATGTTTCAAAATCTCCCCACAACCCAGTAAAGAAATCTTTCGACAGTGGAATCATAACTAGTGCAAAGATAATGGCTACTAATACAACTCCAAGAATCTCTCCTAGTCCAAAAGAAATCCCCCCTGTTTCTTCTTCTTTCAACTCATTTACTTTTCCGAATATTGCACTTGCTACACTATTTACTTTTAACGTAATCATAATAGATAGATTTCTCATGAATCTCCTTTCGTGAATTGATTTCTCTAGTTCTATTCTACCATGAACTGTGCTACATTGTAAACCCATGTAGCACAAATATTTAATTATTTTCTAATTCCTCTACCGTAGCCTCTGTTTTGGCATCCTCATGCTTTATTTTCCCACTTTCATCTATGCTGAAAGTAGCTTTGTAACTTCCTTCTATTTCCTCTGCGCTTGCAAACACCTGCATCCCGTTCATAACAACCACACTAGCTTTAAGTAATATATCTAGTTCTTTAATCTTTTTCTGACAACCAAAAAATTCTGTAGAAGTGGTGCATATTTGTTTTTCTGTTTTTCTACTATCTGACATTAAAGAAAGTTTGTCTAATTCTTCTTGCTTGTCATTAAGTTCAATCCAAGCGTCTTTATGCGCATCAGCTATAAGGTCTTGCATAATTTGCATTTCCTTACCCATCGGCAGAATGTTTGTTAAACTTTCACTATACGCCTTGTTAACCAAATAAATTGATTCAATTTCCTTATCACTCATTATTGATATATCCAAATCCAATGTTTCCTTATACAAATCGACTATCATCCTTTTTTTAGGCTCAAACACTCTGCTAACTTCTTCATCTAGGTCTTTCTGAACATCTACGGTGATAGAAGTATAAAGAGACGGAACCACAAGTCCTCTATTAACCATTTCACTTATTTCATTTATTTTACCTTCATATTCAAACGCCAACCTTTTGTTGACCTTACCCATTTGCAGATCATCGATTTCTTCATTTTTAACTGCATCCCTAATACAGTCCTTGTAATTTTTTAATAATTCAGCGACTAACCGATGGGATTTTTTTCTTAATATCTGATCGTGACCTTTAGGGTTTGATAAACCTAATGCTTGCATCGACTCTCTATATCTCCAAGCCCAATCTTTTACTTGTTCTTCCGACTGTGTACTAAGATCAATTTTGAAATTGGCTATAGCTCTTTCAGGGTATTCTATTCCACACTTCATGTACTGGTGATCTGTTAAAGCGTACCACTTTGTACCACCTTTTGTTTCCTTACCATCGATGTGTTCAATACGGTTTTCCTTAGCAATAATATTAACGGCTTCATTTTTAGACACATTGTCCAGCTCCATTACTAAGTCAATGACGGAACCACCTTTATTCGTTCCAAAATCAATCCATTTGTTTATCCTTGGTGTTATATTAAAGGAAGTGTCCCCTTCGTTTCTTATCTTGCCCCATAATCGCCCACCTGAAGGCCTTAATTCGACTCCCCTGCTTTCAGCTACATCAGCACAAGAAACACCTTTGATTTCGCTCATATTATACATTATCGAACCATCTCCTTTTCTTTCTTCTGTTTTTTTCTTTTTACTACTATTTTATTTTTCTTCTCAATTTTGACAGCTACAGAGCATTTATTATCCATGTCATAACTCCTTTCGCTATGTCGGGAATATCTTTTATTGTATTATAAGTAGCATTTGTTAATGAATTCCAAACCGTTGGTACGAACAATGACAATAAAATTCCTACCACTAGCCCTGCTAATACATATACTGTTAAGTTAATATGAGATTTAGTATTCATTTCGCCCTCCCTTAACACAATTTTCTTTTGTTAAAATCTTCTTGAAAGTAGAGAAGTAACCACCTTCTCCTTTTTCGCTTGCGTCTTTTTTGCTGTTAGAAACCAAATAATAACCTTTCATAAAAACTCCTTTCGTAATAAAATTATCATAACCAACCATACTTAATTATACCAAAAAATGTACAAAAAGTCAATACAAAAAGCCCCATAAACCCTTTATATATAGGGTTTATGGGGCTTTTGATAATATTATTATTCAAGAAAATTAATAGTTTCATCTTCTTCTGTTTCATCATCTTCGTACGTATCATTTGTATCATTTGTATCAATTACTGTAGTCACGGATGCGCCAAATAGATTTCTGCCTACTTCCATACCTTCTTGCTTTTGTGGAATAGGCTTATCGCTTGCTACATTATACTTAGAAATTTCAAATAGTGAAGTTTCTTCAAGCTGACGATAAGGTACACGATCCCATTTTGAAATAGAAGTAAACTGAGAAGCCGTGGATGCAAACTCAAGAGCATCATACTTTGCATATTTAGCTTTTACGGTTAAAGCAAGATTACTAACATATTCGTAGCCCTGCTCCGTTAACTTAGGAAAGTAGTTATATGCTTTTTGGGTGTTCTCTGCAATATCAATGACCATTTTTCTTGCACCCTCTAACGATTCAAAGCCGTAATCTTCATTAGCCTTAAATAATGAGATATCTCCAAGTTCATAATAAGATGGGTGAAGACCGATTCTGAAAACCATAATTCTTTTTTTGTCCCATTTTATGACTTCATCTTGAGTTAATAATGCTCTGCTAACCAAATTAAGACTTGATCCAACCGAAGTCGTTTGATTCTCAGCAAAAGATGCATTGAACCCATCAGCTTCAACCGTATATGTTCCTGTCATTTTACTTATAATTTCAGCTACTTTAGGTTCATGCGTTCCTAAATATAACCATGTATGGCAATTTCCAACTATCGTATCAGCATTTTTGTCATACTTTTCTTCCAATTGGCTATAATTCTGAAGAATAAGGACAAAGAGTATTCCACGACCACCACCAACGGTAATTTTAGAAGCAAAATTCACAATATGGGGCATGTTTCCGAATTCATCGTAGATATTACGGATTCGTATAGGCAAGCGTCCACCGTAACGATTAGCTACTTCAACACTTGAAACATAAACTTGATCTGAATAAATCGAAGCCAAAACATTTCTATTCATCTTATCATCAGGTACAACCATAAAAACGGCTGTTCTTTCTGTTCCAAATAAAAACATGTCATGGTCTATGTCATTTGTCATGTCTGATATTTCAGGATCAGCAAACAATCTTAAATCAGTAAGTGTTTGAGTGAAAAAACTTCCTCTTGTTTTTTCAGGAGCCAACTTTGCAACTGCAAATGCTCTTTTAGCAGGGTGTCCTGTATCTAGACTATCAATAAATATATTTAATGGTATCTCTCCATCTTCATCGGGAGCACCATACTCAGCTAGAAGATTGTATACAGAAGTCATATGTCTTTCTTTAACATCTTTTGATTCCATAGCTACACACAATACAAGGGCTGTAATAACCGATTTCTCACCATTTTCCCATATGGGTTCACTAGAACCTTTTGAACCACTTTGATTCGCTATTGAATAGGCCATATCCCCTGCAACTTCAGTGGCTTTGGAAATATAACTATCATGTTTACTTAAATGTGTTCGGATCTCCGGGGGCAGATTCGAATTACTATCTATTCCATTTTTAAATTTATAATCTTCTACTATTTGTGTTTCACTCTTTGCAAAATCAACATAACGGTTGACAAGCCACATTAGATTCCACTTATTACCCTTTAAAGGGTCTCTAAAATTAACACATATTACATTGTACCCTATACTTGTTAAATATTCACTTGCACTAGCGTAAAGTTCTCCTTTAGGGTCATTGATAACCATTGACTCCCCTGCTTGAGCACAAGTCCATATAAGAGGAAGAACTTCTTTCCTAGATTTACCTAACCTAGTTGTAGCCCACATGATACAATGTTCATCACCTTGTAGCAAATTGAACACTTCTTTTTTTGTTGATCCTGTTCTCATTGCACCTATAATTCCCTTTTTACCAATCTCAATACGGCTGCCAACTACTATACCTGCTTTATTTAAAGGTTCAGATGTGTCCCATATAAAAGTCGTTTCCTTCTTCTCCTTACCTGTTTGCCACCTAGCCGTACCATGCTCTCCTGAACCTGCCGATTCGGGTGTACCAAGTTCACTTTCCTCTCGACTGAATCGCTTTAATCTGTTTGTTCTCCAAAATATAGAAATCGAAAACCATATAAACCATATTAACATTACACTTGATAAAATTAATACTGATAACCCTCTTTCCATCACAACAGTATCAACACTAATTACATTTCTAAATAAATACTTAAATACAAATAAATAATTATACCCAAAGTCAAATTTAACTATTTCAAAATTACCAACCATCATACCGTTAAATAATTCCATGAGAAGTGATCCTGAATATGGACTCGCTATTATCCCAACAATCATTAATACTATTACTGAAATGTTCCTATTTTTCTTCGCATATTCCGAGCGTTCTTTTCTTGTGCTTCCAATATCTTTCATCTAAAACACCTCACTTTTCATTTTAGTTCTTTAGTAACTTCATGAATTTCTTCTCTACATCCCAAGTACTGGTTTTATATCCATCAAATTTCACACAATAGCCCCAAGCAACATGGTCAATAGTGCCCTTTGTACCCTTTTTTCGTTTTCTCCGGCCTGCATAGTCTAAAATATCCTCTGCAAGAATAATTCGATCACCTGAAACGAATATCGTTTCGTTTGATTCTAAATCGAGTTTTTCCTTAACAATATTATTATCATCCTCGAGAAAATCCCCTTTTTCATATGTTTGAATAAGTTGCTCTTTAATTTTTCCAAAAATCTCACTTAACTTTTTTAATACCATCTGCGTATCACCAATTATATTAGTTGATGGTGTAGCTTTCTTTATAAAAGAAGATTCAGGATACTTTAAACCTGTTTTTATTCTAAATCCATTTGCTGTTGATGATGATAGCCTTAAAGCTTTTGGTAGTTCCTCTAGCTTTTTTTCTGATAATCTTTCAGTTTCACCATATATTCCAAAACTCACACTAAGAGGATCGTCCAACGGTTCTTTTAGCCAACTCTTCTTGGCTTCTTTTCCACCTAAAAAAATCCTAATGTCAATGCTTTCTATCGGTTCTTTTTTTAATGAATAACTACCATCACTGTAGAATACGACTATCATACTATATTGAAAATATTCTCTGAATGTATCTATTACCGCTTTTTTAAATTCGACTCTATTCATATGATATCTTCCTCATATGAATATCTCCCTATTTACCTTGTTTCCTAATAGCTATCTATTCCCATATAACAAAAGGATGGCTACTGCCACCCTTTTAACAATCTGCTTAAGCCATTTTAGCCATTTTTAAAAACCCATTAGCATTAGAGAATAAGTGAGCATCTTTGCGCTTTTCTTTTTCAGTCTCTTCACCATGCAATATAAGATTCTTGAAATTCCCTTTAAATCCGTCATAAAGGAAAGGAGCAGAACCACCACTTAAATACACCTGATTTAAAGTTGTTTCTGCATCAGCCCAAATAGGCTTTATAACCCCTACAACATCAGCAATATATTGCTTGCTAACTTCTTGAACCATAGTATTAAGATCAAGATTCAAACCACTATAATTAAGAATACAATCGTTTTCAAATATGGCAACTTCAATATCTTCTTTAATTATTTCAGCTTTATACTGAGCCAGTAACTTTGTTCTCATAATCTCAAAAAATCTATTCATACCTTGCTTTTCAATTGATCCCATCTTATCATCGATGAATTGAACGCCATTTCGACCATTTCTAGCCAATACATATTCAACTGTTCTATATCCAATCATAATAATCCCAATATTAGAGTTTGCAATTTCAGGGTTTCTGATTCTTCCATTCCAATCATAGCAAATATCAAAGTATGCACCAATGCCTTGAGGTTTAATTGATATATTTGTAAACTGAAGATGTCTTTCCATATTTTTTATTTTAATAGTTGATTTAATCGATTCAACTATAGTATAAAGCGATTCAGCACTTGAATTAAAATAATTCATTGGTAAACCTAAGTGTAATTCAAAGTCATTTACACCTTCAGGAACAAGTAATGTGACAGCCGTTCCTAATAATATAATTAAATCTTCGACTTCAAAATCACCTTTGTCTTGCCATTTTCGAACACCTAAGTTAGTCTGTGCACTATTACCTACGTAATAATTGGCATCAATACCTTCGTTGCCTTTTCCATCACTAACATTAACGGCTTGAACAAAAAAATCATCGGCATTTCCAAATAGATTCCCGAAATTATTTACACTTTCTTTTCTTTTTACGATAGATGGATATTTCTCGTTTTTTCGCACTACCTTAGTTCCATCGTTGTATTCTACAACTGCTTTTGTAAACCCAAAACCTAAATCAACGGCTAAAATCACTTTCATAAATAAACTCCTTTTCATTGTGAACATATTTAAACCATAACCAATTATTTACTTCTTCTTGTTGAATGAAAAATTATTTACCGAAGCTTTCATGCTCTTCTCGTAATCGCTTAATTCTTCTTCCACTATTTCTTCTTTACTTATATTTGATACATCACTGTCACTAGTAACAACATTTGGTGCCACTTCATCAGATGAAGATATTTTTATATTTCTTACTTCACCCAGTAACTTGTTTTCTAATTTTTTTAATGCCATCATGATATTTTCTTCACTAAATTGAACTTTGGGTTTCGAAACATGGTTTATCAGTAGTTCGATTTTATTAGACAACTCTTCTATATTACAAGAATTATCATTTGAAATCTTTTGAGATAATAACTCATTAATTCCCTTCCTGATTTCATTTACTACTTGATCGCCAACACCTACACTCACTTCATTGACTCCATTAGGAACTAGTTCTTGTCTTGATTCTCTTTGAGCTTTTTCTTCAATTGCACTCTTAAGGTATTGTGATTTGTTTTTTTGGCTAATTATAGCATCTAATGCTACTTTACTTAATGAAGTTTCTCTTATTGAAATCATATAAAACTTCCTTTCACTAATATAGTTCTATTATACCATAAAGTGTGCTACATTGTAAACCACTGTAGCACACTTTATTTTGTTTATTTAATTTAAATCTATGTCCACGGATACGCCACCTTTTTTCTTCGTTTCTCTTTTGCGACCTTCTTTGGATGCGTATTTAGATTTATTAGCAATTTTTCTATTCATTATTCTTGCCATTTGTTCATTTTGAGATTCCTCTTTTTTAGCTTCTTGTTCCATTATGCCTAACAATGCACTTGCATTAAATGACTTGTTAAAATCTCCTTTATCAAATTCATTATACACACTATGCAATCGACTTGCATCAATACCAAAGAGTTCAAACAATTCCTCTAAATCATCTTTGCTTACATACGGCTCTACTCCCCATTTAATAGCTTCACCGTATTCTTTTACAGCTTTGGCGATATAGAGTTCGACCTCTTCCTTTGAAAACGCAGCGTCTTCCCCTTCCGTATAAACCGAAAACAAATCTTTTATTTCATCTACTTGTCTACCGTTTGTCAGCATCATTATTGAAGCTGTACGTAAAGATTTTTCTTTATAATTTGAAACCTTAAGCAATTCATTTATTGGTACATCCTCAATGTTATCATACTCACGATCATAAAAACTTTTATTTAGAGAATAGTCTCTTCTTTCTTTAAGATCATCTGTATTTAATTTTCCATTATTCATATGTATAAGGCTTACAACTTGTCCTAATCCTTCTGTTTCATTGTTTATCCTTTGATTTAAGACCTCACTAAAATCCTCAAGTTCAAGATTGATATTTGCTTTTAATACTTCACCTTTTTCCTCTAATTGAATATATCCTAGATTTTCAAAGTATTTTAATTTGTTTCTTAATTGAACTCTTTTTGGGTTTAATATGTCAGCTCTTTGTTTTTCCCCTTTTTCTGTTATTTCATATGACTCGCCCGATTTTCTAAGTACTTCAAGTTTACTTAACTTGTCTAATCTCCATGTTATTTTTCCAACCTGTTTTTCTATAGCAAATGCATGAGCATTTTTTTCAAGTAATTCATCCAGTTCAGTTATGTTATTTAAACTATGGTTCTTCATGGTTCGCCCAAAGTCAAAAACCTTCATCGTTTCTTTTGCTTCATCTGATAAAACCACTTTACCGTTTTTCGTACCTACAAAATCTTTCCATTCTTTTTTCATATCCTTAATATTTTCAACTTTGTTGCTTTTTAAATACTTGCTTGCTTTGAAAAGTTCAAACCCTATAGAGCTTGGTGCTATTTGTTGATCCTTAACAACAAAAGCCTCTTTTATATATTTGCCAAACCCACTTGTTGGCGTATCTTCTTTCAATGCATCTCTTAATTCAATTAGACTAATTTTTCCATCAGTAAAATGACTAAGCGTTATTTCTGCGTCATACTTTCCAAATTCAAATTCTCTTTTAATCGAATCTATTTCTTCTAAAACAGCACTGGAAATTGTATAGATACCTGTATCTCTATCTTGCACTAAAACCTTGTTGTTCTTCAATGTTGAAAGTCTATTACTGATAAATTTTAAATTATTATCGAAGTCGCCCAATAACACTGTATCCTTTTCTTCTATAAACCTATCAATACCATGTTCAATGGCCAATTTATCTAAGAAGTATTCCTCTATATCTTTTTCTGTAAGGGCTATGGTTCCGTCTGTTTCAACTCCTGCTTTTAAAAAAATATCAGCAACCTTCTTGTCTAATGTTATAAACTCAAATGGTTTAGTTTCACTGTAAAGCCCTTTGCTAATTGTCTCATTTTCTATTAGTGAATAAGCATCAAAATTATCTTCCTCAAGTTTTTTAGTCATATAAATCTTGTTCAATATGTCTTTGTCTGTTTCATTCAACTGAATAGAACTTGCTAATGTTTCAAACCCGTCATTTATTAATTTTTCGCCATCATAATAGTTGGTGGCTATATATTTCTCAATATTACCTTTTTCAATTAAAGTCGATTCTTTCAATATCTCATAGGTTTCAGCTTCGGTATAACCAAATGTTTTTAAAAGAATGATATTGTTTTCTATTTCCTTTTTGTTGTTAAGGATAAGAACCTTCTTTGAACCTTCTTCAATTGCATCTTCTACTATCTCTTCACTTACTTCTTCATTGCAAATTCCTTTTTCGTTTAGCCTACTAATAATATCCTGTGAATCTATACCTAGTATTGAAAGCCTTTCTATTGATTTTGAAATAATTAGTTCTCTCTCATAATTATGATTATATTCTTTCGCAAATGTTTTAAATGTTTCAATATTCCTGGTTAAATATTTCTGATTCATTTCACGACTTCCAAAATCCCTAAAAGAAAAAGCTCCTTTTAAAACTATCTGAGCAAATCTTTTTTTCAAATCACTCGCTGCATTATCAATAGCCTTTTGAACATCTTCTTCTTTTCCTGTATAAAGGCTTGCCATTTTACGCACTACTTCTTCGTTCTTCGAAATGATACTTTCAAACTCCGGTTGCTTGCATACATGTTCTACAATCACATCAACTTCTTCTTTGATTTCTGCTGACATATAACCATATGCTTTACGTCCACTGGTAGGTAGATTCTCGCTTAATGCTTCAATCATTTCTCTAGTATCATCCTCAAGCGATTCATTAAATCTGCTCGAAACTGTATCTGCATCAAGTGAAATAGTATGGTCATTAACCCAAACTTCATTATCATCGGTTCTTGCTAACATTTCCGTGATATTATCCTCGCCATTGCGTAGAAAAAAATCTCTCAAATCATTCTTTTCTACTAATAACCCCTCTCTTTCTTCTCTGAATATTTCATCAGTAAGCACTTTTCGTATACCATTTAATTTATCAACACTAACTATTCCATGTTTAAGGCGAGGTTGTTTTTCCCAATACATCACGTGTACATGTGGGTGTCCTTTTTCCATATGAACGGCTCCTACCCACCTTAGATTTGAATATGGTATTTTCATCATGTCCCCAACATCAGGCATTTTATTTCGAAGCATTTCTTGCCATTTTGATTTATCAGTATATCCTAAATTTATTGCGTCTTCTTCTTTAAGGGAAATAATTGTTCTCCATACAAAGGATTTGACATTACTTATTTCATCCTCTACTTCGCTAAGATTTTCTTTGTCATATTGCCCGAAAAGTCCATGACTACTTGGTCGTTCATCAATATATTTTGCATAGACAAATTCATCACTTTCAATTCTTAATTCTTGATCTAATGAATTTTCTTTTTGATAATCAAAATCCCCTGTCTCTGATCCATTATCTTCTTTATTAATTAACCTATCATCATCCATGTATTTAGCTGTATCTATTCCTTTTAACTGGTCAGCTCCTAACGTTTTGTCAACACCTGCTCTAGTGGCAATATATTTTACATGCCCTTTGTTTTGTTGAGAAGTAGTTTTAAAATTCGGATGCCTGAACATTTGTTTGACTATAACTCTACTCATTAGCTTCATATCTCCTTAATTATGTAATATACTTGATTTGAAATGAACCATCCTGTTCACGTTTTTCAATTCTTACCTTTCCTTCATATACAAAGCCTTTCAAGCTAAACATATTTATCTCTTTACTTCTCGATGGTACTTTAAGGAAATAAAATTGATTTTTTTATCATCTATATTAGTCATTGCTTTATAAGCTCTTGTATATTTCTTTCCTTGGTGCTCAATATCAATTTCATTATCAGTTAGTACGTGATAATACAATTCTTTCATTTCTTCTTTAATATCACTCTCTTCAAAGCTAATACAAGGAACTTTTAAATA
>Ga0314774_1000704_pt1 | contig 24696 bp, 23 predicted proteins | sample MetaGCBIA2018_FD_204515 | JGI IMG/M metagenome (GOLD analysis project Ga0314774, IMG submission 204515) | Cryopeg brine microbial communities from Beaufort Sea near Barrow, Alaska, United States - CBIA 2018 | ecosystem: Environmental > Aquatic > Marine > Coastal | place: USA: Alaska | collected...
GCACAATAAGAATGCTATGGGGAGTCGCTGTCATGGTAAATTTCCTTTAATCGTTTGATAATGCATTTTGTCGCTCAATACTTGGTATTCTATCCTGAAACATTGTAATATTTTTCTATGATTTCTAGGCAAATGAGTTCTCTTCATCCACAAGGTACAAGTAAAGACTTATTTCCTTGTTGCATACCCTAAATAAACAATGGCTTTCAAAGACGTTGAAAACGGTGAAGCGCTATCTTACTTAAAAGGTGTAAAGCCAGATTTTACACAATACAACTGTTCCTGATCTGACCGCTTTGCGGTTGGTAACTTAGAGCATTGGCCCATGGAGAAAAATCATCATGATCATTATAACATTGACTTCTACGAGCCAGTTAATTGAAACCCTTTAACCCAATTACTTGGCTGTTCATCGGCCTGGTACGCTTTTACCAACTGTTTATCAGTCCGATTCTTGGGCCTAGGTGTCGCTTTTACCCGAGCTGCTCGCACTACACCATAGAGGCTTTAAAGCAGCATGGTATGCTCTGTGGGAGTTGGTTGGCTATTAAGCGTATTTTTCGCTGTCATCCAGGAAACCCCGGAGGAGTTGACCCTGTACCGAGCTGCGGCTGTCAATCGTCCAAAACCTGTCAAGAACCCGTGGACACAGAGGATGAAATCATAACAGAACCAAACGCCAAACAATCTCTAGACAATGAGTCAACAACCAAATGAAGCACGTCCACTCTTAACCAACAGCCAGTCATAAAACAACAGATTCAATATCTAATAAAGTAGCCAGACTTGGCCAATTTGTATCTTAGGCATTTCTAATGCCGAAATCGAATGCACTGTCATCTAAAATTAACAAAGCAATCCTGATTTACACCATCATAATCGGCTAAAATAGGTAGGATCGATACATTCATATTTGTCACACCGACTCAATTCAGGAACCCACATGTCTGCTACTTCTGCAAATGACAGCTTAACCAACTCAACTCCTTTAGACCTTCAAAGCTTTCCGCGTTTTATCAACCGAGAGCAAAGCCTGCTAGAGTTTAACCGTCGTGTATTGGCACAAGCCAAAAACCCTGACATTCCGTTATTGGAACGTTTGAAGTATTTGTGTATTTCCAGCAGTAATATGGATGAATTTTTTGAAGTGCGACTGGCCAGTTTAAATGAGTTAAAAGAAGACCCTTGTGCTTTAACACTACCCGATGGTCAAGATCCTAAGGTGGTGATTGAATGTTTGTCTAAAACCGCTCATGAAGTTGTTGAAGATCAATATATTACTCTTAATCATCTATTGATGCCGGCTCTGGAGAAAGAGCAGATTCGCTTCCTGCGTCGTAACCACTGGACCGAACAACATAAATCCTGGTTGACCAATTATTTTATTGAATCGTTACAACCGGTTTTGAGTGCAGTAGGACTTGACCCCTCACACCCATTTCCAAAAATATTAAATAAAAGTTTAAATTTCATTGTCTCTTTAGAAGGCAAAGATGCTTTTGGGCGCTCAAATGGTTTAGCGATCGTGCCAGTACCGCGCGCGTTGCCCCGCATCATAAAATTACCGCAAGATGCGACAGAAGGGCAAGATGACTTCGTTTTTCTCTCTTCTATTTTACATGCAAATGTCTCCCGCCTGTTTCCCGGCATGACGGTTACCGGCTGCTATCAATTTCGGGTAACGCGTAATACCAACTTATTTATTGATGAAGAAGAGATTGACGACATTCTGAGCGCCTTGAAAGGCGAACTCTCAGGCCGTCAATATGGCGGAGCCATTCGTTTGGAAGTGGCAGATAACTGTCCAAGAAACATGGTAGATTATCTATTAGACCGCTTCAAACTGGACGAGGCTGCACTTTACCAAGTCAATGGGCCGGTCAACTTACACCGTTTAAGCACTGTGCCAGATATGGTGAGTCGAGCAGATTTGTGCTTTCCACCCTTCTCGGCGAAACAATATAAGACTCAACGTTTCCATAAAAAAATATTCCAGCTATTTACTCAACATCAACAAGTAGAACAAAATATTTTTGATAAGATTCGAACTAAGGATATTTTATTGCATCATCCTTATGATGCATTTGCACCTGTTATCGAGTTTTTACATCAAGCCGCGACAGATCCAGATGTACTCGCCATCCGCATGACGTTGTATCGTACGGGTGAAGATTCGCTTATCATCAAAGCCTTGGAGCGTGCCGCTAAAAATGGCAAAGAAGTCACCGCGGTAATAGAATTACGGGCCCGTTTTGACGAAGACAATAATATTATTCAGGCAACCCGCTTGCAAGATGCTGGTGTCCATGTCATGTACGGCGTTGTTGGTTATAAAACCCACGCCAAAATGATTTTAGTGGTGCGTCGGGAAGCAGACAAAATTCGCCACTATACTCATATGGGTACAGGTAATTATCACCACATCACTACCCGATTCTACTCTGACTTTGGCCTAATGACGGCCAATCCAGCAATTGGTCGCGATGTCTCCAAAATATTCCAACAGTTAACAAGCCTCGGGGATACTAAAGATCTTGAAGTCCTGCTGCAATCACCTTTCACGCTGTTGTCGGGCATGATTAAAAGAATTGAACGCGAAGCTGAACACGCCAAAGCCGGTAAACCTGCTCGCATTATTGCCAAAATGAATGGACTAGAAGAGCAAACCATTATTGATGCATTATATGAAGCCTCACAAGCCGGCGTTATAATTGATCTGATTGTGCGTGGTATCTGCAGTTTGCGCCCTGGCATTCCGGGCTTATCTGAGAACATTACGGTCACTTCGATTATCGGCCGCTTCTTAGAACACCATCGTATTTATTACTTTGAAAACGATGGCGGTCAACCCGACCTATTCTGTTCAAGTGCCGATTGGATGAAACGTAACTTAACGGCGCGAGTTGAAACAGGGTTCCCCATCTTAGATCCAGCCTGTTTTCAACAAGTCTATACCGAAGGTTTAGCCATCTATTTAGAAGACAATACCGGTGCTTGGATACTCCAACCGGACGGTACATATATTCCTAAACCTTTAGATGGAAAAATACCCTTTAGTGCCCAACAAGCGTTAATTGAAAAATACAGCTAGTTCAAGATCAGCCTCTGCAAACATTCAAACACTTAATATAATCGTTTGATGGGTTAAACGGCTAAAACCAGGTAAAATGCCCCAAACGATTTACAAGGTGCTAAAAATGTCAAAACAGACTCAACCTTCCGAACCAGAAAGTGAACCAGATCAATCATTATATGCCGCGATAGATTTAGGCTCGAACAGTTTTCATATCATCATCGCGCGCGAAGTGCACGGTCAGATGCAGGTGGTTGATAAACATAAAGAGATGGTACGTTTACGCTCTGGTCTGGATAAAGATGGCAAACTGACGGACAAGTCCTTTCAACAGGGGATTGAATGTTTGGAACGGTTTGGGCAGCTCATCAAAGGCATTCCCGCTCAAAATGTGCGTGCTGTGGGCACAAATACATTACGGAATGCCCGAAATAGCCATGCATTTTTAATGCAAGCCAAACAAGTCCTTGGACACACCATTAAGATCATCTCTGGTCAAGAAGAAGCGCGTCTAATCTACCTAGGCGTTGCACATGGTTTAGCTGCCAGTGATGAACAGAGACTGGTCATGGATATAGGCGGTGGCAGTACTGAATATATTATTGGCAAAGGCTTTGAAAACAGCCACCTAACCAGTACCGAAATGGGCTGCGTTAGCATTACGCAAAACTGTTTTCCCAAAGGAAAAGTCAACGCGGAACGCATGAATTTTGCCATCTCTCAATGTCGTCAAATTCTTAGACCACATCGAATTCAGCTCAAAAATCTGAACTGGGATACCGCCATAGGGGCTTCAGGCACGATTAAATCTATTGGTCAGATCTTGGAGTTAAATGGATGGTCGGAATCAGGCATAACCTTACCTGGAATGGAAAAACTCGCCGCTGCACTCATTGAAGCCGAATCGGCAGAATCCCTTAAGCTAGAGGGTTTAAAAGATGAACGCCGACCAGTATTGGCAGGTGGATTAGCCATTTTAATGGCGACTTTTATGGAGCTAAATATTGAACAAATGCAAGTCTCAGCGAATGCCTTACGTGAAGGGTTAGTGTTTGACACACTTGGTAGACTTTATGCTGAAGATGTTCGAGAAGTGAGTGTCAGTGCCATGCAACAATGGATGCGAGTCGACACTCAGCAAGCCACACATGTTGCAAAAACCGCGAAAGCGCTCTTCAAACAAGCCCATAATACTTGGAAATTACGTTCTACTGATTACGACCTAAAACGCCTATTAAAATGGGCTAGCATGCTTCATGAATGTGGAATTGCCATCAGTTACAGACGGTATCGTCACCATAGTGCTTATCTGATTGAACAAGCTGACATGCCTGGTTTTGACCAACAGGAAAAACAGATGCTGAGCGCCATGATGTTAAATCATCGTGGGAAATTCAATTCTGCTGTTTATGGCGATTTAGATGAAACGACTGCCGAACAACAGATTTATTTAACCGTTTTGCTCCGCTTAGCCGTTCGTATTCACCGCGGACGAGATTTCGAACAGGCTGACCCCCTGCTTCACATTGAAAATAAAAACCATATACACCTAGAATTTGAAGACAATTGGTTGCAAGATCACCCATTAACTCGAATGGATTTAGAGATTGAAGCGAAACGCCTGAATGCGATAGGTTTAAAGCTCTCTTTAGAATAACGATGCGTTTACTAAGCCCAAGCTACAGAATAAAAAAGCAATAAACCTTAACTCACTCCAGTTGTAACACCTCTTCCATAATGTTCAATTTCAGGCAACAAAAAAGGCGATTCAATGAAATTGAATCGCCTTTTTTATACCGCGTTATATCAAGTCACGTTACCCTTTAATACGGTGTGTAACGTTAAGCTAAATCCTAGAAGCCTTTGTTCAGGAACCAAACATAAGTTTGCCAGAGAATTAAAGTCTGAATTGAATTAAACGCTTATCAACAGTCCAGTGCGTCTAAATGTATTTGCGGGTTTTAGCTCAAGGTCTAATACTAAAAAACTTATTTCTCTTACTCTTAGACTTTTTTTACTGCCAGAGCACATGAAGTTTCGGGATTTAAAGGAACGTTCTGAGCTTGTTGCTGACTCACATCATCATTTACAGCATGTGCTGAACCTGATGCAATAAATAGGGTCATGGTGACGGCAAAAACTAAAGTCAATAATGTTAATATTTGTTTCATTTTGAATTACTCCCGAAGTGTCTTTAAACATGAAAATGCTTTAAGAATTATTATAGAGGCTTTCCAAAACAATATCTAGTGTATTTTAGTATATTATAAGTAATTTTATGCACTATCAGTATATGTCCAATTGTACCCGTTTCTGTTTTCGCCAGGCCTGCCAAGTATTTTGTGCGCACTGTTGGTTGACACGATAAAACTGCATGATCAACTCAATCCAGGTGTCTTCAACCGACTGTGCTAAATGATACTGATCTCCACAAATATAAATGATAGCACCCTGCTCGAACTGTTCCCAAAGAAACTTAGCCTCCTTCTGCATGACATTTTGCACATAGTTTTTTTCGGCTTGGTCTCTTGAAAAAGCAGTAAACAAATTCAGCTTCCCTGCTTTCTGACAGCGTTGGAGATAATCCGCAAATAAAAATGAGCAGGCCTGGTGAGTTTCACCAAAAAATAGCGTATTTTGCCCACTGGCTTTATCGTTGACACGTTGTTGTATAAAACCGATGTAGGGTGCAATTCCTGTACCTGCGCCTATCATAATAATGGGTGTACTCGGATCGAGTGGAAGTTTAAAAGTGGGATTGGATTTAATACTACCCTCAATCACATCTTCAACCTGCAGCTGGCTAACAGTATAACTAGCAACACCATAATGCCTGCGGTTAGCGAGCTCACAAGCGGCTTCAGGCAAATAGGTTACCAACTTCACCACTAGATGCAGTGTATTACCAACTGCGACTGATGCTGATGCAATGGAATAGTACCGCGGTGCTAAGGGAGAGAGTAGCCTGAGGAATTCAAGCCCTAACGCTTTAAGCGGAATAAAGGTCTGTAGAATATCCAAGATATCTCGACCTCTGGCGTACGCTATCATAGCGTGTCGATCAACCCAATCGCCTAAACCATATTGACGCTGTATTTTGTTGAGAATTGCCGGATTCAGCTGCGATATTTCTAAGTGATGCGTTAATGCCTGCCTGACCGAGACAAGACCGATCCGACGTAATTCTATGATTTCTTCACCAGACAAGGATAGCTCTGCCAATAGGACAGCGACCCATTCAGATTGATTGGCCGCTTGTAGCGTTAACCAGTCGCCTGGTTGATAATCAAGAATTTGACCATTTTCGGGCTCCAATACCAAATGATAGAGGGCTTTATCTTGACAAAGGTGGGTAATATTTTGGTTGGAGGTAACAAGAAAACGCATTGCAAAAGTACTCATTGAGAAAATTCAAATGGACACATTTTAGCATGCTTAATCACTTAACTAGGCCTGGTTAGGGCTTAACATCGATTTACCAGGTGACAATTTAACGTGACCTAAAAGCTGAAAAGCAGTCATCGCTTAACCTTAACGAATATTTTCCATTAAAACGGTTAACCAAGGTGCCGTTGCCAGAATGGTGACCGCTGACATTAAACCGGCAACCAGCCCTAAGCCAATTTGCGGAACAAGATTATTTTGTTTCATATCAATTGTAGAGATTTGACGTTCAACCGCGCTAAAAATATCCACCTGTTTTTTCAACAAGCCATTCAAAGTACGAATTTGTTTAAATAGCAATTGCTGCTCTTTCTCCATCGACAAGTTGGATTTTCTTGATTTCTCCTCTACATCACGCATCTGGCTAGCCAATAGACCAATAGAGGCATCCATCTGTTTTACCAGTCCTTGAATAGCCGTTTTATCTTCATTAAGCCACTGAAAATCAGGGGTAATCATGTCGGACATATCAATATCATGAAACCGGTTTTTGTTCGTTTGGTGAGCACCACTGTCTCTTTGACGACGCATCGCTTGCTCTAACAACACACTTTTGGAGCCTAAAGGTTCTACCTTTCTTAAATCAATCGCCATAACGCTTTCCTTGTGTTTCAATTATGTATGTCAAGAACAGCCTGCAGTCGTGCTACTAACCCAGGTGTCAATTTCTTGTCTATTATTATTTGTATGATGCAGATTCCGTGCCAAGATCAAGTTTTCCGCTAAAAAAAATAACAAATATTTAATAGACAATAACCCAAGGATTAAATGAGAGTCATGAAGTATATTGGTGCCCACGTTTCCGCTGCCGGCGGTGTTGAGAATGCCCCTTTGAGAGCGCATGAAATTGGCGCAACAGCGTTTGCATTATTTACAAAAAACCAACGCCAATGGACAGCAAAACCCTTAACTGAAAGTAGTATTGAACAGTTCAAAGCCAACTGTGAACTCCACGGCTATGGCCCAGAGCAAATTCTGCCACACGACAGTTATCTTATTAATTTAGGTCATCCGGATATTGATAAACGTCAAAAATCACTTGACGCCTTTATTGATGAGTTACAGCGCTGTGAGCAACTCGGCATTAGACTACTGAATTTTCATCCCGGCAGTCATTTACGTGAAATAAGCGAGGACCTTTGTTTGGACTACATTGCGGAATCGATTAACGTTGCTTTGGAGCAAACAAAAGGTGTTACAGCAGTCATTGAGAATACCGCCGGACAAGGCTCAAACCTAGGGTATAAACATGAGCATCTCGCGCATATTATTGACAAGGTCGAAGATAAAACACGTATTGGCGTTTGTCTTGATACTTGTCATGCCTATGCCGCAGGTTATGACTTACGTAATGACTATGTCGGCGTGATGACGGATTTTGAATCTGTAGTCGGTTTTGAATACCTTAAAGGCATGCATATTAATGACTCTAAAGCGGTTTTAGGACAAAAACTGGATCGGCACCACAGTCTTGGGCAGGGAGAAATTGGCTGGCATCCATTTGAACTTCTGATGAGCGACAGTCGAATTGACGGTATTCCGATGATTTTAGAAACGGCCGACCCTTCTATTTGGGCAGAAGAGATTCAAACACTGAAAAAATTTGCAGGAATTGAGTCGTCATAAGCTTTAATTCTTGACGTCTTATGTGAATCCATACCTCAGTGAGCTTCCAACCTTTCTCAAACGAGTGAGAAAACTATAAAAACTTGGTGTAAGGAATCGCTTGGAGTAAAATATTGTTCTACTCGATTAAAAGCAAAAAGCCCTACTCTCAATGAATAAAAATCAATTTATCAAATTCGTCATGCAAACCGGTGTGTTAAAGCTTGGAGAGTTCACTCTTAAATCTGGACGCATCAGCCCGTATTTTTTCAATGCAGGCCTGTTCAATACAGGTTCTCAGTTAGCGACGCTTGCCAGAGGCTATGCTAGTGCGATAAAAGAGTCTAATTTTGAATTTGATGTATTGTTTGGCCCTGCTTACAAAGGCATCCCGCTCGCCGCAACCACCAGTGTCTCATTGGCATTGGACTTCAACATCGACAAACCTTATGCCTTTAATCGCAAAGAAGCCAAAAAGCATGGTGAAGGTGGCAATATTGTCGGTCATCCGTTACAAGGCAATGTTTTGATTATCGATGATGTCATTACGGCAGGCACAGCCATTCGAGAAGCAATGGATATTATCACGGCCAACGGTGCAAAACCAGCCGGTGTCGTCATCGCCTTGGACCGCATGGAAAAAGGCAAAGGTACTCTTTCAGCCATCCAAGAAGTAGAACAAGAGTATGGCATCCCTGTCATGAGCATTATTACTTTAAACGATATTATTGATTACCTCGCGTTATCTGATGACCCTTTAAGCCAACAGTATCTTGATGCGATGAAAACCTATCGTTCAGAATATGGCATTGGGTAAATCTATGGCTGCTTCTGTCAAATACAATCAAACACTCAAGCCATGTACCTTAGTACCCAATATGGCGGAATATGCTAATGGCAAGTAAATTGCGTGAGTTACTGTTGCTTCGACATGCTAAATCAGACTGGAAGCAAGCTGACTTACTGGATATTGACCGACCACTGTCAGACAAGGGTAAAAAGAATGCTCTAAAAATGGGCAAGTGGTTAAGGGCTCAGAACTTAATGCCGGATCTGATATTGGTCTCGCCAGCACAAAGGGCACAACAGACTCTGCGTCGAATCTGCAGCGAAGGTCCAGCCAATAAGATTACTGTAGATGAACTCTATCTGGCCGAGTTGAACACGTTACAAAAGGTACTCGGTGATGCGCCAACGGCCCTGCGCGTGATGATTATAGGCCACAATCCCGGCTTAGAATATCTGTATCGATTTTTACACAATGAGCCTGAAGAAGATGCAATCCATCTCTTTCCGACCGCCTCTCTAGCACACTTTATTTTGCCTCAAGACTGGCATAATCTTGAACAGGGTGATGGTAAATTGATACAATTTATTCGCCCAAAAGATATTCCATTCAAATAATAAAAACATAAAAACATAAAATAAGTAAAATAAGTAAAATAAGTAAAATAGCATGTGACTTTTACCCTATGAACGTCATCTAACAGTTGATCTGTTCGTAAAATCAACTATACAGATTAACTAATAAACTGTTATATTAATGTTTGCAAACTCACTTTTTTTAAATATGTTAAGGATTTTCTCATGAAAACTAAATTACTACCCCTTGCAGCGATTTTATCTCTAGCGACATTTGGCGCACAGGCTCATTCTCATGTAGAAGATTCTGCTGCTATCCAAGACAACGCACAAGGCGCTTATGTTGTGGATTCAAACGGTAATGTCGTCCGCGATTCTTGGAACCGTTGTGTTCACTCAAGCAACTGGACAAAAGAAACAGCTATTAACAAATGTGAAGGCATCGCAGAGCCTAAGCCAGCACCAGTGGCCGTTGTTATTGCACCTGCACCAAAACCTACGCCAGTTTTCGTTGAAACAATTATTGAAGATGTACCTGCAGCATTCCGTGGTTTCTTTGATGTTAACAAAGCTAACTTAAAGCTTCCTGCAAATCAAGAGCTAGATAATTATGCTGATTACATGACGCGTAACCCTGCAAGACATATTCAAGTAACAGGTCATACAGATGCTACGGGTAAAGCAGATTACAACCAGTCACTATCTCAGAAACGTGCAAATGCTGTTAAAGCCTACTTAACAGGTAAAGGCATTAGTGGTGAACGCATTGAAACTTTCGGCATGGGTGAAAGTGCACCAATCGCGACCAACAAAACCAAAGCAGGACGTGCTGAAAACCGTCGTGTTGAGATTAAAGTTATTAAAGCACAATAAGGGTAATTCACCTTTATTAAGCGTTCCTTTTTAAGCGCTATACCCGTAACTCTTTGAGTTGCGGGTATTTTTTTGTCTTAAATTCAGCAATTTGGTTGAATCGTTTAAAAACGAAGGCTTATTGAGAAGCAACCTTACACGTACCACACTATTTAGAAACTCCATGGATACGTCCTTGTGATTCACATTTTAAAACAAGAGACTACCCTAGTACTTAAGAAAATTAGATTAAGGATTTGGCCATTAATGAAAGTCCCACTAAAACGGTAATCACCTCAAAAGACCGCTTCACCAGACCGTTACCTTTGATTATCGCTAAATGCGCTCCTAAGTAACCGCCGATAAGAGAACCTAAAATCAATGCTGGCAACCATGCCCATTGAATATTTCCTAAAATACCTAAGGTAACCGCTCCTGACCCATTCCAGAAGATACCAACCAGTACCAACGTGTAAGAAACAGCCGTTTTATAATCCAAACCAAACCAACGCACGAGCCATAAGGTGACAAATAAGCCCGTGCCCGACGTTAATGAACCATTCAAAACGCCAATTATAAACAAAACCCCTCCGCCAATAACCAAACCTGATCGGTGTCTGTTTTTATGATCATGGGTTCGACCTAATTCTGGTTTAAGCCAAGAATACAGACCTAAGCTGAGTGTTAGTAAACCAAGCAGACCTTGAGCAATATCATCTTCAACCTGCAAGATAATACTGGCGCCAAGCACAACACCCGGAAGTCCAGTGACGAGAATAAAGAGCGAAAACGACCAATCAAAAGTAGATGTTTTAAGATGGCGAGCAGTGGCACCCAGCCCTAAAAATACACTGGCAACCTTATGGGTGGCAAGCGCGGTTCCAAAAGGTAGACCTAGGAACAATAAAGCGGGTAGCTGCAACAAACCTGCGCCTCCACCTGCTAAAGCGGAAAATAGGTTTGCTACGAGAGAGATGACCAACAGGCCAATTTGATTGATGATTTCCATGGGCACTATTGTATTCGACAATGTTGACCAGGCCTGGTTATTTGTGATGTGGATTTAACTCCCCAGACCAACCCCATGAGCGTTTGACAGAAACAAAAAAGCCACTCTATAAGTGGCTTTTCAAACGAATGAATATTCATTTAACACAATATAAACCAGACCAATTACTCAGCAGGTAGCTCAGAAGATTGCTCAACAGGTTGTTTATGTAAATGAACATCCATTTGCGGATAAGGAATAGAGATACCAGCTTCATCAAATGCTAATTTTACTTTCTCATTCATATCCCACAAGACTTTCCAATAATCCCCTGAATTCACCCAAGGGCGGACGATAAAATTGACACTGCTTTCTGCTAAGGCAGACAGAGCCACTACTGGAACAGGATCTTTTAAGATACGTTCATCTTCAGCCACCAATGTTTCAAGAATCGTTTTGGCTTTACGGATATCATCGTCATAACCAATTCCAAAAACCATATCAACTCGACGTGTATCACGCGCTGAGAAATTGGTAATTGGACCGCTATAGATGCCACCATTTGGCACAATTACTTCTTTGTTGTCCGTGGTACGCATGGTTGTACTGAAAAGTTGCACTCTTTCCACCACGCCTGATACACCACCGGCTTCAACAAAATCACCACTTTTGAACGGCTTGAATACCAAAATCATTACGCCGGCAGCAAAATTTTGCATGGAGCCTTGCAGTGCTAAACCAATCGCTAGACCCGCTGCTGCAATTAAAGCGACTAATGAAGATGTGTCAACGCCTAGTTGGTCTAAAGCTGCAATAATGACGAATAAAATTAACACGGCATTGACAATGGAAACGATAAAATCAACCAACATTCCATCCATTGCCGGCGAACGACCTAATAACTTTCTTACTAAGCTCACGATCATTTTAACGACAAACTTACCCACCACAAAGATCAATATTGCCATCGCAATCTTGATGCCCCAAGGCATAGCGTATTCATTTAAAATCATGTCTAAATCCATACTCTTTTCCTTTATTCAATTTTATTCATTAATAACTTATTTAGCCCTGTGAGGGACATCACAGAAAATAGCATGATCATTGAGTAATCAGAGTACCAACACCTTCATCCGTAAAGACTTCCAACATAACGGCATGTTCAACGCGGCCATCAATGATGTGTGAAGAATGTACCCCATTTGCAACGGCGTCTAAAGCACATTGTATTTTAGGCAACATCCCTCCATAAATCGTACCATCCGCCACTAAAGTAGCCACACTTTGTGCATTTAAACCGGTGAGTAACTGTCCTTGTTTGTCCAACAATCCTGCGGTATTCGTTAATAATATCAGTTTTTCAGCCCCCATGGCTTCAGCAATTTTACCTGCCACTAAATCAGCATTAATATTATAAGAATGACCATCGACTCCGACACCCACTGGTGCAATGACGGGGATAAAATCACCTTGAACCAGCATATCCAAGACTTTAGTATTAATTTTGTCCACTTCACCGACATGGCCCAAATCAATAATTTCGGGTGCATTTAGCTCAGGTGCATCACGGTGCATTTTCAATTTAGTCGCGCTAATCAAATTACCATCTTTGCCAGTCAAGCCGACGGCATTGCCGCCATGCTGATGTATCAAGTTGACAATCTCTTTATTAACTTGGCCGCCCAATACCATCTCAACGATGTCCATCGTTTCAGTATCGGTCACCCGCATGCCTTGCACAAACTCAGACGCTTTACCAATACGTGCAAGTAGGTTACCAATCTGCGGGCCTCCACCATGCACTACGATTGGGTTCATGCCGACTAATTTCATCAACACGATATCTCGCGCAAAACCTTCTTTAAGTTTTTCATCAATCATGGCATTGCCACCATATTTGACGACAATCGTTTTGCCGGAAAAGCGTTGAATGTACGGTAAGGCTTCCGCTAACACTGATGCGATATTCTGAGCTTGTGCTTTATTTAAGTTCATGCTTTTCTGTGCTCTCATAGGTATATATCTTTACCAATTTAATGAAAAAATTTAATCTCTAAAGTTATTGAACTGCAAAGGTAACTCCAGATCTTCCATGCCGCGTAACATCTGCATCGCGTCTTGCAAATCATCGCGTTTTTTGCCCGTCACACGCACACTATCACCTTGACCCGCAGCTTGAACCTTAAGCTTTGCGTCTTTAATGGCTTTTATGATTTTTTTAATCATCGGCGCATCCAGACCTTCTTTCATTTCAATATCTTGTTTGGCCGTTTTGAGCTGGACATCAGCCTCTTTTTGTTCCATACATTTCACATCAATGCCACGTCGATTCGCTTTTTGGACCAAGATATCAAACATCTGATCTAATTGAAAATCTGACTGCGTATGCAGGGTGACCGTAGTCTCTTTAAGAACAAACTTTGAATCACTGCCTTTAAAGTCATAACGTGTCGTGACCTCTTTATTGGCTTGATCAATTGCATTAGTTAATTCGTGTTTATCCAGTTCTGAAACGATATCAAATGAAGGCATTTTTACTCCTACCAGGCCTGGTGCTTTTGTAAAAGACAATCCAGGCGCATATTATTTAAAAAAGTTGGCACTATTTTACCACTAGATAAGCATTTTGTTTAATGGCTCATGCACCCTATAATAAGTTTCTCAATTTTATGTATTTTACTCTCTTAAATCCCCGAAATAAGTAGACCGTTTCTCTATGAATATAAGTCCGTTCAAAGCCTCTATAGCCCAGATTGCTGAGCAAATTCAACCATTTCATGTGATGAAAATACTGGGTGAAGCCAAGGCACTGGAAGCAGCAGGTAAAAAAATCATCCATATGGAAATTGGCGAACCCGACTTTCCATCACTGCCGTGTGTCCATGAAGCCGCAATGCATGCGGCCGCTTTGGGATTAACGCACTACACGCCCACAATGGGCCTGCCGGCTTTAAGAGATAAGCTCTCCCATTTTTATCAACACTTTTACTCTGCAGACGTCGCAGCCGATAATATTATGATTACCCCAGGTTCCTCCAGTGCTTTACATTTGGTGTTAACCGCCATCCTTAACCCGGGGGATAAAGTATTATTGAGCGATCCGGCCTATCCATGTAATCGCCAATTTGTAAAGTTACTACAAGGTAAAATTATTGGAATTCCCGTCGGCTGTGAGACCCAATATCAACTGAATAGCGAATTGCTCAAGACGCATTGGCAACCCGGCATTAAAGCGGTAATGGTCGCCAGCCCGGCCAACCCTACCGGGACGATTATAGAACAAGCAGAGTTGCTTTCCATGGCCAATTTTCTTGCCGAGAAAAACTGTTATTTTATTGTCGATGAAATCTATCAAGGGCTAATTTATGAACGGCCTGCAGAAAGTATCTTGGCACATAAAAACTTACCGAATAATGTCATTGTCATTAACTCATTCTCTAAGTATTTTGGTATGACTGGCTGGCGCCTAGGATGGTGTATCGCCCCCGATGCGCTGATGCCCGTATTAGAACGTCTTGGTCAAAATCTATTTTTAGCCGCGTCAACCCCATCACAATACGGCGCTTTACGCGTATTAGAGACTGATGCTCTAGACAATTTAGAACTACGTAGACAAATGTTCGAAGCACGTCGAAACACCCTCTATCATAGTATGCGAGACGCTGGTTTTCGCTTAAAAGTATTACCGCAAGGGGCATTCTACCTCTATTGGGATATCTCCGACTTTACTGACAATGCAGATCAATTCTGTTTCGACTTATTAAGGGACACCGGGGTTGCGATTACCCCTGGACGAGATTTTGGTGATTACCAAGCGAACCAACACGTCCGTTTGGCGTATACCACAACAGAAGCGGAACTCGTGCTGGCCGTTCAGAAGATGGCTCAGTTTATAAAAGATATCAACCCGTCTAAATAATCCTTTTACTAGCGCCGACTAAAAACTGGCCCCATTACTTAGCACATGAGTGATTGACTCCATAGAGCCGATAACCTAATATCAAACTGTTCGTTTTATGGATGCCATAAACAGCATAAATGCCACCTTAAAATAAAAAATCTAGGAGTTACGTAAATGAGCATGATGAAAGAATTTAAAGCTTTTGCACTTAAAGGTAATGTTGTCGATTTAGCCGTTGCAGTAATTATCGGGGTCGCCTTTGGAAAGGTGGTAACCGCCTTGGTTGCAAATATTATAATGCCTCCAATCGGGGTGTTATTAGGCGGTGTGGATTTTTCTGACTTATCAATTGTCATTAAAGAAGCGGTTGGTGACGCTCCGGCTGTTGTGATGAGCTACGGTATTTTTATTCAAACAGTTGTTGATTTTGTCATTATCGCATTTGTTATTTTCATGATTGTAAGAGCAATGAACTCTATGAAGAAAGTCGAAGAAGTTGCACCAAAAGCAGATCCAAAACCTTCTACGGAAGAAGTGTTATTGACAGAAATTCGTGATGCACTAAGAGCTAAGTAATTCATACTTTTCTCTCTCAAAATGAGAATGCCCCCCTAAACATGAGGAGGGAGCGAGCATTTTAATCTCCTTTTTTGTTAGGGGGGATAAATTAAGCCTTCGAAAGATGTTTGCTTTATTGAGAACCTGTATGGCCAAAACCACCTTCGCCACGTTCAGTTGCATCACCAAACTCTTCCACCTCAGTAAACACTGGCTGTAAAACCGGCACAATCACCATTTGTGCAATGCGCTCACCCACAGCGATGGTGTAAGCGACTTCACTACGGTTCCAACAAGAAACCATTAACGGCCCTTGATAATCCGAATCAATCAAACCCACTAAGTTGCCTAGGACAATCCCGTGTTTGTGACCTAAACCAGAGCGTGGTAGTAACATTGCTGCCAAGCCACTGTCGTCCAAATGAATCGCCATACCGGTCGGAATTAAAACAGTTTGACCTGGTTCAATCGTCAAGTCTTCATCAATACATGCACGTAAATCTAAGCCTGCAGACCCTTTCGTACCATAATGTGGCATTTCGATTTCATTACCAAGGCGTTTGTCTAAAATTTTGTATTGAACTTGTAACGTCATGATCTTCCTTTACTTGAATTTAGATTCATCAAATTTATAAATATTTTGTGGAACATTCTACTATAGAGTCGCGATGTTGTACGGTTAGCGCAACACGGTTTTATGGAGATGCAAAGCCACGCCATTTTCGCTATTTGAAGGTGCAATCATCGCGTCTTTTAGCAATTGTTTGATATCAGAATGGGCATTCTGCATCACTACCGGCTCTCCGACCAACTGCAACATATCTATATCATTAAACCCATCGCCAAATGCCATGACTTCACTCGGACAAATATTCCTATTCTGCAAAACAGTCTGTAATGTCTGACCTTTAGAAACCCCTTTATTCATCACTTCCAGATAGTTTTCAGTCGTAAAAGTGATATAGAGTTCATCACCGAGCTGTGCTTTTAATTCTGCTTCAAGTGGCAATAGCTGTTCATGCTCAGCATAAAAATAAAACTTATCAATGCCTTCTGGATTGAGTTGCGTAAAGTCCGTCAATTGATAACGGAACTGCGAACTATGATGGATCGCCAGCAAAGCTTCATTAGGCAACTCCACCCACCAATGGTCACCTTGATAAATATTACGATGCACTCCAAACTCAGCACTTAGTGACAGTACTTTTGAAGCCAAATGCCCTGGAATATGACTTTCATACAGCAGTTCACCTAGTTGATTATGCACCCGCGCACCATTCGAAGTAATCAGACAGCTGTCAATCTCAAGCTGTTGTGCTAAGACATAAACGTCATTGAAATGACGTCCTGTAGCCAGCATCACCTGAATGCCTAATGCATCAACCGCTTGTAACGCCTGCTTACAAATAAGAGGGATTTGATGATGCTGATCAAGTAAAGTCCCATCCAAATCGGTAACAACGAGTTTAAGCATAAAACCTATCTAATGAAGTATTTCGGGTCGCTATTGTGCCTCAATCTTCAAAGTAAATCAAAAGGCTAAATTCCAGGGTCATGGAACATACACCAGTGGATCTAATTCATTCATAAAGCTCTTTTTCTCGACAAACCTGAATTTTCCAGGTAATTTGATTAAAACTTTTAAGGGAAAGCTGACTATGGAATCCATTAACGACATCTTATCAACCGCCAGCAGTTGGGCTTGGGGACCAGCCATGCTGATTCTATTATTAGGGACAGGATTGTATTTAACCATTCGCTTACGTTTTCTGCCGTTGAGAAACCTTTTCTATGCCTTTAGCCTTTTATGGAAACGCAGAAACCCAAAAGAGGAAGGTGATATCAGTCCGTTTGCCGCATTAATGACCGCGATGGCTGCGACGGTTGGTACGGGCAATATTGCAGGCGTGGCAGCGGCCCTCTTTATTGGTGGCCCTGGCGCTATTTTCTGGATGTGGATGACGGCATTGGTCGGTATGGCCACCAAATACAGTGAAGCTTTATTGGCTGTAAAATATCGTGAAACCGATGATGAAGGTCGGCACGTTGGCGGTCCGATGTATTACATTAAAAATGGCATGGGCGAAAAATGGAAACCTCTTGCCGTAGCATTTGCGTTGTTTGGTACGATCGCGGCATTTGGCATCGGTAATATGGTGCAAGCCAATGCAGTCGCTGGCGCGATGGAAACGGCTTTTGGTTTTGATAATCAAGCTACCGGTATTGTGTTGATGATACTAGTAGGGCTCGTTATGTTTGGTGGTATCCAGCGCATTGCACATACTGCGACAGCCTTAGTGCCGATTATGGCCATTTTATATATTGGTTTCTCATTGTATATCTTAGGAACCTACCTTGATCAACTGCCTGGTGCTCTAGTGACCATCGTTGAAAGCGCCTTTACGGGCAGTGCCGCAGCGGGTGGATTTGCTGGTGCGGGTCTTATCCTAGCGATTCAATTTGGCGTGGCGCGTGGGGTGTTTTCCAATGAGGCAGGTATGGGGACGGCGCCCATTGCCCACGCGGCTGCAAAAACCAATGATCCCGTTGAACAGGGCCACATTGCCATGCTGGGGACTTTTATTGACACGATTATCCTCTGTACGATGACGGCATTGGTCATAATGGTGACTGGCGTCTGGCAGAGCGGTGAAACGGGTTCGCCACTGACCGCATTGGCCTTTACAGTAGGCTTAGATTCAGATTTGGGCGCGGTGGTGGTCGCGATCACCTTAGCAACATTCGCTTTCACAACCTTACTTGGATGGAGTTATTATGGAGAACGGTGTGCCGAATATTTAGCCGGAACCAAAGTCATCACTGGCTATCGTATTCTCTGGGTTTTGGCCGTTTTTGCGGGCGCAGCTCTCTCGAACCACTTTAATACCGTATTGATTCTAGCCGACGTACTGAATGCACTCATGGCGATCCCCAACCTAATTGCCTTACTCGTGCTTTCCCCTGTTATTATCAAACTCAGTCAAATACAAAAGAAATAAATAACAGCCGCTGCACCCCTTAAAATACTGTTATGAACAACTGGCCAGACCTGGTTAGTTGTTCATTTTAAGATGTCCCAATAAAATCCCGTATATAAAACAGGTTTTTCTTATCTACTTTTTCTGGCATATTAACAATTTAAATTTTCCATTTAACCAGGAAGCTGCTGTATGTTTATTAGTGCTTTAGATATATTCAAAGTTGGAATTGGCCCATCAAGCTCACACACCATGGGACCCATGGTCGCTGCTCACGATTTTATGGGCAAGCTCAGAAAACAAGGGACACTCAGCGAAATTGAGCCATTCCAACTCCGCTGCATTCTAAAAGGGTCTTTGGCTTTTACCGGCCATGGTCATGCGACAGATAAGGCCGTTGTTTTGGGCCTGCACGGTTATTTACCACAAGACCTTGCGAGTGCCGATGTTAAAAGCTTAACGACCAAACTCTACCAAGCCACTACACTGCAATTATCAGCGAGTGAAACGATCATCTTTAATCCGCTTGAGGATGTCATTTTTGACTTCAAGGATCCGCTGCCGCAGCACCCCAACGGTCTTATTTTTGAATGTATTGATCAACATCAACAGGTTATTTTTTCGGAAACGTACTTTTCCATTGGTGGTGGATTCATCTCAACACTGGCAGAAATAGATCAGATTAAAGCGCCTATAAAAGGCCAACCTGCGGAACAATGTCCATACCCATTTAACTCTGCAAATTCTATGATGGAAATGGCACTTAACGGCGGCCTATCTATTGCCGAGATGAAACAAGCGAATGAGTTGTTGTATATTTCTGCAGAACAGCTCGATCAAGCCTTGCAGACCTTATGGGATGCCATGAAAACCTGCGTAGAGAATGGTCTCAACTCAACCGGAATTTTGCCAGGTGGACTCAATGTAAAACGACGTGCTAAAAATTTGCACCAACAACTCTTACATGACGAAACCCCTAGCACCGCTAACGATTGGTTATGTGCTTATGCCATGGCTGTGAATGAAGAAAATGCCGATGGCCACATGGTGGTGACTGCGCCAACCAATGGTGCAGCGGGCGTGATTCCGGCCATACTCTACTACTTTATGACTCATGAAAATGGCAGCTTTAAGGATGTTAAAAACTTTTTGCTCACAGCCGCTGCAATTGGTGGTTTGATCAAACATCGTAGCTCTATTTCAGGCGCTGAAGTCGGGTGTCAGGGAGAAGTTGGTTCGGCGGCAGCGATGGCGGCAGCGGGCTTATGTGCCGTGCGTGGTGGAACCGTTATGCAAGTAGAACAAGCGGCTGAAATGGCTTTAGAGCACCATTTAGGAATGACTTGCGATCCTGTAAAAGGCTTAGTACAGGTGCCCTGCATTGAGCGTAATGGTTTTGGTGCCATTAAGGCGTTTACCGCTGCCAGTATTGCAAAACGTGAAAGCGGCGAGCATATGATGCCTTTGGATAGCTGTATTGCTGCGATGAAAAAAACAGGGGAAGAGATGTCACACAAGTATAAAGAAACCTCGCTAGGAGGCTTGGCGGTAACTTGGGTTGAATGCTAAAGTATAGGCAAGTCAAACCTGGTAAAAGAGGCCTAAAACGATTGTTGAGCAATAAAACTTAACAGGGTGACCGCTTGTTGTTCTTTACTAGAAAGCGATTGTTCAACCTGTTCGGTCGCCGTTATGAATGTTAAGGCGTTGTCGTTTTGTTCAAACCCCTGATTGTCACCTACTTTATTAGCGCAAATCATATCTAAACTTTTGCGCTGAAGTTTGTCTCTGGCGTACTCAAGTACATTCTGCGTTTCCGCTGCAAATCCCACCACAAAAGGCTTATCGGCTTGGGCAGCCACCCATGCCACAATATCCGGGTTTTTAATGAAGGTTAGCGTCACCTCATCGGAGTCTGTTTGCTTTTTAAGCTTATGCTCGGCGATCTGCTTAACTTTAAAATCGGCTACAGCCGCGGCACTGATAAAACAATCCACGCCACTATACAACGCTTGTACCGCTGTCAGCATCTGTTGAGCACTGCGTACATTGATGCGTTTGACACCTAATGGGGTAACTAGCTGGATGGGTCCGGCAATCACAGTGACCTTCGCACCTAATTTAGAAGCCACTTCAGCGATGGCAAATCCCATTTTCCCTGAGCTACGATTGCCGATAAAACGCACCGGATCAATATCCTCAAAAGTTGGACCTGCAGTGATTAAAAGGCTTTTACCCTGCCAAAAGCTTTTGGCATTAAACCAGGCCTGGTCCGTTTGAGTCTGTAACATTGTAAACTGAGTTTGAAATGCCACCACCGCATCAAAAATGTCGATAGGCTCAGGCATTCTGCCCGCGCCAACTTCGCCGCATGCCTGTTCACCTTCTGCAGGTTCTAATAGCGTAAACCCACGTTGTTTTAAAACCCGCACATTGTCTTGTGTGGCCGCATTCATCCACATCAAGCGATTCATCGCGGGCGCAACCATAATGGGTTTGTCCGTCGCTAAACACAAGGTGGTGAGCAAATCATCGGCGCGCCCCATACGTAACTTAGCAAGGGTTTCAGCCGAAGCGGGCGCAATCACAATCTGATCGGCCCAGCGCGCTAGTTCAATGTGCCCCATACCCGCTTCTTGATTCGTATCAAACAAACTATCGCGCACAGGATGACCTGATAATGCTTGAAAAGAGAGCGGTTGGATAAACGCTTTCGCGCCAGCCGTCATGACAACTTGCACCTGAAAACCCGCTTTAATAAATAGGCGTGTTAATTCTAGGGATTTATAAGCGGCGATACCACCGGTGACGCCAAGGAGAATTTTCATATGAGCTTCAATATTCTGAATTAAACTGCGTTTATGATACTGTCTTTAGGATGTAAAGAGCGGATTTTCTATTCGGCTAAGTGGCTGGGAACTGTTAACGTCAAACAGCAGAAAGTTAAGAGCTATAACATCAGGAAGTGTACCGTTCAGTGGAGAGCAAAGCAGCAGATCTATAATGTTCACAAAAAGTAGTCATTAGAGAGCGGCTGAAACGGTGATCATTTTTTGATTCGAGGCGCTGCGAATCATTGTGAAGCACTAAAAACTATGATTTTTTAGGCAACATTCTAAGTAGCGTATTGTCTTTGAGCACATAATGATGAAACAGGGCCGCGGTGGCATGTAAACCAATCAACCAATAACCGATCACCCCTCCTATCTCATGCACTTCTTCAAAAAAATCGGCCAGCTCTTTATTCTCAGAGATCAAGGCTGGCAGCGTCCATCCATAAAAGGGAATCACCTCGCCTTCTCCACTTAAAATCAACCAACCGATGATCGGCATAAAGAACATGAAAAAGTACAAAAGTCCATGCATTACTTTTGCCAACGTGTGCTGCATTGAGTTTGGTCTCGGTGTTATTTCGGGAGACTGCTGAAGAAAATACATAAGTAAACGCAGACTCACAAGAGCTAAAATCGACAAGCCGAGCATAAAGTGCCAAGTTTTAAAAGCGTCTCTGATTTCTGTGCCTTTTTCAAAAAACTCACGTAACTCCATACTTGCAAACGTCACTGCAATCAGCAGAAACATTAACCAGTGCATTGTAATAGACCAAAAGCCGTATCTTTGACTTGTATTTTTCCAGTTCATAAATCCTTCCCCCAAAACAAAATAGCGCGACTGAATCTGCAGTAATGCTGAAATAATACCTGACATTTATAAATCCGACAATTGATAGCGATGCCGAACCAAACTGATTTCAATACTTGTTTATTAAGCAAAACATCTTACAACAATTTCCTATGAATATAGCTTTAATGTCGCATATTTTACTGCTATTTAACGATCAGGATGACCAACAACGATAGAAGCAAAGCAAGTAAGTGGTGATAAGAGCTGTTAACTTAGATAATATAAGGTATAAATAGATTTTATTTTTCAAAAATAGACGAGTTCACATAAATATGCAACGCACTCCAACAATATTTTCTCTGATGTTAATTTGGCTCCTATTTGGTGTAACCCTCCAAGTAGAAGCCGCTGTGGAGCCGTCTCTAAAGCCAAGTGATCAAATTCTAACCACCACTGATATTGAATCACTAAGCCAAACGCTAGTCCAAGCTGAAACACTTACCCCAGAAGAGCAAAAGACACTCACATCACAACTGAACCTTGCCCAAAACTGGGTGACGGAATCACAAAGTTATCAGCAACAATTACGAGCTTTGCAAAACCGCGTCTCTGAAGCACCAGTACGATTTAATGAACTCAAAGCGTCTCAAGAAAAAACGATGCAAGCACTTAATAATGAACTGAGTCTTGAGTTTAACAAGCTACCGAAAGATAAATTAAGCCAGCTTTTAAATACCACCGAAACCGAACTTCAACAAGCTAATACAAATTTTTTAAACAGTGAAAAAAAGCTCCGTCAACTTTTAACCATGGCCACTGAGGGCTCCCAACAAATAGCCCAATTGGAAAAGCGTATTAGCCAACAGCATGCGCTCCAAGCAACTTCTAATCAAGATGTTGGCTCAATGCTAGATGTTCCGACACGTATTCACTCCTTTAGTTTAATTGCGAGTTTGCAAGTACTTGAGACTTCCCTAAAGCTTATTAACTTCAAAATGGACAATTTAGGAGTGCTCACGCAGTTGGCTCAAACTGAAAGAGACTACTGGAATGTGCATAAGAAGCTCTTGTTAAAAAAAGTGAAGTCCTTTCAAACACTCTTGCAAAATGACAAGGCTTTCCAAGCAACTGAAGCACTTCAAGAAAGTATATCTGCACAACTTAATCAGACAAACCCTCTTTACCCACTTCAGCAACTCATCATTGAAGCCCAACAACTTAAAGCTGATTTGATTCAAAATGAACAACAAATCGATCAAAAAATAAACGCGGCTAATGAATCCATCACCTCTTTACAAGTGCATTTTGCAAGAGACAAACAGATTGTTGAACTGGAAGGTTCGCAAGAAACAATTGCTCAAGTACTGCATAAACGGTTGGAAGGCCTCTCTAAAATAAAAATTAGTCCAGGCAATGCACTCAAGATCAAAAATCAACTGAACACATCGGTACTTAACCAATTATTACTCAGTGAAAAATTAGCCGATACCGTTAATCAAGATTTAGCAAAACAACTCCATGTCTTGCTGGGCGATTCATTGGTTAATTTAAACGAGGAAGAACGCTTACAGCTTAAACAACAGCTAGTGGATTTACATAATAAGTTCATCGAAACGGCCAAAGAACTCCAAACACTCTACCCTAGTTATATTAGCAAACTTGCTGAACTCAATGCCGTCACTGCACAACAACAAGACAAGACCATTGTGTACACTCGTTTTCTAAATGACCACTTATTATGGTTACCTAATGTGGGTATCAGTGGACTGTTTTCGATGGCAGCATTGACACAAAGTCTCCATTGGTTCTTGTCTCTAAACAACCTTAAATCACTATTTGAGGATAGTCTTCAAGTACTCAATACGCACAAAATAAGTTTCGCCTTTTGGATCCTACTCATCGGTTTGCTTACTTTCGCTCGGCCGCGTTTTAAGGAAGGAATCGCCAAAATAGTGCCTTTGATCATGTCAATCCGTACGGATTCTATGCTCTATAGCCTGCAAGCTCTTGTGTTTACCTTTGGTCTTTCGATTTTGGCTCCATTAATTCTATTAGGTGCAGCGGCACTTTTGAATCAGCACTCTGACCCTGCCGAATATACCCAAGGCCTTATTAAAGGTCTGAACCATGCGGGGATATTAGTCTTTATTCTAGGAGGACTTAAACAGATATGTCGTCCTGATGGTTTGGCAGAGCGTCATTTTCGCTGGCGTGCCAGTGTTAGAAACTCATTTCAGCGTGAGTTAGGTTGGGCCGCATTGTTCGGGACGATTCTAATCATTGTTATTGATATCAATACCGTCAGCATAGC
>Ga0314774_1000707_pt1 | contig 24648 bp, 20 predicted proteins | sample MetaGCBIA2018_FD_204515 | JGI IMG/M metagenome (GOLD analysis project Ga0314774, IMG submission 204515) | Cryopeg brine microbial communities from Beaufort Sea near Barrow, Alaska, United States - CBIA 2018 | ecosystem: Environmental > Aquatic > Marine > Coastal | place: USA: Alaska | collected...
AAATTTTCTTACGAGGCCGAGACGCGTTTGCTGCGTTTCGTGGCTCACTAGAAAATTGGTCTGGGATGAGCGGCCTACGTTGTAGTACCTGAGAATCTATCCTTATAGCGACATAAGCCGAACAGAGCTACGTTGTAGAACCTGTGAATCTATCCTTATGGCGACATAAGCCGAAGAGAGTTTGTGCACCTAACATGGCTCACTAGAAAATCAATCTGGAAAGAGTGGCCTAGGTTGCAGTGCCTGTGAATCTATCCTTCTAGCGACATAAACAAAAGCATTATAAATCATAGTCATAGATTTATAATGCTTCATATTCTGATAGTTATTCAAGAGACAACATCTTACCCTCCGCCCTACAGAGATATGTTAAATAGCTATTTGTACCGCTTTATTGTATAAGTTATATCCTTATGTTTTTTCTTTTCAATCTCTTCTCTGTGATTTCACCGATGATAACATATAATGATGATAATAATGGGATTCCAAGAAGTATACCAATTATACCAAATAGACTATTACCAACAACAACGGCTACAATAATCCAAAAGCCTGAAATTCCCATTGAAGATCCTACCACTCTTGGATATATTAGGTTTGATTCTATTTGTTGTAAAATACTTACATATAGCAAAAACCAGAATGCTTGAACCGGATTAACCATTAGAAGTAATAAAAAGGATGGTACCGCACCAATATATGGTCCAAAAAGTGGTATAACATTTGTAAGTCCAACTAACACACTGATCAGTAACGCATATTCAAAATTAAACAAAACCATACCAATGTAACAAATAACTCCAAGAACGATTGCTTCTAGCATTTGCCCTCGAATAAAATTTTCAAACGAATCATCTACAATCTTAGCATACTTAACTACTGCCTTTGAGAATCTCTCTGGCGTAAATGCCAACAACACTTTTTTAAAGGTGTGCATAAGTGATTCTTTACTTAGCAACATGTAAATTGCCAGTACAGTACTTAAAATCGCATTAAAGACTCCTGACACAAATCCTGTAATAAACGTGCCTGTAGAGTTAGCTACTCCTAACATGATGGATGCGATGGTATCTAAAAATCTTGTCCATATCTTTTCAATTTCCGTTATTATACTATTATCAATATCCATTTTTTCGAATTGCTCACTTAAAAAGATACCCACTGATGTAACATAATTAGGTATTTGATCACTTAACTGTTTAACACTATCGACTAATTGTGGTAATGCAAATGATATAATAACAGTTATAAACACACCACCCATTAAAATCGTTATCAGCAGTGAAATAGCTCGTTTTAGTTTCAACTTAATATTAAGATTTTTTATACGTTTACTTTTTTCAAACAACACTCTCTCAACACTTTTCATTGGTATATTAACAATATATGCGATTATAAATCCCATAGTTATCGGTGAAAAAACACCAAGATACCAGTTGACAGTATCTATTACACTCTGAAAATTATCAACTAAATGATAAGTAATGATTGCTAATAAAACAAATGCTCCGATAACAAGAAATCTCTTACTTTCTTCTTTTGTAAACATGGCTTCCCCTTCGTTTTACTTAATTGTTTATACTAAACTCTTTAGATTCAATGTTATAAACATATTCGACTTTTTTAGTATTATCAGCTAGTGTCATATGGATATCAACGCCATTTACATAATCAACCACTGTACCACCTAATGAATAGTCTACCTCAAATGGGAGCTCGCCAATCGTTTCTACTGCCAGTGTATTCACATTAAGGACTTTTAATTCCTGATCTGCAAATACATAAACCTTGTCTTCAATCATAGTTCCATATACAGCTGGACCATCGATTACCTCCGACATATATTTACGCTCAACATCGAGCACCCCAATGTATGAATTCTTCGAAGTATTTCCTGCACCGTATAAGCGTGTTTCAACAAATAAATATTTGCCACTTTGATAAAAAGGATAATAGTCATAATTCCTATCACCCGAATACATCCTAGTTGTTGCTCCTGAACCTCTATCAATTCGATAGATAGGTGATTTAAACTCTGACGGATTGTTAACATCATTGATTTTCTCTACATTGTCAAAATCCTTTTGCTGATAATAGGTATATTTATCAGTCTCATACAATACCTTTTGATTATCTCCAGGTTCATATAGTGTTGTCGGATTAATAAATCCACTACCATTATCATCAATAAACCCATCAAACATCCAATCATTATTAAATCCATAAGCAGTATATACATAGCTTAAATCTGTTACCATACCACTTTCATCTGGTTTTCCCCAATAGAGAGCAAATGGCATAGGTTCAACGTCAAAAGTAACTAACATCTTGATTTTACTCGTTCCAGAACCTTCAAGGACAGATAGACTCTTGATTAAATAACTTTTAATTGCTTTTGAATAATCACTACTTCTCATATAACTATTTAAAATTGCATTAGCTGATAATTCTTCAATCATCGAAGGTTCGCCTTGAAGTTTAATTGGTTCTCTTACCAATTCTTCAGTATCGTTTATATCAATACTTATCACTTTACTATCCTTTGTGATAACGACTGCATTTTTTGCAATCATACCCACTTTCACGTCTCGAGCATCACCTTTGCTTATTTCATGTACCACACCATCTGTATCAACGGCAAATAAACTAGTTGTTGTTTCTCTAACAAAAACTAATTCTGTGATTGTTTCAGTCACTTCATCTTCTTTATTTTTTTGAACTGCTTCTCTGATAGGATTTGGTGAATAAATCTCATAATCACATCCAGCTAATATGAGAATAAGCACGAACCCCAAGAATACGACTTTTTTCATTTTTATACCTCTTCATTTATCCTTTATAATTATATAATTATTATACTATAATAACATATAAATGATATAATTCATCGTAAAAGTTTCATTAAAGATTAGAACAAATCGCTTTTGTCAATTTAGTAATTAATACTACTATCCAAAAAAAAAACACTATGTTATAATGTAATTAATTAATACGTTTAATTAATTATTCCAATTAGGAGGTTTTTATGAAACAATTTCAAGTGGCTTTTGTGCCCATTGGTGTACCCACTTTCCATTTAGAAAGTGCTAACGACCAATTTCAAAAATCAATTTCAATGCTTAAATCATTAACTGATAACAGTGTTTTTCCCGAAAAACCATTACTGACAATTGATGATTTAAAAGAATATTTAGATACAATCAATCCAGACCTTATCATTCTGCAAAACACAACTTTTGCAACCTCTGCGTATGCTACTGAAGTTATGAAAGCATGTGACTGCTCCATTCTATTATGGACACTTAGAGAACCGGTTATTGACGGTACCCGACTACGTCTTAATTCATTAACCGGAGCGTACTCTGCCGGAAATCTAATGCATCATATGGGTAGAGAGAATTTTGAATATATCTTTGGCGGACCAACCGAAGAAAAAGTGATTGCTTACATTAACGCTACAATTCGCGCTGCAAAAGTTAAACATTCTCTTCAAAATATGACTATTGCAGCAATTGGCCAAACACCTCAAGGTTTTGGTTTCGGTCGTGGTCTTGATGCTGAAGTTTCTAGAGTTTTTGGAGCAAATTTAGAATCTATTGAAGCAAGAGAACTTATGACAAAAGCTAACAGCTACAAAGATGAAGAATTAGAAGGTTTGCTTGAAGAAGCAGAACTTAAAATGGTTGCTCTTGATCAGCTACCAAAAGCTAATATAGATGGATTTTTAAGATTATATAAAGCCTATAAAGATTTTATCGATTCAAAGAATATCAAAGCCATTGCATCTAGATGTTGGCCAGATTTTTTCACCGAATATAAAACGCCGGTTTGTGCTGTTCTTGGGATGCTGAATGATATTCATATAGCAGCAAGTTGTGAATCCGACTTATATGGCGCCTTATCCATGTTTGTTGGTATTGAATTATCGAACGAACCAACATTTTTTGGTGATCCTGTATCACTTAACGAAGAAGATAGCACAATAACATATTGGCACTGTGGTACCGCAGCCTGTTCCTTGGCACGAAAAGAAACTGGCGCTACTATGGGAGTTCATCCGAATAGACAAATTGGTCCTACTATGGAATTTGGTTGTCGACCATGCGAACACGTGACTGTATTTAGGATTGGCCGTAATCCAGATGGAACCTTCAGATTGTTTATCGCTAAGGGTGAAGCCCTTGATGCCCCTCAACAATTTTACGGAACTAGTGTTGTAGTCAGAACGAATACACCTTCAAGTGAACTCGTTAATCAAAGCGTTAAAGATGGTTGGGAACCACATTTTGCTGTTATTTATGACGATGTGGCAACAGAACTTGAAATATTCGGTCGGATGTTAGGCCTTGAAGTGTATAATTATTAACTAGATAACAATTAACGTAACAATGGGGAAAGTTCTTTCTTATTTAATCACAGTATATCAAAATCAATTCTTTTGCTATACTGAGATTATAGAGAACTTTCCCCATTTTGTTATTATTGATTACACTATCTGACTTTTAATGCACCCATTTAGTAACTCTGATCAAATCCAATAGAGCTCTTATATACTTCTTCAGATTGATATATCATAATATCCACGTGATCATCTTTATATTGTTTAGCTATCGCCTCTTTATTACAAATAATTCACAAGGATACTCACTATCATTGCCAAGTTTTGACATTGTTCCAACTCCTACATGTATAACAGAACCCTTTTTATATATTTGTTGCGACCCCTGAGCAATGGTTAACCATAAATCGCCATTAACAACTGTTATTGTGACATTGGCATCTGCTGGATGTGCAGAAAAAAAGAAATGTGGTTTTATTATCACATGATTGAACTCAAACTGATCCTCTTTAATAATCGATTCGAACACTTCATTTGTATCTATTGAATAATTACTTACACTTGCACTCATTATATCTACCTTTCATTACAACTATTTTATTACTACTATTGTAAACCAAAATCCACTTTATTACTATTCATATACTTCACTTATTTAAAGTTACTTATAAATATTGCAAATTGATAGTAAAATGATTGGATGCATAATGCATCACCTACTATAATGAGCAGAAGATTAATATATCGATTTTAATCATAACTAGAAGATCAATACATCGGTTTTAGTCATAACCAGAAGCTTAATACATTCATTTTAATAATGACTAGAAGATTTATAGTATTTACTATATACTGAATAATATGCTTTTACAAAAGGAGACTCACATGCAAACAATAGATAAATATGCAGAATTAATAATCAAAACAGGTATTAACATTCAAGAAAACCAAGTCCTTGTGATACGTTCCCCCATTCAATGTGCTGATTTTGTACGTAAATGTTCGAAGATAGCTTATGCAACCGGTGCTCGCGATGTCGTTATCAACTGGGTTGATGAAGAGTCAAAACGTATTCGTTATGATATGGCCCCTAAAGATATCTTTGATGAAATCCCAGAATGGATTAGGACTTTTACTGTCGGCTATGCTGAAATCGATGCTGCCTTCTTATATATAGATGCATCTGATCCTGAGTTATTAAAAGGTGTGGATCCTGACATTATGAGCCGCGAATCTAAAGCAAACAGCATCGCACTCAAACCGTATTACGACTTAATGATGAGCAATAAAATTGCCTGGTGTATTGCAAGTTTACCTACGGAAGCATGGGCCAAAAAAGTATATCCTGAACTTTCTGTTGAGCTTGCGATGGATAAACTTCAAGAAGCAATATTCTCCTCAACTAGAGCGGACATGGATAATCCTGTAAAAGCTTGGGAATCACATCAAGCACAACTAGATACTAAACTTTCAATACTGAATGAAACCCAATTCGTATCCCTTAAATATAAAAACCAATTAGGTACTGATGTTACTGTCGGATTGCCTAAAGAGCATATTTGGTTTGGCGGAGCTGACATACATTACGGAAAAGGATACAAATTTGTTGCGAATATACCAACCGAAGAAGTTTATACAATGCCGGAAACAAATAGTGTAAATGGTAGAATAGTTAGTTCGTATCCATTAAGGCATAACGGTGTTTTAATAAAGGATTTTTGGTTTGAATTTAAAGATGGCAAAGTTATTGATTATGGGGCAAGTGAAAATATAGAAACATTAACAACACTACTCGATACTGACGAAGGCGCTAAACACTTAGGTGAAGTTGCCCTAGTGCCTTATGATTCACCTATATCAAATCAGAATATATTATTCTACAATACGCTTTTTGATGAAAATGCGTCCTGTCATTTTGCTTTGGGTAGAGCATATCCAATATGTATTAAAGACGGTGAAAATATGAATGAAAATGAACTCAAGGAAAAAGGTGCCAACACATCTCTAACTCATGTAGATTTTATGGTCGGCACCGAAGATCTTGAAATCATTGGAATTACTTTAGACGGAATAGAAGTTGAAATATTCAAAAATGGGAATTTTGTAATCTAGTTATTTGTAACTTATATCTCCTTTAGGACAGTGGCTTATAATGTACTCCTTAATATAATCAAAATCCTCTGCATCAGCATAGACTTGATTATGGATAAGAGCTCCATTTATATATATAAGCCTCTTTTTTTTGTTCACTATTATTTTTTTGACTTTACTAAATTCTGAATATAAGTTTTGCTTCGAACCTGCAAGCAAACCGGCTCCAGTCGTTGTTACATTCCCTGCAACAATGCCTGCTAAAACTGTAAGCATTGCAAAAGTTTGGCTTTTCTTAAATTCTTTTTGTAATTCTATGTGATTAATACCATTTTGATTCATTTCAAATACAACACAATATTTACCACCTTTAACTATCACTATTATTGAATATCCTATAATAACAAGTACAGACATAATCACTGCAACAATAGCAAATACTTGTAATGAAACTGAAATAGCCTTCACAAATCCATCATCAAATAGTGTTAGAACAAACATGAGTATAGTTGGGAATAATGAACCCAACATAAATACTTTCCAAGTTGTTATTAATATTGCAGGGTTTTTAATCAAACTAAATTCATAAACCCATCGATGAAGTCCATTTCCATCTCGAATTACGCCTGGTGTAACTTTAGCGGCTTTCTGATTAATCATCTGATAATATCTCCATTTAAAAATCTCATCTTAATTGAACTTTCGTTACCACAGTATAAAAACCGTTGTAACTGTTCAATTGGGGTTAATGAGTCCATTAGTGGATGGTCATCTTTAATGACTAACGCATCAAAAGATGAACCCTCTTCAAATGAACCTATCTTTTCACCTTTAAAAACCTGTTCGAAGAATTTACCATTTCCTTTTGTTGCCAGATAAAAAGCTTCAGCCTCAACGAGTTTACGGTCACCATATAGTACATGTCGTAATTTAGAGTTTTGCACAGCTGATATGATCACTTGATTCATTGCAAGCGTATGGCCTGCGCCAACATCTGAACCCAATCCAATGTTGAGCCCTAAATCAATATATTTAGCTAATGGCATTATTCCAGAAGTTATATTCATATTTGACGTTGGACAATGAGCAATGAACACGTTATGTTCAAGAGCCAACTCAATTTCTCTAGGTTCCATAAATATTCCATGTGCCATCACTGTCGGTTGATTACCATACAGACTATGGTTCTTATATACATCACTATATGTTCCTTTTTCTTTTGTCAATTCTTCCTTAAATAAATCCTTGACCCAATCTATTTCACGTTGGGTTTCACATAAATGTGATTGTATAGGCAAAGATAATTCATTCGATAAATCACCTAACTTCTGAAGCAAATCACTTGAACAACTTGGTGCAAATCTTGGTGTTACAATTGGTTTAATATACTTATAGTTTTTGATTTTAATATCTTCAATAAAGTCATAAGTATCTTGAACTGATTTTTCTACAGTTTCCATTAAATTTATAGGTGCAAATCTATTCATATTAACTTTACCGACTAAGGCACACAAACCCTTTTTGTTAAGTTCGTCAACTAAAATTTCATTACTCTCTTTATGAATTGTGCCATAAACAACCGACCTTAATGTCCCACTGTCATATAATCCCTGTACAAAAGCAGGATAACATTTTTTAGCATAGTTGATATCTGCAAATCGTTCTTCAATACGAAAAGTATACTGATATAGCCAATCAATAAGTGATAAGTCTAGTCCAATACCCATTTGGATATACTGAGGCGCATGTACATGTAAGTCGATAAATGACGGGATAATTATCATGTCTTTAAAATCATATATAAGGGTTTTGGACAAATCATCGATTTCATCAATTTTAGATATGCTAATATTTAATTCTTTAATAACTTCTTCTGATAATTCATTTTTAATCCACTGGCATTTCCCATTTTCAATATACATATAGCCATTTTCAACAACTTCGAATTGATGAATTGATGGTGTGTGAATTATATTTCCTTTTACAATATAACTTGTCATAAAACCCCTCCTTTCTTTGAAAATTAATGTTTATCCATTGTGAGGTCAATGTATCTCACCAGTTAATGTCGTGTTAATGTCGTGTTATTCTTGTACCTGAAAAACCTTGAATAGCCTCACCTAACTTTTTAGGACTTGTTATTATTGCATCATTTCCTGTAGCTTCAACAAAATTCACACATGCTTCGACTTTAGGCAACATACTTCCGTTTCCAAACTGATTAGCCATCATCAATTCTTTAGCTCTTGAAACAGTCATTTTCTTGATCAACTCTTCATTAGGCAATGAGAAGTTCGTGTATACATAATCAACCGCAGTGCTGATTACAAAGAAATCAGCTTTAAGTTCTTTAGCTAATAAACTTGATGCATGGTCTTTATCAATCACAGCATTCATCCCTTTAAGATAACCTTCTCGGTCTTTAACCACCGGAATTCCTCCACCACCGGCAGCAATCACAATATGTCCGCAATCCAATAACGCTTGAATGGCATCAATTTCAACAATCCTTTTAGGTCTTGGTGATGGAACTACTCTTCTATATCCACGGTTTGCATCTTCAATTAAATCCCAATCAGGATGTTGTCGTTTTATTGAGTTAAGTTGGTCGTCATTATAAAATGTACCAATAGGTTTTGAAGGATTCTGAAACGCATGATCCAGTTCATCAACTTCCACCTGAGTAATAATGGTAACCGCTTGTTTATTCACTCCTTGCCTAACCAATTCATTATGCATTGCTTGTTGGATTTGATATCCAATGGCTCCCTGCGTATCAGCATCACAACTTACAAGAGGAACCGGATGCATATGTTCAACCTCTTCTGCTATCTCGGATCTTCTCATGATAAATCCAACTTGAGGGCCATTACCATGAGTTATGACCACATTGTAATTCATTTTAACCAATTCAACTATATGACCTACTGTTTCACATATTGCTTTATATTGGTCTTCTACAAATTGATGTTCCTTATCCAATATCAGTGAGTTTCCACCTATAGCCACTACAACAAGGGGCTTTTTCAATTTAGTCATAATTCCTCCTAAAAGTAAATTATTGTTATTGTAAGTTAGTGCTCGTGCTGAACCGGATGGATCAGTGTAGAATTCTTACTTACAGTTACAGGCATTTATGTAAAAAGTAAATTATTGTTAGTATACGTAAGTTTCGCTCTTTATCTTCCACCCATCGTTAATTGCATAACTGCTTTTGAAGTATGAAGTCTATTCTCCGCTTCATCATAAACAATAGAATGTTTACCGTCAATAACACTATCTTCAACTTCATTACCACGATCAGCAGGTAATGCATGCATATACATTACATTCTCACTTGCAAGCGACATCATTTTTTCTGTGCACTTCCAGCTCTTGTAACTCTCAAGTAACTCGTCGATGACTTCGTCACTCTGATTTTTCACCCAGCTTCCCCAGTTTTTAGGTATAACAATATCAGCACCCGTGAATGCTTCTTCCATGTTATGGGTAATTTTAAATGTACCGCCATTATCAAGGGCATTTTGTTTCGCTTGTTCTATAGCCCATTCTGGCAAATCATACCCCTCCGGATAGGCTAACGTTACATCCATACCAAACCTTGGAAATAATAACGCTTGAGTTAATGGAACACTAATCGGTTTTTTATGGCTTTTTGCATAAGCCCAAATAATTGAAACCTTTAGGTTTTGCATCGTTGGCACCTTTTCTTTAATCGTCATAAGATCTGCTATTCCTTGCATTGGATGATATAAATCGCATTGCAAATTCATTATCGGAACGGTAGAATGCTCTGCCATGGAACGAAGATATTTGTTCCCTACTTCCCAGAAACAATTTCTACAAGCTATAGCATGACCGTAACTAGATAAGATAACCGCAGTATCTTTAGCAACTTCACCATGACTAATCTGCATAGTAGAAGTATCTAAAAAGTTAGCATGACCTCCCATTTGTGCAAAGCCAGCTTCCATTGAATTCCGTGTTCTTGTTGATTGTTCAAAAAACATTAAAAACATGGTTTGGTATTCTAAATAGGGTGTTGTAATACCCATAGCGAATTTTTTCTTAAGATCAAAAGAAACATCTAATAAGGTCTCTATTTCCTCTTTTGACCATTCTTGTAAAGTTATAAAGTGTTTACCTCTAAAATTTGTTTTCATTTATACCTCCGTATATATTTATTGTAATTCATTAATAGACCAGTCCATATTACCCGTTATCCGATTTTATTTCATTTCAACAAATCTATATAATTCTGTGGAATAACCGCATATACTGCCGCTGCTGCGACTAGCTCATCTTTCCATGTCTTTTCATTTGGAGCATGGGCTTCTTCTTCGTGTCCCGGACCAAAGCCGATACATGGTATATTGTATCGTCCCATGATGGAAACACCATTCGTTGAAAATGTCCATTTATCCGTTATTGGTTCTTTACCAAATAAGTTTCTGAAACCTTCTTGTAATGTTTGAGTAGCAATATGATCTTCCGGAATAACCCAAGTTGGGAAATAGCATTGGGTTGGATAAACTAAACCGGTATAAGATTCACGTTGATAGTCATAAAGAGACACTTTCGCATTTGATATTTGAACAGCTTGTAATCCTTCAATTTCTTTAATTGCTCCTTCCCATGTTTCACCATGGGTTAACCGACGATCGATTGATATGCTGCAATCATCAGCAACTGCACATCTTGAAGGTGATGAATGAAAGATTTCTGAAACTGTTAAACTACCTTTTCCCAGAAACTTATCATCACGAAGCCGTTGATGCAAACTTTCTAATTCCATAAGTATGGGTGCCATTTTATATATTGCATTTTCTCCGCGTTCTGGTGCGGATCCATGACAACTTATACCGGTAGTTTCAACTTTGATTTCCATACGGCCTCTATGTCCACGATAAATATTTAGCGAAGTCGGCTCTGTTATGACAACAAACTCTGGTTTGATGTTCATCTCATTTATCAAATATTGCCAGCATAGTCCATCACAATCCTCTTCCATCACTGTACCCGTTATATATAACGTCACATCATCAAGAATATCTAATTCTTTAATGATCCTTGCTCCATAAATCATGGAAGCCATTCCACCTTCTTGATCTGAGCCTCCTCGTCCAATGATAATATCATCGTCTTCAAATCCCTTATAAGGGTCATAATTCCAGTTATCTATGTTACCTACACCTACTGTGTCAATATGTGCATCCATTGCGATTATATGGGATCCATTTCCTAGTCTTCCAATAATGTTGCCCATTGGATCAATAATGATTTCGTCAAAACCGACCTTTTCCATTTCTTCCTTGATTCGGAGTACAACTTTCTCTTCATCGCAACTTTCACTTGGAATCCGAATCATATCCCTAAGAAACTCACTCATATCACTACGATATTGTTTAGCTAAGTCATTCACTTTACTGTAATCAATCACTTCTGTACCTCCCGATATTTATGAATACAATAGAATGCAAACGTATTATTCACCTGCATATATTGTTTATTCTTTTGATTTTAATTCCTTGTCATCTCGCATTGCGAGTATTCTTTCATCAATTGCTGGGATTTTATTGTATTCATTTTCCCAAAAATCCATATCACGCATTGAATCAAGATATTCTTTAGTGTAACCAAAAGGTAACCAGTCTTTTTCTTTTTGATTAAACAATTGTTCTTTACTTTCTTTACTTCTGAAATCATGGATTTTTTCAGTATCCGCTTCAATAAAAATATCGTTCAACCAACGTTTCATTACGTTGTGGCCAGTTTCAAGGTATCTTTTGTCAAGATCTTCAATGACTGAGTTATATCGATTAAACCCATCCGTTGCTACTGTAACTATATTATCATCCGGTCCTAGATTCATATACTTAGCCATTTTGATTGCACCAATAATATTACATATTCCAGAAACCCCAAAAAGTGGAATCAGACCCTTTGCGAGTTCAGGATCGACTCCTGATTCAACAAGAATATCAGTTCCGTCATGAATAACTTTTAATCCTTTAACACAATCATCATCTTCAATTAAAACAACAAAATCCGTTGTCAAAACATTGTGAATCAAGGTACACATTTTGTCTCCTATACCTTCAATTCTATGCTGTCCTCGCCCACCTGTAGCTAACGTCGAGCATTCGTACGGTTCAAGTGCCGCAAGTTTAGCTTCAGGAAAAACTGCTTTGATTTGATCTCCCGCTGCTATTGTTCCTGCCGAACCAAGCGCTGAAGTAAAACATGCAATCCTTGAGTTACCAATTCCTTTGACTGACTCAATAGCCGAATTACCTGTGACGTGACGATGAAATCTATAATTAGGCAATAATTCAAATTGAGCTAATGAATGATTTTTAGCATCCTTCATCAATTCATATGTTCTCTCAAGTGTTAGAATAACATCTGACTCTGTTCCTGGTGTCAAATCTAGTTTCGCACCATAGCCCTTAATTCTCTCGTATCGCTCTTTACTCATATTATCGGGCATAATAATGATCGCTTCGTACCCCATCAGGTTGCAGATATAAGACACACCAATTCCAAAGTTCCCTGTACTTGGTCCAAGTATAGTCTTTTCACCAGGAAGTATGTTCCCATCAACGCATCCTTCGATTAAAGTGGCATAAGCCGGTCCTACTTTATGCGAACCGGAAGGGAAATAAGTTCCTAACATAACAACGATGTTAGCCTCAACTCCTGTAATCTCTTTTGGTAAAACAACTTTATTAACCTCACCTTTATCATTTTTCCAATTAATATTAAATAAATTATACGCATCAAGCTCTTTCTCTTTAGCTTTTTTAGCCTTTTCTTTAATGTCTTCTCTTAATTTTTCCGGATGTAGCATTTCATCGTATGTTGGTCCAAATGGTATTTTACGATTTTCCATTTTTTATAATCCTTTCTAGCATTAATTTTAGTTTAATGGCATCAGGTTCAATCGGTTCCGGTAATGATATTGCCTTAAGCCCACTTGTTATATCTTTAAGTCCATTTCCTGTATTAATAACTACGACAGATTCATTTTTATTAACAATGCCTTTGTCCATTGCTTTGACCAAACCTGCTACTGCCGCACTGGCCGCTGGTTCAGCGAACACACCTTCATATTTACCTAGAAGTCTCATACCTGTCAGAATTTCATCGTCACTAACCGTAATATAATCTCCATGACTTAACTTAACCGCATTAAGTCCCTTTGTAGGGTTCCTTGGAATACCTACCGCTATACTGTCTGCAATGGTATTCTCCTCGCTTTCAACAAGTGGCTGATTTGACTTAAAAGCCTTTTCAAAGGGGTGACACCCCGATGCTTGTACACCTAACAACTTAGGTATTACATTAATAAGACCAATCATTTTCATATCATAAAATCCTTTATATACGCCTCCAATACTGCATCCATCTCCGACTGAAACAATAACCCAATCAGGCATTTTAAACTCAAGTTGTTCACAAATTTCAAGTGCAACGGTCTTCTTTCCCTCAACTAAATAGGGATTGATTGCTGCATTTCGGTTATAAAAACCAAATGTATCAATTGCACTCTTTGACATGTTAAAAGCTTTTTTGTAATCACCTTTAACAATCATAAGGTTTGATCCGTAAATAAGCAGTTGGGCAAGTTTCCCCTTGGGTGCTCTCTCCGGAACAAATATATATGTTCTAAGCCCTACTTTTGCTGCATTTCCTGCTAGCGAGGAAGCTGCATTTCCTGTTGAGCTGCAGCATATTGAATCAATTCCTTCTTCAAGGGCTTTTGCAACAGCAATGATTGACGCTCTATCTTTTAATGACCCTGTTGGATTCAGACCATCATCTTTGATATACAGTGTTTTTATACCAAGTGCCTCCGCTAATCGTTTGGATTTATATAAGGGTGTGTGCCCCACTTTTAGCATAGGTACTTTCGGTTTATCTTTCACTGGCAACAAATGTATATAACGCCAAATAGAAGTATCTTTATTCTCTTTCAAATAATCTTTAGTCAAATAATTTTTGATTTCTTCATAATCATAAATAATATCAAGAATTCCTTTTTCTCCACATTCGGGACATGTTAAAAACTCGCTTTCTATAATATCATTAGATAATTCATATTCCTTCTCACACAATGTACACCTAAATCCTGTATATAAGTGAACCATTCATCATTCCTCCACTTCAACAAATTTGAATGCCCTTGTATCAAACAAACCAATATCTGTTACTTTTAATTCCGGAATAACAGGCAATGCCAAAAATGCTAATGTCATAAATGGATCAATACCCTTCGGAACTCCCATGCCTCTTGCTATAGACTCAAGATTTATCAAGTTACTTGTCACTTCATTTAATGGTGCGTCTGTCATTAATCCGCCTACTTCAAGTTGTAAGCTACCAACAACTTTTCCACCAAATACTATACAAATGCCTCCCGTAAGCCGTTGTAATTCTTCAACACAAAGCTGCATATCTTCATCTTTATCACCAATAACAATGATATTATGAGAATCATGTGCAATTGTTAAACCTATAGCTCCACCTTTTAGGCCATAACCTTCAACTAAGCCAAGTCCAATATTTCCGGTAGCTTTATGTCTTTCAATGACCGCTAGCTTAAGAATATCAACTTTGGGATTTGTACTGAAGCAGCCTCTTATAACATCAACTTTACGAATAACCCTTTTAGTGATAATGCTTTCATTTAATAAACCAATGACCTTACAATATTCGCTTTTCAACTCTAATGAAAGGTTGATTTCTTGATTCTTTATTAAATGAATGGTATCCAAAACCAAATCATCTTCATATTTGTTTTGTTCAAACAAGGCCTTACCATCTTTAGATACCAACACACCTTTTTTGTATACATCTTTAACTGCAAAAGATTCTAAGTCGCTTAATACAATTAAATCTGCTTCATATCCGGGAGCAATGGCGCCTTTATGTTTAAGTCCGTAACACTCTGCAGTGTTTAGCGTCGCCATTTGTATTGCAGTGATAGGATTGATACCGTTCCGAATCGCCAATCGAATGTTATAGTCGATATGACCCTCTTTAACAATATCCGTCGGGTGTTTGTCGTCTGTACAGAACATCAACCTCCGACTATTGTTAGCAGTAATACCTCGACATAATTCAGCTACATTCTTTGTCGCACTGCCTTCTCTCAAATGGATATACATACCTTTTGCAACTTTTTCTTCTAATTCTTTATGATTTACACATTCATGATCTGTCACAACTCCTGATAAGATGTAACTATTTAAATCTTTGCCTGTCACACCAGGAGCGTGACCATCGATTGGTTTGTCTTTAAAATCCATTAGTTTGTCATGGACGTCTTCATTGCCAAAAAACACACCAGGATAGTTCATCATTTCTCCAAGCCCAATAACATGTTCCTCATCAATGAGCGTTCGAAGATCACTTGCCAGCAATACGGCCCCTGCATTTTCAAAATCAGTACTAGGAACACAGGATGGTAACATAACATATACATCAAGCGGACAAATCTTTGAAGCCTCAAGCATGTACTTGATTCCATCCAGCCCACACACATTGCCGATTTCATGTGGATCCGCGATAACCGTTGTTGTTCCTTTTGGGATAACCGCACTTGCAAAACCTGGTGGCGTCATCAACGAAGATTCTATATGAACATGACCATCTATAAGACCTGGTGCAACAATTCGATTCTTACAATCAACTTCAACGTCACCTAAATAATCATCAACACCAATAATAATTCCACTGCTAATTGCTATATCACCTTTATCTATCATTCCTGTAAAAACATTGACATACCGACAATTCTTAAGAACTAGTTCCGCTCTCTTCTTCCCTCTTGCAACTTTTATTAGCTTTTGTCTTGTTTTCATTCTTTCGTTCATTTTTCCCTCCTTTCAAATTGCCAAGTCAATTTTAAAACCTGGGAGGTGTTATTGTTGATATAAACTCTAATTCAACATTACCGTTGTTTACAATTCGATGTGGTGAAGTAGCAAAATAATATATGCTGTCGCCCTCACCTAAAAGGTATTTTTCAATACCGATTTCAATCTCCATTTGACCTTTAAGAACAAGGGTAACTTCTTCGCCATTGTGTGACAACGGTTCGTCACATGTAACAGCTCCCGGTTCAAGTGTCGCAAAAAACATTTCCATTTGACGATTCAAGTCTGGAGATAACAGTTCATAAACTAGGTGCGAATCAGGAAATGTAATCTTTTGTCGTTGCGATTTACGAACCACACTATTATTGTTGACCTCGTCAATAAAAAAGTAAAAAACAGCCACATCCAATGCTTGTGCAACTTTACGCAATGATGTAATTGACGGTTCTGTTTGGTTTCTTTCAACTTGGCTAATAAATCCGGATGTCAAACCAGTTCGAGTAGCCAGTTCTTTGATACTCATATTCTGCTCCTTGCGTTTTTCGCGAATTTTAGCTCCTAAATCACCCATTCAATCTCCTCCTATCATGTTTAGAAAAGATTTTAATAAACTTATAGAACAAGCTTTTCGGTATTTGGCATTTGATCTCTGATCATCAATAGGTACTATTCGTTTATCATATTTATCAATAACAGTTTGGATTGAATACTCACTGATTAAATCTATAATTCGGCTCAATCGTTCATTTTTCAAAAGCTTGGCTTCTTCTTCATTAACTGCTTTGATTAGTTTCTTTTCTAATGTCCGACTTCTTACAACCGTTTTGAAAACCGATCCAAAAGCAATTCGAATATCATTAATAATTCCTTGTTCATCTCGACTATATAAACCTATAAATGATAATTTACTTATTGCATCCGATCTTCTTCCACCGACTTTTTCATAATAAAAACCTTTATAGTCAACGTCCTTCATAATAATTTCTTTGATTAATTCATTATCTCTTTTCGTTGTCTGACCTGGCCCAATGATATACTCATCAATCGGAACTTTTCTAAGACCGTCAACACTTTCAAGGACAACAATTGTATTGTATACATATAATATAGTAAGTGTATCTCCCGCAGGAGATGCATTGCCAATATTTCCACCTATCGTTGCTACGTGCCTTATTGCAGGCGATGCCATTTCTTCAATCGCCGTTTTTAGCGGCACATATACTAACGGATTATGTATCAAATTTTCTAAGCGAGTCATCGAACCAATATGTAATCCTTTATTGTCTTCATAAACATATTGAAGATGTCCGAGGTTAAAGATACAAATTGCATCTAATGTTAATTTGGGAGATAATCCTGACCAATTTCTTTTCTTTACCATAACATCAGTGCCACCAGCCAGAATGTCCTTTTTGGAATCTTGTAATAAATCTAATGCATCTTCGTAGCTATTAGGAATTATTACCATAAGCCATCCTCCCTTCTGCTGACATCCAGTATTGCACTAACGATCATATTATAACCCGTACAACGACATAAATTACCTGACAATCCATCACGAATTTCTTCTTCTGTCGGTTGCGGATTTTTATTAAGAAGTGATTCTGTTGCAAGGATCATACCCGGTGTACAGAAACCACATTGAACTGCACCATGTTTCTCATATGCAGCTTCTACAGCTTCGTATCTTTTTGTATGGCTGTAACCTTCTATCGTGACAATACTTGAATCTGAAACATGACTCATCGGAAGTAAACATGAATTAACGATGTCATCATTAAACAAAATGGCACATGCACCACATTCACCTTCCCCGCAACCTTCTTTCGGTCCAACAAGATTATAGTCTTCTCTTAATACATCAAGTAGACGGCGACTAAGATCTCCAACATATTCAACTTTTTCATCATTTAGTAAAAATTTAATCTTTGTCATTTTCCATCAACTCCATAATATATTCAGGTGTGACAGGTATCTTTGTCACGATTTTTCCAATTGCGTTTTCAATTGCAAGGGCTACGGCTGGTGCTCCACCAATAAGTGTTAATTCTCCAGCCCCTTTTGCACCATATGGCCCAAGTGCAAATGGATTATCCATCAAGTGCGTTTCCATAAACACACTATCTTTGGCTGTAGGAATAATATAATCTGTCACTGTTTTCTGCATTATACGACCATTTTTATGATTCATAACTTCTAGCATGCCATAACCTATTCCTTGCAGAATACCGCCGTCACCTTGACCAATGATAATCCTCTCATCAATAGCTTTTCCAATATCATATACAGACCAAACACCCACCAGATTGACCTGCAATGTCACTTTTGAAACTTCGACTTCAACGACATTCACCCCCCATGAATATGCAGGATAAGCATCGCCCCTAAGTTTCTCATCATCCCATTTAATATATTCAGGTTGTTTATATTGGGTTTCTATGAGTTGTTCTTGATCATCTATCCATTCTTCTTTCAATGATTTAGCCGCTTCTAAAACGAGTCCACCTACAATCATCATAGTTCTTGACGCAACCGTCGGACCAGAATCAGGTACTAAATCCGTGTCAGGATTATCCAATATTACACGGTCCATTGGTATATCAAGTTCATTTGCAACCAACTTTCGCATAGTCGTTTTTACACCTTGCCCCATATCAACACTTGCAATCAAAATCGTGACTGTATTGTCCACATTTTTTCGAAGCCGAACTACCGCCTTAATATGTTTTTGTTCGCCGCTACCGGTAAACCCACATCCGTGTAAAAACCAACTCATACCAATACCTTTGTAGACTTCGTTTTTACCAAAGCCTATTTCAGATTTGCCATTTTTGTAACTCAATCCACTTTCTTTTGAAAGTTCAGAATCTTTTATTTCAATTGATTTTGTATGATTGTTAAGCACTTTGTAATCTTCAACTTTTTTCTCATAGTCAGATATAGCCATTGCCTTCTTAATCATTTCAGGCATAATAATCATCTCGCTAAAATTACCACTTGTTGATGTTGTATCCCCTTGCTTAGCTAAATATGACTTCCTGAATTCAAGCGGATCCAAATCAAGTGCTTTTGCAATATGTTGAATAAACATTTCCACAGCAAAAATCATTTGCGGTGCACCAAAACCTCTAAAAGCTCCCGTAGGAACAGTGTTTGTTCTAAATACATCCCCTGTTACTGTCATATTATCAAAGGCATAAGCTCCGCTTGCTGCAAGCATTGCTCTTTGAAGAACGACTCCGGAAAGGCCAATATAAGCTCCTCCATCAATAGAAACTTCAGCATTAACCTGCCTAATATCTCCTGCTTCAGTAACAAGAGCTTCTAATGTAATCTTAGCTGGATGACGTTTTGTACTGAATTCCATGTCCTCCATTCGCTCATAGATCAAGCTAATCGTCTTGCCCGTCTTCTGAACTGCGACGGCTAGCTGGCAAGCTAATAAAGAAGGGAATTCTTCTTTTCCACCAAATGCACCACCTGCTGTTGTTTGTTTAACACGTACCTTAGTCTTTGATTTATCTTCATTTTCCGGATCAATTCCTAAAACTTGCAGCACTGCATTCTTAACATAGTATGGACATTGAATTGATCCTATTAAGGAGACTTTATTATCGTCAATCATTCCAATCATGCCTTGTGGTTCAATGTACACATGTTCTTGGTATCCAGTTTGATATGTATATTTAACAGATTGAAGACTTTGACTAACTTTATAAATAGGTTCACCTTTTTTAAAATCAAAATGAACAACAGAATCTTCAAACTCAAAAGTCGGTTCTTCTTCTTCATAAACAACATTGATCTTATCCATGATGTCTAATATTTTTTGTTTATCTTTACCTATAACTAAACATATTGGTTCGCCATAATAGGAAATCATATCTTTTGCAAAAACAGGAAAATCCTCAAAGATCATCTTTACATAATTCTTTCCCGGAATATCGTTTGCATCTATGATGAAATAATCTTCAGGTAAATCTGGATAAACAATCTTTGCGATCTTCCCCTTTACAATTGTTCCTCTAAAAGTTTTAGCATGATACATATCATCTATTCTCAAATCAGCGACATAGCTCTCACTCCCCGATATCTTCGCAACATTATCAACTTTATTAATAGAAACACTAATGTCTTTCACTTATTCACCCCCAAAGGAAATCATTGTTATTTGTAAGTTAGGTTTTGTGTAAATTAGGTTTTGTAAGTTAGGTTATTTTCCTTTAGATATTGCCTTAACCGGGCATTTCGAAATACATAGCTCACATCCAAAACATTTTTCAGGATCCATTACTATTTTTGTTGTATAAGTAATTGCAAAATATGGACAGATCTTTTCACACAATTTACATGATGTGCATTTTTCATGATCAACAACGGGTACTTTGGGTGTATATGAAATAGTTTTATCAAGAATGATCGCCCTAACTTCCTCGATGCTTTCAAATCCATATTTTTCAAGAGCTTTTGGTAAATCATCAATTATCTTACTGTATAAGTCTTTCCCTATAAGAAGTGCTGAACTTAGCATTTGAACACCACTTGCACCTGCCAATAAAAATTCAATAACATCATCAGCCGATTTGATTCCACCAACACCAATGACAGTGAAATCTGGCATTGCCTGTTTAATCATATATACAATTGCTAGTGCTAGGTTTTTAATCATAGGTCCTGATGTCCAAGCATATCCATCAATGTTACCATAAATGATTTTACGCGATTCTATATCAATATTCATTGTAGGTCCCAATGAATTAATTGCTACAATTCCTGTAGCTCCGGCATTCCTAACCGCTGTCGCGAAGCCAATTGGATCCGGAATATGCGGACTGATCTTCATATAAACAGGTTTTTCTGTATTCGCCCTTATCGTCCGAACTGTTTCTGCAATAACATTCAAATCTTTTCCAACATAATGTGTTGATATTTCAAATGCATCTGCAAACGGGTCCAAAAGAGGAATAAGCAATTCCATATCTTCTTTCGTATATCCAACACTGATTATACGAGGAACATCTGTTGGAAGCATAGGTAGAATCTCTTTAATCCACATTTCATATGGATATTCTGACCAGAGTTCCGAGTTCATAACAAAGTCCTTGCCTCCATAGATACAAGGTCTTGGTACAATTGCAGCTTTACTTGATACTGTTTTGGTAACAATTGCGCCAATGCCTTGGTTATATAAAAATTCTAGTTTAGCCAAATCACCTGACAAAGGTCCTGATGCTGGCATTAGTGGATTTTTAAGCACCAATCCATCAAATCTTGTTTCTAAATTCATGATCTCACCTTTCTTTCAAACTAAATTGCTATTATTATTAATTCTATCCCATAATCTTTTAACGCTTTCTTGGACATGATCTAATTTTGGTAAAACATCTTTATACCTATGTTCGTTTAGTTCATAATTTTCAATCAACAATGTACCTTTACACCAAACATATTGCGGCTTAAAGCTATGACTCAAACCAAATATTACATGACCGAGAGCGTTATCCTCGTTCATAGGCGTTGGTGGATTATAGGCTAACATCATCAAATCCGCTTCGTAACCACCCGCTAATTCACCGATCTTACAAGACATAAGTCTATTCGCATATTCATAACTGTTTAAAATCATTTCTCTTAAATCATCTAGTGTAAATCCTGTAGGTGATTTTGTTTGATGATGCAGGGCGAACAATAGATTGCGCCACTCCGATGTAATATCTGATGTCATGCCATCGTTACCAATAATACATTTTATTCCTGCATCTCTCAATAATTTTATGTTTGGTAATCCTACACTATTATTCATATTGGACGTTACATTTAATGCAACAAAACACTCAGCTTCTTTAATAATCAATGCATCCTCAGGTGTTATATGAATACAATGAACTAAAATCGAGTTTTTATTTAAAAGACCAAATCCATCAAGCCTTTCAATTACGGATTTTCCATATTTTTTAAGTGAATGTTCTTGATCTTCAATACTTTCAGCAACATGAATATGAATCGGTTCCTCGCCAATAACTGATTTAACCTTATTAAGTGTTTCATCACTTAAAGTCATCGATGCATGTAAACCAAACAAACCAAACCGATCTGATTTAAGTTTACTAGCTTCAATAAATCTATTATTCTCATCAATACAAGCATCTACATTAAAACGATCACTGGTTTCAAAACAGAAACCGCCACGCATACCAACTTCATCACAAACCGACCGACTTAATACATCTAGAACTCCACTAATTGACTTTCCACTTGCGTGATGGTCAAACACAGTTGTCACTCCATTTTTAATGAAATCAAGACCACTTACCAATCCGCTAAGAAAAACCGTTTCTTCATCAAGTTCATTATCTAACTTCCACCAAAGCTGAGTTAGAATATCAGTAAAGCTTTTAGGATTAAAGGGTACACTCATGCCTCTTGCAAATGTTGAATATATATGCGTATGTCCTGCGATGAGCGTGGGCATAACAAGTTGATTTTCACCATCCATTACTTTGAGATTATCAAATAATTCTATATACTCTTCAAATTCATCCATCGAACCTGTTTTTATGATTTTATCGGAGAAATGAACAAAGCTATTTGAGTGAAAACTTGAAAAATCATATATATTGACATTTTTGATCACTGTTTCATTTTTGATCCAAGACAAATCTTCCACTTCCTCCCACGAATTGACCCTTTTCAACTACAAAGTTTCCTCTTAGTATTGTAGATTCAACTCTTCCATCAACTGACATCCCATCATAAACAGAATAGTCACTGTTACTGTGGCCTTTTTTAATAATCTGTGGTTTCGTATTATCATATATCATAATATCTGCATCTGATCCTATTCTGAGTTGACCTTTTTCAGGATATAATCCAAATAGAACAGCAGGATTAATGGTCATTCTGTCGATACATTCTTCCCCATATAGGTGAAACATAATGTCAAAAGAATGCTCTATTCCACCTATACCCATTGGAATCTGATGCAAATAACTATGAGATTTGTCCATGCTCTTGTATGCACAATGATCTGTTCCAATGCTATAAATATACTTGAAATCTTTAGACAGTATATTTTTTTCTTCTTCACTTCTAAGTGGTGGTGCCATAGTAAATAAATAACCATTTTCTTCTTTATATTTACTATCAGTTAATGAAAAATAATGTGGACAAGATTCAACAAAAAACGAATTATTTATTAGTTCCTCATAGCTCTCAACCAATTGTTCTAACGTATAACCACTGCTTAAGTGAACCATATATAATTTACCCATTGTTTCTTTAACCAGTTTTGCTAAATGAAGTGCTTCTTCCGTTTCAGCTTCGCTAGGTCGACTTATCGGTAAATCTGACACCTGATAATTATCATTAAGATCAATAAGTTCATCTTTTTCAATATGAGCTAATACAACAAAATCACCTAAACTTGAATACTCCAATAACTCTTTGATTTCTGAATCATAAGTTCTTCTACCACTCTCTGAATAGGTAGTAAATAGTTTTACACTTTTTAAATTGTAAAATTTTAGTTTTTGAACAATCTCTTTAACTATTAACGGATTTTTAACTGTCATATGGAAACTATAATCCACAACTGACTTTGAAGCTAAATTCCTTCTATTGTTATAAGCAGTTTTAACTTCTTTCCCCTGACTCACCGGATCCAAAAAATCAATAAAAGTTGTTATCCCTCCATACGCTGCACATACACTACCTGTATAAAAATCATCAACACTAGTTACTTTACCTCCTAATTCAAAGTGAACATGGGGATCAATCAAACCTGGTAAAACTAATCGATCTTTAGCATCATATGTGAGTTTTGCATGTAAAACTTCTTTACTTATTTCAGCGATTTTACCATTCAGAACATAAATATTGGACATAATAAAACCTCCATTTATATATGCTCGTCCATTTATTATTGCTAAATCATACATCTCTCCACCCCAGTTCTTTAATCTCCATTAATTAAAAACGACGCTCACCAAGATCAATTATTTCAAACTCTTGAATATTAAATAGTTCAATTATTTGATTCACATAAACTCTTCTTACAGTGAAATATATCGAAGAAGAATATTTCATGTTCTGAAACATCCAAATAATCATTGGATAAAATCCTTTTTTTTCTATCTCTAACTTACCGATTTCATCTAAGTATAATGGTGTTTTTTCTTCTGAGACACTCTGTCTCACACTTTTTTCAATAAACGCTAAACCTTCTTCAATGAAATAATAAGGACCTAATGTATGTCTATATGGTAAAGAATTGGTTTTGGTTGCAAGTGGACCCACCGTATTCGTTGATAAATGTAGATAATCAAATCCAACGACTTC
>Ga0314774_1000708_pt1 | contig 24637 bp, 18 predicted proteins | sample MetaGCBIA2018_FD_204515 | JGI IMG/M metagenome (GOLD analysis project Ga0314774, IMG submission 204515) | Cryopeg brine microbial communities from Beaufort Sea near Barrow, Alaska, United States - CBIA 2018 | ecosystem: Environmental > Aquatic > Marine > Coastal | place: USA: Alaska | collected...
TCCAAGCTTGAGAAAATCCTTTTTGTTTTAATTCACTCCAAAAATCACCGACGGTTCTTTGGTTGTAATTATAGTAACTGCCCATTTTTTTAAGGTTGGCATAAAGCGTTTCAGGGGGGGTATCAGACCAATCAGAGAGTTGGATGACATAGTCGTGGTCGGATTCAACAGGTTCTTGAACTTTAGGCAGAATAACAATCGCACCGTAGACACCGGTTTGCTCTTGATAACCTGAATGGCTGTGATACCAATAGGTTCCATTTTGTTTGATAGTGAATTGATAGACATACGTTTCACCGGGTTTGATGCCGTCATAACTTAAACCCGGTACACCATCCATATTGGCCGGTACGATGAGGCCGTGCCAGTGAATAGAGCTATCCACCTTGAGTTCGTTTTTGACTCTTAAGGTAATGGTATCACCTTCTCGCCAAACGAGTGTTGGTGCAGGCAAAGAGCCATTGACTAATGTTGCGACAGTCGGAGTGCCGGTAATATTCACCATCGTTTCAGAAATAACCAAGTCAAATTCGGTTCCCGCTAACATAGGCTGCTTTGGGTTGAACGGCATGGCATCTTGGGAAATAAACTCACCATTAGCATAGGCTGACGGAATATTTGCAGCGACAGCAGCCGCAACAGAAGTTAATGCTAAGCCGCGAACAAATTGACGACGGTTCATCATTGGGTGTGTCTGTGTAGTAGAAGAGGTCATCTCTAGCTCCTTAAAAAATAATCAGTAATGGATTAGGTTATAAGGCGAAAGCAGTAAATTAAATGACAGAGCATTCATCTATGTAATAGATTCATTGTCAGGATTAATCTGAACGTATTTCGCCAGAATTAAATGGAGGGTGGTGGGGTTTCTGGCTGGCTATTAGAGTATTTAACTGAAATAGATAAGGTTGGTGTCAGGCTATTGACCATTAGAATGGTCGGCTGAATCATTTCTACTTGTGCATAAAATGGTGTGGCGGCATGAATAGAGCCACACATAAAATCTTGACAGCCTGTCTCTTGATCACAAAGGGAACAGTCCATCATACTATGCATTTGAGAGCCAGACTTTGTGGCCTCGGGTGAAAGTATTGTTGGCATCTCATCCATGTTCATGACGTGATGCATGATTTGCATTTTTGATTTTTCCGCTTGGTTTAATTGAGACATATCCATCCCCGCCCACGCACCTGTCGCGAAGCTTTGAAGAATGAACATGACTAAAAACAAGCGTTTTAACATTTGGTTGTTCCTAACGGATATATAGGCAAATCTCATTATGCCGATTTACTCTTTGGGCAAAATGTACAACTTGATTGTAAACCAACTATTTACTTGAATGCAATGGTTTCTTTTAGTTTTCGAAACCGTCAAGGTGACTTGTTGACTATCTTGTGGTGAGAGAAAATGTTGAACAATAAGAAATACGATGGTGGGGGGGGGGAGTTACACGTCTAAAATTTAAGTTTAAATGCTGGAATAATGAGAGAAAGCGCTGTTTATTTGTCTTTAAAGTTATGCATAAATGAAATGTTTACCAAACAATTTGAAAAGAAATCTCTGCACGCTACGCAAAGATTTCGATTTCTAAAAGGGTTCTAATGAACCGTGGATTTACTTACCTGAGTAATTCGCCGCGATGTAATGACCCTCTAAACTAAAGAAAACATATAGGTTCTGTTTTGCTGAGTCCTTTATTTTGTCGTTTTTAAAGGCAATCACCCATTCCGCAGCATTAGCAAACGTTTTTTGTTCCACGCTACTGGCTTTTACACCTGACCAAGAAGCATCAATGACACCTCCTGAGACTAATTGAGTTATTTTTTTTGAAGCCCTGTTGATCGCTTCAGCGCTCGTAATTGGAGCATGTGACTGGCTGTGTCCTCCATCGGGGCCATGTGCATGTCCGCCGCTTGCCATTGCAGGGGTGACCATAAACAGTGATAAAAACAGTGCTGTGATTAAATTTTTCATAAAAATTCCTTTGTATTATTTAAGTGTGTCGTGGTGTTGTGGAGCATCATGAGAGTGCGAACCATCATCGTGTGAATGATCGAAGCACCCTGTAAGGGTCATAAGCGTTAGGCTTGCTAACAAACTTACAAATATTTTAGGCATCTTAATTTTCCTTTTATTCAATACTGTTATGTTTAGAGTCTCTAATCACTTGAGCGGCTCGCTCTTCATCCATTTTGATATGTTCATGAATGTGATTGTCCGCACTAAAACCAAATTCATCAGGATCAGAGGTATGTGAATAGCCATGCATTTGCATCATGAAGAGAAACAAACCGGCAAATATCAGCCCATAATTGGAGATCAGACTAAACGGTTTGAATGAAGCCGACTTACGCAATAAAACCATGACCAGTAACATGATGCTTAAAGCTAGAACTTGACCTACTTCAATACCGATATTGAAAGAGATGATATTCATGAGTAATTCATCTTGATTCAAAGGTAATTGTTGCAGACGTGTAGAAAGTCCCAGACCATGGATTAGACCCAACCCAATAATCATGACCAACAAGTTGGGCGGTTTGACCCCCAGGTACTTCTTAAAACCATCTAAATTCGCAAAAGCGATATAGCAAATACTTAAAGCGATGATGGCATCAATCAAAAAATAATTAACTTGAATGCCATTAAAGGTCGCATAAATAAGCGTGACACTGTGGCCGAGCGTAAATGCAGTGATGTATTTAATAATGTCTTTAAACTTGGTTAGAAAAAAGATAATACCAAATATGAACAATAGATGATCATAGCCCGAGAGCATATGGGTTGCACCAATCCATAGGTAGCTCAAATTGCCTCCATCCATAATCGTTTGTTTTTCAGCTTCCGACATACCATGTCCAAAAACTTGGCTAACGGCCAGCATCGCAAATGCGGCCAGTAACCATCGTGACTTTTTAATAAAAGATAACATAATTTTCTCAATAACAATTTATTCAAGGTGTAGTAACCCCTTGAAATGATTAGATCTATTTAAATGTGTGAGGTGTTATGAGAAATAAGGAGGTGCGCGAGGATTGGCCGCTGATTGATCTAGAGAGTGGTAAAAAAGAGTCTCTGTAAAGGGTTGTTCAAGCCTGACGGATTGCAGACAAGTATCTTGCTGAAAATAATTTGGGATAGTTGCTAAGTCAGGATGCTTATTGTGACCTGAAGGTGCATTACACTGGTTATCCAGTTCAATGGTGCTTAAAGTTTCGGTAAGCTGAGACGACTCTGTTGCGTCGGAATAGTGCCCGGTAAAATCATGCGCGTGACTTTCTACTGCATGGTAATGAATGCCACCATGATCATGATATTCTGCTAAATGAATATGTGCAGAGGCCCATTGCATGCTGATAAAAGCAAGAATGAGGATAAATAGCAGAGGAGAGTGTCGCCGTAATTTGGTCACGTATCATTTCATTCATTTGTATTGAGTGCAAAACTATACCAAAATTAAACAGAATGTACGAGTTTGAAATGAGTCATTTCATTATGTTTATCACTGGCACGGCTAGATAATTTCTAGTAACTCATCCTTTTAGCAAATCGAAAAACCGATGGTTTTAAAATAAGGCCGTTAATCCAAGCGTTTGTGAAAACGTTTACTGGCCAGCCATAAGGTTACGAGCATAAAACCAATTAAGGCCAGCAGTTCGGGGAGCAGTTCGCTTAAGCTGGCACCGCGTAACATAATGCCTCGAATCAAGCGTTCAAAATGCGTCAGGGGTAAGAGTTCGGTAATCCACTGTGCAACCACGGGCATACCGCTAAACGGAAACATAAATCCAGAAAGTAAAATCGATGGCAGCATAATAAAAATAGCCATTTGTAAGGCTTGAAGTTGGGTTTTTGCCAAGGTTGAAAATAACAACCCCAACGTTAAATTGGCAGCAATAAACACCATGGCGACTATATAGATCTCCGCCAAAGAACCCACAATCGGCACATTAAAAATCCATACCCCCAAAGCCAAAATCAGCGTCACTTGAAAAAATCCGATGACAATATAGGGCAGAATTTTGCCTAACATTAACTCATTTGACGTGATTGGTGTATTGATGAGCAGTTCAAGGTTACCCTTTTCACGCTCACGCACCAAAGAGATCGATGTAAAGATCACCATGGTCATGGTGAGAATCACACCGATGAGTCCAGGAATGGTATTAACGGCGGAGCGACGTTCTGGATTGTAATAGTGGCGCACGGAAAACAGTGTACTTGATGGTTGGGTTTTTTGGGTATCTTGATGCCGCTGCAGACTGGTTAATTGACGTGCCGATGCCAAGATAATCGGGTCCGTGCCATCGACCAATAATTGCGCGGCGGCGCGGTCATTTTGTTGCAAACGACGTTCAAAGTCGGCCGGAATAACCAAACCTATACTGACCTTTCCCGTGCGCAACTGAGCTTCAATCTCGTTTATTGTCTGAACATAGCCCGTAATTTTAACGACTTGAGAAGCCTCCAAATCAGAGATTAAGTTACGTGATGATTGGGTGCTGGCACTGTCCATCACAACGGTGGGAATCCAGCGAATATCCGTGTTAATCGCATAACCGAATAGCAAAATTTGGATAATGGGAATGCCAAAGATCATCCCAATGGTCATGCGATCTCGTTTGAGTTGCCAGACTTCTTTGCGAAAAACGGCCCATAAACGACCGAAAGAGATCACTAAAAATGACTCGCGTTTGTCGTGACACTTTTTTCAGCAGGCGGCATTGATTGTCTGTGTAAGGTCGCCATGACAAACACATCTTCAATCGATGCTGTGATAGGTGTAATCCGTAAGGATTGGTCAATAGGCGCTAACAACCGTTGCAGATAATCTTGAGGGTTAGCAATTTTTTTGGAAAGCAATACCCGTAAACGTTCACCGAGCTGCATCATGCTCAACACTTCTGGACACGTCGCAAGTTGGTGCTTTAAAGGCATGATCGAGGTACCTTCTATTTGGAATACCGAGGCATCAATTTGGGCGATGAGGTTGGCTGGGCTTTCATCTGCGACCTTTACACCGTGGTCGAGAATAGCCAAACCATGGCAACGTTCTGCTTCATCCATATAGTGAGTGGATACTAAAATGGTAACGCCATCATTGACCAGTTCAAATAACGACTCCCAAAAATCACGCCGGCTTTGTGGATCGACACCGCTGGTCGGCTCATCTAAAAAGAGCAATTTTGGCTTGTGCAAGGTGGCAGCCGCCAGTGAAAGACGTTGTTTTTGTCCACCACTCAGCGTGCCAGTCATCTGTTTTTGCAGTGGTTGTAGTGCATAACGCGAGAGCGTTTCAGCAATACGTTGCGCCTGGGTCTTGCCCGGTAAATTATAGGCTTTGGCCATAAAAGAGAGATTTTCGGTTACGGTTAAATCGTCGTACAGCGCGAATTTTTGCGCCATATAGCCAATTTGGTGTTTGAGTTGCTCCGCTTGTCGCGGAATTTCCAAACCCAGTACCTCTACTTGGCCCGAGCTTGGGGTGAGTAAACCACACAACATGCGCATGGTGGTTGACTTACCGGAGCCATTTGGACCCAGAAAACCGTAGATACTCTGCTTGGGAATGCTCAAATTTAGGTGGTCAACCGCTTGTAAAGAGCCAAAGGATCGGCTGAGTTGCCGACATTGAATGACCTGCTCAACATTCATGATTATTTCGAGGTCGCTTCGGAGTGAATGGATTTTAATTTATCCAGGTTAAACGTCACCGTGAGCGGCAGTCCTGCGGGCAGATTTGTTACCTGGGCATCCATAAAGTCTAGTTTTGCCAAATAGCTTAAACGTGAACGGTCGGTTTCGGTCAATGCGTAATAGGGGGTGAAGTCCGGGGCTGTGTGAATGCTGCGTACCTTGGCCGTAAAATGTTGATTGACGCCATCAATTTGCACCGTGGCTGGCGTACCGGGCTTAATCCAAGCGCGGATTTGTTCGGGAATGTGAATCCGCGCATAGGGTTGTTTACCGCCGAGCATCACTGCGACCGTACTGCCCACTGGCGGTTGTTCACCGATTTCAAACGGCAAACTGTCTAAACGTCCGGCACGCGGCGCGCGAATTTGCAAGTGTTGTAATGTGATCTCATCATGTTTTACTTGTTGCTCAGCCACTTGCAGTGCTTGTTTAGCCTGTTCAATTTGTTCTATTCGGTTACCGGCCTGTAGTTTGTGTAAGTTGGCGTTGGCGCCAGTCAATGCAGCACCTTGGTTTTGTAAAGCATTAAAGGCCTTATCTAATTCCTCTTGGCTAAGATGGTGTTGTTTCTGGAGTGTTTTAATGCGCTGGTATTCCAAACGCGCGAGGTTTAATCCATTTTGGCTTTGAATGACACTCTGTTTTGCCTGCTCAACGTCTTCTATACGGCTACCCGCGACCAACTCTTGTAGCTTGGAGGCAAGCAGGTTTCGGTTGGCGATCAAAGCTTGTAAATTCGCGGCAGTACGGCGGGGGTCCAAGCTTAAAATTAATGCTCCAGCTTGGAGTTCATCACCTTCTGCAGCATGGCGTGCAATGATCGGTTCACTCAACTCATTAATGAGTTCAATCCGTTCCCATTCAAGTTCACCAACGACGGGTAAGGTATGGTTATTATGTTGGCTGCAACTGGTGGTTAAGAGAATAAGAAAAGAGCATACAAAAAGTTTTAAACGCATTCCGAGTAAGTCGTGAGTATCCATAGTGAGCCATTCATCTGCCAGTCATGTGATTAGGTTTTTTACATGAGTTGATTATGAGATCATGTCCATGTCTCATTAATGCTACTCCAATCCGAGGATATATAACAGTTTTTATAGGGTATTTTCAAAAAACGTCTTTTTGGATTCATACTAAGTCAATAAATCGAATAATTTTTTGAGCAGACAGACTCATTAAGCCACTTTGTACTGTTGAAGTTACTCTACAAATGCCATCGCTATGCCTCAAAAGTATTGAGGATGTTTCGCAACAGAATAAAAGGGTTATGCAGAAATTAACGTGGTAATAAAATGCTATTTTTTTCATTATGTAAAAAGCATGAATGAGCTTTTAGCAAGAGTGACCCAGTCAGTCTAATTAAGATAATATGATCAGTGCGATAGAAAAATTAAATCCGTTATCCCGAAACGCTTCTCTGATTGTAACCAAGTGAAGCTTGCTCATTGATTGGCAACGATCCCGGTACGCTGATGAGAAGGTGTTTTCATGAAGTTAATCTTTTGTTAAAGGTTTTAAAACCCGTTTTTGTGAAGAAAGCTAATAATAGAACAACGTGTTAGGAACATAATATGACCTCATTGGTGTGGTTACAAAGAGAGTTTAGATTAACAGCCTTGCCGGCTTTACAGATGGCCTTGTCTTCCGCATGGTCTTCAATAGAAGCCGCAGAGAGTTCTCTTGAGCAACGCTCTGAAAAGTCACCAGGCCAGGTCATTTTCGCTTATTTTCATGACCCTCGGCAGACGGTGGGTGACGCGAATACACTGTGGTTAGCGCATGGTTTGCAAACGTTGCAGCAGACGATTCGAGCGAAAGGCGGTGATTTGTGGATTATTGAAGGTGACTTTGAATCCAAGTTTTCTGAGGTGTTGTCGTCTTATCACGTCAATCAAGTGTTTTACACTTTTCAAGTCGGTGCGCCTTTTAAAAGCATGCAGCAGCAAGCCATGACGGTTTGCCAAAATCAGGGGGTGGTCTTACAACCATTTTACTCAGAGTTTCTGGTAGAGCCTGACAAAATTCGCAATCAACAGAATAATCCCTATCTGGTGTTTACGCCTTTTTATAAAACACTATTAGCCAAACAAGCGCTGATTGAACCTTTAGATGAATCGGTAGGCGATTTGTCTGCCACTGCCATGCTGAAACCCTATGACCAGGCCTGGTTGGGATTTCCGACCTCTTTGCAAATCCTGTTGAGGTTGCCGTGGGCACAAAAAATGATGGCCAATGTGCATGCCTCTCACTCTTGGCAGGTCGGAGAAGAGGTCGCGTGGCAAACGTTACAGCACTTTATTGAAAACGATTTGCCAAGTTACGATGAAGATCGGGATTTTCCAAAACTCAGCGCGACCAGTCTTTTATCGCCACACTTACATTTTGGAGAGATCAATCTGCGTGACATCTTCTTTTATCTGCAAGCTTTAATAGCTGATGGCACAGTTAAATATGACCAAGCCATGCCGTGGTTTAGGCAGTTGGCATGGAAAGAATTTGCGGCTCATCTGTTGGTGAATTTTCCGCAAACGGAGACCGAACCGTTTCAAAGCAAATACCAGAGCATGTCTTGGCAAACCGACAAACAATCCTACCAGGCCTGGCAGAAAGGTTTAACGGGGATTCCAATTATCGATGCTGGAATGCGTGAGCTTTGGCAAACTGGTTTCATGCATAATCGGGTACGGATGCTGGTGGCCTCTTTTTTAACTAAGAATTTAAATCAGCACTGGTTATTAGGTAAGAATTGGTTTGACCACACCTTATTCGATGCAGATCCTGCGAATAATGTCATGGGTTGGCAGTGGGTGGCTGGTTGTGGCGTTGATGCATCACCCTATTATCGGTTGTTTAATCCAGTGACTCAGAGTACCAAATTCGATGCCGATGGCGAGTATATTAAAAGCTGGCTGCCCGAGCTGAAGGCTTTATCTAAAAAAGCCATTCACGCGCCCTGGGAACATTCCGCGGAGTGTTTGGCCAAAGGCATTGTATTAGGTCAAGATTATCCATTACCGATTGCAGATTTAAAACAGAGTCGTATCGCGCATTTAGAGCGTGTCGAAGCCATGAAGTCCATGGGACGAAAAGCCTGAAGTCGTGCCAATTAACGGTGCTTGAGTCTAACCTAATTTAACAAGCCTTAAGTAGAAGAGCCACTTCAAAACTTAACGCCACAGATAAAGTCCGTTAACGCTCACTAACGATAAGCTGAGGTTTGGGAGCGCAAAGCCAAATCCGCAGGGTAAGGGTGGAAAAACACCTGCGATGCAAGATAGTCTGAACCATAGTGTTTTAGAAACTGTTCTAAGACCTTAATGACGGCAATCAACGGCACAATATCGTTTATAAATTCGGCAACCGTTTCGAAGTAATGTTCTTTTTCGAGCGGTGTCACCTCATTTTTAAAGTAACCATAGATATGGTCCAGCACATTCTTCATATGGCCTTTTGTAGAACGACAGGCTAATAAAGCAAACATTTTTTGCTCATACTTCAATAGACTTTCAGCTAAATTATGCTTGCGGGTCGCGGCTACTAACGCGCCGAGTTCACGGTAAATAGCTTCGTTTTTAGACTGAAATAGATATTTGTGGTCACGGTGAAATGCCTGAAATTCCACCACGGTTGGGTTTGCTTCAGAGAACTCGCGCCAACGTGCCGACGTGAAAGCATGCAGCATAAAAGATTCTCTTAACCAAGCATCGGTCAAACGACCTTCTTCTTCAATGGCTAAATGCGGGGCGGCTTTTTGTAAGTCACCTGTAAAAAGACCGGATTGCATTGGATCTTTAGAACCGTGCCATTCCCCGTTTGGTTGGTAAACTTTAATACGTTCTAAACCACAGCTTGGAGAGCGCGATTTTACGACAGCGCCATCCATGTTATGGCTTAAAATTTTTGGGATAATTTTGTCATTGTAGGCTTGCAAACCTTCAGTGTAGTCCGAATTCGACTTAGGGCCAATCACCCGTACTTCCGTATCGATTCCAACTAAACGAATGGTTTCCCTTGGCGTACCCATGACCGCCGCTTCGGGACAAAAAGGGTAAAAATCTGCATATTTCGCTAGATGATCATTCACAAAGTCATCTTGAGCATGACCGCCATTGTAACGGCACTCTGTGCCTCTTAAACAATCGGATACGGCAATTTTCAATCTTGGATAATTCATATTTGATCCTTTTACAAACCACGGCTACTGTCTTGATTAAATATAACACAAGAGCGATACATCATTAAACGTGCTCTTTAAATAAGCGGTCACCCTTTTAAGAATATTTAAGAATATTTAATAAGGTGAAACGTCAGTTATAAAGAAGATGATCCCAAGATTGAATCGGCAGTGACCGATGTATTGGATGAATGGCAGTTGGTAGACAAGCAAAGTACGTTAAAATTTTTGTCGTGATGAATCTTGACCAGGTCTGGTCAAGATAGTTTGTTTAGGGTTCAGTGCAGACACTTTACAAGGTGCACCCTATAATAGGCTGTCTTATGTACTCCATAGAGTGGTTGTTAGGCTTCTTCTTGTGCTTCTCGAATACGTTCTAGGCGATTTTGCTCTTCTTCCATAGCGGCTTTAATCTCTTGCATGACGCTATCGACATCCGCATCTTGTTCAACTTCATCAAAGGTTCCGCTGAGTTCAATCTCGGGAGAGAGTTCACCTGCTTCAAATAAAGCCCAAATTTCTTTGGCATATTGAGTGTTTAATAAATCGGGAGCATATTGCGCATAGTAGTTGGTCATATTGTCGACATCTCGGGTCAGCATGCGTTTGGCGTTATTATTCGCTGCCGCATCAACCGCTTGAGGTAAGTCAATAATCACTGGTCCGTAGCTGTCTACGAGTACGTTAAATTCCGATAAATCGCCGTGTATTAGGCCTGCGTAAAGCATGAGCATTATATAGTGCATAACCACAGCATGGTCTTCACGGGCTTGTTCGGCATCCATTGAAACGTCATTTAGGCGTGGCGCCACATGATCATCTTCATCGGTAATGAGTTCCATCAATAGAACGCCATCAAAGCAACCGTAGGGTTCTGGTACGCGAACGCCTACAGCGGCGAGGCGATAGAGCGCATCGACTTCGGCATTTTGCCAAACGTCTTCTTGTTCTTTACGACCAAATTTAGAGCCTTTTTCCATCGCTCTAGCGCGACGGCTATTGCGAACCTTACGACCTTCTTGGTATTCCACCGCTTTTTTAAAACTACGTTTATTCGCTTCTTTGTAGACTTTGGCACAACGAATTTCGGTGCCCGAGCGAACCACAAAAACGTCGGCTTCTTTACCGCTCATGAGGGGGCGCAGAACTTCATCAACCAGGCCGTCTTCGACTAGGGGTAAAATGCGTATTGGTGTCTTCATGGAGTCCTTATCCGATTGAGAGTGTTTTACAGCGCGTTATGATACACCTCTTAAGCTTCTAATATAATAGGTTTTAACTTGTTGGTATTCAAGCCAAGGAAGATTTTGTAATGGATCACCATTATCTCAATTTAATGAGCGGTTATGGACGCTTATAAATCTTGGTTGTGAGAGATTTAAGAGGTCTCTTCTGGGGTAGCTTTTTGAGCGATTAAGTGCCTTAATAGCGTGAACAGTATGATTGCTTTGCGACGCTTATATAGGTGGTGTAAAGTGGTTATTTGATTTTTTTGTCACATTTGGTAACAGACCGTGTTGAATGCTAAAGTGGCAAAACAGTGTCAGTATGAATGCCTTTGTTCATTTTATCTTATGAATTATTAGTGGTTAGGAGCCAAGTTATGAAAGCATCAGATCTCTTTGTTAAGGCTTTGGAAGCTGAAGGCGTCGAATATATTTTTGGAATTCCAGGAGAAGAAAATCTGGATTTACTGAACTCACTCAAAGATTCCCACATCAAACTGATTGTGACACGACATGAACAAGCGGCAGGTTTTATGGCAGCGACCTATGGTCGTTTAACCGGTCATGCAGGTGTTTGCCTCTCAACATTGGGGCCTGGTGCAACTAATTTGGTGACCGCAGCCGCTTATGCCAATTTGGGCGCGATGCCGATGGTGATGATCACTGGGCAAAAGCCCATCAAGTCAAGCAAACAAGGCCAGTTTCAGATTATTGATGTGGTTGATATGATGCACCCCATCACCAAATACGCTTGTCAAATTACCAGTGGTCATAATATTCCTGCCCGTATTCGCGAGGCGTTTCGTATCGCAAAAACCGAACGCCCAGGTGCGGTACATTTGGAGTTGCCGGAAGATATTGCGGCCGAAGAGACCAATAGTCAGGTGATTGAGCAAAGCGCCCATCGTCGACCTTTAGCTGAAGACAAAGGGGTGGCAACCGCGGTGAAAATGATCGAAGATGCCAAACACCCATTAATTTTAATTGGTGCCGCAGCCAATCGAAAAACCGCCGGGAAAATGATTCGCCAATTGATTGATCAAACCGGGATTCCCTTTTTCACCACACAGATGGGCAAAGGTGTGGTCGATGAACGTCATCATCTGTATTTGGGATGTGCCGCCTTATCGGATCACGATTTTGTCAATGCTGCACTCAAAAGGGCCGACCTGATCGTGAATATCGGCCATGATGTCGTTGAAAAGCCGCCTTTCTTTATGAAACAAGATGGTTTTAAAGTCATTCATGTCAACTTTACCAATGCTTCAGTTGACCCCGTCTATTTTCCGCAGGCTGACGTTGTCGGGGATATCGCCAATAGCGTTTATCAAATAAAAACTAAATTACAAAATCAATCTCATTGGAAATTTGGCTGTTTTATGGAGGTTAAAGTCCATATTGATCGGAATTTAGCAGAAGGGACTCAGGACAATCGTTTTCCGGTTTATCCACAACGTTTGGTGAGTGATATTCGCAAAGTGGTGCCCGAAACAGGTGTGATTGCCTTGGATAATGGTGTCTATAAGATCTGGTTTGCGCGTAATTTTTTGGCTTATCATCACAATACTGTTTTATTAGATAATGCACTGGCGACCATGGGGGCGGGACTGCCGTCAGCGATTGCGGCTAAGTTGGTCACACCAGAAGCAAAAGTCATGGCGATTTGTGGCGATGGTGGGTTTATGATGAATTCGCAAGAGTTAGAAACGGCCGTCCGCCTGAAATTGGATTTGGTGGTACTAATTTTAAATGACAATGCTTTCGGCATGATTCGCTGGAAACAGGCCAATATGGGTTTTGAGGACTTTGGGCTTAAATTAAATAACCCAGATTTTGTGCTCTATGCCCAAAGTTATGGAGCTTATGGGCATCGCGTGTCGAGTGCCGATGACGTGATTCCAACGGTTGAGAAGTGTTATGCGCAAGGTGGCGTGCACGTTATTGAAGTGCCCATTGACTACTCTGATAATGACCGTATCTTAAACCATGAAATTAGAGAGCAAAGTGACGCTTTAAATGAAATACTGAGTAAGGCCGAAGAACGTTCCATACACGCTTAAAATTAAATATTAAATATTAAATGATAAAAAAGGCAAGTCAGTCATGTTTTGACTTGCCTTTTTTGTGGGTAAGTTGAGTGAACCCATAGCAATCTCTAGTGAAGGAAGTAAATCAATAGGCTAATGTTGAAGACGAAAGACAAGAGTGTGGTGGCTTTCCAAAAGAGTAACGGATTGCGTTCCAATAGCGGTTTGAAAGCCTCTTCATATTGACTCTCTTTCGGAGTGCTTAAGTCATGCAAGAACTCAGAGAGCAGTTGATAGCGTTTACTTGGATCGGGCGCACAGGCTTTTTTAAGCGTACTATCAACCCACTCGGGCAAGTCAGGGCGATAGTGGCGCACTGAAATATACGACATGTGACTGTAGTTTTTTAACTGGAATTTATGAATGCTCTGCTCTTTAAAGGGGTATTTTCCTGTGAGCATCTCATAAGTGATGACCCCAAGCGAGAACAGATCGGCATTTTTGCCAGCGCGTTCGCCCATCATATACTCGGGCGCTGTATAATTAAGCGTGCCTTCTGGTTGCTGTCGTTCCAATACGCTGGCCAGTTCCGCCAGGCCTGCCGCATGGACAGCACCAAAGTCAATGACCTTAATACGATCAGCACTGTTAATCATGACATTATCGGACTTCAAATCCTGATGAATCACATCTTGGCGGTGCAAGCTACGTAATGCACTGGCAAGCTGTTCAATATAGCCTCGCACCTGTTTCAACGGTGGGTTAGGGTGGTCAATAATCCATTGACTAACGGTCTGTCCCTTGATGTATTCGGTTGTAAAATAGAGAAACTGTTTAGGACGATTCGAGCGATACGTTTTCATCAGGCCTGGGTGCGATAGGCGTTGGCCAATCCACTCCTCTCTGACAAAACCATCCAAATACCAAGGGTCATCGCTGTAGTTTTGTGATGGCGTCTTAAGGACCAACTCCTTGCCTGTTTCGAGATCTTTAGCCAAGTAGATTTGGCTGCGTGCAGATAAATTGAGCTCTTGGGTGATTTCATAACCGTCGATTTTCATCCCGGGTTCGAGCTCCGGTGGGAACGGCAGTTGTGACAATTTGTTATAGACTTCATCCTTCGTCTCATTCGGTAACTGCTTGATGCGAATCACTTGCGCGGTGAGGTTGTCATTGGATTGATTGGCAATGGCTTTTTCAACCAATCTCTGCGCCATTTCAGTTTCCGAAGCATTAGAGCTTAAATGTTGGATCATGACATCGTCGGTGATGAAATCATGCACGCCATCCGTGGTGAGTAGAAATAGATCATCTTGCTCGAGAGCTTCGGCTTTAAAATCGATTTGCAAAGAGGTGTCTACCCCTAAAGCTCGGCTCAGATAACTGCGGTCCTTGTTAAGCCAGGTAATATGGTCTTTCGTCAGAAGTTTTAATTCGCCCTGGCGAAAGCGGTACACACGAGAGTCGCCAATGTGTAAAAGATAAGCGGTGGTCGATTTAAAAATAATCGCATCAAATGTAGTGACCCATCCTTTAAGATCGGATGCTTGGCTACTGCCCTGCTTGTAGAGCCAGCTGTTGATCGAGCTAATGATCTGCTGACAAGATTTTTTGGTGCTCCAAGTATCAGGCGTCGAGTAATAGTCTTGAATAAAGCTTTTGACGGCTGTTTCGCTGGCCTGCTTAGCTGCTTCACTGCTGCTGACACCATCGGCAATAACAGCAACAGCGCCTTTAAAATCCAGGGCACTGTCTCGCGGAATGCAATAATTCACGGAGTCTTGATTTTCAGGTTTAATGCCAGCCGTTGTGTGAAACCCCGCACGGATGATTAAAGATAAAGCCATTCAGAACCTCTTTGCTAGAGATGAAAAAAGCCAGGTGGCATTCGCAACCTGGCCTTTCTGTTGTAGATCGAGTTAGATTAACTCAACGATTATTTTACATCAATCATTTGTACTGTACCATCCGGCATCACTTCAGTCATTTGACCTTCAGGCTCCTCTAGGAAGAAGATAATCAGTGTTAAGACAAATGCCGCGACAACGCCAATCACTAAGAAAAATACATCATAGTCGACTAAGCTATTGACCGTCAGGAACATGACTGCACCGACATTACCATACGCCCCAGCCATACCTGCGATTTGCCCCGTCATGCGACGTTGAATCAAAGGGACCATCGCATAGACAGCGCCTGAACCTGCTTTCGAAAAGATGCCCGCGATGATGGTGATACCGACCACAAACTCAACTGACCATGTGTTATCTACCGTCCCTAAAAACAAGAAGCTGGCGGCAATCCCTGTGAAAACCACCAATAAGGTTTTACGACGTCCGACTTTATCACTGATCCAGCCGCCACCAGGACGTGCCACTAGGTTGATGAATGGGTAGATACCGGCGAGTAAGGCGGCGGTGATTTTAGGCAGTTCGAACCAGGAGACATAGAACATCGCTAGCATAGAAACAACCGCTAATTCGGTACCGAAGGTGACTAAATAAGCCCAGTCTAAAATCGCAACTTGCTTAAATTTATAACGGTGTAGTTCTGGCACCGGCGCTGACAAAATATGCTTGTTGACTTGCCAAATTTTCCAGACTTGTAATGCATAAGTTCCAACTAAAGCAGCATAGATCGCCAGGGTTGTTTCCGTGGTAATCAAGCCCATTTTTTCGGGAGAAAGCTTCCAGGTTAAAACGGCTAAAGCAAGGTATAAAGGGATGTTCATAACAATGTATAAAATCAAATCACCCTTAGAGGTCACTTCCATAGCACCGGTTTTCTTTGGCTTAAAATACGTTGAGCCTTTAGGTGTATCCGAAACACTGAAGAAGTAAATGACACCGTATACCATCGCTGCAATACTGGCGAAGGTAATCGCATAACGCCAACCGTCCACATCACCCATTGAGACCGCAATAAACGGTAAAGTCATCGCGGCACCCGCAGAACCAAAGTTACCCCAACCACCGTAAATCCCTTGTGCAATTCCCGTTTGCTTTGCAGGAAACCATTCAGAGATCATGCGAATGCCGACCACAAAACCCGCTCCAATGAAACCCGATAAGAATCTTAATAATGCCAGTTGTTCATAAGTCTGAGCCCATGCAAATGCGATACTGACGGATCCCCCTAAGATGAGAATTGAGGCGTACATGATTTTAGGTCCGTACTTATCGACCAATATACCCACCACAATTCGAGCAGGGATTGTCATGGCGACGTTTAGAATCAGCAGGACTTTTGCTTGTTGATTGGTTAAGCCGAGCGCTTCTTGAATAAAAGGCATCATGGGTCCTAAACCTAGCCAGACCACAAAAGACATAAAGAAGGCAAACCACGTTAAGTGCAGTATGCGAGAGTTTCCTGAAAAGGAAAGTAAGTTGAATTTATCATCATTGGCCGACATCTTAATACCTCAGTGTATTTATAAGTGAATCCTGTCCCTTATAGAACCATTCGTGCCACTTCCAATAAATATAGATATATCAATTAATTAGGCGTTTTTGGGCGGGTATTGTGTCCTCAAGTGGGGGTTTGTTCTGTCAAATAGGTGCGTTTATGTATCTTCATTGGTGCGTTAAGAGTGGTCTGATGTCTGTCGAGCATTGGTATTTAGTTCTAAGTTGTTGATAATAAATATAAAAATTACTAAAAATAAAACTGGCATAGAAGTTGTTATTACCTAGCAAAACTTAACCATTTGGATTCATTACTTTAGACTTTTGCTTATTAGAAGCGCTAAATTTGAATGCCAGTCTGAGGAATGCAATGAAGCAAAAACTGATTCTTATCGGTTCAGGCATGGTCGGTGCGCGATTTATCGAACGCCTATTACATGAAGCGCCTGATACTTACGATATCCGTGTCTTTAATAAAGAACCGACCGGTGGTTATAACCGCATTATGCTTTCTCCAGTACTTTCTGGCGAGAAAACCCTACCCGAAATAATGACCCACGATCATGACTGGTTTGAAGAACGCGATGTTCATCTGCAAGCCAGTACTGAGGTTGTTGGTGTCGATCAACACGCTAAGACCGTCACCACGGATTTAGGCGCTGTCTATTCTTACGATAAATTGGTAATTGCCACGGGTTCAAAACCTTTTGTCATTCCTGTTTCAGGCGCGGATTTACCAGGTGTGGTGACGTTTAGAGATACGCGTGATGTCAAAATCATGCTCGACGTTTCTGATGCAGATCAACAGCAACCGCATAAAAAACTGTCAGCAGTTGTCATTGGTGGTGGGCTATTAGGCCTTGAAGCGGCCAATGGTTTAATGATTCGCGGCATGGACGTTACCGTGGTACATCGCGGCGACGTCCTAATGAATATGCAAATGGACGCCGTTTCTGGAGAGTTGTTGCAAAAAAGCCTTGAAGATAAAGGCATGAAGTTTGCCATGTCAGCCAATACCGCTGAAATTTTAGGTGACACCTGTGTCACCGGTGTGAAATTAGCAGATGGCCAAGTCCTTGAGGCTGATTTAGTGGTGATGGCGGTCGGAATTCGTCCCAATGTGGGGGTGGGCAACAAGATTGGTTTACAGCTCAACCACGGCATTATCGTCAATGACCAACTGGAAACGTCTGCTGAGAGCATCTATGCCTTAGGCGAGTGTGTTGAACATCGTGGTTTGCTCTACGGTTTGGTCGCGCCCCTATATGAGCAGGCCCAAGTATTAGCCGAGACCTTGGCAGGTAAACCGTCCGCTTATCACGGCAGCTTTATCTCGACCAAGTTAAAAGTGACGGGTATTAGTCTGTTTTCAGCAGGGGAGTTCGAAGATTCAGAGGATGCAGAATCCCTGGTCTATCAAGATTTAAGTCAAAACATCTATCGTAAGATCGTTTTGAAAAACAACAAAATTCAGGGTGCAGTGATGTTTGGTGATGTCACTGGCTCTAATTGGATATTTGATAATTTGGTAACGCAGAATGATATGTCTGCTTATCGAGATACATTAGTATTTGGCGAAGGATTTCAGCCTTCGTCAGACAAAAAGGCAGAAAAGGAAGCAGTCGCATGAGTAAGCAAAAAATAGTCGTTATCGGTAACGGGATGGTGGGTCATAACTTCATCGAGAAACTAGTCGCCAGCGAAGGCTACGATAACTTTGAGGTGCATACTTTTTGCGAAGAACCACGCCTAGCTTACGATCGTGTTTACCTCTCTTCTTATTTTTCAGGTAAAACGGCAGAAGACCTCTCTTTAGTGAAGCCTGGTTTTTATGAGCAGAATGGCATTACCGTCTATCTAAACGATAAAGCCGTGGACATAGATCGTACGGCTAAAACAGTGACTTCTGAGGCAGGTGTCACGATCGCTTATGACAAGTTGGTTATGGCGACCGGTTCTTATCCGTTTGTGCCACCGATTAAAGGCAATGAGCGCGAAGGGTGTTTGGTCTACCGAACCATTGAAGATTTAGAAGCCATGAAAGCCACGGCGGCCAAAGGTAAAGTCGGCGTCGTCGTCGGTGGTGGACTGCTTGGATTAGAAGCCGCGAAAGCGCTCGTCGATTTAGGGCTAGAAACCCATGTTGTCGAATTCGCACCGCGCTTAATGCCGGTGCAGTTAGATGAAGGCGGTGCGGCACTGCTGAAACGCAAAATTGAAAACCTGGGTGTGACCGTGCATAACAGCAAAGCCACCCTGGAAATCATCGATGGCGAAAACTGTATGAATAAGATGGTCTTCGCCGATGGTGAATCACTGGAAACCGATATGATTCTGTTTTCTGCCGGAATTCGTCCGCGCGATGATTTGGGCGGAAAAGTCGGTTTAGAGCTTGGCCCACGTGGTGGGATTCAAATTGACAATCACTGCAAAACAAATGACCCAGATGTGTTTGCAATTGGTGAGTGTGCCCTGCATGACGGCATGATTTACGGTCTGGTAGCACCTGGTTATGCCATGGCACAGGTTGTTGTGAATCTGTTAAATGCCAATCCAGGCAGTTTTGAAGGTGCAGATATGAGCACCAAGTTGAAGCTGATGGGCATTGATGTGGCCTCTATTGGTGATCCGCATGGCAGTGATGAAAATGCACTCTCTTATGTCTATGAAAATGGCCCAGAAGAGATTTATAAAAAGATTGTCGTCACCGCGGATGGTAAGAAACTATTAGGCGCCGTCTTGGTGGGTGATGCTGAAGATTTCGGTAATCTATTACAGATCATGTTGAACGACATGGATCTACCAGAGCATCCAGATATGTTGATCTTGCCTAATCGTGATGGCAGCGGTGCAGATCTGTTTGGTCCAGATGCTTTGCCGGATACCGCGCAGCTGTGTTCGTGTTATGACGTTTCAAAAGGCGATATTATCAGCGCGGTTGAAGGCGGCTGTTGTACGATGTCTGACATTAAAGCCACCACTGAAGCCGGAACAGGCTGTGGTGGCTGTGTGCAGTTAGTCACCAACGTACTCAATAACGAATTAGAAAAACGCGGTGTGGAAGTCAATACCGATATCTGTGAACACTTTGGCCATACGCGTCAAGAGCTTTACCATATCTGTCAGGTTGAAGAGATTAAAGACTTTGACACGCTTATCGCGTCTCACGGTACAGGCTATGGTTGTGAAGTTTGTAAACAGGCTGCGGGTAGCATCTTCGCCTCGCTTTGGAACTCATATGCTTTAGAAGCCGATAAGGTGGCTCTGCAGGATACCAACGATAACTACCTTGGAAACATGCAGAAAGACGGAACTTACTCGGTCATTCCACGTGTGCCAGGGGGCGAAATTACGCCTCAAAAACTGATTGTCTTAGGTCAAGTTGCCACAGACTATAAACTCTACACTAAGATTAATGGGGGTCAGCGTATCGTCCTGTTCGGTGCACAAATGAATGATCTGCCGGCCATCTGGAAAGAGCTGATTGATGCTGGTTTTGAATCTGGACAGGCTTATGCGAAAGCGTTACGTACCGTTAAGTCTTGTGTCGGTTCGACTTGGTGTCGATATGGTTTAGACGATTCCGTCACCATGGCGATTGAGTTAGAAGATCGTTACAAAGGCTTACGTTCACCGCATAAAATCAAAATGGGGGTTTCAGGCTGTACCCGCGAGTGTGCTGAAGCACAAGCGAAAGACATTGGCCTTATCTCAACTGAGAACGGTTGGAACCTGTTTGTCTGTGGTAACGGTGGTATGAAACCTCGTCACGCAGACCTGTTCGCCACAGACCTAACCAAAGAACAAGTTTTTAAGTATGTTGATAGACTGTTAATGTTCTACATTAAAACAGCCGACAGACTACAGCGTACGGCGACTTGGATGGATAATATGGAAGGTGGTTTATCGTATGTTCAGGACGTTGTTATCAATGATTCACTGGGCATGGGCGACGAGCTAGAAGCGCAAATGCAAGCCTTACACCAGACGTATAAGTGTGACTGGAAAACAGCGATTGAGAACCCAGAGTTCATCAAACGTTTCCGCTCATTCGTCAATGTTGAAACGCCTGCAGAGCAGTTATTCGTGCAAGAACGTGGTCAAATCCGTCCTGCGACCGAAGCTGAAAAGTTATCAGGCATCGCCGTTGAAATTAAACAGATTGCTTAAACAGCTGAGTTAACCACGAAGACATGAAGGCACGAAGAAAGATTAAAAGTAGGCTCGCTATAAGCACCTGATTTTTCATCAAGAAATGACACAATGTCTGTTTGTTTAAACCAATCAAACCTTCGTGTCTTCGAGCCTTCGTGGTTCAAAAAGTTTTAAAAGGAAAAGAAAATGAGTGATTTTGTACCAGTTTGTTCAATAGATGATTTAGTTAAAAACTCTGGGGTGGCCGCATTGATAAACGGCACCCAAGTCGCTTTGTTCTATATTAACGATGCCGTCTATGCGTTAAATAATTACGACCCAATCGGTAAAGCCAATGTTATGTCTCGTGGCATGATTGGCGACTTAAAAGGTGAGTTAATGGTCGCGGCCCCGTTGAAAAAGCAGCACTACAGCTTAAAAACCGGTGTGTGTTTGGATGTAGAAGGGGTTTCTATCCCAAGCTACGAGACCAAAATCGAAAATAACCAAGTGTTTGTAAAGCTCTAAAACCGAGCTTGTTGCAAACCCTATTCGATTCAACCGAAACACTCTAAAAAAGCAGTTCCTATGCCCACGACCCTACCAGAAAATCAAATTATCCAAACCACCTGCCCTTATTGTGGGGTCGGTTGTGGCATGGATATTTCACCTAAAATGGCTGAAAACCCAGATAACACTCCTGCAACGGGAATTTCATCCTACGAAGTGAAAGTGTTTGGTTCGGAAAAACATCCCGCCAATTACGGCCGTTTATGTGTCAAAGGGTCTTCTGCGGGTGAAACGGTTGATTTTGATGGCCGTATGTTGGAACCACAAGTCGACGGTCAAGTGGTCAGCTGGGATTCTGCTTTGACAACCGTGGCCGATAAATTTCAATCGGTGATAAAAGAACATGGTTCGCAAGCTGTGGCGTTTTACGTGTCGGGGCAATTTTTAACCGAAGATTATTATGTCGCCAATAAGCTGATTAAAGGCTTTATGGGCACCGCCAATATCGATACTAACTCGCGTCTGTGTATGGCATCGGCCGTGGTCGGTTACAAACGGGCATTTGGTTCCGACACCGTTCCCTGTTCTTATGAAGATTTAGAGTTAGCCGATCTCATTATCTTGGTCGGCTCTAATGCCGCCTGGGCGCATCCGATTGTTTATCAGCGCATTGCCGCTGAGAAACGTCGTCGTCCCGAGATGAAAATAGTGGTGGTGGACCCGCGCAAAACCGCCACCTGTGATATCGCCGATTTACATTTAGCGTTAAAGCCAGGCACCGATGCCGTATTATTCAACGGCTTGCTGTCGCAGTTTGCACAGGCGGGTGTGTTGGACGGCGCCTTTATCAAGTTTCATACAGAAGGTTTTGAAGAAGCCTTGGCTAAGGCCGAAGAAGCCCAAGATTGTCTGCATGCGGTCGCCGAACAGTGTGAGCTGGACGAAGATGATCTGGTACAGTTTTTTGACTGGTGTATTTCAAGGCCTAAAATGGTCACGATGTACTCGCAAGGCGTTAACCAGTCTTCATCGGGTGTCGATAAATCCAATGCCATTATTAACTGTCATTTAGCCACCGGGCGTGTGGGTAAAGAGGGCTGTGGGCCTTTTTCCATTACCGGTCAACCGAATGCGATGGGCGGCCGTGAAGTCGGTGGTCTAGCCAATCAGTTAGCCGCACACATGGACTTTAGTCATCCTGACAATATCGATAAGGTCGCGCGTTTTTGGCACGCTGAAAACATGGCGTCAGAAAACGGTCTTAAAGCCATTGAACTATTCAATGCAGTCGCTGACGGCACTATCAAAGCCATCTGGATTATGAACACCAATCCCGTGGTCTCTATGCCGGATGCCGATGCCGTCAAAAAAGCCCTGTTAGCCTGTGAAATGGTGGTGGTCTCCGACTGTGTTCAAATCACCGATACCACCTTAGTGGCCGATGTTCTACTGCCTGCGCTGACGTGGGGTGAAACCGATGGTTCAGTCACCAACTCCGATAGAACCGTCTCGCGCCAACGCAAATTTATGGACGGCCCGGAAAATGCCAAAGCCGATTGGTGGATTTTGTCGCAAGTCGCTTTGAAGATGGGCTTTACTAAAGCGTTTAATTACCAAACGGCAGCAGACATCTTTAGAGAGCATGCTGCGCTTTCAGGTTTTGAAAACGACGGCTCACGTGACTTTGATATCTCGCTGTTAGATGAGATTACCGAAGGCGAGTATTCCGCGCTACAGCCATTCCAGTGGCCTCTGAATGCACAAAACCCACACGGCACCAAACGCATGTTTACCGACAGTAAATTTTTTACGGCCAGTGGCAAAGCGCAGTTTATCCCCATTACACCGCGTGCGCCGGTGCATCCAACCACCCAAGCCTTCCCGTTAATCTTGAATACCGGCCGAGTACGCGACCAATGGCATACCATGACGCGTACCGCCAAGACCGCCAAGTTGATGGCGCATAAAGACGAAGCCTATGTGAGTATTCATCCAAAAGATGCCAGTCGATATGAGCTAGTACATGGAGAACTCGCGAAATTAACCAGTCCTCTGGGAGCTGATAAAGTGGTGATTGCACGTGTCGACATTACCGATGCCACCCCGCCAGGCAGTGTGTTTGTACCAATCCATTGGACAGCACAATATTCGAGCCACGGACGGGTGGATGTCTTGGTGCAATCCGTAGGCGATCCGCTCTCTGGTCAGCCAGAGTCTAAGCACAGCCCGGTCGCTATTTCGGCTTACCAGGCTAAGTGGCACGGTTTTATTTTAAGTCGTCAGCCGATTGAGACTGAAGGCTTAGAATACTGGGTTAAAATAAAAGGTAAACAGTTCTATCGTTACGAGATTGCGGGCGAACAACCGATTGAAAGCTACCAGGCCTGGTCAGAATCTATTTTAGGTTCAAAAGGCGAGTTACTCGATTATGCCGACACCGCAGGTCAACGCTATCGTGCCGCCCATATTACAGACGGACAATTACAATCCGTTGTATTTATCGCGCCGACCACCGAATTGCCACCAAGAGGTTGGTTAGGCAGTCTGTTCGCCAAAGAGGAACTCGATGCCAAAACCCGTTTAAGTCTATTAGCCGGTCAACAATCGGGTGCCAAAGACGAAGGTAAAACTATCTGCTCTTGTTTCGGCATCGGCATCAATACCATTGTCGAAGCCATTGATAAAGATAAACTGATTTCGGTAGAAGCCATTGGTCACGCCCTAAAAGCCGGCACTAATTGCGGGTCTTGTCTGCCAGAATTGACTGAAATATTGTCGGCAAAGTTGTCGACTGAACTTAAGTAACGCACGAGGTATTATGAAAACGACTCTTTTAAAGATTTTTGCACCCATTCTGAATCTGTTTGAAGCGCCAGACGATGGCTCAGAGTACAGCTACAGTCCTTCGCACCGTAAAATATTATGGGTGATGGGTTTCTTGTTTTTAGGGGTAACCGGCGTTGGCATTTTCTTCGCAATACAGGCCAATGCCATGGCCACTTTGTTTCCGATCATTTTGTTTGGATCGATTGGTCTGCTGTGTTTAATCGTTGCAGGTTTGGGCAGTGATAGAGCGGTTTCTAAGTTATGGCGAAATCGCTGAAATCTATTTTTTGTTGTTACGTTTTGATTCGTGTGTGTTAAAGATTAAACCCACCAGGCCTGGTGGGTTTTTTTATGGCTGTCATTAATGATAAAGCTGTGTTTTTCATAAAGGTGGTATACGCAGAGTATCTAGTTTAGGATGAGTAAATTATAGTTATTTTTAATAAGGAATCTACATGGATGTGCAAATAGTGAATGATATCTGGACGCTACTAGCTTCAGTTCTTGGCACCATGGTTACAATATTAGTATTAACTCACCAATCTAAGAAATCTCGCATGGAGATGGTCATAAAGCTTGAAGACGAACTTGAAAAAGATCACAAACATTCGGCCATGGAATTATTCCGCTTGTTACATGGCA
>Ga0314774_1000709_pt1 | contig 24632 bp, 29 predicted proteins | sample MetaGCBIA2018_FD_204515 | JGI IMG/M metagenome (GOLD analysis project Ga0314774, IMG submission 204515) | Cryopeg brine microbial communities from Beaufort Sea near Barrow, Alaska, United States - CBIA 2018 | ecosystem: Environmental > Aquatic > Marine > Coastal | place: USA: Alaska | collected...
AAGGGTATTAGCAACCTTCTAATTTTAATATAATAATAGTTCTACTAAATACAAAAGCTCCTGAAAAAGGAGCTTTTTGATGTGTTATTTAAGTTTTTATTGGCTTGTGCAACGATTACCATTGTTGTACGTTCGTTTTTTTATTCTTTTTTAGTTTCAATTCTTTTATTGTTTCTGCTCCATTCACTCCATGAACCTACATAAAGTTTTGGAATTTCCATCCCCGCATATGCGATTGCTAAAAGTGAATGACAAGCGGTAACACCTGAACCACAATGAACAATTATATTTTCGGATTTTACTTTTCCGAATAACTTTTCATACTTCATTTTTAAAAAATTCGGAGTTAAAAACAAACCGTTTTCGTCTAAATTTTCGGTGAAAGGAACATTTATTGCTCCTGGAATATGTCCGGCTATTAAATCAATGGGTTCAGTTTTACCGGAATAACGCTCAACATCACGAACATCGATTACAATATGATTTTCGGTTTGTGAAACTTTTTCAACTTCTTCAAGTTCGGCAATTTGTAATTTCCAATGGTCAACTTTATACAATTCAGTTTTGTCAGTAATTTCTGTTTTTGAACTTAATGGGAAGTTGTTTTTTTCTGCTTCTTGAATTCCGCCATTGAGAACTTGTGCTTTTTCGTGACCAATAGATTTTAACATCCACCAAAATCTAGCCGACGCATTTGAACCATTTTTGTCATCGTAAATTATTAAGTGACTTTTTGGAGAAATTCCAAGATTTGATAATGTTTTTGCAAAATTTTCAATTTTCGGTAATGGATGTCTTCCACCAATTGACAAATTATCTTTAATTTCGGCAAGTTGTGTGTTTAAATCTACAAATATTGCTCCTTCTAAATGTTTTACTTCATAATTTGATTTTGCATTCTCTCCATTACTAACATCAACAATAATTAAATTCTCAGATTTATATAATTTCAGTAATTCGGATGCTTTAATAATGGGAGATGTATTTAAGTTCATTTTTTGTTTTCGTTTTTTGTGAAATGATGTGCAAAAGGTTTTTATAAGATTTGTGCGACGGAAAAATTGGAGATTTTTCGCTTGTAGCAAATCGTTTGTTGAATGTTTGTCCGTTTTAATTTAGTTTTTAAAAGTAAGCATAAATTTCATACGGTGTTGTGTGTGGTTTATCAGTCCTTTTCTTTACAGAATTTAGTTAAATCAGAATAGGTCATTGCTCCGGAAAATCGTTTAATTTCCTTTCCGTTTTTAATTAGTAAAAATTGAGGCAATCCTTTTATTTGGTAGTCCTCTAATATTTTTTTATTAAAATCGGCGTTCACTTTTGCAATTTTAATATCGTTAGATTCAGTTGCGAATTTTTCAATTATGGAATTCATCATTACACAAGGTCCGCACCATTCTGCCCAGAAATCAATTAAAATTAATTGTTCATTATTCAATGTTTTTACAAAATTTTTCTCATCAAGTCGAATAATTTTTAAATTGTGATTGTTCTTAAATAGCTTTTTATAAATATATCTGATTGGTAAAGTAAGTCCGGCTATAATTGATGATAAAATGAAAAGAACAAATGCAATTATATAATGTATAATCGAACTTGTATTTTTTGTCGATTCAAAGTTTTTTTCAGATTCGTTTTGGTATTTAATAATCTTTTCTATCATTTTTTTCTTAATAACGAGTTCCAATAGGGGGCGTTTGAAATTTCACAGCTCCAATTTTTAAATTTACTGCCAATTCGTTTATTACTTTCACATACATTAAATGCACTATTTTTTTTGTTGTGGGTATGAGCTTATTTTATGCACTTTCATTTTTCGGTTTCTTAATTTTCTATAAATATATTCAAGAATAAGAGCTCCGATAAATGTAAATATACTTGCATAAAAAGCACTGATTTGTGTATCCCATTGATATTTCATTAGCGCAAAAAACACAACCAGCAGAATAGACAGATTAAAAATTAAGAGGACCTTATGACCTCCATATTCTTTATATAATTTAAGATGAGAAATTAGAACAAAAATATAAATAACAGTAAAAATAGTGCTTGTAATTGAAGCGATTGCACGTAAATCGAAGACCAAAGCAAATATTAAGCCCAAACCTGCTGTGAGATATAACCCTTCTGTTGATTTAAACCAAACTTTCCTTTCAAAAACTTCTGGCAATTCACCTTCTTTGGCTAATGAATAGGCAATGTTTGCGCCACCAAAAATGGTGGCATTTAAAGCTGAAGAAATAGAGAATAACGCCCCTATTGTGATAAGAATAAAACCAAAATTACCTAAAAATGGTTTTGCCGCTATAGCCAGCGCATTCTCTTGTGCTTTAATAATATCCGGCAATGAAAGATTCCCAATTGTGACAAGAGAAATAAGTATATAGAAAATCATTACAAAAAAGATACTAATAAATATTGCCAAGGGAATATTTTTTTGGGGGTTCTTTACATTTTCAGAAGCATTTGTAATAAGTCCAAATCCCATATAAGACAGAAAAAATATAATAGATCCATTAAGTAAACCACTTGTGTGAGCTGCATCAAAACTTGGCTTAGCCATCTCCCAATTAATTGTCATAAATCCACCCAGTATAAATACCAATAAGATGGATAATTTAGTTAAAACAATATAAAACTCAGCTTTTCCAACTGCTTTACTACCAAAAAAATTGAGTGCTGTAAAAAATGCTAAGACACATACTTCAACTATTCCAATGGCAAATTTTGTCGATTCTATATGTATAAAAGGGAGTAAATAGCCTGCAAAACCTTTTACAAATAGTGAAATTGATACGACATAAGTTAACCACATAAGAATACTTAATGCTCCGGTTACAATACTATCTCCAAGTCCTTTCATTATAAATGCAATTGGACCGGCATTAGATATTATTTTACCTCCTAAAATAGCGTATGAATAAGCCACTACCAAAGCATATATCCCTGAAAGAAATAATGCCTCGGGAAGATTATTGCCTGCAATCTTAGCTCCCAATCCAAAAATCGAAAAAATACTGGCACCTATCATTGTGCCTACTGCCATGGATGTTACTTCTATTAAACTTAGTTTATTATTCTTTTTCATTATAATTCCTTGTTATTTTTAAAATATTTTGAACTTCTTGCATTACCAATAACAGTTGGTAATGCGCAGTACGACCGATAAGGAGCATTATCACATATACATTGTTGTAGCCAGTTTTTTACTTTTGTGCTTCCAAAAATTGTTCAATCATTGATATGTAGTTTTAATTCAATGACTTATTTATGTTATTTTTTTTGAGAAATAATCCCTATGCTATTGGTTCATATCTTTAAGTGTATGATTTCCATTGCTTATCTGCCTTTTTATAAATTAAACTTCTATCCATTTGTTCAACTGAATTACAGCCCGATGCGGCCAATAATTCCAAAAAATCTTCCAATATGTTTTTGTGGTAATTCCTGACTCTTTTCCATTTTTCTGAAACCACCAAACCTCTTACAAATTTCGGGTTATTTGTAGCGACTCCTGTAGGGCATTCATTGGTGTTGCATTTTAGGGCCTGTATACAGCCCAAAGCCAACATCATACCCCTGGCGGAATTACAGACATCTGCCCCGATACAAAGGGCTTTAAAAATATCAAAGGCCGTAAATATCTTAGTAGCGGTAATCACTTTTATTTCTTTTTTGAGCTTGTATGTGTTGAGCGTATCCACTACAAAAATCAGGGCATCTTCCCAAGGCATACCTACGTAGTTTGAAAAATCGATGGGAGCGGCACCCGTCCCCCCTTCCGCACCATCAACAGTTATGAAATCGGGTTTGGTACCTGTTTCTAACATTTTTTCACATATTTCAATAAACTCTTGTTTACTTCCTATGGCAAGTTTAAAGCCTACAGGTTTTCCGTTAGATAATTCTCTCAATTGCTGAACAAACTGCAATAGGCCTTCAGCATCACTAAAAGTAGAATGTCCGGGTGGTGAGAGCACATCGGTATGTGGTTGAATACCTCTTATTTTTGCAATTTCCTCATCATTCTTAGCTGCGGGTAATACACCTCCATGCCCTGGTTTTGCACCTTGTGAAATTTTGATTTCAATCATTTTCACTTGATCCCAATTTGCCTTTTCTTTAAATTTTTCTGCATCAAAATTGCCGTCTTCTGTGCGACAACCAAAATAACCCGTACCGATTTCCCACACCAAATCTCCTCCTTGTAAATGGTGTTTTGAGATACCTCCTTCCCCGGTATCGTGAAAAAAGTGACCTGCTTTAGCACCCAAGTTTAAAGCTTGGATGGCATTTTTGCTCAAAGCTCCAAAACTCATAGCCGAAATATTAAAAAGAGAGGCACTGTAAGGTTGTTGGCAATCTTTCCCGCCAATGACAACACGTGGCGGTGTTTCCATTTTCTTGGTCGGATAGATGCTGTGTTGCATCCATTTATAATCATCATCATTTACATTAAGCTCAGTGCCAAAAGGGTGTGTTTGGGTTTGTTCTTTGGCTCGCTCGTAGATGTAACTGCGATGATTCCTGTTAATGGGGTTGCCATCTATATTGGACTCTACGAAATATTGATGTAGCTCCGGACCAATCATTTCCAATAAGTAACGAATGTGGCCAACTACAGGAAAGTTTCTGAGTATCGTGTGTTTTTTCTGAAATAAATCATAGAATCCAAGCAAAACAAGCAACACTAAAAGAACAATAAAACCAGGTAAAGGCCACAAAATAATACCGATAAGTAAGGCAAAAATAAGCATGGAGATAAAGGTGAATTTAATAGCTTGTTTCATAATGTTTTATAATAATTCCCGTAAGTATTTTAAATCGCTCTTAGTTGTATCTACTATTTCTGCAAATTTTCCATTGACCATCATTTTTGCCATGGATGTTGCAAAGCCTTTCACTTGTTCAAAGTTTAGGGAAGGTGGCATGGCTAACGCATTAGGATCTGTAAAAATGTTGATTATCGCAGGCCCCTTATGTTTGAATCCGTTTGAGAGCGCTGATTCCACATCTTTGGGTTCCTTGGCCTCCCATGCTTTGATATTCATAGCTTCTGCCAATTTTACAAAATCAGGATTAACCATATCAGTTTGCCAATCCATATAGCCTTCTACACGCATTTCAAGTTTTACCATGCCTAAGACACGATTGTTAAAGATGATGATTTTTACAGGAATTTGATATTGGCTGATGGTCATCAAATCACCCAAAAGCATGGAAATACCGCCGTCTCCGCAAAAAGCAATCACTTGCCTATTGGGATGCGATAAACCTGCCCCCATAGCCATAGGCATGGCATTCGCCATAGAGCCATGATTGAACGATCCGGTAAGATAGCGATTCCTACCTGCTTTTAGGTAGCGTGCAGCCCATACGGCACTCATTCCTGTGTCAACCGTAAATATGGCATCATCATCTGCTAATTTATCGATTATATAAGCTACATACTCCGGATGAATATTTTTTTCAGAACCCTTATCTTTTACATACGCATCATATTTTTCTTCAATATCCTTATGCAAATCACGCATTTTGTCCAGAAAATCAGTTGACGGTTTTGCTTCAAGTAACGGTAATAGTTCCTGTAAAGTTGATTTAATATCACCACAGTAACCATAGTCAACTTTTGCTCTGCGCCCTAATTTTTCAGGTTTGGTATCTATTTGAATGATTTTGCATTTTTCGGGCAGAAACTCACTATAAGGAAAATCTGTACCCAACATCAAAAGGACATCTGCTTGGTGCATGGCTTCAAAGCCGGATTTATTGCCTAACAAACCGTTGAGCCCAACAGCATAGGGATTGTCTTTGCGTTCAAAAAATATTTTTCCTCGAAAACTATAGCCCAATGGTGCATTGAGTTTTTGGGCCAGTTGCATTACGTCATCTACAGCATTGCGACAACCATGCCCACAAAACAGCATCACTTTTTCATGAGTGTTGATTACCTCGGCCAGTTCCTGAAGATTTTCAGAACTTGGGATGACTCTCGGTTGTGTATAGAAATTTTTATTGGCAGCGTGAACATGTTCTATATCAGCCGCCGCTACATCACCGGGAAGACCTAAAACAGCTACGCCTTTTTTACTAATGGCATGCTGAATAGCAGTTTGTAATCCATTTAGCGCTTGTTTTGGTGTATTGGCCATAAAAACATATTTCGAACAATCTTGAAATAGAGATTCGGGTCTTGTCTCTTGAAAATAGTCCAGCCCCATTTTTTCAGTATGAATGGTTGAAGCAATAGCAATAACAGGGTTCTCAGCCCTATTTGCATCATATAAACCATTGACCAGGTGCACATGCCCCGGGCCGCTGCTTCCCATGCAACAACCGATGCCATTCAGTTCTGCCTCCATAGAAGCCGCATAGGCTCCGGCTTCTTCGTGCCGCACATGAATCCACTGTAACCTCCCGTCCCGCCTGACTGCATCATTTATTGGATTTAAACTGTCACCTGTTATGGCATAAATTCTTTTAACACCTGCTGCTACAAGCATTTCTACTAAGTGGTCAGAAACATTTTTTGACATAACTCTTTTGGATTAAAATATAAATTTATTGTTGCTCTGATTGGCTACAACGGTTTGTGTATGAAGCGTTGGGTGCTTTATTGCACCTGTTTGTCAGATGACTACTAATTTTATTTGTTTGCATAATGATCAATTTAACCGATTATTAAACAATGACTTATGCACTTTGTGAGGTGTCGTAATTTATTCGAAAAGCCATTTAATTATTTTTAATTTCTTATTTGAATAAGGTGCATATTTAAAGTTTGCTTCAAACCAAAAAGGTTTGTCTAATATGCTTTTGTTATGAGAAAATGTATCAAATCCTGATTTACCGTGATAACTACCTATTCCGCTTAATCCAACACCTCCAAATGGAAGGTTGCTATTCGATAAATGCATTAAACTGTCATTTACCGCTCCTCCTCCAAAAGATATTTCTTTTAGTAATTTATCAATTGTTCGTCTGTTATTCGAGTAGATATAACAAGCCAACGGTTTTGCTCTTTCTTTTACCATCTTTATTGCTTCATCAAGGTCGGTAAATGATAATACAGGAAGAATTGGTCCAAAAATTTCATCTTCCATAATTTCGTCTTCAAACGAAATATCTTGCAGGATTGTTGGACTAATAAATCTTTTGGCCCTGTCACAATTACCTCCAAAGTATATTTTATCACGATCAATTAGTTTGCTGAGACGGTCAAAATTATCCATGTTTATGATGCTTAAATAATTCTCATCTGTTTCTTTACTGTTTTTATGGCGTTCTTCAATTTCACGCTTCAATGCTTTAAGAAATATTTCTTCAATGGATTTGTCAACCAAAACATAATCAGGGGCAACACAGGTCTGCCCTGCATTCAAAAATTTCGCCCAAACAATTCTTTTGGCAGTCATCTTAATATCAGTATCGGCAAGCACAAAAGTAGGGCTTTTCCCACCCAATTCCAGGGTAACAGGTGTTAAGTGTTTTGCTGCTGCTTGATAAATTATTTTACCAACAGCAATACTGCCCGTAAAAAATATTTTGTCAAATCGATATGCTAAGAGTTCAGTGGTTTCTTTAACACCACCTTCAACAACATAAAAATAATCGCTCGGGAAATTATCATTGATAATTTTAGCCATTGTTTCAGATGTCTTAGCAGGAAGTTCACTGGGTTTTAAAATCACGGTATTGCCTGCGGCAAGTGATGTTATTGCAGGAAGTAATGAAATTTGATATGGATAATTCCACGCACCTATAACTAATGTTGTTCCCAAAGGTTCGGGAATGATATAACTTTTTGCAGGGAAGTTGGCAAATCCTGTTGATACTTTTTTTCGTTTACTCCACTTCTTAATATTTTTTACAAAATTGTTTATTTCGTGATATATCAAAGACAGTTCAGATACATAGGTTTCAAACTCAGATTTTCCAAAATCTTCATAAATGGCTTTATATAGTAGATCTTCGTTTTCTTTCAGCACTTTTTTAAACTTCTTTAATTGCGCAATTCTAAAACTTACATCCTTAGTTATATTTGAGTTAAAGAAGTCTTGTTGTTTTGTATATATTTCTTGAATTTTCATGGTTCTGTTTACGGATTCATTTCTTTTATGATACTAACGGTTTTGTATGATGATTTGTGCGACGTAAAAAATCGGAGATTTTTTGGTTGTAGAAATCAAGTTGGTTAAATATACAACTAACTTTTAATTAAGCGAAAGGCCACACTGAATTACAGGTTTTGTGGGCTATGGTTTATTTATTTTTTCTGTTAATTAAGAGTAATATTCCTGAAATCAAAAATCCTGCAATGCTAAATAAAAGAAGAAGTGAAGATTTCATAATTCCAAAGAATGATTTACTCGTTTCCTTTTGTCTATAAGCTAACTTGTCAATTTGTTTGTCATTAATATTTGAAATAATCTTTACGTATTGTTTTTCATCAATTTCAAATTGTCCAATACTCTTGAAAACTTTGTCGTAAATAGTATAAGTAATTGTCGTTTTGTTTTTATTAATCGAAGTAATTGTGTCTAAATCAATTTCTATAATTTTTGGATTTTTTCCATTCTCAGTTATTAAATAATCGATATCATATTTTTCTATTCCATTTAATTTAGTTGATAACTCGAATAAATTATAAATTCCTTTATCTAATTCAATTTTTAGTTCTGATGGAGTTTCAAACTCATTAAAATCTTTTTTAAAATCATTACTGGAATTAAAAATGTTTGTTAAAAAATAAATTCCGGAAATGACCGAAATTATAAGAATCGTTAGTAAAACAGTAGTCTTTTTCATATTTTATTTTTTTTGGGATAATTATTGCCAACGGTTTTGTGTATGATTTCGTTGCGTTGGTTAGAACTAATTTAGTAAATAAAAACCGAATAGAAAATCAGCGAGGATTTTCCGAATAATCACAGACCAAGCAATGAATTATTTGCGTTGTTGTGGTGTGTCTTTTATTCTTGTTTCTTTCGGTTTTTTAGTATTAAAATCGTCACTATATAAATCAATACAATTGCAAACGGTATGGTAACAAATCTATGTTCCGGAAATACATACCAAAGTAAAAGTACCAATACAGTTCTGACAACTGAATGAAAAATTCCGACCCAATGTTTAATAATCCATGAAAAAGGCAGCCACATCAATCCAGTCAAAATTCCTATTGTCATTGGCAAAGAAGAATAGTCAATAATAAAAAATGGAATTGAGATGGCATAAACCAAAACGGATTGTCCTACCGTAAACATAAAGAGATTGTCAAATTCATTTTTTGGTTTTGTTTTATCAAGGAAATTTTCCCCGGTAAACTTTGAAATAAACAATGCCAAGTATACAATACTTCCAGTTCCAATAAATAATACCCAAACAGTGTGTTTTACGGGGAGTATAAGTCCTGCAATTCCAATAATCAGCCAAACAATAATTCCAGCGTAGGGTGTTGCAAGAAATTTTCTATTTGAAAACGCTCTTCTCTGCTCGTCTAAAGTTCTATTTATTTTTTCCATTTGGTCTTTTCGTTAGGCAATCAATTCACGTAATTCTTTTGATATAGTTAGAATGTTTCTTCAAATGCACCATAACGTTTAGTGTAAAAATAGTAGCCGATTACGGGCGAATCAACTTATCAGACCGTTACGGTTTTGAAGCGGGTTGCTGCCACTTAAAAGCCATTTATCCCTGCTGTTATTTTTACACATTATTAGTGGTTCGTTGTTTCTAGTTCTTCTTTTATTTTTTCAACACCTTCTTTATAGGTCGTAACAACAAATTCAGGAAATCTCCTCTTAAATTTAGAAGAGTCAAAAATATTGTCACATTCATATCTCGGTAATAATTCAATAATTTCTTTTATTTTTTTGTCGATTATTGCATCCGCCTTTAATGCAAATTTTGGAATCACAACGTATTTAAATTTTTGCCCATAAACCAGCGATACCAATTCCATAAATTGTTTATACGTTTGTCTGTTGTCATCACAGGGTAAATGCCAGGTTTGATGATAGGCATCAGGTGTGTTCCCAATTAAAGCTGTTGCTTTACTTGCATCAGGCGTCCAGATAAGCGTTCTTAAAGTGTTGTCTTTTAACAATACCGTAGGCTTTTTGCCCTTTTTTATATTTCCAAAAATTGTGGTATTGGTAAAACCTTGGGTTTTTCCAGGCCCATAAAATTCAGGTGCACGACAAATAACAGCTTCAATTTGATTTGATCTCATTTCGCTTAATAGCATTTCCGTAATCCTTCTTCTAACTTTTCCTTTCTCGCCAACAGGTTCAAATTCGCTTTCTTCCGTTAATGTTTTGTCGTTTTGCGGATACATATACGTATTGTCGAAAAACACCAATTTTGTTTTGTGTTTTTTACAAGCGTCAATGACATTTTGCATGATTATTGGAAACTGGATTTTCCAAATTTCTGTTTCAAGCGGTAACCCAACAGTTAAGTATGCGATTTCACTTCCTTTTACAGCTTCGTCTGTTTTTTCTTTGTCTAACAAGTTTGCTGGGAAAAGCGAATCCGTTTCATTTATTTTTTTGGGATGTCTGCTCACAAGTCTGATGTCAGAGGTATAATTCCGTTTTAATTCTCTTGCTAATTCTTCAGCAATCTGTCCGTTTGCTCCAAGTATTGTTTGCATATGATTCATTTTTGTTTTTGTCCGTTTAGTTTCTCGGTTAGTATTTTCACAATGACCGCCAACGGGTTTTTATAAGATTTGTGCGACCTGAAATCGGATGTGGCAAATCGTTTGTTGAGTGTTTATCAGTTGATTATTTAGTTTAAATACAAGCATAAATCTCATGAGTTGTTAGCAAATGTTTTTAATCCACAAGTATTTTGTAGAGTCCATTAGTTTGATTTAATTCAAATTCGGAATTTTCAATTCGTATTTCTTTATATTCTGTGTAATCACAACATTCTCCATTTAGTCTTTCCGCGTCTACGAACAATTCAAAAAGGCTTTCATTAGAGATATTAATCGAATAATTAATTGTTTCCGTTTTCCAGCCAATTGAGTTAATCATAATAATATTATAATCATTTTCATCTATAAAAGTAAAACTAACATTGCTTTGGTCATAAAGGTTAATTACTTTAATCTCGTTAGGAGTATAAGTTCCATTTGTGAATAAATTTTCTCCAGTTAACTTATCAACCAGTTCAAAGCGGAATGGTCCGGGAGGAGTAAAACATAATAGGCCTTCACATGCGTTTTCCTTTTTACAAGATTGCGTGAGAAGGAGTATGATAATAGCTGAAATTGTGGTTATTTTTTTCATATTTGCAAAGGGTTAGAGCATAAAAAGCAGCGGATTTGAAACAGTACTTTCCACAGTTTATCAATTGGTTTAATGTACTAAAATTTCCTGTTTACCAGAATTAAGCAATTTGCTATATGCGGTGTTGTGCGTTCGTGCTTTTTATCTAAATTAATCTTTAACTGCTTGTGAATTCAATTTCTTATGAGAAACAAATATGAGTATCGTAATCAAAACAATAGAAACTATTGTTGAATTTAACGTTCCTAAATCTAAACCGCCTTTTGAAATTGGTTTAGTCAGAAAATCACCAAAAGTAGCACCAAATGGTCTTGTGAAAACAAATGCAATCCAAAAGAGTGCTATGTGATTTATTTTAGTCAAATAATGTAATAGAACAACGATTAAGATGATTCCTGCTGTGACAAATGCACCGTTTAAAAAACTTAAGCCAACTACATCACTTAAATAATCACCAAAGGCAGTTCCTAAGCTGTTTGAAAATAGTATAGCGGTCCAATAAAATATCTCTTTATTTTTTTCAAAAATCGGATAAACCTCTATATTCTTAAATTTTTTATACCAAAGTAACAATGTAAATACCAGGCAAGAAAACAATAGTAAACTACCAATAGTATAGCCTAAATGTAAACTTCTATCTAGAAAATCAGAGATTTCTGTTCCTAATGTTGTGGTAGCAACAATGACCAACCAATAGAATACAGGAATATATTTTTTTGTAAATAGTTGAATTGAGAGCACTATTAAAAAGAAAATGAAAGTAATCACAAGGCCAATCGAATAGCCAAGATCTAAAGTCATTGAAAGATAATCTCCAAGTGTTTCTCCTAATGTTGTTGCAATAATTTTCATTAGCCAAAAGATTAATGTTATTTCGGCTACTTTGTTTATTTTTTTTATAATATCCACGTCTATTAGATTTCTTTTATTAAATATTTTTTTCCAATACATCAACTAAGCTCAAATTCATATTAGCCAGAATTCCACACATTTTTATGTCTTTCTTTTTAGCAACAAGAAGAAGCCCTTTAAAAAGATACTTAAAAGTATCTTTCAAATTATGATCAGCTACTTTTGGATTTAGGGAAAGCCAATCTTTTTGGGCATTAGAAATAGTTTGCTCTATAATTATCCAATCAACTTTATCTTGATTTAAAAGTGAAAGAATTTTGAAACCCATATAATCTAATTGCTCTATTTGGATTTGCTTTTCAATTTTATTTCCATCTGCGAAATTACTAACATTAAATTCGAAAATTTCTGTTGAAGCCAATGCAATTTGATTATAATTTTTTTGCTTAATAAGTTCTTTTAGTTGCTTTATTTTGGAATTAAGTAAAGGCATACTTCCGGGAGAAAGGTTTTTTTCGAAAATTGAATTTTTATGAGCATTTTCAACTTTACTCAAAGATTCTAGAATTCCATTTTCATTTTTGTTAAGAGCATATTCTGTCATATCTTCAAAAGGGGATAGAATTATATCTAAATTATCAAATATGCTTTTATTTAGTGCTACTCTGGTTTCCTTTTTTATTACTTCTAATTTTGGTAGTGAAGGTTTTGATTTTTTTTGTTGACAAGATATTGTGAAAATCATAACCAACCCTAATGATAAAATTGATATTTTTTTCATTTTAAGTTTATTTCATATTTAGAATGCTAATATCCAAAACGATTCTGAATAAACGATGTTGTTTAGGTGTTGAAGTTTTTTCAGTATGACGGAAAACGGGTTTTTATAAGATTTGCACAACTGGAAAACCGGATATTTTTCGGACGTAGCAAATGGCTATTGAATGTTTGTCGGTTTGTACCAAATCCGATTTGCGCATAAATTTTATGCAGTGTTAACATTTTGGTGTTTTATTCGGTTTTTGATTCTGTTCTTTTAATATCAGTTTCGATAATTTCCTTTTTTAATTGTTTTTTATGTTTATATCTTGAAACTAAACCCATAAATATTCCAAAAAATAAAAAACCTAATATAAATCTCCATATGCTAAATTCTTGTCCTTCAGAATAGTCAAATCCAGCCATAAGTCCAGCGTAAACCAGTCCAGATAATAAAAATGATTTTATAAATACTTTATTTTCCGCGCTCATTCTTTTTGTTCCTTATTGTAATATACATAGCCAAAATCAAAAGTCCGCTTGATAAAATTCTCATCCAAAATCCGATATCCATTTCGTCTGATGTAAAAATGAAATTCAGAATGATTAGGATTACACTCGCAATAATTAGTATGAATGGTAAGTTATCTTTATTCATTTGTTTTGTTTTTAGTTCGTTAGGAAATGAATGGCAACTGGGTTTTATAAGATTTGCACGACTGGAAAACCGGATATTTTCCGGACGTAGCAAATGCTTTGTTGAATGTTTGTCGGTTTGTTATCTAGTTTAAATGTAATCACCAATTTTATGAGGTGTTGGCTGCTGTTTTCATAAATCCAATATTCATTAAAAATCATTTTTGTTGACTGAATAACCATTCCATCAACATGGTGTCGCTGTAAGCAGCTATCCAAGAAAAATGACCAGTTTCAGGATATTGAGTATATCCTGGATGAGCTCCTGCTTTGGTTAAGGCTTCAACCATATTTTGCGATAAAATAGGACTTACAGTTCCATCAAGTGCTCCATGAAAAATCCAGATAGGTATATGTGCAATAGATGGTGCTTTTGTAACATCACCACCTCCGCAAACAGGTACTGCCGCAGCAAATAGCTCTGGATACCGTGTAATTGCATCATACGTACCAAAACCTCCCATGGAGAGTCCGGTTATGTAGATTCGATTGGTATCAACCGGCAATTTTAAAATAGCTTCGTTAATCAGTTCCATTAAAAGTTTCATGGGCGCTGTTGGTGAAGGCTGAAGAGACATATCTTCCTTAGAAAAGTTGCTCCAACTCATATTCTTCGGGCATTGAGGCGCAATAATAATGGAAGGATGCATTTTCATATTTTGGTCTGAAGCAAAATTCAGAACACCCCATTTTAATTGGGCCTCATTGTCATCGCCTCGTTCCCCTGAACCGTGTAAAAAAATCACTAGTGGGTACTTACTTGTAGGATTATAATCAGATATAAGCTGCCTGTAATTTAATGTGTCACCTTTAGTATTAATATATTTTTCATAACTGAAAAGTGACGTTTGTGAAAATGAGTTGGTAATACTTCCGAAAGAAAAAAGCACTACCATCAAAGCAAATAATCTGGATTTTAATAATTTCATTTTTTTTATGTTTTAGATAAGAGTTCTCAAAATAGCGGCCAACAGTTTTGTATAAGATTTTTCGGTTGTAGCAAATCGTTTGTCGGTTCGTTATTTATTTTAAATGTAAGCATAAATTTTGAGGTGTTGCAAGCAGTTTTTACTCTTTTATGTATTCATTTTGGAAACAGTCATAACACTCATCAAATAATATTAAATCGTTCTCATTAATTTCTATGGATTGTTTCCTCCCATCTTCATAAACAATTAAATCCGTTTTATCCATTGTTCTAATTGATTCATCTTGTTGAATTTCATATGATAGTTCGGATTCAAGAATTCCATTTACATAAGTTTTAATTGAATTTGAAGAAAATTCAATAGACTTTTCATTTCCTGTTGTCAGTGGGGTTTCAGTTCTGCCATCTATTCCGCCTGAAGATTCAACCCATTTCCATTTTCCTGATAATTGAGAATTCAGATTTGGTTCATGATCAGTTGTACAACTCATTAAAGTTGTCAATGCTAATATTAAAATTAAGTTTTTCATAATCAATATTTTTTCCGGTATTGCTTGCAATGTTTAGAATAAGAATAGTAGCCGATTGCGGGCTTCATTCCTATCAAGATATTAGTGAGTTGAAGCGTGCTGCAGTCCTTTAATTTATTGCTGTCAAGGCTATTATTTTTATACCTTGTTATGAGCTTTTTTTCTTCTCACTATTTTAACAATACGATTATATATGATTTCAGCTAAGTTCCAATCATATCCATTAAAGTTGGTGGTATTGTTAAATTGAATCACCACAGTATCTATGTCTTTGTGGTATTTCGCAATACTCTGATAGCCAGGGAGGAGTCCGGTATGTTCGTAGACGTAAATGGAAGAATAGATTTCCTGTTCACCTTCATTAAATACGGAACCATCGTTTAATGCTCTCAGGAATATGCCCACATCCTCTGCTGTAGCTAGCATTCCTTGTTGCTCATACTTAAAATCCTTTTCAATACCAACATAATAGCCACTCATCACATCGTCTATATTCACTTCACTAAGCGAACCGAAAGTGTTTTTCAGCCCAAGTGGTGTTAAAATCACCTCCTTATAATATTGGAAATTGCTATAACCCACCACTTTCTCAATAATTCTTGAAAGCAACAAATAATTGGTGTTTGAATATCCATAATCTTCACCTGGTTCAAAGTCAGCCGGTAAATCAAGTGCATATTCAAGCGCTTCTTTTCGGCTTTCTGGTGGGTCTTCCCAAAAATCGGGATTGTCGGTAAGATTAGGAATGCCACTCCGATGCTGCACCATCATTCTCAAGGTAATTTTATCCGCATTCTCAATTCGTCCCACGAGTTCCGGAAAGTAATCAGCAAGTGTTTCATCCAAAGACAAACGTCCTGCTTTGGCTAATTTGGTGATAGCAACAGCATCATATAACTTGCTGATACTGGCAATCTTGAATAAAGCTTGCGGGTAGGCAGGTATTTTGTTTTTTCGGTCATGCCAGCCTGCGGCATAAAACTCCGGTGGTTTCCCAGCTTCGTCCACATAAACAATAATGCCGTCAAGTCCATGATCAATTGCCTCATTTACTTGTTCCTGAACCGTATCAGGTAGTGGCAATATCCAGGCCCATACCAAAATCCATGGCACGAAGAACAAGGAGCCTATGCTTGCCATAATAAATACGATTCTGAGTATTCGTTTTGTTTGTTTCTTTTTCATAATGTCATACTATTTCATGACGATGCGTTTTTTAAATTGCTCATAACGGTTTAGAGCATGAAAAGTTACGATTGGAAATCGGGCTTTTCAGCTTGATAAAATTAGTCAATTTAAAAGTTAGAAACATTCTTTTTTTGATTTGGCAATTTTTTATGCGCATTGTTAGCGGCTGAATGTTTTTCATCCTCAATTTTATAAAACATTTTTCAGTAACTTGTAATAAATTCATTTTTATTTTCGTCTTATAGGTTAAAATCGAATCATTTTATTATGGAAAAGGATTTTACAGCTTTATTATATCAAAATCAAGGTATAGTTCACAAAATTTGTAGTCTGTATTTTAACAATCGAGTTGAAAAAGAAGATTACAAACAGGAGCTGATTATACAATTATGGAAAGCTTTTCCAAGTTTTAATAGTCAATCGAAGTTTTCTACATGGATGTATCGTGTTTGTTTAAATGCGGCCATTGACATACTAAGAAAAGAAAAAGTGCAGCCGAAATTTGTCAAATATGATACTCATAGTTTTGGGGCTATATCCGACGCTGCTTATGAAACAAACGAGAATCAGGAAAAACTTCAGCACGCAATAAATAAGCTGTCTGATATTGATAAAGCTATTATAACGCTGTATCTCGATGAATTTAATTACAAGGAAATTGCTGAAATCATCGGGATATCTGAAAGTAATACGGGTGTTAAAATAAACAGAATCAAGTCGCTAATTATAAAATCAATTGAAAATGGAAACAAATGAATTAAAAAATATATGGAATACACTTGCCGAAAATAAACTTGTCGGTAAGCAATTTGCTGAAGAAAACATTAAGCAAATTCTAACTAAGAAAGGCAAAGGGATTTTTTCTAAAATGAGAAAAAAGGTGTCAATTGATTATTGGGTTTATCTAATTGGATTAATTACAGTCCCTTTAATTACTACAGTGGTTCATCTTAACTTAATGAAACCATTACCAACAATTCAAGCATATTTTGGGATAGCATTCGTTGAAATCTATTTAGTGTATATGTTTGTCAATGCTCGTAGAAAATTGAGTTTTATAGAGTATTCAAATAACAATCTTTCAATAAGAAAAGGCTTATATGCTATGCAGGAGAAAATAAAAAAATCAATAAGCTTAGAATATAAATTGGGTATTCTCTTTGGTATTGGTTTTATTTGTTTCACAATACTCCAACTAATTATTACAGGCGGTGGACTATCAAATATTGATTTTTCAAAATTCTCAACAATGACGGCTATTCTATTAGTTGCGATGTTGTTTATTTTTCCTTTTGCATTAAAATACGAATTTAAAGTTCGGTTTTCAGGAATCACCGATGAAATAAATAAAACGATTAATGAATTAAACTCCGAATCAGAATAATGTATCAAAAAGATTTTATACTAAGAATGATTGAGGTGATTGCCAAGCTGGTTGCTGGAATTTTAGGATTAATCAAGAAAGGTGACTTTCAAAAAGCAGCTCAATTAATCGAGAATGCTTATCAAGATTTATTGAAGCAGGATGCGGTCTTTTTTAATAACATTCCGTTACACGATTTGACAAAGAACCTTATCCAGGATTATAACTACACAAATGGTCATTTGGAAATTTTGTCTGAATTGTTCTATGCTCAGGCAGAGTTAACATATGCCCAGGAGAGATATGATGAAAGTCTAAATTATTATCAAAAATCACAAGTGCTGCTGGAATTTGTTATTCGAGAATCAAAGACCTTCTCATTTGAGAAACAATCAAAATTATCAATGCTTCAAAATCGAATTGCGCAATTGGAAAACGAATGTTCTTGATATGTTGCAGCTAACATGTTATAAATGAGTGGTTCCTGGGTTTTTAAAATTAGGCAAGAACAAGCAATTACTTATAGCCATCGTTAGCCGCCTCAGTTGTTTTTTTCTTTAAGTCCTTCAATTCTTTTTTTATGATAATCGCTACCACTTAACTCAAAAGCTTTTGTTACATATTTTGTAGCATTGGCAAAGTCACCTTGTGCTTCATAATAATCAGCCATGGAATCATAGGCATTTGCACTTTGGGGATAATACGCAATGGTAAGATCAAAGTACATTTTTGCTTTTTCAAGTTGTTGCATATCCATGTTCATATAACCCGACATATTTAAAAGTTCCTCTGGATACGGAGGTTCTGAATATCCTAAATGATCTTTAAGTTTCTTTTCACGATATTTTATGATGCTGAGTAATTCTTCTTTTGGAGTGTTAAATGAGTTGATTTTATCAGTATTTTCCATTTGAAACCATTCAAAAAGCGAAATTAAACCATCCATAATCGAAGGAAAAGCAACGGTACCATGAAGGTCCTTGGGATAAAATTTCCAGTCAAAAGCCAATCCGTTTTTAATATTTTTCCTTACCAGATTTGAAAAGGCAATATTTGAACGGGCAAACAAAGTGAATTCTGTTGTGTCTTGCATCACATTGTCAATTGTTACCTTTGAGTCCTGCATATGCAATTGCCCACTTAAAGAAATAAATAAAGATTTGTTTTCATATTTCTGAGTGGCAAGTATTCCTTGTGATTCTTTCAATAATTTTTGGTTGTCCCAATCCATACTTGGGTCAATGGCTAAATAGTTGGCAAATAAACTTGGGTGATTAATTAGGGTGTAAATAGTAAACAAGCCTCCGTAAGAATGACCAATTAATGTCCTGAAATTGGTAACAGGATATTTGTTTTCTATGAAAGGAATAAGCTCTTTCTCAATGAATTTGCTGAAATTTCCGGACTCTCCATTTTCTTCATTAAAAGCCATTCCATATTTTGTTTTTATGGTGGAGGTGGTTAAATCCCTTAATCTGTTTTTATTATTTGAAATTCCAACAATTACCATTTCAGGCATAAATCCACCACTATAGTAATTGAGCACATCGCAAACCGAAGGCAGAAATATTTCACCGTCTAAAATAAAAACCACTGGGTATTTTTGATCCTTCTCAGGGTTATAGCTTGATGGAATTTGAATATAAATCTCCCGAGACTCTTTTAATATATTGGAGTAAATACTATCTAAAACACCAACTTTATTTAAATACTGATTTTTAGTGTTTACCTGAGCATCCACCAATTGTTGAAAAAAAATAATAAGTACAGCTACTAAAAAAAGTCGTAATCTAAATGTCATGTTATCGTTTTTAATAATTCTTATTGCATTGGCTAACTCCAGTTGAGGCTAACGGTTAGTATATGAAAAGTTGCGGGTTTGAAAACGTAATTTTCCAATGATTAAATGTATTAAAATTAAATTTAAGAAACATTCTATCAAGTTGAATTAAGCAATTTTTTTTGCTTTAAATTCCGTTAGTTTCTTTTTTAATTACCTAATTATTCCTTCATTAGAAAATTTTCAAAAAACATAGCGCCTCCTCCTAAAATAAATCCAAAAATTAAAATTATCTCACCATAAGGCCAATGCTGAATATGAAATACTGCACCAATCATAATAAATGAAGCGCCAATACTTTTATTTACTTTAATTATTCGTTTAGTTCGTTTGTTTGTCATCATTATTTTTTGTCAAATTTTGAGAAACACAGTCATTTTTCCGCCTAAGCAATATTTTTATTGAATGTTTGTCGGTTTTGTGCCAAATCCAATTTGAGCATAAATTTCATACGGTACTGGATTTTAGCGCTTTATTTTCTCTCATTTAATGGTAACAATTTTGGATATACCTTGTAATGTGTAGTTTATATTATAATTCCTATTTAATGAATGGCAACACTTTTTTAAATACATCCCTTTTAGAGTCACCAATAAGTTCGTATAAACACATTTCAACATTGGTAATACTAGCTCCTTTTTCACTTAGTTTATTCAAGGAAATATCAATGCTGTTTTTTTTTCGGGATGATATACAATCAGCAACAACTTCTACATAATACTTTTTAGCTAATAACCCCATAACTGTTTGATAAACGCATATATGTGCTTCTATTCCACAAACTAGCCAATTACTTTTTTTTAGTTTTGAGATTTCATTTTCAACCTCTTTCTCTTCTAAAGCATTAAAAAATCGTTTTTCAATAGGACTTTGACTTATTAAAAGTTTCGATAATTCTGGTACAGTCTTTCCCAGTCCTTTAGGATATTGTTCAAGCCATATAATTGGTATTCCTAGTATTTGACAGCCTTTAATTAGTTTTTTAATATTCGTTATGAGTGTCTCACTTTCAAATACCATGCGAGCAAGTTCCCCTTGTACATCTACTAGAATGAGTCCTGTATCTTTATCGTTTATCATTTAAGAATATGTTTCAATCCCATATATAGATTTTGTTCCAAAATATCAAATCTGTCATCAATTAAAAAGAGTTCCATGATTTCTCTTAGTAAAGATTCATCATTTTCATAGTGATGTTCTTTAATTGATGATAGGATTTTTTGAATACTTTGATAATCATTATCCTTCTCAAATTCATTATGGATTTTTTCAAAATTATTGGTCTGGATTTTTGATTTGATATAGTCTAGTTCTAATTTTGATTCTGAAAAATCAGCGTTAGCGCAATATATAAGAATGTAAATTTTCAGTTCTTCTTTTGTCCAGTTTATGTTCGTTTTTTTCATTATTCCTTTTTTTTAATGTTTCTGCATAATGCTTACTAACAATTTTGTATAAGGTTTGTCGGTTTGTACCAAATCCGATTTGAGCATAAATTTCACACATTGTTGTGTGCTGTATTTTATTTTAATTTCTTTTTGTATTCAATTATTTTTGACAGATCATTTATTTGTTCTTTTCTTGATACATTTATAACCAAAGGGAAAAGTTTGCCAATATTTTTACTTTGACTAAACTCAATTTTAATATTATTTTCAATATCCATTTCATTAATTCCCAAACGCGTTTTTTCGCTAAAATAAAACCCAACTTTAAAGAATTTGTTCCATACAGAAATCCAAAACACTGTCTTTTTTTTACTGGAAACTTTACATAACCAAGATTGCCCGTCTTTGTAGTATTTCCATTCAGACACTAAGTTAAAACTTTCATTTGAAATAGTTTCTATTAATTCATGAAATGCCAAATAACTTTCTCCTAAGGCGTTTTTTAAAACTTCCTTATTTGGATAAACTTCTTTGTCTCTTAATAATCGTGTTTCCATTAATAAAGTATTTTGTTTTTATCTTATCAATCTTAAAAACCGAATTAAAAATTTGGTGGTCTTAGCAAAAATGCTTGAACCTCTCGGTTTAGCATTTACCAGCGATGTTTTATACACCGTGTTGTAGCACGTTTTCACCTATTTTAAGAGCAATTCCATTTTAAAATCAGACATTTCATATTTGGTATTTTGAAGAACTATTTCTTCAAAGCCTAATTTGGTATATAAACGAATTGCACTTTCAAGTTTTGTGTTTGTTTCAAGTATAATTTTACCAGCATTAAATGTTTTTGCCTTATCTATGCAATACTCCAAAAGGATTCTTCCTATTCCAAGTCGTTGATGATTTTTACTGACGCCAAATTTTAATATTTCGTACGAGTTGTTGTCCGATGGAACCAGAGTGATAGTACCTACAATTTGAGAACTTATCTTTGCAAGATAAATAAAACCACCTTTATCCAATACTTCTCTTTTCGGATAGTCGAGCATAAGTCCATCTGCATCCTCATATAAATTATTTTCATTTAGCCATTCAAGGGACAATCTTTTATGGTCTTGTTGATATTGTGATTTGTAAATGATTACTTCAATTTTTTTCATTTAGAGTGTTTTATTTTCAAATGTGCTGCAACGGTTTTTTTATAAGATTTGTGCGACTGGAAAATCGGATATTTTTCGGACGCAGCAAATCGTTTGTTGAATGTTAGTCAGTTTATTATTTGGTTTAAGTGCAAGCATAAATGTTATGAGGTGTTGGACTCAGTTACTTAAACTGCCGTTATGTTTAAAATCTATTAAAGAGACTCTTTTAAGTAACCTAGGGGTTTACCAGTTCTATTTAATCACCTTGACACTTAAAATTCTCACATCTTTAGTTGGACGGTCTAAAGGGTCTGTTTTGACTATGGCAATAGAATCTAACACTTCAATACCTTTGATGACTTCACCAAAAACCGTATAGTTTTGGTCTAGATGTGGTACACCACCTATTGATTTATAAATTTCACGTTGAGTTTCAGGTATTATGTATTGCTTAAAATTTTCTTCTGCTTGAGCCAAGCTCAATATGCTGTCTGCCAACATCGTGTAACGATCCTTATTTCCATGATCCCTAAACCTTTGTAAGGAATCAAGAAGTGGCTTTTTATTAGGGTCGTTCTTAAAAAAATCACGCGCCATCCATTTATTTGTTCTTTGTTGAGTTATGGCGAGCAAACTATCGTTGTAAATTTTTCCTTGAACGATATAAAATTGCATTGCCGATGACGCCTTATTTGGATTGTCATTTCTAGCGGCCGCCAATGTGCCTTTTTTATGAAATAAATTAAGGTTGAATTCAGCATCCACTTTATAAGGTGCATCTCCTTCGCCAAGGGTATCCCCGGGCTTCGCTTTTTTGCTGTCAGGATCTCCGCCTTGAATCATAAAGTTTTTAATTACCCGATGAAAAAGAAGACTATCAAAAGCACCGTTTTTAGCAAGATTAATAAAATTATCACGATGCAATGGAGTTTCATTGTACAACTCAATGGTCATCGTACCATAATCAGTTAACATTTCAACTGTTTTTCGTTGTTCTTTTTCGGGATTTGAAGATTCCGATTTTGTATCGCAGCTAAAAAATGATAGATATAAAAATACGAGTAAAGAAACTTTAAGGAGTGATTTCATTTTTCTTCTTTTGTGAGTTAAAAGTTTTGTTCAGCACACAATTGTGCCCCGCGGTTTAGAATATGAAAAGTTGCGATTCTGAAAACGCAACTTTTCCGATGTTTAAATTTAGTATTTTTTTTAAATTAACCAACATTGTATTTTACTGGATTTAGCAATTTTTTTAGCCATAGTTATGGGCTGGCTTGATGGTTTTTAAATATAGGTCAAATTTATCTAAAGCTTCAGGGAAATTGCTTCTTCCAAAACCTACTCTTATATATTTACCTTGATATTCATACATTTCAGAAGGAATAGTCATAATCCCGGTTTTCTCAACCAATTGGTTACTGAATTCTAAGGATGAATTTTCAATGTTTAACTTAACAAAAGAAGTCGATCCGGTTTGAGGGGGAATAAAAGAAGATATGATTTGGTGTTTCGCTGCAAACTCCCCGAATAGCATTACATTCTTTCTGATTTTTATTAAATTTTGAGGAAGAAATTTGTCAATATTGTTTAGTGCTATTATTGATAAAATTTCACTTGGTGCACTATTACAAATACTGAGATAATCTTTGAACGCAACAACTTTACGAAGGAAATCGGTGTCTTGAGTTACCAACCAACCTGTTCTCAAACCTGCCAGTCCGAAAGTTTTTGAGGTACCCCATAGACTAATTCCCTTTTCGTAAATATCAGAAATTGGAGGTAATTCCTCGATGTCATCAATAATTAGTTTGTGATACATTTCATCTGAAAAAATATATATATCATGTTTTCTGGCGATGCTTACAATTTCATCTAACTGTTCTTTTGTCAAATAGCTGCCAGTTGGATTGTGGGGAAAATTCAAGATGATTAATTTTGTATTCTCTTTAATTAACTTTTCTAAATCAGCTGTATTAAACGCCCAATTTTCCGGGTTTGGTTTCCAATATGAAAGTTTGCAATGAATAGACTTTACAACTTCGGATAAAGATTGATAAGAGGGGGAAATTGTTATAACATGATCTTCTGAATTTAATAACAAATTCATACTTATAAAATTAAGTTCTCCAGGAGATGCAACAACCACATTTTCAATTGTTTTAATTTTATAATATTGAAGTATGGCCTCTCTTAATAATGGATTCCCTTCACTTTCAGTATAACCTAGTTTTATGCCTTCCCATAAATTAATTTCATCTTTAGAGGCATTCTCTAAAAGATATTTTAATTCATAACCATCGCAGTCAGAACTTGAGAGTAGATATTTTGCAGTAAATTCGTGTTTGCCAAAATAGCGTTCGAGTTTGAAATCATTTATTTTCATTGTTGTTTTTTTGCTTGCCCACGATTTAGAATATGAAAAGTAGCGGGTTTGAAAACGTACTTTTCAGATGTTTCAAATTAATGTGTTTTTTTGTATTGTAAACATCATATTTACAATGAATTATTTATTTTTCATGCATTGTGCCTGTTGCACAAGTTCATTCAAATATAAAGAAATACTTGCAAGATTGGGATAAAAATATTAATTTCATGGAATGCAAGGCAAGAAAGAATATCAGGAGAAATTATTCGCAAGTTTTCAGT
>Ga0314774_1000710_pt1 | contig 24624 bp, 26 predicted proteins | sample MetaGCBIA2018_FD_204515 | JGI IMG/M metagenome (GOLD analysis project Ga0314774, IMG submission 204515) | Cryopeg brine microbial communities from Beaufort Sea near Barrow, Alaska, United States - CBIA 2018 | ecosystem: Environmental > Aquatic > Marine > Coastal | place: USA: Alaska | collected...
CCCGGAACAAAGGCACCACAGACCCAGACGAGCCCAGCACGTTACCGAAACGCACCATAGAGAAAACCGTGTCGCTCTGGCGCTGCGCCAGCCCCTGCAACACCAACTCCGCCATGCGCTTACTGGCCCCCATCACGTTGGTGGGCCGTACTGCCTTATCGGTAGAAATCAGCACAAACAACTCAACGCCGGCCGCAACCGCCGCCTCGGCCGTGTGCAACGTGCCAAACACGTTGTTCTGCACACCCTCAATCACATTGTGCTCTACCAGCGGCACATGCTTGTACGCCGCTGCGTGATACACCGTTTGCACCCCAAAGGAGCGCATCACCGCCTCACAGCGGCGACGATGCACCACACTGCCCAACAATGGGTGAACACACACATTCAAACCTTCCACCAGATTAATCCGCTGAAGCTCGCGCTCGATGGCGTATAACGCAAATTCGGACTGTTCAAACAGCACCAGACATTTTGGCTGATGGCGAATAATCTGCCGGCACAATTCGGAACCAATCGAACCACCGGCACCGGTCACCATCACCGAACGGCCAAACAGCGACGACGCTACCTGGGCGTTATCGGGCCGCACCGGATCTCGCCCTAGCAGGTCTTCAATTTCCAGATCGCGAATGTCATTAATGCGCGCCTGGCCGGCAATCACTTCACTGAACGACGGAACGGTTTGTACCGGCAAATTCAACTTTTCCAGCTGCGTTAACAATTCACGACGATTTACATCCATGTCCGCATCCACCGCCAACAGCAGGCGCTGAACACCGTGGCTGCTCACAGCCTCTTTCAAATGGCTCAACGCAAACGCCGGCAAACCCACAATTAAGGTTTTGTGGTTGCCAGGTATCAGACTTATGAACATGACAGGGTGGTATTCGTCACCTTGCTGCAGCGCTTTAGCCAGCTGAACAGCGGTTTTACCGGCGCCCACAATGGCTACGCGCTCTTTGTCGCGCCCAGAGGAGTATTGAACCAGCATGCGCATGCTCAAGCGGCTACCGCCGACAAAAATGAACGCCAGTGCGGCGTAAATCAGCGGAACAGAACGGGGGACAAACACATTCAAACCGTAGCTAAGCACCACCAGCAACAAAGCAGAAGCGGCAACGCCGGTGATGATGGTTATGAAAGCCCGGTCACTCATGTAACGAATAACCGCGCGGTATAAGCCAAGGCGAACAAAAACACCCAGCGTAAACACCACGGTAAGCAGCGAAATCAACGCCTGGGCCTTGTTTGGCTGCCACAAGCCCACGTCCAGGCGAAGGGCAAACGAAGCCCAAAGCGCAAAAGACAGCGCGATAAAATCCACCGTTAAGGAGATGACGCGCTTTTTAAAACGGGACATTCTAAGGAATGCATTAAACATGGTCATTCACGGCTTGCTTCATGACTGACGTTAATACGCGACACGTTTTCTCGATCTCATCCGCTGTCAAAGTTGGATGCACCAAAAACATCAGGCTGGTTTCTCCGAGCTCGCGAGCAACAGATAAAGGCACTTCGGGACGCCAACCGGTATTGTCGAACGCCTTTTCGAGATAAACCTCCGAGCAGGAACCAGAAAAGCAGGGAACGCCTGCATCTACAATAGCATTGATAATCCGATCTCGGTTCCAGCCTTCCGCCAGTTTTCCAGACTCGACAAACACGTAGCACTTATAAGCCGCGTGTTCTAGATCCTGCGGAACTTGGGGAACGCGCAATCCGGGCAAACGGCTGGCCGTTTTCCAGATTGCTTTCGCATTCGCTTGTCGGGTACTGCGCCAATCGTCCATCCGTTTAAGTTGGATGCGGCCCAGAACACCCTGTATTTCAGTCATTCGCCAATTCGTGCCAAAGCTTTCATGCAACCAACGAAAACCTGGTGCGTGTTCGCGCTCATAGATGGCGCTCCAGCTTTTACCGTGGTCCTTAAACGACCACATCCGCGACCATAGATCCCGATCTTGGCAAGTCACTATGCCCCCCTCGCCCCCGGTGGTCATAATCTTGTCCTGGCAAAACGACCAGCACCCCACATCGCCTATAGAACCCACAGCGCGCCCCTTGTACTCGGCTCCATGAGCCTGAGCGCAATCCTCAATCACGAACAAACCGCGCTCTTTAGCCAAGGCCATCATCGGATCCATGTCGCAGGGCCAGCCGGCCAGGTGCACACAAATCACTGCGCGGGTGCGCTCAGTGAGCACCTCTCGCACGGTTTCCGCTGTAATATTCTGGGAATCCGCATCTACCTCTGCAAATACGGGTACCGCACCGGCCGTTACGATACTGGAGACAGAGGCCAAAAAGGTGCGTGGCGTAACCACTACCTCATCACCGGGGCCAATGCCCAATCCCTTCAGGGCCAAATCCAGCGCCAGAGTGCCGTTGGCCAGAGCAATGGCATACTTGGAGTCGGCAAACTCGGCAAACTCAAGCTCAAACTCACGGCATTGCTGGCCCGTCCAGTAATTGACCTTATTGGAAAGCAGAACATCGGAAACAGCGCAAGCCTCTTCTTCGGTGAAGGAGGGCCAGGGGGAGAAAGGTCCGTTTAGCATAGTTACTCTGTTTTGTGTCGGGTTTGAATGGAGTGGGTATTTTAATTTCGGGGCTCAAAAACCTTCGCCGGGTTACCAACCACTGTCACACCAGCTGGCACATCCTTGGTCACCACAGCTCCCATACCAACAATTGCACCTCTACCAATCACCAGCGGCTTATCAGGCGAGCCTTGCTTAATAACTGCGCCAGTACCGATATAGGCATGATCTTCGATAACAACGTTGCCGTTACAACGCACAGCGGGAGCGAACGTTACATAATCTCCAATCACACAATCATGGGCAACATAGCTGTAGATGTTTGCGTGAAAGTACTTGCCAATTCGAATGTTGGACGTAAGCTGCGTAAAGTGGCAGAGAATCGCACCTTCGCCGATTGAAACCTCATCTAATACCACCGCATTTTCAGCAACCAAAGTAAGCGCCGGAATATTATCGGCCGCACACCTCAGAGCCAGCTTTTCCCTTATCACACTGTTAGCGATTGCGAAAACAACCTGCTTTTCCGAAGCCTCGTCAGCCAAAAACTGCTGATAACCAAGAATCCTGTATCCGTTCATCGAAAGGCCAATATCGCCATCATCAACAAACACAAATTCCGCGTTCACCGCCTTTAATTGCTCTCGCACCAAAGGTAAAACCTCCCGCCCGAAACCACTTGCGCCGTATATACCTACAAGAGTTCTAGCCATATCAATCAGCTTCCTTTTGATCACTTCCGGTAAATCGGGACATAGTCACCTCGCCCTCACCACTAATTCCATCTCGAACCAATACCTTCTTAACCGTCAGGAGCAGAATTTTCAAGTCGAGCCAAAACGAACAATTATCCACATACCAAACATCCAGCTTGAACTTATCCTCCCACGAAATCGCATTACGGCCATTAACCTGTGCCCAGCCGGTCACGCCTGGGCGAACGTCGTGGCGACAATACTGTTCTTTTGAATACAGTGGCAGGTATTCCATCAACAACGGGCGGGGGCCCACCAGGCTCATGTCGCCCTTGAGCACGTTCCATAGCCCAGGCAGTTCATCCAGGCTGCTGGCCCTCAGAAACCGGCCAAAAGGAGTCATCCGCTCTGAATCTGGTAGCGGATTACCCTGGGCATCCACCGCATCCAGCATGGTACGGAACTTGATCATCTGGAAGGGCTTGCCGTCTTTGCCAGGGCGGACTTGGCGGAACAATACCGGGGCGCCAAGTTTGCGGTGGATCAGAGCGGCTACAACCAAAATAACCGGAAAAAGCAATAGGAGCGCCACTGCGGAGGCTAAAATATCGAAAAGACGTTTTAACATGAACTACCTGGTCAAAGGGAATAGTGCTGATTAAGTGGCTTGCCGCACCAGTAACGTGCATTCTTTACTGGCATCAAACAGATAGTCGATACCGCTGGTGATGACGATTTCCATCTTGCCATCAATCAACACATAGCGATCATGGGCATTACCATAGCGGGAACTTGTATCGCTTTTGACTTTCCAGTCGAAGCAGATTTTTTTGATGTCGCTTACTGCAGTCTGCTTACAGCCGGACAAAAAAACAGACAGTGCCTGCCTCGGAAACAGCTGAAAAAACTTCCTGGCGTTGGGTTTCAGCCTCCCAGTCTGGCCATCGCACAAATAACCATCTACTACCGTCACTGTTTTCGCCTCAGCGAGCAGTGCAGCCAACCAATCATGCGCTTTCCCCCGATCTTCACCGGCCTTATAAGTCATAACAAACTGGCTGGTCACACTGTCACCAGAAACCCTCACTGCCGGGTATTGAATCTGGTCTGCGCTCAGCAGAATCTTATAACGTGTTCGCCCGACCAACTCTTCGGCAGTCTGTCTCTTAAGATCCATACTCGCCAATTGTTGCAGAAGCGCCGGATCTTCAACACCCACAGCTTTAAGCTGGGCAGCGCTCGTGATATGCGGAGGATGATACAAGCGTAAAAGGTTTTGGATAGTAGCCGTGCTGCTTTCGCCCAGCCTTCCTCTTTTGAAATCGTAAAAAACCTTCAGTAAGTGGTCATCCATGGCCAAGGTGTATTCCATTACCCCATCTCCAGAAGTTCTCTCAGTGTTGAATCGAAAAAGCCGGTTGGAAAATTAACCGGTTCGCCATCGCTGTTACAGAAATGGCCACTCGGCAAAAAACCAAGCTTCATGAAGGGCTCTTGAGGCGACTGTTTGTAATAAACGACCGCATCATCAGCCTTCAACGCCTGCCGGTACACTTCATAGCGAACACGGTTAATCAAATGTTCGCAGTGCGTTTCAATAATCAGCTGCACACCGCGGCTGGCCAGAAACGCAAAGAACTCACCAAGGCGAGACTGCGCTCCCGGATGAAGGTGAATCTCCGGGTTTTCAATCAGCAGCAAATGGCCCGGTCGGGCAGCCAGGCACATAATCAGCAGCTTCAACAAATAACTGTTACCGGCACCGGTGTTCAACGGCGAAACCTCGCCCAGCTCGCCCATCACAAAACTCAGCTTGATGCGGGTACTGGTCACTTTATTGGTCACCGCCTCGCATTGGGTGCCTGTAATGTAGCTCAGCCACCACGCCAACTGGGCTTTCAGCGTTTGCGCTGGAGCTTCTGGCCGGCAGAGTTCCGGGCTCAAGGGTTTGTCTTTGTGCTGTTCCAGATAGCCCAGGGCGTATTGGCCTTGGGCGCCAATCTGCAGTTCTTTGCTCAGCTCAGCTAACTCTTCGGGGCCACTGCGGTTGGCGGAGAGGTAGAACAGGGTTTCTTCGTACTCGTAGAGGTAATCCTGATCACCTATAAAACCGGGCGCCTTTTCAGTAATAAACGTATTCAAGCTTTGCCCCTCAGTAGTTATGAGGCCAATATCCACCTGGCGCGCATCCACTGTGCGACACAACACATCTTCCAGCTGTACGTAAGGCTTCACCAAATCCCGCAGGTACGACAGCTTGCCCTGCTTCAGGTAGCTCATGCCCACCAGAATCGCCTGCAAAACAGTAGACTTGCCCGAGGAGTTAGTGCCGGTTACCAGCGTCAACGGCGCCAAATCAAATGTCTGGGCCTCTATACATTTGTAAGCCGTTACATCCAGTGTTTTCAACATGCCATTTCATCCCTGAGTTCTTCGACGCGGCCAAAACGGTAGTCTACGCTGCCAGTGCTATCCACACGGTTGCGGAAATAATCTCCCGCATCAAACTCCCGCTTCAACTCATTCAACTTCGCCGCCAAACCGTCCTGGCCAAGCACTTCCTGCGGCAAAATCACAAAACAATAAGCCAGGCATTCGAACAGCGCCATATTGATCGGGCGGCGGTGCGCGTTCTTCATAGGCAAGCGGAACGCATCTTCGCCAAGGCAATCAAAAGCGCGCTGCATAGCCAGATCGAACACCTCTTTCAACTCCTCGAAAAGCTCAGGAGCGCAGCCATTCAAAAACTGCATCACAAACGCCAGCAACTCTTCCAGATTGCTTTTATAGGCAAACTCAATACGCCGTTGCCGCAGCAGATAGAACGCTAAAAAGCGCAAAATCACATACTGATCACGCATACGCTTGGGCTGAATACTGCCACCGGTTGCCCTGATGAAAGACGGAAGAATACTCAACTCATTAAGCAACCGAGTGGATTCGCCACAGTAAAGCGCGTTGCGCATTTCCTGATTATTCAGCCGTGTGCCACCGCGGTTTACCCGGTCAAAAATATCGTACTTAACCCTTTCCGGCGTGGGCGGCTCAATCACGTACACCAGCAACTGATAGCGCTCCAGCTTGCTGCGGTACAGGGGGGGCAAGTCTGCAAAGCGGGCACCGTTAAACTGGTGCAAAAGCCCAAGATTATTCAGTGCAAACTTGTTGTTCATGAAATCGATTATCGTGCTCACGCGCTGGCGACCATCCACCATCTGCTTTACGCCCAACTCGTTTTCGAACACGTAAATTACGGGAATGGGAATGCCCATCAACAAGCTTTCAATCAGCTCATGCTTCTGATCGGTTTCCCACACCTTGCGCCGCTGGAACTCGGGTGCCAGCACAAGCTCTTCGGTGTCTTCCACCATTCGCTTGATCTCAAAGGCACTGTACTGGTCCCGGCTGACCTTGATGACGGCGTCTGGGTAGACTTCGGAAGAATCGAGCTCGAGGCCGTGTTCGGCTTCAAGCATATCAGTATCAGTCATTCGAAAATGACTCCCAAAATAGACTCATGACCTGCCCCATCAAAGAAAATTCAGGCAAACACAATATCACGTAACCTCTTGGCAAAATAAGGTATGAGGGGACAGCATCAGGCATCTGATCCTATGCGATAAAAGGGAATTCGAATCGGCGCAATATCCAACGCAAAACAGATATCAGCCAAAGACCCCAGCGTCATATTCCGGGCACCGCTGAGCAGCTGGGTAACATAGGATCGTGACTTACCCAGCCTACGCGCCAGCTCTTGCTTGGTTATGTCAAGCTCTTCCATCTGCACCAGCAACTCTTCGGTCACGTTATAAATTAAATCTTCCCTGGCATAGGCACGCGCTTCTGCGCGGCTGAATTCGTGCCCGGCGCCATAAAACAAGTCTTTAGCGCTCATCTCCATTTACCTCGATTCGTATCCAGTTTTTTCCCAGTCTTTCTGCATCTCTGGCTTTCAGCTTTTGATAATCCTTGTAAACGTAATGGCTGATAAACCAGGTGTTTTCAAATCGCTCAGAACGCCAGCAATAGCCCCGTACGGGAATGCGCTTTAGCGCGTGAAAATGCCCCGCGCTTTCACCATTGGCTTTTTTGGGCAGATCACCTTCCCTGGGGAAGTTTTCGCTACTCATTCGATGCCCATCAGCAAAACGCTGAATCTGCTGAGTCATACCTCTGCGAAAAGACTTCTGTTTTCTGGCCTCAACTCGCCTCAGCGCTTCCTCAAAGCTTTCCCTGGCAGCATCGCAGTGAACAACTCGAAACGCACTACCAACCACTTCATCCCTGACGTTATTATCCACTTGAAAAAACTTTTTTAACATATATATTAACATCGAACTAAGGCACTGGCTATGCACTCACGAACCGATAGCAAACACATAATCTCGGAGTTTCTGCGCAAAATAAGGTATCAGCAACCGCTCCCGAACCTCATCTTCTACAATAAAACTTCCCCCCCCACGCCCTTCAAGTGAAAAAAAACACTTCACCAAGGCATTGTGATCAGCCGGGCAAACCAGCCCCACGTTATGTTGCTCCACCCAACGCGCCACACTGGTATCTTCCCCACAAACAGCCAACACCCCAGCACCCGATAACGCATAGCCAGAAGATTTGCTGGGAAAGGCGTATTTGGTGACCTCATCATCAATCGGCAGCAAAGCCCAGCGGTGCTGGTTGACCAGTTCGGCGGCTTCGGTTGCGGGGATGAAACCGAGGTAGCCCACCTGTTCGTAAGCGTCGGCCAGGGCCTGCACGTCCGGAGCGTGGAGACCGCCACCGGCGAAGATGAATCGCAGGTTGCCGCCCTTATGCAGGTATTCGCGTATTGCCGTCATCAACAGCGGAATCCGCTGAAGGCGGCCAGCATTTCCACAAAACACGATATCTTTGGTGCGTTGCGCCATGGGCACTGGAGTAACTTCGAACGAGGGACTGTCCAATAAATAAATAGGACTACGGGTATCGCTGCGCTGCTGGATATACGCCTTCATATCCTCAGAGAGGGTGATGATGACCTTGGCGTGGCGCAGGGTGTAGTTGTCAATGCATTTAAGCATTCGCAACACCAAACCGTTCAACGGCACCACAATGTTGGCGGCCTCCGGGTGAATATCCTGCAAGTGGTAAACATAATTGGCGTTGAACAACCGACAATACACCGCCACAATGAAGGGCACCACCACAGGGGGATTGGTGGAGACGTACACATTGGCAGGCTTTGCCCGCACAAGACTGATGAACGTCCACAGCATGAAGAACACCGCTTCTGCCATACGCTTGATCAACCCACTGGCAGATGTGGTGTAGGCTTTGCAGGCGCGAACTTGTACCCCCTGCCCTCTGCCTTTGCTGGCCAGAAGCTCCCCCAAATCACCCTCTTCCTGAGTGATTACACATACCGAATGTTGTTTCGCGGCCAACTCGGCAAACTGCAGCAGACCTTCGCCAATCACTTGGCTTTTAGGCCAGAAACTGCGATTCACAATCGCAAGATCCGTTTTTTTAGGTCCCATGTTGACGCTACTTCCTTAGTACTGCTTCCAAACCGTCTGCATTACATAATCACGATAACTATGAATAATACGCACAACCTTATCCGCTACATTCGGCATGCTGTAATCTGCCACCAAGCGAAGGGTGCGCTCATAGCCACGACCCTGGGTTTCCAGAATAGCCAGGCCCTGCAGCACTCGCTCTTTGCTCAGGCCCACCATCATAACCGCTGCCTCTTCCATGCCTTCGGGTCGTTCGTGTGCTTCACGAATGTTCAGCGCCGGGAAGTTGAGAATCGAGGCTTCTTCGTTGATAGTGCCGCTGTCAGACAACACGGCTTTAGCGCTCAACTGCAGCTTATTGTAATCCTTGAAGCCCAGCGGCTTCAGCAGGCGCACGTTCTCATGGAACTGCACACCGATGGCATCTACTCGCTTCTGGGTTCTGGGATGGGTGGAGACAATTACCGGGTAACCGTACTGCTCTGCCACGGCGTTCAGCGTGCTAACCAGGGCCTGGAAGTTCTTGGCAGAATCCACATTCTCTTCCCGGTGGGCACTAACCACAAAGAACTTCCCTTCCGTTAGGCCTAGGCGTTCCAGAACATCGGAATTGTCAATGCCCTCGCGGAAGTGGTTTAGTACTTCAAACATTGGACTACCAGTTTTGATTACCCGATCTGGTGGCAGGCCTTCGCGTAGCAAGTAATCCCGCGCAATCGTGCTGTAGGTGAGATTGATATCAGCGGTGTGATCCACAATGCGGCGGTTAATCTCTTCCGGTACCCGCATATCAAAACAGCGATTGCCAGCTTCCATGTGGAAGGTCGGAATCTTGCGGCGCTTCGCGGAGATAACCGCCATGCAGCTGTTGGTATCTCCCAGCACCAGCAACGCTTCTGGCTGCACTTCAGCCAGAATTTTATCCACCGCAATAATCACGTTGCCGATGGTCTCAGCACCGCTAGTACCGGCCGCACTCAAAAAATAGTCAGGCTTGCGAATACCCAAGTCCTGAAAAAAGATTTCATTCAGCTCAAAATCGTAGTTCTGGCCGGTATGTACCAAAATATGCTCGCAATGCTCATCCAATTTGGGAATTACTCGCGACAGACGAATAATCTCCGGCCGGGTGCCAACCACGGTCATTACTTTCAATTTGTTCATAAAGTTACTCTGCTGTTCCTATTGGGCAGGCAAAAGTATCCGGCCGCTCGCGATCAAAAATCTCGTTGGCCCAAAGCATGCACACCAGCTCGCTGTCACCTACATTGGTAATGTCGTGGGTCCAGCCTGGAACGGTTTCCACAATCTCCGATTTGTTGCCGGAGGTGTGCAGTTCGTAGAACTCGCCGGTTAGCATGTGGCGGAAACGGAAACAGGCCTCACCTTTGATCACCAGGAACTTTTCAGTCTTGGAATGATGGTAATGGCCCCCACGGGTAATGCCGGGGTGGGCGGTAAAAAAGGAGAACTGGCCCGCATCCGGGGTTTTCATCATCTCCACAAACACACCGCGTTCATCCCCATGTTGGGGAACGGTGTAGGTAAAGCTTTCCGGTGGTAGGTAGCTCACATACGTAGAATATAAGGCCCGGGTCAATCCGGTGCCAACCGGCTCAGTAATCAGGTTATCCCGGGTCGCTTTGAAGCGTTGTAACTGCGCCGACAGCTCACCCACGGTAATTTGATAAATCGGTTCTACCTCGGCGAAGGGTGTGGGCTGTTCCACGCCGCCCAGCAAGCCGACAAAGCTGGCGACCACATCGTCAATGTAAACCAGCTGGATCACCGCGTCCGGGTCATTAATCTGTACCGGCAACCCCCGGGCGATGTTGTGGCAGAAGGTAGCCACCGCCGAGTTGTAATTGGGCCGCGCCCATTTACCGAATACGTTGGACAAGCGGTAGATGTAAACCGGACAATCTGTGGATTGGTGCAATTCCAGCAGTGCGTCTTCCGCGGCACGTTTGCTGGTGCCGTAGTCGTTATCCAGATCTACCTGAATGGAGGAGGTATAAACCACAGGGATTTTGCATCCGCTTTCTTTTATCGCGTCACACAGCGCCTGTGTAAGCCCGGCATTGCCGGTCACGAATTCCGAAGGGTCTTCCGGGCGATTGATACCCGCCAGGTGAAACACCAAGTCCACACCTTCCAGAAGGCCGGATAAATCCGATTCTGTGTGTTCTCGGATGAACGACACAATCTCTATGCCACCCAGCTCACGCAAATGCATTTGCAGATTCTTGCCGATAAAACCGTTAGCGCCCGTTACCAGAACACGCATGGCTCACTCCTCCGTGTTGAGGTATTCACCCCGTTCCAGGGCACGAATGAAATCCAGCTTACGCAGCAGGGTTTGCATACCGGCTACATCCAGGCGTTCGGTGTTGTGAGAGTTATAATCTACAGTGTGAGAAATTTTCTCCTCACCCTGCTCCACAAATTTGCCGTAGTTCAAATCCCGCAGGTCGGGTGGCACCTGGTAATAGCCGCCCAGATCTTGCGCGCAGGCCATTTCCTCACGACTCAAAAGCGCTTCGAACAGCTTTTCGCCATGACGGGTGCCAATCACGTTAATAGGATGATTCGGCTTTCCCATCAAATCGGTCAGCGCCCGCGCCAGAGTTTCGATTGTCGCCGCAGGGGCTTTTTGTACAAACAGGTCACCGTTGGAGCCGTGCTCAAAGGCATAAAGCACCAAGTCCACCGCATCCGCCAGGGTCATCATGAAGCGGGTCATATTCGGATCGGTAATCGTTAAGGCCTGGCCGGCACGAATCTGATCCACAAACAGGGGAATGACCGAACCACGAGACGCCATCACGTTGCCGTAACGGGTACCGCAGATCACGGTTTTGTCCGGATCCACATTACGGGACTTGGCCACCATCACCTTTTCCATCATAGCCTTGGAAATACCCATGGCATTAATGGGATAAACAGCCTTGTCTGTGCTCAGGCAAAGAACACGTTTCACTTCATTTTGAATAGCGGCCTCCAACACATTCTCAGTACCGAGAATGTTGGTTTTAACCGCCTCCATAGGGTGAAATTCGCAGGAAGGTACCTGTTTGAGTGCTGCGGCGTGAAAAATGAAATCCACACCACGGGTAGCGTTCAAAATACTTTGATAATCGCGCACATCTCCAATGTAGAACTTGAGTTTCGGATTGGCGTATTGCTTCCGCATGTCATCCTGTTTTTTTTCATCCCGGCTGAAGATTCGGATTTCTTCGATGTCGGTGTCCAGAAAGCGGTTTAGGACGGCGTTGCCGAAGGAGCCGGTGCCGCCGGTTATCAACAGGATCTTCTTCTTAAAGGGCATGTGGACTGGTCCTTACTTCTTGTCGTAGGCGTATTTGAACAAAGCTATATTGGCTTCGATGGCATCGCGCTGGGTGAATTTATTTTTGGCCCAGGCAAGTACATTCTGCCGAATGTTAAAGTGCTTTTCGGCTGGCATGATAGCGAGATGGTCAAGCGCGGCACTGAAAGCATCAGGGTCGTTTAAAGAAAGATCCCAGCCGATACCGAGATTTTGAAGGTTTCGCCAGGGCGTGGTGTTTGCAATCAGGATTGGCAAGCCCGCACAAAGTGCCTCAGCGATTACATGCCCGTAATTTTCGCCTTTGGTCGGGAAGAAAAACACATCATAGTTCTTAAGCGTTTTAACCACTTCATCGGGATGTAATGTGCCTCTATGATGAACCTGAATGTGTGGCGGCAAGGCCGCAATAGCCTTCTCACACTCATGCCAATAATCCCGGTCTTCGATAGGCCCGTAAATCTCGTAACTGAGAGGTTGCTGAACCTTCTGCAACATCTCAAGGGCCGCTAGCAGGTTTTTTTTTGGTGAGATGCGAGAAACAAAAACAGCCTTTAACGGGCCCGAGGTACGACGCTGCAGCTGTTCTGCAAACTCTTGGGCACCTATGTTCTCAGCAATACGGGTATCAACCCTACTGCCCAATGCCCGGCGTACATCTTCCGCTTCAAACTCGCTGGACACTTGAAAAACAGTATGTCTATGAAGGCCGAGCAGTCTATATGCCGTTATAAACAAGCGTTTCTTTAGGAATTTCAGTGCAAGCGCTCCTTCTGAGAACTCACCCCGGGGAGCAATTACTACCTTTTTCCGAAGCACCTTCGCCAATATCAGTGGAAAAAAGGAAAAGCGGGGGGAGAAAAAACTATTCAAATAAACGAGATCATAGTCCTTGGCACGCAACTCTTGGACTACCTGGGCATAGCCGGTTTTGCCAGGTTGCGCGTATAAGACAAAAGCTTTGCCTATTTGATTCCAAGTACCGCACTCTACAGATGTGTACGGAGAAATATCACCCAGATCTCTATCGCTGGTAATAAGTTTGAAAGTTATTTCATCGCCTGCCTGCTCGAACAAGTTTTTGATGGTTTTTATGGGACCGCCCCCTTTGAACCCCGGGAGATACAACCCACTAAAAACTAGCGCCTCCAACTTACCTTTTGCCAAAATTCACTCTACCTTTTCTGAAATACAAAAATTAACTAAACAATTCACCTAAGGAAACACTTGTTAAATTTCGCCCTATAAAAAAGCATAAAATAAACGGTCAACCCCCAACAAAACATTGTCGCATAAGAATAAAAATAGTTTCCATTATTCAATGAATAAAAAAACAATCCGATATGCCCAACAAAGAAAGACAAAACAATATTAGAATAAAAAATCCACTTAAATCCAATAATCAAAGGAAAAAATAAATAAAAAATAAGAATCAAAACTGAACCGATGCCACCAAACTTCATCAGCACATCCATGAACTGAAGCTCATACATTGACTTGTTAAACTCTTTTAACGGCTTCCATTTTGACCTTATATCATTATAAATTGGAGACTCATACCCTAGTCCTTTCCCTAGAATTGGCGAGCTCGAGAATTCTTTTAGCAACGCGTTAAACTGAATAACTCTAACACCAACTGTGCTTGGTAACTGCGATGACTGAGCAGAATACTGATAATCACTACCAACTAGCTCTAAAACCTTGTGTGTAACCGGCATGTCTTTCAATGGACCATAAACAAACCCTGAGAAAACTATCGCAGAAAAAACAAAAAAAACCAAAGCATAGTCAAAAAAATATCGAATTTTGATTACAAAAAACATCAAAATATATAAAACAAAAACCAAGTAGAACATAAAAGAAGACATTAGCAATGCTAAAATCATGGTGATGATTAAAAAACTCCAATTTCTTAGCACAAGCAAACAAAAAGGAGACAAATAAATATAAACCACAGATATACCACTAAATACTTTTTTGAACTGTATACCCGAAAATTCAATCAACGGCCCTGAAAATGCGAAATTATATCCCAGCATCCCAAAAAAAGAATCAGAAAACATCTCATGAACGCCCGCCCCAAATAAACTCATCATATAAAGCAAAATGAAACTCACCAATCCATAAAACAGCACTCTAACTAGAACAACCATCCGACCAACAAGATCATTGATGCTACGCACACCCCAGAAGAGGGTCAAAGATCCCAAAAAGAAAAACAACGATAAAAAATTATTTCTTAAAATATGGCGCCAATCATTTTCATTAACAAGTCCCAAGCATGCCCATAAAATAAAAATACCTAAAATCATCAGAAAGTAGCTAAGAAACCACGCCTCCCAAACTGCAATTCTTTTAGACGCGATCAAAACAAAAATTCGGGAAACAACGAGAAAAGCAAATACAAACTTCCCAGCACTCACAAACAGGAGCGACAGTGACGTAAAAACTAAAGCAAATTTCTTCACAAACTTTATAGTTCCAAAAATATGGGAATCAAATACTTAACACTTACCTAATAAAAATATCTCTCACAAAATCTCTAAAGAATCTATCACCATTGTATCGCCTCATTATCAATAAATTTGTCACTAGCATAATTCTAGAAAAAAAGGCTTTATCCCGAGCCGAACAACGGGCCTCCATGACTATGATTCTTTTCTTAATCCTAGCTTCTAAGAAAACTAACTGAGTCTTATAGGCCTCATTTTCTTTAGCAAAAAGACCAGACACAGCTGCTTCAAACATTCGAAGTTGCTCTAATTGATTACAGACTGGATCCACATTTGGCCGACAAAACAACTTACCGAAAGAGTGCAAGACAGCATTAATTCGTGTAACTTTCTCTGTTCTGTTGGCGATATTTCTCGATTCGTTTGATTCATGCCTGCGATAATATTGCAGCACATTAGTATCCACGACTTTTGCATTAAGCCCATCAGCAAACCAAATCAGCCAATTATCATGTCCTTTGAATCCAGATGGAATAGGCATACATAAACTCAATAATTCTCTGCGCACCACGCAACAACATCCCATCACAAAACTGTCCAAATCATATCCAGCGGACTTGATCTGACCTACTTTTGTAAGTCCAACCTCGTTCAAGCCTCTATCTGTCAGAGCAGCATCGTTCATCAACACCAACGCTTGCGGATTGCGCTCGCTCACCCCAATCATGTGCTCAATTTTCTTAGGAAACCACACATCATCTTGATCACTGAGAAAGACCAAATCACCGGTAGTCTTCATTAGCGCTGCGTTGAAGTTACCGCAGTAGCCCTGGTTCTTTTCGTTACGGTTGAACCTGACGGTAAAGGGCGCAGTTTTGGCGAACTCCCGGACGATGGCTTCGGTTTGGTCGGTGGAACAGTCGTCTGTGATGATCAGTTCATCCGGCTTCCGGGTCTGGCCTACAAAGCTTTGGAGTTGTTCTTGGATGTATTGGGCGCCATTGTAGGTGGCCATGGCTATGGAGATTTTCACAGTCAGTTTCTCTCCCCTTGCTTATCCAACCCCAAAGCCTGAACAAGTCTATAATTGTTGGTCAAACCGAGCTCTAGCAATCGTCTGGAATGGTCTTGAAACTCAACCCTATCTGTATTCATGATCGCCTCAAAAATATCCGGCAACTCCGTAACGGAATAGCATCTTTTTGAAGCCCCAACACCCCAGTCGGCGAGAAACCCGTCCAGTTTCGCTACTGCTCGATTCAATCCAATGTAAGGTACTGAAAATGACAACGCAGTGATAACACCATGTAAGCTAGTACCAACAAATACCGTAGAGTTACGAATAACAGACATAATTTCCCAGACATTCAAATCATCAATTAAATCAAATTCTCCGCCAGAAATCTCTTGAACTTCCTGTAAAAACTCAATATCGTCATGTCCGTTAGCATAACCAATTGGGCACAGTTTGACTGTTAACCCATAGTTCTTTTCTAACTCTTTCAAAACTTCCACACACTCTCGAGCAGATGCACCAACTTTCTTGGGGGCAGCTTGAAAACAAATGTACCCTTCCTTACGGAGATCATTCACCTTTGAACTGCTCTCTTTTTCAAGAAACTGTTCTCCAGCGAAATGAGCCATTATAATTGCAGAATCCGGGAATACTTCAGGAGTGCAAAATTTACTTAGCGAACTCTCAGTTCTTGAGTCCCTTACCGAAAGATAGTCTGCTCCAGAGAGTCTGGACTTAACTGAATGAAGATATATCCCGGGTCTTCGTCGGGAAACTCCACCACCCACCGTGTTAAAGCCGACTTTTATAGCACCACTTATCCGCTTAGGCACATAGGGATATTCCCAAGGTAACTTGTAAAAATTCCTGCAAATTACGTCAGCTAGAAACGATAACCTATTTTTCTTGAGAAATCTTACTCGATTTATTAACTTCTCGGAATTATTCATATGCAGAAACAGGGTACTTGAAGATGAGCACAGCACTTCGCCCCCAATGCTTATGATCGCTTCAACATCATCTAGGGGCCCCTCAAAAACGTCCGAAATCGCAACCGTTTTTTTAGCTTTGTATTTTGAAAGATCAGAATTAGTTAAAGCGGAAAATACAAGCTGATACCTATCAAAAAATTCTGGAAAAAACTCGTTTAGGAAAAGTTCAAAAAGGATTGGCATTAGATTGTCACCATAGTTGTAACGATCAAATGCGCCAAGAATTATTACTCGCTTCATTTTTTAAAGCCCTGTACTATGCAATCTTATAAAATCAGACTTTTTGACGGCCTGGAGCACCCTTGCAATGAGCAGACACTGGCAAAAAATACCGAACAAGGAAAATAATGCTACTGAAACTATATCTGATGAATAATAGGTAACGCCGACAAAGAATCCTAATAGGCTTAAAACCATATTAAAAATGCCATTGCGAAACAAAAAACCATCCATACTATAAACTGAAACTGCTGCAGCTATTGCCTTATTACTAAAATTAAAGGCAAACCACAAAGCCATCCACGCAGCATAGTCGCCGGCTCTTTCCCATTCGGTTCCGAATAAGAAGGAGAAAATATAACCTCCAGCCAAAAATACAATAACAAGCGGAACAATTGAGATTGCAGCCAAGCAGGTAGTCAGTTTAAGGATAAAATCGAAGTTTTCTTGCCCTTCGTTATAGTGCTGAGCAATTTTTGGGTAGGAAGCGTCATATACAGCTTTTCCGATCAGCGTTACTGGTGCTGACAATACGGTTCTTGTTAGCACGAAGTACCCAGCATACTTTGCACCATAGAATGACGTCAGCAAAAAGATAGGTGCTATCTGGCTTACGATCGCCATAAGCGAATGAGGCGTCCGAAAAACTGGAAATCGTAGGTACTTCCTCGCAATGGCCCAATGCCTAGTTCTGACTGACAGAACCTCAGTAGACTTAACCAATACGCCGAGGTTCTTCGAAAGCACAATAATGTTACACAAGAGCACGACGGTCGTCACCAATATCAGCGATATTGCACTTGGGTAAAAATATCCAAGTGCAACCTTTGCTAAACCACCTGCGAGAGCCGCTAAAATGGTGACCCTGGCAATAAGTCGGTAGCGCCCGCATCTAATAGCCCACTGAGTATATGCCAACACCCCAAATGACAAAAAAACACCAAAGGGGACAAAGATATAGGAGCCCGAAAAAGGGATCAGCTCGCTATCAACGTATTCAATGATGACGAATAGAACAGCTGTCAAAAGGCTGGCAGTGACAGCAATTTTTAAAGATAGATCAAAAAGCAGTCGAGCCTCTATCAGGCGTTTGGGCAAAACCAAAGCCAAGGGATAACATAACGCGGCTAAGGGAGTCATAAAGCTAAGTATAGAAGAGAAGTATCCAAGCCCACCAAAAGCTTCCGGCCCATAGAGTCGAGTTATCCATGGAATAAAGAGCAAACCAGCAACTTGTGCAGTAGCGGTTCCAGACACCAATGTCGCTATATTGCGAAGGAACTTACTCTTCATCCAAAGCGGAAACAATCGCTGGAAGCTCCCCATAAACAATCAGTAACACTCCGCCGCTGAAAATAGCGCACCAGCCCCATCCTTATCGGAAACCAACGGCTCTCCGCCAGACTCTAATGGCCAAGTGATCATTAGTGATTCATCTGCCCAGTGGATGGCGCGCTCGTGCTCAGGAGCATAGAAATTCGTGCATTTGTACTGAAAGTCTGCCGTTTCGGTTGTTACCAAAAAGCCGTGGGCAAACCCTGGTGGCACCCACAACATGCGGTTGTTTTCTGCCGAGAGGTATTCACCTACCCACTGGCCAAAGGTGAGCGAGTAGGTTCGCAAGTCTACAGCTACGTCGAACACTTCACCGCGGGTTACTCGCACCAGCTTGCCTTGGGGCTGCTTGATCTGGTAGTGCAGGCCGCGAAGAGTGTTTTTGACGGAGCGGCTGTGGTTGTCCTGCACGAAGGTGGCGTTGATACCGGCCTCGTGGAAGGCTTTTTCGTTCCAAGTTTCCATGAAGGAACCACGTTCGTCTCCGAACACTTTGGGTTCGATGAGCTTTACGTCTGGAATTCTGGTTTCAATAATTTTCATAGGGTTCGCTTACTTGGCAGTTTTGACCAGTTTCTTCAGATAGGCGCCGTAGCTGTTCTTTTTGAGATTTTCCGCTTCGGCCAGCAATTCTTCTTCCCCGATGAACCCCATTCGGTACGCCACTTCTTCTAGGCAGGCAATTTTCAGGCCTTGGCGCTTTTCCAGAGTTTCGATGAAGCCTGAGGCTTCATGCAGGGAGTCAAAAGTCCCTGTATCCAGCCAGGCAAAGCCCCTCCCCAGTAATTCTACATTAAGGTCGCCCCGTTCCAGGTAGGCCTGGTTCACGCTGGTGATTTCTAGTTCGCCCCGTTCTGACGGTTTTACCTGTTTGGCGATGTTGACTACGTCGTTGTCGTAGAAGTAGAGGCCGGTTACAGCGTAGTCGGATTTCGGGTTGGCCGGCTTTTCTTCAATGGAGATGGCCCGGTGGTTATCGTCGAACTCTACTACGCCGAATCGCTCGGGGTCGGTTACCTGATAGCAGAATACCGTAGCGCCTTTTCCTCTGGCTGCAGCGGTTTGCAGCATATTGCTCAGGCCTTGGCCGTAGTAGATGTTGTCGCCGAGCACTAGGCAAACACTATCCTGGCCGATGAAATCTTCCCCGATGATAAAGGCTTGGGCCAGGCCGTCTGGGCTTGGCTGAGCGGCGTACGTCAGGTTAATACCCCATTGGGCACCATCACTGAGTAGGCGCTTAAAGCCATCTTGGTCTTCTGGCGTGGTAATGACGAGAACGTCCCGAATACCCGCCAGCATAAGGACCGACAGCGGGTAGTAAATCATGGGTTTGTCGTACACCGGGAGAAGCTGTTTGGAAATGCCCCTTGTGATTGGGTATAAGCGGCTGCCGGAGCCTCCGGCGAGGATAATGCCTTTCATTTACTGCTCCAGGTATTCGCTCAGTGCCAGCTCTAGCTGGCTTTGCCACGCTGGCAGCTGGATCTTGAGGGCTTGTTCTAGTTTGGTTACGCCCATTCTTGAATTCAGCGGTCTTTGGGCTGGGGTTGGATAATCGCTGGTGAGGATGGGGTTTGCTTTTTTGTTGTAACCTGCTATTCGGAAAATTTCTTTGGCGAAGCTGTACCAGCTGGTTTCTCCATTTGGGGCTAGATGGTAAAGACCTTTAGCCAACTGGCCGTGTATCGCTAAGGTGGTTACCTGAGCGATCAGCCTCGCAGATGTGGGGGCGCCGATCTGGTCTGCCACGATGTTGAGTTCGGTTTTGCTCTGGGCCAGGCGCAGCATGGTTTTCATGAAGTTGTTGCCGCGGGCGCTGTATACCCAACTGGTACGGAAGATGAGGTAGTCCGCGCCGCTTTGTTCGATGGCCTGGTCGCCCTGGAGTTTAGTTTTGCCATAGTGGCTTAGGGGGCTGGTGGGACTGGTTTCCTGCCACAGGTTTTTGCCATTGCCTGGGTAAACATAATCGCTGCTGTAGTGCACTAGTCGGCCGTTATTAGTGGTTGCATATTCGGCTAGCTGCTTGGGCAGGCCGGTGTTTAAGCGCTCTGCTTCTACTTGATGGTCTTCTGCAGCGTCTACGGCTGTCCAGGCGGCGGCGTTTACGATCAGGTTTGGCCGTTGCTGATCCAGGTAACTGGCTACGGCCTGTTCGTTCATCAAGTCAATATCTTCTCTTCTTGGGGCTGTGATGGTGCCGAGGACGGATAGGGTTCTATGTAGTTCGAAGCCTACTTGGCCGGTTTTTCCTAGGAGTAAGATGTTCATTCCCCTCCCCCTAGACGTTCGCGCTGATAGCTACCGTCTTGAACTCGCTGGCACCAGTCGAGGTTGTCGAGGTACCACTGTAGGGTTTTGCGAATGCCCGTTTCAAAGGTTTCTTCTGGTACCCAGCCCAATTCTTTCTGGATTTTGCTAGCATCTATGGCATAGCGAAGATCATGGCCGGGGCGATCTGTTACGTAGGTAATCAAATCAGAGTACTGCAGAACGTTCATTGGTTTTTCTGGGGCTAGCTCTTCGAGCAGATTACAGATCGTGTGCACCACTTCAATGTTCTGTTTCTCGTTGTGGCCACCGATGTTGTAGGTTTCCCCTACTTTACCTTCAGTGACTACTTTAAACAGCGCACGTGCGTGATCTTCAACATATAACCAATCCCGAACCTGTTCGCCTTTACCGTAAACCGGCAGGGGCTTGCCCTCTAAAGCATTCAGAATCATCAAGGGAATCAGCTTTTCCGGGAAGTGATACGGGCCGTAATTGTTGGAGCAGTTGGTGATCACAACAGGCAGGCTGTAGGTTCTATGCCAGGCCCTTACCAGGTGATCTGAACTGGCTTTGCTGGCTGAGTAAGGGCTACTGGGAGCGTAAGGTGTGGCTTCTGTGAACAGGTCTGTAGTGCCTTCCAGGTCGCCATACACCTCATCGGTGCTGATGTGATGAAAGCGAAAACTGGCTTTCTGCTCAGCCGCCAACGAGTTCCAATAACTGCGCGTTGCTTCAAGCAGCGTGTAAGTACCAACAATATTGGTTTCAATGAAATCGGCGGGGCCGTCAATAGAACGGTCTACATGACTTTCGGCGGCCAAATGCATGATAGCGTCTGGCCGATGCTGAATCAGGACTCTGTCAACAGCCACGCGGTCACAAATATCAATCTGCTCAAAACAGTAACGCCCGCTGCTGCTCACGTCCGCCAGGCTTTCCAGATTGCCTGCATAGGTGAGCTTATCCAGGTTAACAACATCGTGATTCGTATTCTGGATAACATGGCGAATAACGGCTGAACCGATAAAACCGGCACCGCCGGTGATCAGAAGTTTCATGATTTCTTGGTACCACTGTTTTTAAAGACAACCAAAACTATTGCCTAGGCTACGACTATTTAAGCAAACTTCACCGGCCTTTAGTAACCGCCAACTGTTTTTTCACACTCGCACCAAACTCGGACATAAACGCGGCAAAAATGCCCAGCATAAGGCCCAGAACTACGGCCAATGCGACGATTAGGCTTCGTTTCGGTGCGATTACCGTGGTGCTTTGGCGGGCATTAACAATAACTTCAACAGCGTTCAAACTTTGTAATGCGCTCTCCAGTTCCAGCTTTTTCTCGATAGCAGTTGAAAGTGCCGTGCCACTATTTAGCTGTTCCATCAAAGTGGTCTTTAAGGCTTCCAATGAATCAATTCGTTGGTTAATGCTGGCCTGTTCACGTTTTACCAGGTTGTTCTGATATTGAGCCAGTTCTTGGATCAATGCTGCATGCACTTTCTTAACGTCTAAATCCTGTTGAACCCCAGTAGCCGTTGATAAACGAATAAGCGTTGTACCTTCCGGGTTTTCGAATACAACACCAAAAGGAATACTTTTCTTATTATCGGCGTAATAACGATCTTTCACTTGGGGCCACCAGCTTTCTTGCAAAGTCGCAACGGTGACGGCTGGCGGCTGCAGTGTGGCTATGGGCAGTTCGTCATTCTGACCGGAGGCGACAGCGGCTTTTTGTGCTACCTGCACAAGACTAACGTATTCATACTCATATTTATCAGGCGCAAAAAAAGCATAAGCCAAGCCACCCAGCGTACACAGTAAAAATACGGCGTAGAACACGTGGCGCCTGCGGATAAACGTTACCGCCAAATCGACCAGGCTGATTTCGTCTGCGTATCTGTCTTGATCTTCCCTTGAATGGGAATAAGAATTGTTCATTTTTTAAATCCGTGAAATTGAAATAAGTCGAAAAAACACGCTACCGCCCCACCGACCCGCTTCCAGTGTTATGGGCAACATTTATGTACGTAAAAACGTAATTAAACCCGCGCAGAAGCGCGCAGTTTGGAAAATATAATCGGAACGGTAATTTTACGCAATTGGCGCGGGCTTACAAGTAGCTGCGCTTGGCGGAGGGTCTGATTGACAGGGGATACGGCGAAAATATGTTAACTCTTGCTAAACAATGAGCTTGTCAACTATAAAACAGCCAGTACCTCTTCTAGCTCACGAATCATTTGTACGGGGGTCAAACCCCAATTCAGTTGAGTGAGAATGGATTGAGGAATTGCCGGCGCCATAGCAGTTCGGCGTCTACCGGAAAGAGCTCCGCTTCTTCGCAAACCGTTGCCCAGTTGTTTGTGATCGCACTCGTGGTGTGGGCGAAGATTTCTTTTGCTTCATTTTCTGAAAGCAAGAAGTTATGAGCGGCTTGCAAGCAAGTGGATAACTGGCTGAGGTTATTTTGGCCGGCAATGAGCATGGCTTGGGAAGCTTCCTGGCCGGTGCGGCCCTGGGGACAAATGTCGTAGGCTGGAGTCAATTCGAGCTGGCAACCATTCCAGAAGGCAGCGTGATTGCGGGCGTGGTCGTCGGTGTTGCCGCAGAGGATGTTGAATACAAGTCGGCTGAAGAGTTCGCGCAAGGTTTGGCGGGGCTCAGCAAATCGGTGGCGGATGATTTCCGCCAGATCTTCGTAACTGGCATATCGGGCCATCATGTCATCCAAGCCGAGTTGGCTATGTACTTAACACCATTGTCTTCAATCAATGCTTTGGGGCGGGCGCCTCCGATGGAGCTGCCATGGAACAGCGCCTGATCCAGTTCCGGCGTAAGCGGATTGCCTTTTTCCACGCGCTCGGCTGAGGCTTGAAGCTCAGCCAGAGTTGCGTTTTGTGCCGCACGCGGCCGGTATTCAGTGGCTGAGCGCTGAAAATCTAATGCGCCAATCCTGTCCGACCCGGATTCCAGCAGGTACGTGAGTTCGTTTAGGTAGGCGGGATCAACATCAGCACCCTTGAGACCCAGCTGTTTGTTGATGATCACCCGTCGGCCCCAAGCATCCGGCGCAGCATCACGAATACAGCCGGGCATTGCCAGGCCTTCTGGTGGCGATTGCAGGCCTTTTATCAGCGGGAGTTCCGGCTCGAACAGTGAAATAGCTGACGGGGTTGCGCCGATTCGCTCCAGATAGCTTTTACCATAGTTGAACAGCAGCCTGTCGCCATCCGCTTCCAGCTTGCCAGCCACAACCGGCTCTGTCTGGCCCGGAAGCCAGACCCAGACGAAAGCCTCCTTGTCTTCCTCAGAAATCATCGTCTAGTTCCCTTCGTGGTTTGTGGGCCGATTTCGGAAGCAGAGCCAGAGTTTGTTGTGTGGCTGCCAAGGCTCTGTCGAGCGCTTGAGGGTCCTGCTCAAACAGGGGGATTGAAAGAACCGCAGCTACTTCGAAGACTGAACCAATCGCGCAGGCAGGATCTGCTTTCTCTATCCGTTGCAGCAGACTGCGAGAAATCCCGACCCGATCGGCCACTTCCTGCGCGGAGAGCTTTTGTTTCAGCCGTTCAGAACGAATCAGTGCTGCCAGAAGCTGCAAGGCCGCGCGATTGTACCGGGAATATGTACGAGCAGAATTTTTTGCCATTTGATTCACTGATAAACCATTTGACACTATTATGGCGGCCTTATGACCCACTTTCAAATTTAGAATGTCTTGGGGTCAGACCCCAACTTGAATTTTTTGATCAGCTGAGGCAGATTACCAAGACTAAAAATAACTTCACAAGGAATGTGAAATGCCCCGCCGACTACGGATTTGTCCGACCGGGATGCCCCAGCATGTGATTCAGCGGGGCAATAACCGGCAGATTTGTTTTCAGGATTTGGCCGATCGCGCCACTTACGCCATGTATCTTTCGCGCTACCAGCACAAGTTCGAGGTAGATGTTCACGCCTGGGTGCTGATGACCAATCACACGCACCTACTGGTTACGCCGAACACGGACACCGCACTCTCTGACCTCATGAAGGCCGTGGGCCAGAACTATGCCCAGTATTACAACCACAAGCATGATCGCTCCGGGACTCTGTGGGACGGTCGATTCAAATCTTGCCTGGTGGATACCGAGCAGTATTTTCTGCAGTGCCAGCGCTATATCGAGCTGAATCCGGTGAAGGCAGGGCTGGTGGCTTATGCCGGCGACTATCAATGGTCCAGTTACAACTGCCACGCTTATGGCATGCGCTCCAAACTGCACACACCGCACG